>QFCE01002834.1_pt1 | contig 78626 bp, 70 predicted proteins | sample 5346091 | NCBI WGS metagenome assembly QFCE01 (sample SAMN09062252, study PRJNA434731) | Human gut metagenome, whole genome shotgun sequencing project. | isolation source: stool timepoint A chromium assembly | host: Homo sapiens | collected 2015
CCCACAAGCCGCTCATGAAGATGCCGGAATTCTCCTGGAAGACCTGGATGACGCCCGGCGACTTCTTCGCCACGCCTTCGGAGCCGTCGAATTCAATGCCCAGCTCGGAAGCCCGCGTCTTGGCTTCGTTTTTCCATTGTTCATAAAGACCCTTTTCGTTGATGTCCGCAATAATGTTGTTGATCGCGGCAATCAGTTCGGTTTCACCTTTTTTGACGGCGAGCACATTGCCGGCGTGCTGATCTTCCAGCGTCGTATCAAAGCGCGCATCCGCTAAGATCAGCGAATTGTCCTTGGATACATAGCCTTTGGCCACGTCGCAGTCGGAAGCCAGCGCATCCACCTTGTTGGTAGTTAAGCTCAGAATGCCGATGTCCATCGACGTGATCGTTTCCAGCGTCGCCTGCGGCAGCTGTGTCTGCACATAGTTTTCCTGCAGCGAGCCGGCCTGCGCCGCGATCAGTTTCCCGTCGAAGCTGGCCAGATCCGGATACTTCTCCGCATCTGCACGGCGGATCATCAGCCCCTGACAGGCCGCTTCTCCGGTTTTGTTAAACCCGTCGGATAATTCAAAGGAATCCTCGCGGTCTTCCTTCCAGCCGAAGCCGCTGATGGCCATGTCGCTTTCGCCCAGATCGACCGAGCTGAGCACCATCGCGAAGTCCATCGCCTGAATTTCCAGCTCGACGCCCAGCTGATCGGCAATATACTGCGCCATCAGGATATCCGAGCCGACATACTGCTCCTGACCTTTCTTGGAATCGTCGATAAACTCCTGCGGCGCAAAGTCCGGCGACGTCGCGACGATCAGTTTGCCCCGCTGCAGGATTTCCTCCAGCCGGTTGGCGGGATTGCCCTGAGCCGGCTGTTCCTCCTCAGCCGCCAGCGACAATCCGGTTGTGATCCACAGGCAGAAAATCATAACGGCCAGGATCAACGTGTTTTTCATCTTTCTCATATTACCCCTCTTTTCCAAACAAAAAAGCCGTTCCTCTAATCTAGGAACGACTCACATCGCGGTACCACCCTAGTTGCCGGAAACCACTGTTCCGACCCCCTCGTTCGTTAACGCAGACTCACGTTTCAGACTACTTTTTTCATCTGAACTTCTCCCAGGTGCGCTTCGCTTTCGACAGTGCCGCCAAACTTTCACTCTGTTTTGGCTCGCTGATGGATATCTTAAGCTACTCTCCTGTTCACTGAATTTTGAATATGGATTCAGTTTAAGCGAAACTGAATCGGTTGTCAAGACGGAAATCACTATGTTTCCGATCAAAAGAGAATTTTTACATTTCGCAGTGTAACTTTTTACATTTATCCCTGTTTCAATCTTGAACGACCCTCGCCGCCAGCCCGGAAAAGGCCGGCTGAAATGATCCGGGGATTCATCTTGAATCCCTTCTGCCCTGCATTTTTCCAAGCCGAGGTTAGTTCCGGCGTCCTTCGCTTTTATTTATCATAGATATGCGTGATGTTTTTCAGCAGAATGGACAGACTGCCGTCGGGATTGGTGATGAATTCCACATGGCTCTGATCGTGCATATAATCGATCGGCAAGACGATCGATATCCCGCTGTCCGTCACCAGCTTCTGCTTTTTCAGCTTGGCGTCGTAGGCGGAGCTGGTCACGACCATCCGCTGCTGATCCAGACCGCGGTCCTGCAGCTTCGCCTTCGCTTCAAACAGCGTTGAAGGATCATCGACATAGATTTCCTCAAAGACTTCTTCCAGGTTGACTTCCTCTTTTTCCTGCAGCGATTCCGCGACTTTCTGTTTGAATTCAACCCGGCGGTTCATTTCGGTGAGATCGTCGCTGGGATGAATTTCCTGCACGATTTTCTGCGCCGCCTTGATCTTCTCCTTCGGCGTCATTTCAAATTGTTGGTTCAGCAGCAGCTCTGAAAGCGGTGTAAAGCCTTTTTCCTTCTTCTCGATCAGCTGTGTCAGCCCGGTGAACAGATCGGTGCAGAACTCGAAGCTTACCCCGGCCGACGCGCCGGGCAGCGTCGTCTGATACTCAACCAGCTCCAGCCGGGTCTGACGCTCATCCTGGCTGAGATGATGAATCAGCGAGCTGCGGTAATCCAGAATTCCGACATATAAGCTTAAATGCCGGTCGATTTCCAGCAGCGCGAACAGGACGTCCGCGCTCTGACCGCCGTTGCTTTGGCGGTAGTTGAACAGCTTTTCCAACAGCTGCAGCGTGAATTCATAAAATGCCTGCCAGTCCGAGGCTTTCAATACCTCATCCAGACTGACCCCGCCGATGCTGGCCGTCGTACTGGTGCGGCAATGTTCGCTGCCGGCCAGACGCTGCAGCCGTTTTTCCAGATAGGTATTCAAAAAATCCGTCGGTTCCAATTCCACCTGCGATACCACCGGCATCCCCAGATTCATATCCAGGCTGTGCAGAATCGCGGTTTTTAATTCCATTGTTTCCACAAGCGATTCCTCCTTTATCCAGCGCTAAGTTTACCTTTTTTCACGCAAAAAGAAAAGACATCTCCTTTCAGAAATGTCCTGTTTTACTGATTACAGCTGCGGCGTCCCGGCCACCGCAGCGATGATGTCGTCGGTGTTCAGCGTGCTGAACCGGCTGCGGTTAAAGCGGATCGTCTTTGACTGCATATCGACGATGACCGACAAATCAATGTTCATGTAGAACCCCTTAACTAAACAGGTGCGGATCGACTCTTTCGCCAGATCATGCTTGACGATTGCCAGACTTTCCACATCGGTATAGACTGGAATGCCCCGGTCCTCCGAATACATCTGAAGTTCTTCCAGCCGAATATAATCCACAATAAACGCGTCTAAATTCGCAATCCGGTCAGCGTACTCCAACAGCTGCAGCGTCGCGTTTTCCTCTGCTTTCAGCGGCACGGCATATTCTTCCACCAGCGTATTGCCGATGATCTTTGTTTGTTTCTTATTCATCCTGCTCACCCATCCTGTTCCTTTGCTTATCATCATTATACTATGTTTTAGGAAAAGTGAATATGCTGAAATGAATAATATCCTTATTTTTTTAATTTCGACAATGTTCGTCACAGAAATGATCACAGCGCTTACATTTCCGTTATTTTCCTGCTTATTTAATTATGCTGAAAACAACGTCTTTTTCATGCCCGAAGCGACTTAAAAAGTCTGGAATCAAAATTGTTCCAGACCGGTTATCCTGATGAAAGTTATAAAAATCGGATTTGGAAATTTAATTCTGTCCTTCCAATCCGTCAATGAACGCCAGCACCTGCGCAACATCCTGATCCGGCTTCACTTTATCAAAACGTTTCAGGATGTTTCCCTGCTCGTCGATCACGAACGTCGTGCGCGCCACCCCCATCACCTTTTTGCCATACATCATCTTTTCCTGCCAGACGCCGTAGGCTTCGATCGCAATGCGGTCAGGATCGGAAAGCAGCGTAAAATTCAGACTCTGCTTGGCGATAAATTTCTGATGAGATGTCGCGGAGTCTTTGGAGATGCCGATCACCTTGAGACTCCGTGCGGCCAGTTCCGTGAAATGATCGCGGTAGCTGCAGGCCTGCTTCGTGCAGCCCGGCGTGCTGTCTTTGGGATAAAAATAAACGACGACCTTCTGGCCTAAAAAGTCGTGCAGCGCAACTTCGTTGCCCTCGCTGTCGTTAAGTTTAAAATCGTAGGCTTTTTCCATAGTTGTTCGTCCTTTCTTTCATTTTTCTCTGATTAGCTTTATCATACCCGTTTTTCTTATTTCTGCCTACTGATACGCCTGAATTTTCGTTGATCCTGCTTCCTAGACGCGTCAGAGAAAACGTGAATCCAATGTTCTTCTGAATGCCGGAATGGGACTGAATAATGTTATAATCAATTTAAGAATATTGTAGGGAAGCTGCCGTCTTGTTTTTTTACAAGCAACATCTTAAAACGGAAATGGAGGTCCATCATGGAGAAAATCATCGTCGCATCCGATTCCTTTAAAGGTTGTATGTCCAGCAGCGAAATCGGCGAACGCATTGCCATCACCACGCGCAAGCTTTTTCCGGAAGTGGAGGTAACCGTGCTGCCGATCAGCGACGGGGGCGAAGGCTTAGTCGAAGCCGTTGTAAAAAACAGCGGATTTCTCCGTCAGGAAGGAACCTTCTGCGATCCGCAGCGGCAGCCTTTGACCGCAGCCTGGGCTCGGAGAGAAGCGGAAGCGGTCATCGAACTGGCGCAGTGCAGCGGCTTGGGTTTATGCCATCCCCGCAATCCGGCGCTGGCGACGACTTACGGCACAGGCTTACAGATCAAGGCTGCTCTGGACGCGGGATGCCAAACGATTTATCTTGGCTTAGGCGGCAGCGGCACGCACGATGGCGGCTGTGGAATCGCGGCGGCGCTGGGCGTGCGGTTTCTCCATCAGGGAAAAACCTTCCTGCCTACCGGAGCGACACTGGATCAAATTGAAGCACTGGATCTTTCTGACTGTGAGTTATTCAATTCCGGCGCGCGGCTGATCTGTCTGTGCGACGTCACCAATCCTTTATTCGGAACCAACGGCGCAGCCCAAGTCTTTGCCCGCCAAAAAGGTGCGGACGCGACGCTGATCGCGCAGCTGGACCGCAATACCGAACAGCTGACGCGCAAAGTGGAGACCTGGCAGAATTGTTCCCTCGCCGCGCAGCCGGGCTTGGGCGCCGCCGGCGCCTGCGGTTTGATGTTAAAAGGAGTGTTTCACTGTGAAATCCGCAGCGGACTGGAACAGCTTTTGCATTGGATGCGCTTAGACGAACAGCTGACCCAGGCCGACCTGATCATCACCGGCGAAGGCCGGATCGACTCGCAGAGTCTGCAGGGCAAGGTTCCCTTAGGTATTCTGCACCATGCCCAAGCGGCAAACGTGCCGGTGCTGGCGGTATGCGGCCAGCTGGGAATTGCGAAAACAGCTTTGCTGGAAGCGGGCTTCCGCGATGTACTCGTGCTGCAGAAACCCTCTATGAGCAAACAGGAAAGTATTCGCCAGGCCCCCCGGCGGCTGCAGGAAGAATGGGCAGCCTGGCTGAAACGAAATCAATCCATTGATCGGGAACAATGAGGAAATCCGGTATTTTTCTGAAAGCGCTGTCAAGAACATTTTCCCCGAGTCCGGATTATGATAGAATGGGAATAACAGCCAAAAGAGGTAGATCATGAAAATTCGTCATAACCCTGCCGGTCAGCGGCAGCAGATTCAAGAGTTTTTCGATTCCAGCCGGCGAATGCTGCACGCTCCGCGGCAAACCTGCGTCAAGGCGTGCAGCTGGGACGTCTCGGAAGTCGTGCCGAATAAACCCCGGCCGCAATGGGAAATCTTTGCGGCGGAGGATGACGGCGGCCAGATCATCGGTCTTCTGGCACTCGATCCCCAGCGCTGGCAGATCGACTTGTTGTCGGTCGTTCAGCAGCATCAGGGTGAAGGCGTATCCAGCGAACTGCTGCACCAGGCCCGCCGCTATGCAAAAAAACATCATCATTTTGAGCTTCAGGTAATCGTCTTACTGGCCTCGCTGCCGTTCTTTCTTAAAGAAGGGTTTACGCTGATGGCCAACGATCATCAGCCGGTTCAGCTGCAGGGGCGCTTCTTCCTGCGCCAGACGCTGCGGCCGCGGTTAGTTCTGGCAGCCGAGCCCTTTGACAACGGCTGGGATGCCCGGGCGTTTACCGAGATCCTGCAGACGTTCATGCCGGTCTCCCAATGCCAGTCGGTTTCCTGTAATTTAAGCGATGGCGCACAGGGCTATGTCGACGCGCTGATCGGTCAGTCGGTCTGTCAGCGGGTTACTCTGCCTCCGAATCCCGCTCTATCCGCGCGCAAGATCAGCTATGCCGTCCGGGGCAACAATGCGATCCTGGAGTTTTCCGAGCTGAACGGGCTCTCCGATTCGCATCTTTACGGCACGATGGTTCTTCATGCCCTGACGCAGGGCTGCCGCCGGTTTTATCTTGTGCTGAGTCCCTTGGGTCCGGATGACGGCGGATTGGGTATGCTGGAAGCGTTAGGCATGAAGTTTATCTTTGACGATCAGGGGGAGATCGTTCAGGCGGACGACCAGGAATTAAAAAAGACGCTGCGCGGCTTAACGTTCATCGCGCTGTGCGATCCCCAGGACTTATACCGGAACACCGTGCCGGCTTCCCCGTTAGTCCGCTGGCTGAAGCAAACTTCCGCGGCGGCCGAACCGGGCGCGGCCGCAGGTCACGGACTCGGCTATGCGATCCAGGCGCTGCTGCAGGGAAAGTGCCAGGACAGTGTCGCGGCGTTAATGTCGACGATTGGCTTCCGGGAGCGGCTGCGGCACGCGGACGCTTTGCTTTGCTTCCGGCAGAAACCGCTGTCGCCGGCCTCCCCCAGTTCCCTGCCGCAGGCCGCGGCAATCGCGCATCATGAGGATATGCTTACGATTTTAGTGACGCCGGCGGAAACCCAGGTTGCCCAGGCCGAAATTCTCGGTTTTGACCAGGTCGTCAAACTGCCGGAGGGGCCGTTAAGTGATCAGGACGTGCAGACGGCGCTGCGGGAAATTCTCAAAGAGCTGAGCCGTTTGTAAGCGGCGCCTAGATTGATAGAAATAAAGGATAGCACTGACTCGCTTTAATATTGGCGCAGGATGAAGGCTGAAAACAACGTTAGGATCCGCACGTTTCTGTTTTATGGATGCCTTGGTTCTGGGCAGTGCTTTGATCAAGGCACGGAAGAATAACAGATAAAAGCCCCGCAGCTTTCATTTCTGAAAGAACGGGGCTTTTGATTTCCTTGATCACCGGTTTTCTTTTCAGAAAATACCGGCTGAACTTAAATTTCTGCTTATTTGTTCGCTGCCGCGTTAGCGCCTGCGATCCGGCCGAAGACCATGATATCCGCAATCGCGTCGGAGCCTAAACGGTTGGTGCCGTGGATGCCGCCGGTTACTTCGCCAGCCGCATACAGATTTTCGATGACGTTGCCGTCAACATTGACTACCTGAGCTTCCGGATTAATCTTGATGCCGCCCATCGTGTGGTGGATTGCCGGGATCGACTTCATGATATAGTAAGGACCTTCGCCGAAGGCGATCAGATCGCCGCGCTTGTTGAATTCCTCATCCTTGCCCTTTTCGCAGTATTCGTTATACTTCGCGACGGTGGCCTTCAGGTTTTCCGCGTCGATGCCGAAATGCGCTGCCGCTTCTTCAATCGTGTCGGCTTTTACCAACATGCCGCGTTCGATCAGATCATCATATTCGTTTTGATGCTGCTCGCGGACGCCGGAAGCGACCATCGAAGCTTCGTCCCAGAACAGATACGAGAAGCCGTCGGTGGTTTCCGTAACCGCTTTGGAGATGACGTCGCGGCGTTCCAGTTCCTCAACGAACCGCTTGCCTTCCAGGTTGACTAAGATCGCACGGCCGTCCAGACGGACGTCGCCGACATACAGTAAGCGTCCAGTTTCCGCATCGCAGGTCGGATAGGTCTGGATCCATTCCATGTCGACCAGCTTCGCGCCGATCGCTTCCGCCATCGTGATGCCGTCGCCCGTCGATCCGACGCTGTTGGTGGACAGGATTTTTTCATCCATCATCGGGTTATACTGCTTGCGCATTTCCAGATTGGAGCCAAAGCCGCCGGTAGCGATAATCACGCCGTTGTGAGCGGTGTAGGTCAGAGTCTGGCCGTCATGCTGCGCTTCGACACCGATCACTTTGCCCGCTTCGTCCTGGATCAGTTTGGTCGCCGGCGTATCGGTCTGGATTTCGATGCCCAGCTCGTCGCATTTGGCCTTTAACTTCTGAATCGGTTCTACGCCGCTGGCGTTCAGCGGAACCAGACTGCGCTTGACAGAATGACCGCCGAAGAATAACATATTATCCTCGAACTGAACATGCACGTCGTCGCGCAGCCATTCCGCAGCGCTCAGGGCATTTTCAGCCAGAACCCGGACGACTTCCGGATCCGCGATATTGTCGCCGCCCTTCATGATGTCTTCATAGAACAGATCGACGGAATCCTCGATCCCTTCCTTTTCCTGCAGCCAGTTGCCCGGAGCGGCCATTTCCGCACCGGAGATCAGCGTGTTGCCGCCGACCATCGGCATTTTTTCCAGCACGAGAACGCTCGCGCCGTTTTCCTTCGCGGTGATCGCCGCCGCCATGCCGGCTCCGCCGGCGCCCAAGACGATTACGTCGGCTTCGGTATTGACGTCCGCGGTTTTCGGCTCGTCATTGGTCTTCGGCTGTTCCGCAGGCTTCTGCGAACAAGCGGTCAGGCTCAGCGCCATAACGCCCGCTAACGCCAAAAGAGTTACTTTCTTCATTTCTTTTTCCTCCCTTTGACAACATCACTTATTTGTGATTACATTAGCATTATAGCCCGGCAGGACTTGTTTGTATTTGCACAAATTTTCGAAAATTTGTACTTTATCAACCTGAGGTGATCCCCATGAAATTTAAAACCCGAATGATCGTGACATTCAGCGCGCTGATCACCGCCGCCTTTGCGGTTTTGATGAGCCTTGTATACCTGACCGTTTCCCATGCCAATCAACAGCTGGTCTCCTCCACCAGCGTCCAGCTGTTCGACGCCAAAGCCCGCGAAGCCGGCGACTGGCTGGCCCAGCGTGTCAGCGAACTGGAAATCATCGCGCTCAGCCCGGCGGTGCAGTCGATGGACTTTGACAACATCCGGCCCTTTGTCGAAACGCTCAACGCTGACGTCGGACAGCGCTATGGCAATCAATGGGGCACCTTCGCCATCGGCATGCGCGATGGGATCGGCTGGGTGGCCCAGGATAAGACGATCGACGTATCCGGCCGCGATTATTTTGAACGTGCAATGACCGGTGATGAACCATTTATTCTGAGCGAACCGGTCACCTCCAAGACCGACAACGCCCCGATTGCCCTGATCTGTTATCCGCTGCGCAAAGACGGTGTTCCGTATGGTTTCATCAACGGCGCGATCGCGCTCAACCGGCTGACGGAGCTGGCGCAGGGGATTGACTTCTATGACGGGGTATCGTGGATTATGGACAGCGAGGGACGCAACTACACCGTGCTGCCGGAAGCGCTGAGCAGCGCGAAGCTGGCGCAGTTCGCCGAGCATCTGAAAGTGGATCCGCCGACATCCACCCGTTATGTCTCGGACGGCAGTTCGTTTTTCTACTTTACGCCGATCCCGATGACGGAGGATTGGTTTTTATGTACGCAGGTGCCGCGTTCCGTCTTGATGCAGAACACCTATTCTTTATTGGGAACGCTGGCGATGGTATGGATCGTCTTGTTAGGCGTGACGATCTTCGCGGCGATCCTGCTTTCCCGCACGATCAGCCGGCCGCTGGCTCAGCTGTGCGCGACGATGGATCAGGCCGGGACCGGCGATCTGAGCATCCGGGCCGCGGAACAGGGCGGTGATGAAATCGCAACGCTGGCCCGCTCCTTCAACAAGCTGACGGCCCAGATCCAGCGACTGATGAACCAGCTGATCGATCAGGAAAAAGCAAAACGGCGGGCCGAGCTGCGGATCTTGCAAGCTCAGATCAACCCGCACTTTCTCTACAACACGCTCGATATGCTGCATTGGATGGCTTATGATCACAACGATGAAGACATGCTTCAGCTGATCAGCACGTTATCCAGCTTTTACCGGATTTCCCTGAGCCGCGGCGACGAGTTCATTCCTCTGCCGCGCGAGCTGGATCATGTCCGGTATTATCTGGAAATTCAGAAAATGCGGTTTGCGGATCAGTTTGATTTCACGATTGAAGCTTCGCCTGAAACGCAATCGTTGTTAATGCTGAAGCTGCTGCTGCAGCCGCTGGCGGAAAACGCGGTTGCGCATGGCATCAAGCCGTGCCCGCATCCGTGTACGCTGTCGATTCAGGCGCGCCGCATCGGCAAAGATGTGGAGATGAAGGTCAGCGACAACGGTGTGGGAATGGACTCCGAAACGCTCGGCCAGCTGCGCCGGGCGTTCGACACGGGAAAAAGCAGTCTGGGCTTCGGCCTGGTCAACGTCCACCAGCGGATTCGTTTAACCTATGGCAAGGACTACGGACTGACACTGGACAGCGTAAGCGGACAGGGCACGGTGGTTACGGTGCGGATTCCGGCAATTGAGGAGGATCATGATGTGGAAAGTATTGATTTGCGACGATGAAGCGATGACCCGGCGGGGCTTGACCAAGATGATCGGCCACTGCCGAAAGGATATGGAAGTGGTGGGCGCCGCGGCCCAGGGAGAAGAAGCGTGCACGATGATCGAACAGCTGCGGCCGTCGATCGTCTTCATGGATATCAACATGCCGTTAGTCAGCGGTCTGGAAGTCATTGAGCGCTACCACGAGGATCCGCGGCTGCGATTTGTGATCATCTCCGGCTACAGCGACTTTGAGTACGCGCAGAAAGCATGCCGCTACCATGTCGTCGATTACTTGTTGAAGCCGGTCACTGAGGAACAGCTCAGCGCCGTGCTGGATCGCTGCGCGGCGATGCTCCAGCAGGAGATCACAACCTCCCGGATCGTGGTCCCGCAGCATCAGGACCGCCGGATGATCACGCAGGTGCTGCAGGAAATTGATCGCCGGGCGACGGACAGCGAGTTTTCGCTCAATCAGCTCTCTGAACAATTTCATGTTTCCGCTTCCTATCTGTCGCGGATCATCAAAGAAGAGGTCAACTGTACGTTCAGCGAACTGATCAACGAAAAACGGCTGACGAAGGCGCGGACGATGCTGCTGAGTCCAGAGCCGTATCTGATGTGGGAAATCGCCGAACAGTGCGGCTTCACGTCGCAGCATTATTTCTGCCGGGTATTCAAAAACCGCTTCGGTCTCAGTCCCCAGCAATGCCGCCAGATGATGAAGGAAGAAAAACAAACGTCGGAGGATTCCCGTCATGAATGATCTTGAAAAAGCTCATGTTTTCTCCGTGCATTACAAAGCGCAGTGACTCCAGGATCAGCGCTGCGGATGTTTCTAATGTCCTGCCATTTTCGATCCCCGGGAAAATCACGGAGTGGATCGACGATCCGGCAGGGACGGCCGTTTGTCCTTATTGCGGCATGGATTCCGTCATCGGCGAGTCCTCCGGTTATCCGATTACCCGCAAGTTTTTACAAAGAATGCAGAAATATTATTTCTGAGATCCGGGCTTAATTCTTACGATTCGCAAAATGATAAAGGGAACGAACATTCAAGATCCTTCATCCGATCGTTGACTTCCGTTCCCTTTTTTCATTACTTCATCGTTTCTTATTTCAATATTATTTCCTTGCAAAGCCTGACTTGGAAAACTTCATTTTAAACTTATTCCTGAAATTTGATCCGCCGGACAGCCGCTCAGTCGTTTTGATGCAGCGCCTGAGGGGTTCAGCGTGACGTGAAAATCCTCGGCCAGCGCAATGAAATCCTCCGTTGTGATCGTCTGCCGCTTATGCGGAGTCACGGAAAGCACCTTGATCAAAATCTCGGCAGACTTCTCAATCGTGTGCATCAAGCCAAACGTTTCATCAAAATCTGTTCCTGAACAGAACAATCCATGATGCGCCCAGACGACGGCGTTCACCTGTTCCATCTGCACACTCGTCACCTCGGCGATCGCCCGGCCGCCCGGCACCATCCACTCACCACGCCGACCCCCTCTGGAAACACGACCGGACATTCCGTCGCCATTTCCCACAGCTCCCGCGTAAAGACCGCAGGTTCCAAAGGCAGGATAAACGTCAGGGCGATCAGGTTGGCTGGATGGGCATGATAGATCACACGGTGCTTCCCCTGCGTGACGCGTTTTTTCACCTCATGATTCATAAGATGCGTCGGCAGCTCGCTGGTCGGTCTTCCGCCTTCGGTCAAGCCCCAGACAATCCGGTACTGCGTGCCGTCGGCGCTGATCTCGATGATCGCCAGATTGGCGGCCGGATTCAGCTCGACGTTGCGCATATATTTGCCGCTTCCCGTCACGGCGAAGAACTCGCCGGCCAACCCCGGCACCTTGGCCGTGATCGGCTGCCAGGGCTGGCCAAAATCCAGCTGATTGTGAATCGTCTCAAGCTCGGTCTGCGGGATGCGGTACGACAGATTGCCGCCGTTGCGCTCGTGCCATCCTTGCCGGAAGCCGTCGCCGCACATCCGAATCATTCCCTGCATCCAGGGTGTTTCCAAACATTTCATCCTTGTTCCTCTTCCTCCCGTTTTGCCAGAACACGACGTTCATAGTCCTGTACGACTCTCAGCCATTCCTGCTCGCCCGGTACGCCCTGACGTTGACAGAAAGTCTCCCAAACCGCCCCCAGCGGCGCCATTTTCAGCTGTTCCTGCAGCGCCATCAGTTCGGTGAAACGGCGCTGTCTTTGCAGCTCAGCCAGCGTTGCCTGCGGCGTTAACAGGGCGTTGAGCAGCGCTTTGCGGACACTGCGCACGCCGATTGCCCACGCCGCGATCCGGTTGATGCTGGCGTCAAAATAATCGGTTGCGATGCGGATCCGGCGAACGTCATTGCGGATGATTTCCTGAGCAATCTGCCGCGTTTCATCGTCGTACAGCACGACGTGATCGCTGTCCCAGCGCACCGGCCGGCTGATGTGCAGCGCCAGCTCGTCGCTGAACAACAACATCGACGAAATTTTATCGCTGATCATTTCCGTCGGATGGTAATGCCCTGAATCCAACAGACAAAGCAGCTGATTCTGTGCGGCATAATTCATGTAAAATTCGTGCGAGCCGACGGTGTAGCTTTCGATCCCGATGCCGAATACCTTCGATTCCACGGCGATCTTCACCTTCGAGCGGTCATAATCCAGCGTCAGAATCTGATCGAGCGAAGCTTTTAAGCGGGCGCGCGGAGACGTCCGGTCGGCTGGAATATCCTTTAATCCGTCGGGAATCCAGATGTTGACCAGGCTTGTGTCCTCAAGCTGATCCGCAAAGGCTTCAGCGATTTTGATGCAGGCCTGACAATGGCGGATCCAGAACTGCCGGATTGCTTCATCTTCGCTGGAAAGGGTCGCAGCCTCCGCCAGCGGATGTCCGAACAGCGTCGGATTGAAGTCCAGCCCCAGTCCGTTTTCCTTCGCGAAATCAATCCATGGCTGGAAATGCTCCGGCTTCAGCTGATCACGGTCCACTTTTTGGCCAGGCTCAAACACGGCATAGCTGGCATGCAGATTCAGCCGGTGCTGCCCGGGGATCAAGCGCAGCGCCGTTTCAATATCCTGCTTCAGCTGCGTGAAATTCCGCGCGCGGCCGGGATAATTGCCGGTCGCCTGAATGCCGCCGGAAACCGCCCCGGCACCGTCGAAGCCGATCACATCGTCGCCTTGCCAACAATGAATCGAGATGGGAATTCCGGCAAGCGTGTTCAGCGCCGCTTCCGCATCGACTCCCAGAAGCGCATAATCCGCAGCCGCCAGCTGAAATCTTTCTGATGAAACCATCATGTTCTTTCCTCCTTATGAATATTGGGATCAGAAATCAGGACGTTCCGTCATGCTCTGATCCCCTCTTTTCCCGCTATTTCAAATAGAACACCGGGATTAAGTCCACACTGACCGGACTGTTGTCGGGGTTCGTTTCCATCAATTCCGCCATTGAATCCCACCATTTCCGGCAGATTTCCGTCTGGGCCGAAGCCGCCCAGCGTTCCTCGTCCTCAATCTGCAGCACTGCGAACAACGTCAATGTTTCCGGATCGAGAAAAATCGAATAGTCATGCCCGCCGTAGTCATGGATCATCTGCTTCATCTGCGGCCACAGCTCATCATGCCGCCGTTTGTACTCCGCTTCCTTGCCAGGGTATAATTTCATTTTAAACGCTTTGCGAATCATCATGTCAGCCCCTTTCCGCGCATCTTCGCACGCTTTATTTTCCAGTTTCAGTATAGCAGAAATCGGGCGGGAAAAACGAAAAGCTTCGCCGTTTTCCAGGAAAAACAACGAAGCAGTAAAAGGACAGGTTGATGGAACAGGAATTTTCGTTATCCCGCAGTTCAGATTTCTTTCCCCAGCTGCACGCCGGTCTGAATGATCTGATCGATGCAGCGTTTTCTGACCTCCGCGAAGTTTACGCTGCCCCAGCTCCAGCCGGTCTTGGTTTCAGGCAGCGGATGACCGTCCGACGCCAACAACATCGCCGCGGCCGGAATGCCGTAAACCGCGCAGACCTGAAGCAGAGCGGCGGCTTCCATGTCGACTCCGGCACAGCCCAGCGCACGCCAGGCGGCTTCCTTATTCATCGTCTGACGATACACCGCATCGGTGGTCACAGTATCCAAAGCTTTGACCGGCAGCGTTTTCGCCATCGCCTGACGCAGAAAAGCGCACAGCGCCGGATCCGCCCCCGCCCATTCGCCGTTTTCCACATAGTGTCTGGACGTGCCTTCCTCGCTGTAAATTCGCGCCGGAATCAGAACGTCCCCCACCTGCGCCGGGGATCGAAAACACCGCACAAGCCGGCGACGATCACCTTCTTTACGCCGAGCGCCAGTACAGTTTCCAGCGTATCGACCGCCGCCGGCGCGCCATAGCCGCCTTTCGTAAAGCAAACATGCGGAGCATCCCGCAATCTCAGACACGGCGGATTATCCAGAAAACAGGGCAGATGTTCGCTGATCACCTCACAGGGGTAATCCTGACGCAGCTGATCGAGCGCCCGCCCCATTTCAAACAACACGCACACCTCCGGCAGAACCGGCGGCATTGAGGTGCCATGACTGCTTTTCACATGTCGCTGGGCCGTGATCACCGCTTCGCTGCGGTCTTCCGGATCAAACCAACGCATCCGAATCCTCTGTTTCGCGCGCGGCCAGAATGACCGGAATCATCATTTCCTCTACACCTAAACCCGCATGCTGCCCCTTAAACGGCGGCTTCCCGTTTTCCCACAGCCCCAGGCAGCTGGAACCGATCGCGACCGCAAACACATCGCCGAGGAATTCCCGCGTCCGCGGATGGATTGGACCCGGACCGAACAGGCCTTCGTCCAGCCAGGTTTGCGAAGGTTTCAACAGGAACCGGCCGGCATATTTCCGTTCAAACTTTTCCGTGAACTCCGCCAACCGGCCATCCTTCACAAAAAACGCCGTGCCGCGCGGTTCCACCGTCGGGCCGAAACGCAGGCAGTCCAACAGCTCAGGCTCCTCTTTCAGGTTGATGTTGTTGACGTCGACCTGTCCATGATCGGCGATGATGATCAAACCGGTCCTTGGATCCAGCTGGCTGGCCAGCCTGCGGCAGCGCTCGTCGATCTGCTTCAGTTCTTCCGCACACGCCGGATCCGAGGGACCTTTCACATGCATCAGGGAATCGAAGTGATCCCAATAGGCATAGATGAACTGCGCGTCCTGTGCCTGGCTGTGCGCGGCGATCTGACCGCACAATTCATCGAAGCTGTGCGCTCCGCCTTCACGGAAAGCCGGATACAGCTCCAGCGCCGTTTTTCCTATCCGGTTCAGCTCATCCTTCTGATTCAAAAACGGGATATGCGTATACGAGTAATCGGGATAGCTTCGCTCTCCGTAATAGCTGCGGTTCATGAACAGAATCAAGGAATCATCCAGTTCCTTAAAATATTGATGCCAGCCGATCCAGCCGTTTTCCGCCGGGGATTTCCCGCTGAGCACGCTGGTCGTCGCGGCCGAGGTGGTCGAAGGATACACCGTCGTCACTTCCTTGAGCTGATGCGTCCGCAGAAAACTGTCCTTTTCCAGTTTAGTTTCCAACAGCCGGGAACCCATCCCGTCGATCAACAGCACGACGATCTGATTCCATTGATGTTCAGCCAGCCAGGCGCTCACCTGCGGATCCGCCTGGTGATGAACGCTTAATCCAAGCTCCTTCCGCCAGGCATTGATGACGCCTAAGATTCCTCCGCGGTAATCGGGTTTGATCAGTTCCATTTCCTTAAGCCTCCTTTTCTTCGATGCCGTCCGCCGGTTTGTGTTCAACGCGTCATCTGACGCTGAACCCAAGAAAAACCCGGCTTCTCTGTTCTTCATTTTACCCAATCCGCAGCCAAAGGACAAAGGTTTTACGCTTAAAATTACCGCTTCCCGGTAAATTTTACTTTCCGATTCCATCCCCGCGAGGTAAAATAAACCGGTGAGGGATTGAATTATGGAATTATTAAATGAGATTTTTAGTCAGTTCAACGCGGTATTATGGGGACCGCCGTTGATTCTTCTGCTTTTAGGCACGCATCTGTGGATGACGATCCGCACCCGCGGCGTGCAGCGCTGGGTTTTCAAAGGGATTAAATTGTCGGTCACGCCGGATAAAACCGAAGGGGATATCAGTCCGTTCGCGGCCCTGACAACGGCGCTGGCGTCCACCATCGGCACCGGCAACATCATCGGCGTGGCGACCGCGATTGTTTCCGGCGGTCCAGGCGCAGTGCTGTGGACATGGCTGACCGGATTGTTCGGCATCGCCACCAAATACGCGGAAAGTCTGATCGCCGTCAAATACCGCCGCAAAACAGAAGACGGCACCTACCTGGGCGGCGCAATGGTCGTGCTGGAAAAAATCGGCCATCCCAAGCTCGGCGTGGCGTTTGCATTGTTGACGGGATTGGCGGCGTTCGGCATCGGCTGCAGCGTGCAGTCCAACGCAATTGCCGACGCGCTGGTTACCAATTTTAATTTCAACGCTTCGCTGGTCGGTCTGGTCCTGGCAGCCGTGACGTTCCTCGTCATCTTCGGCGGCGTCAAATCGATCGCCAACGTGTGTGAAAAGCTCGTTCCGTTCATGTCGTTATTTTATACGCTGGGCTGCTTCTACATTCTGTATTATAACCGGGCCTACCTGCTTCCGGCGATTGAGCTGATCGTGCAGGCGGCGTTTACACCCCGGGCGATGGCCGGCGGGTTTATCGGCAGCACGATCATGACAGCCTGCCGGTATGGCTGCGCACGCGGCTTGTTCTCCAATGAATCCGGGATGGGCTCGGCGCCGATCGTCGCTGCCGCCGCGCAGTCGCGCAATCCGGTTCGGCAGGCGCTGATTTCCTCGACCGGCACGTTCTGGGATACCGTCGTCGTCTGTCTGATCACCGGCCTGGTACTCGTTTCCAGCATCATCGCCAACCCGGCGATCTCTACGATCGGCCTGGAGGGCGGTGAACTGACGACCCTGTGCTTTGCGCAGATTCCCGTCATCGGCACGCCACTGTTGATCTTCGGCATCCTGACGTTCGCCTACTCGACAATTCTGGGCTGGAGTTATTATGGCGAGCGGTGTATGGAATATCTGTTCGGCAAGAAGATCCTGAAACCGTACCGTGTTTTATGGATCGTCGTACTGTATCTGGGCTGTACGATGAAGCTCGATCTGGTCTGGACGATCGCGGACACGCTGAACGGGCTGATGGCGATTCCAAATCTGATCGCCGTACTGCTTCTGACCCGCGTGATCGTCAAGGATACGCGGTATTATCTGGATGAAGGGCATCTGGACGAAACCGATCCGGAAATGGAATAATTGAAATTCAACAGACCGAAAAACGGAATGCGGAAGATCCTGAAGGATCGCGGCGTTCCGTTTTTCATTTTGCCTGATTGGCGACGACTCGCTGCCCCCGACTCCAACGTAGAAAGGCAGGGTTTTCCCGGAGAAAGGTTCTTATTACGGTTTGGGCAAAAATAAAAAGGGCAGGCAAGATATAACGTTTTATATAACGCTTCATCTTACCTGCTTCTTTGTATGGAAATTCTATTCCTACCCTAAACCGAATAAGAACCCTGAGAAATTCCCTGCCTTTTTATTTTTGTTTTTTTATTCGGATCCGCTTATTCAGCCGCGGTCTGCGCCGCCTGCCGGCCGGCGATATAACCCATGTAGGCGCCGACGCCCAGGGCTTCCCCGCCAGGGTAGTAATCGCCGAAGAAGGCGCCGGAAGACAGAATTCCAGCGGCATACAGACCGGCAATCGCCTGGCCCTGCGCGTTGACGACCTCCGCCTTTTCATTCGTGACGATACCGCCGTAGTTGCCGCGGGTCAGATCATACTCCTTGACCGCGTAATAGGTGCCGTCGTCAATCGGACTCAGATACTCCGCTTCCTTGCCGCAGTCAGTATCCTCTTTGGCTTCGCACATCTGATTGTAGCGATCGATTGACGCCTGCAGGGTCGCGGCGTCCATCCCCATCTGTCCGGCCAGCGCTTCGATCGAATCCGCTTTGTACGCCTGAATAACCGGATTGTTCTCGGCGGTTTTAGCGAGATATTCGTCCAGGTTGAGGAACTGATCAGCGATTTCCTGATCCATAATGACCCAGCCATAGTCCGGTTCGCCCTCAACGATGAAATAGATCATCTGGTCATGCGTACCGGCAGTTTCTGAAATTGGCCGCTGACCTTCAGCGTTCAGCAACAGGCATTCATAAGGGTAGGAATTGTTCGGCTGACCGACTACCGGCATGGCGTAAGGATCCGGTGCGAAGATGCCGCTCATTGATTCCTGGAATTCATCCAGTACGGCCCCGGCTTCCAGCGCCATTGTGATGCCGTCGCCGGTATTGCCGATCGCGGTAGCCATGTAATTATGCGCGGCATCCGGGCACAGCTGCTGCGTCATTTCCGCATTCTGCGCGTAATCGCCGGTCGCCAGGATAATGGCTTTGGCGTTAAACGTCCGGGTCTTGGATGAACTCTCACTGCGCACGCCAGTCACCTGACCGTTCTCATCCAGAACTAGTGAGGTCGCTGGGGTATTCATGTAGAAATCCACACCCGCGTTCATCAAATAATCTTCCATTCCGTTGATCAGCGCCTGGCCGCCTTTCTGGGTCGGCGTTGCACTCGCCAGCTGGATCGCCGAAGCGTTTTTAATCGCTTTTTCCGAAGCCTTCGGGAAGAAATAGATTTCTTTCATCATGGAGAATTCCGTACCGGTTTCTTCCATCATCGCGATCACATCCGGGCTGACCTGCGCCATCGCGCCGACCAGTTCTTCATCGACGGCATTGCGGTCCTGAATCTTGTTTTTCGCAATCCAGGTCTTGGCCATCGCCTCTACGCCATCCGCGCTGCCGGTGGCTAAAAACGCGCCGGAACTGAAAATTGAAGTGCCGCCCGGAATGCCGAGCTTTTCCAACACCGCGACTTTTGCGCCGTCTTTCTGCGCAGCGGCCGCCGCTGATAAGCCGGCGATCCCGCTGCCGACAACGACAACGTCGTAATCATATTCATCCTGAACTTCGGCCGAAACGACCAGTTTGTTCTGCCAGGCCGCAACTTCCCCGCCGGCCTGGGTCAACGCGTCTTCCAACGCTTTTTTCATCGCTGCGCTGCTGATCGTGGCGCCCGCGACGTTGTCGACGCCCAGGGACTGGCTGGCAGTTACCTGATCAGCAATCAACCGCAAAGCCCGGTCGCCGACCCCGGCGGTTTCATTGTCGTCCACAATCTCAATCTTTTCAATTGCGGTTTCACTCACGGTTACAGCGATTGTGATCTCACCGTCCATGCCATTGGCTTTGGCCGTGTAGGTGCCGGCCGTCATCCCCGGTTCTTCACTCGGTTTTGCCGGGGCTGGATTCTGAGCACACCCGGCAGCTGAAAAACACAGGCAGAGGGCACTCAGCAATGTTAAAGCTTTTTTCATTCTTCATCTCTCCTTCTGCCTTTATTATCAAATTTTGTCAGCGAATGCACAAATAGCAATTAGTCATCCTTCCATAACTTCAGGTTATCCTGAAAAGACTCCGTCCAGCTTCAGCCGCCGGCCTTTTTCGCTGGTCGGGCACAAACAAACTTCATTGAAATACCGCCGCGGCAGCCGGTAAAAATCATGACCGTCAAAGTACCGCATCGGATGCGGTCTGACTGTTTGATCAACGGAGAAACAGACCCCGTTTTCCTGTTCCGCCATCCGCGCCGCCAACAATGAATTATCCATTATCACCACGCGGCGGGGAGTAAAATTCTCCGTATGAAACACCAGCTGCGCCATTCTTCCAAGCATATTCTGATCGTTTGACAGATAGAAGGTTTCTTGTTCCAGCCAGGCCAGTTCAATTTCACACAGCGGCCGACGATCGGGAAGAGGAAATCGCCGGGCCACGACGTCGGGAACTTTGACCACCAGCTCCTCGCGCCACAGACAATGGGCGTTCTGAGGCTGATCCATGCCGATCACCGGATGGTTGACGATTGCCAGATCCAGTTGATTCCGACGGGCTTTTTCCAGCAGCACATGCGAATGATCGGTCAGGATATCGATTTGAAAATCAGGATTATTTTCTTTGAGCCGCTGGATTACTTCCGTCAGAATTTCAACTCTGGACGACGGGATGCCCAGCTGGATGTGCTGCCGGGTCTGACGCAGATAATCCTGCACGGATGTATTGCAGGCTTGCTCTAAAGCGGCGATTTGACGGGCATAACCAAGGATAATCCGGCCCAGCTCCGTCGGCCGCATGCGCTGATTTTGCCGCACAAACAGCGGAGCGCCCAGTTCTTTTTCCCGGGCTTTGAGGTATTTGGATAACGCCGGCTGCGAGATATACAGACTTTTGGCAGCCTGAGTCAGATTTCCCTGCTCGGCAATGGCCAACAGATATTTGATTTCTAAGTTTTCCATCGTTATTCCCCCGTTCTCATTATCGCCGGAATCCGTTTTCCGTCAAGTCCCAATCCAGATAAGGGGCTGTCAGACAAAAGACGACATCACGATTCAAGGTTGCTTCCCGCTTCTTGAGCCGGCACAAAAAAAAGCTCTTTTTCCGTCAAAATGAGGAAAAAAGCTTCTTAAAACATCTGCGTCTCAATCCTGTAATCGCAGGCAGTCAGGTTTTTATTCAGTTCCCTTCGACTTCAGCCGGGCCTGGACGACGAAACGGTGCGTCGGTTCGACCGCCGAGCTGCATGTGATCAGCGTCAGCTGTCCCGTCCCGTCGCTCAACAGCACAGAATCGTCCTGCGGCGTTACGGTCAACGTTTGATAAACCTCATAGACAAGCGGACGGCCGCCGTGCTCGAGAATGACTTCATCGCCGATCGCGATCGAAGGCAGATCGTGAAAGAATCCGCCTACAACATTGCGGTGACCGGCGATCACGCAGTTGCCCGCACTTCCCGGATCCCCGGTGTTCTCCATGTGCCCCAGGCTGAATTTCAGCGTATCTGCCGCGGTGCCTTCACGCACTGCTTCTTCTAAATTCAGCGACGGGATCCGCAGCAGTGCCGGCCCCTCCGCAAAGGAAAAACTATCCCCGGTGAATTCTGCCGCCTGGGCTTCTTCGGTCCGCTGCATTATAACAGCGCGAGTCTGGGCAATCAGCGCTTTCCGTTGGTTCAGTTCCAGAATCCGGCTGCCCAGCGTCAGGGAAACGAGGAGAATCCCCGTTCCCAGCAGGATCAGTCCAAAGATTTTCCGTTTCATGAATGGCGGCGCTTTTTCAAGGTCAGCGCCAATCCCGCAGCGATCAGAACGAAACCGCCAGCCAGCGCCAGCACAAACTCCCGATCCCCGGTGTACGGCAGAACTGCAGCCGGAGCGGAGGGTGTTGAATTTTCAGGTTCCGATGGATCCGGAGCTGGCGGTGCCGGATGTTTCTGGTTGACGACCGCGTGCATTTCCTGCCCGCTTCTCTGTTCCTTCAGCGCGCTGGAAACCCCATCGGCATCCACCGTGACTTCATACAATTCTTCGGTTTTATCATACCCCTGCGGGGCGCTCAATTCCGCGATTACATACGTCTGGTCTAAATCCAGATCCATGAAATGAACTTGGCCCTGATCATCGCTGGCAGCCTGAGAAAGCTGCGTCGTTTCATCCATTACGCCGGCATCGTTTTTATAAATCGCAAAGAACGCGCCGGAGACCGGCTTGCCATACTGATCTTGTTTCAGAAAGGCAACCTCCCCGCGCAGCCGCGCGTCGCTGACCTTTATCGTCTGAATTGTGCCGGCTTTCGCGGTCATCGTGACTGGATATTCCGCGGTATCGAGCACAAAGCCCTGCGGTGCGCTCAGTTCCTTTACCGTATATTCGTTTTCGCCCGCCTTTGTTTTCAAAGCGGTGAACATCACTTTCCCCGCATTATCCGTAATGGCCTTCTGCATCAAGTACTGTTCACCCGCGGTATTCTTCGTATACAGTCCATACTCGGCTCCCGCAACCGGTGTATCGTCATCCGCTGCGGTTTTCGTCAATTCCAGACTGGCACGGCCGGGAATCCGCGTCGCGGAGCCCGCCGAATACTTGGATTGGAATCGGATCGCGTCGTTGTTCGCCAGATCGCTGCTCTGATTCCCCATGCTCGCCTGGTTGGACAACGCAAACTCCCCTTTGGAAGCAACGTTGACAAAGGCTGAGTAACGCAGGACATAGGAACCGTTGAGATCCAATGTTGACGGCAGCGTAAACACCGCCTGATTGCCCTTGACCTGAACGGCGGTTCCTTCAATCGTATCTGTTTCCTTGAAATCGCCGTTGGTTTGAATTTCAGCATGTTTTAAAACAACGCTTTCCGGATCCAGAAGCAATTCTTCACTCATCGTATCGGTAATGACGAGACCATCCGGACAAACCGCGCTGAGATCTGCCCCGGCCTGGTTAATTTTGATCGTATAGTCTACGGTGTACTGATCGCTGTGGACGACGCTTGATTTATCAAACGCCGTATTCGCGATCTCAAGCTTGGCTGTGTGACTGACCGGCTGACCTTCCTGCTTTTCCAAAACGGCAGTATTGGTCAGCGCTAATAAGGCGTTAGCGTCACTGGACGTATTGGATTGATCGAACCGGAAGCCTTCCGGCAGATTCTTCGCGTTCACGTCCAACTTTGTTCTGAAAGTCAGCGTGACCTGTTCATGAAGCGTGCCCAGCTCGAGCTGAAGTTCGTTCTTCTCGATTACTGGTGTCATCGGAACGTCTTTGTTTTGTGAAGCATACCGGACAGTCAGACTATTTTCCACATACCGCAGATACTCCGGCAGCGCATCCTTGACCCGAACATCCGTCAGCTCCGTGCCGTTTTGATTGACAACGATCTTCCAGCGGATTTCATGCGTTTGATAATCATAGCCTTCAGCGCTCTTTTGAAGCACCGTGCTGGAAAACTGCGGCTGTGCGGAGGCGGTCAGCGTCGGAATGGCATCCGAGCCGAACGCCACCTTGTTATTGAATTTCATCTTCGCGTTATCCGCGTAGAACAGTGGATCGGTCGCTTCTGTTTCATACTGGAACACAATCATTTCGTTAAAGGTATTCGTTTCGCCGGCGGCATTGGCGATCAGGACTTCATAATCCTGTGTCGCCGCGGTTGTCTTATCGGTCAGCGGCTGGATCGTGATCGTATACCCGGTTTTCGGTGTGATCACTTCGGGGTTGCCAATATATTTCTGATTGGTTGTGGTCAGCGTATCTGTGATCGTGCCGTTTTTGACGTCCAGAAGATTCTTATTCAGTGTCACCGTCCAGGTAATCCGGCGTGTTGCGGCATTGTAGTTCGCAGATTTCTCAACGACGCTGGTCGGCAGTTTGTGGTTTTTTTCAATGACCGGCGTACCGTAAGGGCGGACAGGTTCCGGGCCTGCGCCATCGGGATCCCAGTTGATCTCCAGCCACGCCTTGTTTTTCAGATTCGTATTGAAATTCTGCGCCGTCAGATCGAGATCGAAGTGCGTGAGATAGGTGATCACATATTCAGCTTCCTGCGGATGATCGATCGTCAGCAGCTTCTGATCACCGCCGCTTCGCCCGTCAAAGGCCGGATTCAGCGTAACCCCGGAAGGAACTGAAGTCCCGTTGACCGTCACATTGGCATCGGCTGGGTTAAAGCGTAAGCGATCTTCCAGCTCGTCATAAATCGTGATCGATTCCAACGGCAGCGACTGGGTGTGAACGACGAGCTTCCACGTCATGGTCTTGTTGACAAGATCGTAGCTTTCACCGGTTTTCATCAGCCAGCTTTCCCCTTTGACCAGCACCTCGCCCTGCGCCTCGGACAGTTTTGTGGAACCGTCCGGCTGCCAGAGCTGAGCTGTGTTGGTTACTTTCATCCCTTGAGAAGGGTCCGCCAGCTGCCCATCATCTCCGACAAACACCACGGAAGAGGGCATCGTCCTGTATGTGATCAACCCCTCCTGACTCAACGGCTGATCCAGCGTGACCCGCAGCGTCTGCCCGTCGACCTGAACCGCAGGGTGAGTTTCCCGGTCTTCAACCTTCAGCGTCAGCGAGTTTTCAACATAAGTTTGTTTGTCCGTCAGTTCATCACAAAACAGAAAGCCTGTCGTATACTGCAGAGCGTTCTGATCCTCGTCAAACGGCGCGATCTGCTTGCTTAACGAAACCGTCCAGGCGATTGTTCCGGTCTTCTCATAAACGCCGCTTTTCCCGGTGACCGCGGGATCCTTGATGGCATTGTCCGTGATTTTCAAACGCACTGTGTGATCTGCTACCAGGCCAATTGCCGCTTCCTGGCGGCCGTCAATTTCGTCCATTGCCAACCTGGCCCCAAACTCAAAATTCATTTCATAAATCGGCAGTTCGCCCAGCTCTTGTTCAAACATCAGTTTGATCTGATCCTTTCGCGCACCGGCGGTAATCCACGCTATCGTTTGTCCGTCAATCTTGATTTCCTGATTCAGAGCCGGATGGTTATTTTCAAGATACTCCGGGATTGCGATGTCCCACTCGCTGCCCGGAAGATTCATGGATTCGTCCAAGGGCTTCAGTGTATAGCGTAAAACCAGCTCGTCCGCCGCAGCGACGCTGTCCCCGTTGTTTAACGCTGAATCTCCGCGCAGGAGTTCAACATTTTCAATCAATTCCGCTCCGTCCCCCGCGGTTTCTGCGGATACAGACGCCGGAATCATTTCCAGCGGCAGCGCGCAGAGTCCAATGCAGCATAAGATTTGCAGTAACTTCCTCATTCTTTTTCTCCTCAATCGTTATTGAGCGTTCGCTCAATAAAAAGTTTATCACAGAGACTTGAACAGTTAACTTTAAAATACAGTTTTTAATCGCATTTTTCAGTAAAATCATCTATACTAAAGCCATGAGAAAACAAACGATCGACGCAGGCCAGATTTTAGAAATTACAATCGCCCAGACCGCCCGGGAAGGACTGGAAAATTTGTCCACACGCAGAATCGCAAAGGAATGTGGAATCAGCGAGGGCAGTATCTTTCATTACTTTCACAGTAAGCCGGAGCTGTTAGCGGCATGTTTTTATCATGTCGACAGACAGGTGGATGCGCAGCTGAAACAAGTGGACGTTAAATTATTTTCATTGCGGCGGAACATCCGTGAGCTTTGGTTTTTATATTTCGGTTATTTCACATCCCATGGTGATCACGCTAAATTCTACTCTCAGTTTCGTCATTCCTCATTCTATACCCGCGACGTTATGCGTGGTCAGACGGAGTCCTTTGCGTTTTTTAATCACTTCGTTGAACTGAACAAAAGCGCGATTTTAATCCGATCCGAGGTTTTCTGGGAGTTTGTCATCGATACCACGCTGAATTTAGCCGTCAATGTCGCCGACGGCAAATTTCCGGACAGTCCAAAAGACCGCGAGCGCTATTTCACCTTGATTGCCAAAGGCATGGGCGGCGCGCTGTCGCCGGGAAAATCATGGGCTGAAAAATAAATTCCGCATTTCATTCCGCACAAAAGTTTCCCATTGGTGATAAGAAAAAACCGGTTTACCTTCGTTCCGCTGTCTTCGCGGAGCTTGGATAAACCGGTTTTATTTCAGTTTTAAAGTCCCCTCTCGCTTACGCTTTCTTCAAGAACGCGACATAAGCGCGATAGGCTTCATAGACGTCCGCTTTGGAAACGATTTCCCAAGGCGCATGCATGTTCTGCACGGCGATGCCGGCGTCGATGACTTCCATATTGTAATTAGCCAGAATGTAGGCGATGGTTCCGCCGCCGCCCTGATCAACACGGCCCAGTTCAGCGGTCTGGAACATGACGTCTTCCTCATCCATGATCCGGCGCAGCTCGGCGATGAATTCCGGATTGGCGTCATTGCATCCGCTCTTGCCGCGGGATCCGGTATATTTGTTAAAGACGATCCCCTTGCCTAAGAACGCCGTATTCTTCATTTCATTGACCGACGGATAATTCGGATCATAACCGGCGCTGACGTCGCTGCTTAACATCTTACTGTTCTGCAGGGCGCGGCGAACTTTCAGTTCGCTGTAATCACCCATTGCATTCAGGATTTCCGCAACCGTGTTCTCAAAGAAATGCGAGTGCATGCCGCTGGCGCCATTGCTTCCGACTTCTTCTTTATCGACTAACAGGCAGACGCTGGTGCGCTGCGGATTTTCCATGGCGAAGGTCGCCAGCGCTGAAGTATAGGCACAGACGCGATCGTCATGACCATAGCCTAAAACCAAACTGCGGTCCAGACCGTAATCGCGCGCCTTGCCCGCCGGCACCACTTCGATTTCCGCAGACAGGAAATCATCTTCCTCAATATTGTATTTTTCTTTTAACAGCGTCAGAATCGCTTTCTTGACCGGTTCTTTTTCTTCTTCGCCGCCCTCGGCCGGAATGCTTCCGACCAACACGTTTAAGTCTTCGCCTTCCACGACCTTCGCGCCGGTCTTCTGCATCTGATCGGCGGAAAGATGGACTAACAGATCGCTGATGCCGACAACCGGATCGTTTTCGTCCTCGCCAATGTTCAATTCAATCCGCGTGCCGTCCTTCTTGAAGACGACGCCGTGCAGCGCCATCGGATGAGCGACCCACTGGTATTTTTTAATTCCGCCATAGTAATGCGTATCCAGCAGCGTCAGTCCCTGATCCTCATAAATCGGATGCTGCTTCAGATCCAGGCGCGGGGAATCAATGTGCGCCCCAACGATGTTCATGCCCGCTTCCAACGGTTCGCTGCCGATCACGAATAACGCGATATCCTTATCTTTATTGACGGCATACAATTTGTCGCCAGCCTGGATTTTGGCGCCGGCCGCCAGGACTTCATTCAGATCCCGGTAGCCGTTTTCTTCAGCCAGCCGGACTGTTTCCCGCACGCATTCGCGTTCCGTTTTGCATACGGAAATAAAATGCTTATACGCTTCGTTGAAGGCAAACAAAGCTTCGCGCTGTTCGCCCTGCGTCTTATTCCATACAGTTTTCATAATACTTAAAACCCTCCTGTGTATTATTATAAACAAACTCCCGCAGGACACAAGCAGAAAACCTGGTTTTCTTACATTGACATTTGTCGATATTGTTGATAGGATATCGTTAATAAGGAAGGATTCAGAAAAGCTACTGCTTTCTCTTGCAGAAAACTTGAAGATCAATCTCCGTTTTCATAACTTCAAAATTGCAAAGCAGCACATCAGGGAAAGGAACAAGGAAACTCAGTATGCAGCGGTTACATTTATATCAGCTTGGTCCGCAGGCCTACGCACTGTCGCGGAAAAAAGAAATTCTCAAACGGAAGTTTCAAGACCAGATTCATCAGATTCACTTTGCCCAAACGCGCAGCGAAGCCTTACTGCCCGTTGTTGTTAACCGGCATAATTCGCTGATCCGCCGAAAGCTGGGCGATGTCGATCAGCGGCTGCAGGAAAACAAGGCGGTCAATCTGTCCCTGGCCGCTCCCAAACTCACTCATTTACTGATCCAGCCGGGTGAAACCTTTTCGTTCTGGCATTGCGTTGGCGAATGCACAACGGAAAAAGGATATCGGGAAGGTCTGACGATTTCCGGCAATCATCCGTCCTCCGGCATCGGCGGCGGTATGTGCCAGATGACCAATCTGATCCACTGGATGGTGCTGCACAGCTCCTTAACGATCACCGAGCATCACCACCACGGCCGGTTTGATCTGTTTCCTGATTTCGGCCGTCAGGTGCCGTTTGGAACGGGGACTTCTATCGTTTATAACTATCTGGATTATCGTGTGGAAAACCGCACGTCCGATACGTTTCAGCTGGTGATTGAAACGAATGAGCGCTATCTGTGCGGCGAGCTGCGCTGCGATCATCCGCAGCCGCTGAAATATCACATCTATGAACAGGACAGCGGCTTCACCTGGGAAAAGGGCGGCGCTTACCGGCATAACATCGTGCGGCGCAAAGCGATCAACAAAGCCAGCGGGGAAGTGGCGTTTGATCAGGAACTGATTGTCAACCATGCCAAGGTGATGTACGATCCCAAGCTGATCGATCCTGCATTATTCCACGAGTCCGGGTTTTGGAATCAAAAGCAATAAGTAAGAAAAAGAACGAGTTTCTACAATCAGTTTTCTTATTGAACCCGTTCTTTAACCTATTTTATGAATACAGTCGAATAAGAGCTTAGCCATAAGCCGAATTCGCAGAGATTGACGTCAAGGCTTTCTTTGATTAAATTTTTCTGGATACTTCCACAGTTTCCGGAATCTGATCCTCATGAATTTTAACAATGTAGTCACTGTACTGTCTTGGGTATTCTACATCTTCCTGTTTCTTGACCTCGACTGCATCAAACAGTTTATAGGAAGGACAATCTCCAAGCTCTTTACTGTGTTTAAACACAATCAGCTCACGAACCGCCATTTTTCCACGTGCAGCAGAATGATCATTTTCAAACATGTTAATGATTGCTTCCCAAAGCAGCTCCAGATCTGTTTCTGAGAAACCAGTTACTTTTCTTGCCAAATTGGCAGAGATATAACCCTCCGCGCGATACAAAGCATAGGGAACAATATTTTTTCTGCCCATTTCCGTCGTTTTGTTTTCCGCATCGGCCTGTGTCGTTATTGCAATACGGGTAATTGCCAGTTCCTGACTGAGAATCGGATCAATGCTTCTGGCAAATCCAATTTGAACTGGTCCGCGGACTTGCCCACAATTCAATGAAGCTTTAACAAATGTGGTCATTACAGCCCCAAATGTGCGAATATCATAAAATTCCCGACACATAAAATCACGAATTTTCAAATCAACTTCCGGATCTTTTTTCTTTAATGCTTTAATTTCAGCGCTATTCGTATGCAGGTATTCATAAGCAGTATTATCGCTGGTGTTTAAAGGTACATCCTGTTTGATATAAATTTTATAACCAGGCTCATCTTCTTTGACGGTTTCCACATAGTTCCGGATTTTCCGCTTCAAACAAACATCTGTTACAATCCCATAACCGCTTTCCGGATCCATCCGAGGTAAGTTTCCTGCATCTGGATCACCGTTAGGATTGCCATTTTCAACATCAAATAAAATTACAAATTCGATTCTGTTTTTAATTACTTCAGCCATTCTTCTTTTCCTCCTTCGGCTTGATTTCATCCAACTTCAGTACTTGATGATAATATCCTAAATTAAACATCCCTTGTTCTTCCAAAGTTAAACGTTTCGGACAAGCGGTTTTTGTATTTTCTGTCGCTTCCAATTTACCCTGCAATTGCTTCAGCAGGTCTTCATAAAAATTAACATCTTCCACTTTTTTAATCTTCCGGATATGACTGTTTTTCAACTTGAATAAAATAGGGAAAATAGAAGCTGGCGTAGCACATGCTGAGTTGTAATAACGATCTTTAATAGTTGCATTAATTTTGGGATTGGCTTCCTGTTGGATTCTTTCCAGCACTGCAAATTCACGTCCCAAAATATAAGCAATGTTTGCTAAGTCTTCATTTAAGCTCACTTGAACATCCTCCTTTTTCATCTTTGCATTTTGAAGCAGAACTGCTTTGATAATGGCCATGCGGCCACGGGTAATTTTATAAATCTGCTTTTCACTGTCGTCTTGTTCCGACCGGATTCTTCCTAATACTGCTTCATATAAAGCTGCCGGATATCTTCCTCCAGAAAGCATTGCCCGAAATACAGCTGAGGGAAGACTTGGTAGTGGTTTTTTATCGCGCGATTTTTTATTCACTGTTTCCTGCAGCATTCTCCAAGTTCCTAAATATTCCAGATTGTCATCTGACGGTCTTACAATTTCCATCCGATCGTAATGTTCTTTCAAATGTTTTAGGATATTTCCGAAACTATCCTGATAAAAGAACCTGACGGCAAGTCTAGCTGCATTTGGCGCTAAACCCAGAATGTAAAAGCGTTGATTCAAATCCAGACTTTCAGCTACATTATCGATATCCACAGCCAATCCCTTTTCTAAATTTTTGAAGACACCATCAACAATACTTTGATTCTCAATTGTCGGTTCAGTGATGAAGGAGAATGCATTTTGATATTGTTCATTCCCGTCTTCTGACCAGTAGACAATCGTGGTATCTCCCAAAACCGTTTTATGATCTCGATCAGCAATCAACGAATTCAGCGCTGCAGTATACGCAAAGACCGCATACTGACCTACCGGAGCATTGTAGCTTTGTTCCTTTCCATAAGATTCAAACGCTGGTGCATTAAAGGAAACCAGAGCGGCACCGCTTGATTGAGCGCCGCTTACGCCTTTAATTAAGCTATGGATTCTGGCGATCTCAGTATGTTGTCCGGTAACCAGACAGACACCTTCTTTTCCGGTTCCGGTTTGACTACACACAGTCTCCCATGCCTGTTTTACACGCTCGTCCTCATGAACGAAAAGACCGTTAACCTCAAAAATCAAATTGCTGTTTTTGAAAATCTCCTCAAGGTCATCCTGCAATATGGGATTATCTTTTGCCTGCTGCGGCTGCCAGGTATCAAAAAAACGCAATACCGCTTTCGCAGCCAAACTATCAACTCCATCCAGGATTTCATGATGATGAATCTTAGCCGCTTCAAAACATTGAATTGCTCTATCCGGCCTTTCTTTGTCATCGATTCCTAAGAAATATGTTGAATTATCACAAAGAAAATTAGCGACGATGCCGGATGCGCGGGAATTCCGCTGTGGAACAGTCATAACTTGAGGCAGCCAAACAGTTTTTTTACCTAGCGTTGTTTCCAGCTTCAAAGAAATCACGCGCTTAAGTTTTCCGTCTTCGGATAGTTCCAGAACAAAGGAAACGCGTTCCTGGCACCATCCAAGACTAGTAATTTTGCCTTGCCTTGCCAAGGTTTCATAATAATGAACTAATGCCTGAAGAATCATCGTATCACCTCACAGTTTCTGACATCCAGCACGCCATTTTTCAGTTCCGCTCTGAAAAACAATGGCTGGATATTCTCAGGATCGGAATAATCAAAACCGTAAAGCATATAGCTCAAATCTCGTGTTTCATTTGGATACACTGTTGAAATTTCTGTTTCTTCAAATAAGGCAAAATTAGCTGGAAATTCCCGACAACCAAAACACGGCATATGATAGCATTCACCCCGCCGCAGCCGGCGCATAATCATATCTTTAAACTTTCCAGGATTATCACTAGCGTTGGCTTTCTGCGTCATTTCAAAATGAGCCTCTATCACATATTCCACATCTTTTAACAGAACTGACCCACGTTGAACTATTTCAGCCTTTGAACTGAGATAGAGCGGTTTTGTAGAACCATTGATAGCGCTTAATGCATTGAAAGCGGATGCTTTGCTTTTCACTTCGTTTCTCCTGATACTTGTAAATTGAATGGGTTTTCGAACGTAGATCCGATCGATTATCCAATTTAAGCCTGGATGCCAATAAATAGCTTCCAGAATGCCTTTCGCAGCCGATGGCGTCATTACATCATAACTACACCGTTCAACTTTCATTTCCGGTCTTGAAAATAATGCATAGTCGCCCCAGACACGAACTCTTACGCCCATACTCATAACATCACCCCTTTCTTTTAACTATGAAATCCAAAATCATTAGATAATTCATCAATTTAATCCGTCTCACCTCGCCTCTTATGAATGACAAGCCCTTCTTCTTCCAAATAAATTTCAGAATGATTCAGAATATAAAGATCTGGAATAATTTCATTCAGCAGACCTGCTTGCAACAATTCTTGAAAATCCTTTTCATACACATTGACACAGTATTGGCCAATTTCGCGTACAATTTTTTGATTGTATTCTCCAGTTTTCAAGCGTTGAACCAAATTATGCGCTTCTGGTTCTTTATCAATTAAAATTGGTTTCGTCACCGTTTCAATAAATCGAAACTGTTTAGCAACAGAGACAAATGGATAAAGACAACTGCCAAGTCCTTTTTCGAATTGAGCCACGATTGTTTTAGAGTCAGTTCCGCTTCCGCTATAATGGTAAATCCGTTTGAAATAATCATGAATTGCTTCTAAAGAAGTAATATCCGGATAGTTTTCCGCCACTTGTTCAGCGACGCGAATGGGTTGTAATAAGCTTTGAGGAAGGGATGAGCGCTCGTTGTTTTCAAATTGAAAAACATAGGTATGACAAACATCGCGATCTCGTTTCCCCTCTCGATTCCCCCGGCCGTTCGCCTGAATGACGGAATCGATTCCAGCAAGTTCTCGATAAACAGTCTGAAAATCAAGGTCCACCCCGGCTTCCACTAAACTGGTAGCAATTAAGCGACAGGGCTTGTTGTCTTTTAAAAGTTCGCGCACTTGTTTTAAAACTCGTTTTCTGTGTTTTGGATATTTCAGCGTCGTTAAATTAATCGTTCCTTCTTCACCTTTCATCGCTTCATAAAGTTCCTGAACACTTCTGCGCCGATTTAATATGCACAACACTTGTTTCTCATTTTTTAATTCTGCTATGAGCTCCGCTTGAGAAATAAATCCACGATTTTCTAAAGTTGTTCTGCGGAAAAATTCAAAATATTCTTTTGGATTCGGACAAATTTCTGTAAGCTTCAAATCTGGCATTAGGCAATCTAACGCAGGTTGCGTTGCGGTACAAAATACGATAGTACAATGATAGTTTTCTACTAATTCCTGAATAACTTGAATACATGGCTTCAAATAGTTCACAGGAATCATTTGCGCCTCATCCAGAATGATTACACTATTGGCTACATTATGAAGTTTGCGGCATTTTGAAGTTTTATTGGAGAAGAAAGATTCAAAAAACTGAACGTTCGTTGTTACAATTACCGGCTTGTCCCAATTTTCAGCTGCCAAGCGATATTTCTCCAATTCCTCACGATTTTCAAATGATACATTACTATGATCTTCCAAAACATTTTCATTACCTAAGATGTCTTTGAAAATTTGTGCGGTTTGTTCAATGATGCTCGTATAAGGAATCGCATAAATAATTCGTTTCTGTTGATTTGTCAGGGCCTGTATAAAACCAAAAACTAATGAGGATATAGTTTTTCCACCGCCTGTTGGAACTGTGAGTGAGAAAAGTCCCGGGCCCTTTGTCCCCATTTCCATACATGCCTTTAATATCGCCGTTCGTCTCCCGTTCAAGGTAGCAAAATCATCATTCATCAACCAGGGACTTATATGCTTTTTTAATTGCTCCCATCCTTGTTCGAGGCTGTCTCCTGCATTTCTTTCAACAGAATTACCTGCCATAAACTTTTCAGTATCCAGATAATCTGCGTCGACCAAACAGGAAAACAACATTCTTACAAAAAAAGCTTGCGTAAATCCACCTTGCCCGACAGGATGCAGAGGAGGAGTTGGAAATTCAGGAATTTGAATTTCATTTTTAAACTCGGAATAATCTTCGACTTTCTTTTTAAGACGTCCGCTTAAGGTTTTTGCATCCGCTGTATCTGCTTGTGTCCCGCCATCAGGAAGTCCTGCATGATGACCAGCAACACAATAAGCGGCCAGATAATTTTTTACTTTTATTAATTCCTGAGCTCCAGCGGTGGAATGATCGGTTATTGAACCATTTTCTAACAAGCGTCTTTGAAATGCTTTTGAATATTTCCCGATATCATGAACAATTCCGATATTATATCCCCATTGTTCACATTCAAATGCTTTTGCAAATTGAGCTGCTAATTTTGCGGTTCCTTCACAATGTTCCTTAATAGTTTGTTTTCTTGTTCTATCAATACTGATGTGAGCATAATTCATCTTTAACACCACTTTCTATATAACTAATTGTTTCTGACATGATCGAAAATTTTTTACGAATAAGCCGTATATTAAATCTAGGCTCCTTAATTCATTTTTTAAGTAAGATAAACATCCTATCTTCACCACTCTTCTATCATCGACTTCGATGCCTTCCAACTCTTTAAACAAACTTTCTTATTTCCACTTTCTGGAATTATTATCTCAAATAGGATGTACAAAAAAACTGCCATCTCCTCCTAATTAGCTTAAATTTACATTTTTATAAATAAATGAGATTTTATATTTTATAAATCTATCCATTTTTGTAAAGAAGTCAGAACGCAGGTAAAACTTAACTTGTCCGTGAATGAAATAAGTTTATTCTATCTGAGCTAGTCAGATTCTAAACACAAATATAAAAACCTCAGATTTTCCGGTTCTCCAGAATCTCTGAGGTCTTTTCTTTTTATACGCTAATGATCCAGCGCTCTCATTCGTAATAACTTTCCAGATCAATTAAGTTTATGGTTAAGCTTGTTTACAGATCCTCGCTCCGGCGCAGCGCTTCAGCCTCGAAGAACTGCATCTTCGCTTCCAGATCTTCCCGCAGGCAGCGCAGATCCTGACGAACCAGCTGCTTGTGCTTCACTGTCTGCACGCCATTGACCCAGACTGAATCCACATTGCCCGCATGGGCGCTGTAAACCAGAGCCGAGAATGGATCGTAGATCGGGAACATGTTGGCGGACTGCGTTTCCACCAGTACAAGATCCGCTTTTTTCCCCGGCGTTAACGAACCGATCTGATCGTCCAGATTCAATACCCGGGCCCCGCCGATCGTCGCCAGCGGCAAAATTTCCTTCGCTGGAAACAACGCCCGGTCATGATTCGCCGTCTTGTGCGCTTTGCCGATTAACGGCAGCTGCGCGAACAAATCCAGCGTGTTGCCGCTGGAAGCGCCGTCCGTTCCCAATCCAACCGGGATGTGATGGGCAACCATCTTCTTCAAGGGTGCAATCCCTTTGCCCGCTTTCATATTCGAACCGATGCAGTGCGCGATCCGGCAGCCATATTTTGCCATCAGCGCCAAATCCTGATCGTTGACATGAATGCAGTGCGCGGCCACCAGATGCGGGCTTAACAAACCGATCGACTCCAGATATTCGACCGGTGTCTGATTCCGCTCTTTGCGGAAAGTTTCCATTTCATAATCCATTTCCGCCGTATGCAGCGAAAGCAGCACGTCGTAATGCTCCGCGATCGCCTGAGCTTGCTTTAAGACTTCAGCGCTGTTGGTATTGGTCGCGTGCGGACCGATCGCCGGCGTGATCAGCGGATGCCGGCCTTTCCATTCCTGAATAAACCGCTCGCCGCTCGCCAGTCCGCCATACGGTACGTCGCTGTCACAGTTGGCAAAGTCGACAATCGTTTCCGCCAGCACCGCGCGCATGTTCATCTCGACCATGGCTTCTGCCAGCGCGTCCTCAAAATAATACATGTCGAACACCGTCGTCACGCCGCCCAGCATCATTTCCGCCGCTGCATAGCGGGCCGAAGCCTGCGCCAGCTCGCGCGTCATCGCCGCGTTTTCCAACGGAAACAGAAACCGCCGCAGCCGGTCCGGGCAATCGTCGCCCAGCGAACGGAACGGGATCATCCCCAGATGACAATGCGTATTCACCATCCCGGGCAGAAGCAGGCCCCCCTGCCCGTCGATCACTTCGTCCACATGCCCGCTGAAATCATTCAGCGCCAAAATGGTATCATCTTCCCAGACCAGACAGCCGTTTTCAAAGACACGATTGGCCTCATCCGTCGTGACCAACGTCACATTCTCGATCCGGACTCTCATGCGTGTTCCTCTTTGATCAGCGGAATGAATTCCAGCGTTTTGCCGATCAACAATCCTTTATCTGTCAGCTTGACCTCCGGCGATACCGGCAAGGACAGCGTCGCAAACGACATCACTGCATTGTGGTGAACATACCCCAGCTGATCCTCCATTGCCGCGCGCACCGCCTCGATCTGCCCGGCCAGTTCCGCCAGCGGCTGATCGGAAACAATGCCCCCGACCTGTAATGAAGCGCAGGCTATGATCTTCTCAGCGACGCAGACACAGTAGCCGCCCTGGATCGCAAGCAGATGATTGGCCGCCGCGATCATATCCGGAACATTGGAGCCCATGACCATCAGATTGTGATGATCATGCGCCCAGGAGGATGCAACCGCGCCGTTTTTCTGAATTCCTCCAGTCGTGAACGCCAGCGCGATCTGTCCGCCCTTGCCATAGCGCTCGATGCAGGCCATCAGCGCCAGCCCGCGGTTCTGCCACTGAACAACGCCGTTTTCCACCGGCAGCTCCGCAGTCGTCAGCCGCGTAAATGTTGCCCGCGGATTAATTTCGATGACCTGGGCAGTCACCGACTTCGCCGACGGGGAAACCCGGACGAGTAAATCGTCTTCCGTCAAGGGCCTATGATGCAGTGAATGGTAAAATTCCGGCGGGAAGGAAACCGGTTTTTCCGCAATCGCATAGCCGCTTTGCGGTTCGCTGACCAGAACACCGTTTTTATAAACCTGATGCACGGTCCAGTCTTCCAGACTGTCCAGCAGCACGAAATCCGCGATTTTCCCCGGAGCGATCACCCCGCGGTCGTCCAGATGCATCCGCCGGGCAGAGGTGAAGGTGCTGCAGTAAATGGCCTTTTCCATCGGCAGGCCGCAGTGCACAGCGGAAAGCAAAACCTGATTGAGATGGCCGTGCAGGAAATAATCCGGCATCACATCATCGGTCACCAGACTGAAATATTCGTAGAACTGATGCTCCATCAGCGTGCGGATCGTGTCTTCCTGGATCGATTTGCCCTGCATTTCCAAGTACATTCCGTTGGTGATTTTCTCAACGATGCTTTCCGGAGTTTGCTGAGTATGATCAGCATTGACGCCGGAAGCGATAAACTTCGCCAGATCCGCCCCGCTGATCTTCGGACAATGCCCCTCTAACGGCAGCAGCGGCCGTTTCTTTTTGCACAGCGCGACAATCTGACGGATCAGCGTGTCTTCCTCACTGACCAGCTCCTTGAAGTTCATGACTTCACCCAGGCAGCGGATCTGCGGATTGTCCAGCAGCTTGTCCACTTCTTCTAAGCCGATCACGCCGCCGGTCGTTTCGCAATCCAGATTGGTGGAGGGTACGGAAGAGGGAATTCCATAGAAAATATCCATGACCGGCTCGCTGGCCATGAACGCTTCGATGCCCGCCAGCCCGAACACGTTAGCGATCTCATGCGGATCAGCAACCACCGTCGTGACGCCGAAGGACAACGCCTGCCGGGAAAATTCGGTTGGAATGGTCATCGAGCTTTCAACATGCATGTGGATGTCGATCAAGCCGGGAATCATCCAGCGCCCCCGGGCGTCGATTTCATGATCCACGGGCCGTCGTTGTTCCTCTTTGGTTTCCTGCAGCTGTGCGAACTGTCCGTCGCGGATCAGCACGCTTTTTTCCTCAAATGTCTGCGTATAGCTGTTGAACACGCGGGCGTTGCGGATTCTCATTGTACTCATGCGATTTTCTCCTTTCACCTCTGATTTGAAACAGGGCAGGACCCGTGTTGGACCCTGCCTTGTCGTTGCTTCCTGATCCTTCAGGAAAATTTCCAGATGTTAGTTGTTGATCGTGCGGTTCCACTGATCCGTCCACTGCGCCATCAGCGGGTTGACAAACGAATAGTCGATTGACTTCGCGCGTTCCGCTACGTCGCCATAAGTCATGTTTGCGGACTGTTCCGGCGTCAGTTCCACGTTCTTATTAACCGGGCCTTCATTCAGCGTAACCGCGGTGACGGACTGCAGTTCCTGGGAAATGCGCCAGTTGATATACATGTAAGCCAAATCTTTGTTTTTGGAGTTCTTGTTGATATCAATCGTGTTGAAGTTCGCGTAGGTGTAATCGGCCGGGACGACAAATTCCACATTCGGAGCCGCGTTCTTGATAACCGGCACGCCGAAGTCGCCGACGACCGCAACCGCGATTTCCCCGGCCGCAAACATATTTGCCAAATCGCTTGACTTGGAATAGGTTCTGACGATATTGGATTTCAGCTCGTTCAGCGCTTCAAACGCCGCTGCTCCGTCGTCCGTTGTGATATCGACGCCCTTGTAGTCGGAAGCCAGGTAAACCATCGCCGGGCCAAAGGTCGTCGACAGCTCTGGAATCGACAGCTTGCCTGCCAGTTCTGGTTTCCACAAATCCGCCCAGCTGGTAATTTCAAAGCCGACGGCTTCCTTATCATAAATGATGCCGATGCTGTTGAGCGTATAAGCCGGACCGTATCCCTGGGCGACCGTCGATTTCGCGCCTTCAATGATGTTGTCCAGATTCGGAATCTGGGTGGTGTCGATCTTTTCAAACAGGTCGGCGACATAGCCGTTGGCCGCCGCAGCCTGCGACAGCTCGATGACGTCGACGGTGGAATCCGGGTTGGTAGACAACTTGGTATAACGGTTGGCCGTCGTATCGGTTTCCAGGATGACCTTACAGTTGCACAGTTCCTCAAACGGGCCATACACGTCCTCAACGAGCACGTCTTCGCTTAACCCCCAGGTCGAAACGGTCAGCGTGCGCTGGCCTTCGGTCTGGCCTTCGCCTTCCGGCTTGCTGGAACAGCCGCTCACAGCCGCAATCATGGCCAGAGCGCAGAGCGAAATCATCAGCTTTCTCATTTTCTTTCCTCCTTAAAATGTCAGCTTGTTCTTGTATGGAATCCTGAGCGGGAACCGATTGCTTTCCCTTGGACTTTCAGTGAAAAGACACGGTTTCTTCTCAGAAGCAGAGTGGTTTTTTTAAACTGCGGCAAATTCCCTGCGAACCGTTTAACCGGAATTAAACCAATACGATCTTCGCGGCCGGCAGCTGGACTTTGATTGTGTCGCCGGCTTTGTAAAGCGCACCGGAGCCGTCGTTAACAACTAAGCGTCCGATCGGCGTGCTCAGCTCATATTGATAGCTCTTGCCTAAATAGGTGCGGACCTCGATTTTAGCCGTGACGGTGTTGCCAGCGGCCTCCTCATTCGTGACGATCTGGATATCGTCCGGACGGATCGTGCCCAGGCATTCGCTCTTTCCGCAATCCATCTCTGCGGTGAAGAGGGAGCCGTCGTTGGCGGTATAGGTATTTGCTTGAGTCTTGCGCAGCTGGATGAAATTCTCAAAGCCGATAAACCGCGCGACAAACTCCGTTTTCGGCCGGGAGTAGATTTCCTCCGGCGTGCCGAACTGCTCGATCACACCGCCGTTCATGACCGCGACTTTATCCGAAATCGAGAAGCATTCTTCCTGATCATGAGTGACAAAGACCGTCGTGATGCCCAGCTTCTTCTGCAGCCGCTTGATCTCGACGCGCATGTTCAGACGCAGCTTCGCGTCCAGGTTGGACAACGGTTCGTCCAGCAGCAGTAAGCGCGGTTCAATGACCAGCGCCCGGGCCAGCGCGACGCGCTGACGCTGCCCGCCGGAGAGCTGCTTCGGAAAGCGCTGAGCGTACTCCGTCAGATCGCAAACCTCCAGGATCTCCTTGATCTTGCGGTCCATTTCCGACTTTTCCATCTTTCTCAGCTTTAAGCCGAACGCGACATTTTCATAGACGCTTAAATGTGGGAACAGCGCGTAGCTCTGAAAGACCAGACCGAAGTTGCGCTTGTGCACCGGCACTTTCGTCATTTCTTCCGTATCGACAAACAGCTGGCCGCTGCTGGGAATGATGAATCCGGCGATGACCCGCAGTGTCGTCGTCTTGCCGCAGCCGGAAGGTCCTAACAAGGACACCAGCTCGCCTTCGCCGATCTCTAAATTCAGGCCCTTGAGGATCTGGGTTTTGCCGTCATAGCTGACGTTGATATCGTTTAAGGTTACCTTTGACATGCTTTTCCTCCTACTTCGTCAGGGCCCCGATGCCCAGTGTCTTTTCGACCACAAACATGATCGCGATCGTCGCCGCCATCAGCAGCACGCTGACCGCCGAAACCGTCGGATCGTAGAAATATTCGATGTAATTCATCAGCGCCGTCGGCAGCGTCCGCACGCCCGGTCCGCTTAGGAACATGGAAACCGGAATGTTGTTGAAGGAATTGATGAACGCCAGCATAAACGCCGCGACAATCCCTGAAGAAATATTCGGCAGCACGACCTTGAAGAACGCCTGCGCCTTGCCGCAGCCCAGCGTCCAGGCCATTTCCTCAATCGAGAAATCAAATTGTTCCAGCGCGGAACCGACAACCCGGATGACATAGGGCAGCACGACCAGGAAGTGACCGATCAGTAAGCCCTGCATGACCGGCAGCTTCAGCTTCAGAACGATGAACTGATATAACGAATAACCGACGACGATGCCCGGAATGATCGTCGGAGACAAGAAGAAGCTTTTCAGCAGTTTTTTGCCTCTGACGCTGTTGCGGCTGAGCGCATAAGCGGCCGGGACTCCGACCAGCAGCGCGATCAGCGTCGCCACGATCGCCAGCATGAAGCTAAGCTGGAAGCCGCTGAGGAAGGATTTCGTCGCGAAGACGTTGGCAAACCATTTGAAGGTAAAGCCGGAGATCGGGAAACTGATCGTCGGCGCCGTGTTGAACGCCGTCACCGCAATGATCGCCAGCGGCAGAAACAGAAAGCCGAACACCAGACAGGCATAGAAGGTCAGAAATTTATTTTTACGCATCAGTTTTCACCCCGCTTATCCAGCCGGCCGGCAATGGCGTTGAGTCCCTTCATGACGATCAGCGTCGTCACGATCATGACTAACGCCACCACGCTCGCGCCGGTCCAGTCGTTGAGCGTCATCGCCCGCTGATAGATCAGCGTCGACAGCAGCATGTTTTTCGGACCGCCTAATAACTGCGGCGTCGTGTACGCCGTCATCGCGCCGGTAAACACCAGCACCGCTCCGGTGATAATGCCCGGAATTGACATCGGCAGAATGACCTTAAAGAATGAAAGCAGCCGGCTGGCGCCCAGACTTTCCGCCGCTTCCATCATGTCGTTGTCAATGTTTTCCATCACGCCGACCAGCGTGATGATCATCAACGGCAGAAACAGATAGATCGTACCGACGAGAACGGAGAATTCCGTATACAGCATCGACAGCGGCTGATCGACCAGATGCAGCACGGAAAGAATCTGATTCACGATGCCGTTCTTGCCGAGAATGTTGATCCAGGCAAAGGCCCGGATGACCGAGTTGGTCAGCATCGGAAACAGCGCGACGGACATCAGAATACCGCGCCATTTCTTTGAGACCCGGGAAATAAAATACGCCGTCGGAATTCCCAGAATCATGCAGACCAGCGTACAGACTAACGCAATCCGCAGCGTCCGGACAAAGATTTTGATGTAATAAGGATCCTGGAAAAAGGCGATGTAGCGGCTTAACGTCACCGCTCCGCCTTCAAATACGGTCGGTAACAGAACCGCCAGCAGCGGAAGGATCAGCACGACCACAAGCAGGATCGTGATCGGCGCGATCAGCAGGATTGTTGACTGTTTTTTCATGAGTTCCCCTTCCTGATTTCAAATAAAAAACTTCTACCGGCACGATAGAAGTCACAGACAGAGTTGTCCCTTGAATTCTATCGTAGTCCAATATATAGCCATTGGGTAGAAACTCTTCACGCTGTTCCCTGTGAAGATATACGATAAGACTCAATGATTATAGCATAGAAATGTTTTTTGCAAAGTTGAAAATTTGCTTTCATTTGTTTTTTTTCGCTCTTTCCTTAAGAAAATGCCTTCATTGAGCGGGATTACCGTTTTTTCCCTCTTTAATAGTGTGGAATTTTCCAGGCTTCTCCATTCTCAATTTTAATTCCTTTACTTACTTATGTAAGGCAGGCGTGGACCTGCCTTGTTGCCTTACGGATCGATCACCGTCGGAGTCCGACCGATACCGACGACTTCCGCCGCGATGCGTTTCCAGGTCTGGCAGCCGGCGATGCCGTCCGCGCCCAAGCCGTTGTCGCGCTGATACTGAATCAGCGCCGTCCGGGTCGCGTTGCCGAATTTACCATCCAGCCAGCGCGTCGAATACCCCAGCGCGTTCAGCGCGTCCTGCAGCACCAGCGTGTAGCAGCCGACCGAACCTTCGCGCAGCGTCGGAAATCCCGATGTGCCGCCGCAGGCGCCGCGGGCATACCGGCGGTCAAAGTGAACCCAGGTCGGCGTCATTGACAGCGGTTCGACATAACCCCAGACGCCGAGGTTATTTGCCGTCCGCCAGATCTGATTGCGCTGACTTTGCGACAGCCGCTGGCCGACGTCGAAGGAAACGCCGACATAGTGCTGCGACTGCAGACCGTGGCCGCCCTCCCAGATTCGCTTAAATGCGTAACCGACCGGAATCGCCGCGTCGTATGTGCGGCGGGTGGCGTTCCAGGCTTCCATCGCCGTGGTCGTCGTCCAGAAAACCGTGGACCGGCTGGAACCGCGGAACTCCCGGACTAGCAACGTCCGTCCGTAGGAATACGGCATCGGATCGTTTTCTGCCCGCCATTCTGTATAAATCTGATTGGTGTCCGGATCATAAACCATAATTTTTGCCATTGATCTCACCTCCTCATTCATGTCTATGCAGGAAAAGAAAAACGGCGTGGATAAACGCCGGTCTTCATGAAAGTTTAGGAGTATGAACAGCGCATCCGGGAGCATCAGCGGATTCATGCATCTAAAAAGGAAAAATCGGCGTCAAACAAGGAAAGCAGCTCTTTCAGCATGGATTCAGATAGCGGAGCTTCGCCCGTCAGCTGCACGGTGATCACACGGTTTTCCCGCCGCAGGAAAAAATAGGTGTCCTGTGTGCCAGGAATCTGCGCCTGCCGGATCTGTCGGATTGCCTCCTGTGGATCCTTAAGGATCTGGCCTTCGTCAAACGTCAGTGACGCAAGCCAAGTTTCGTCAATTTCTTCCGGCAGCCGCAGACAACCGGTTTTACAAGGCGCCTGTACATTTCGCTGTCCTTTCAGATAGCCGCGCAGATCCTGCTTCATCAAATTCATGAGCTGCGAAGGCCGTGCCGATTCGATCAGCGACACGCTTGCCGACAAAGGATTGTTGGTATCCTCACAGCGCAGCTGCACTGAGTAATTGAGTTCTCCCAGAGCATCACGATGCGCATCCTGACTGCTGGCTGTGAAATGGTCGCAGCCGAAAGGTTTCAGCGATAACAAGACCGGCGATACCCGTTCCTGATGTTTGAAATATAGATAAGCGCCCAGGGCAACGACAAGTACACTCAGCAGACACCGGTTTCGCCATTTCCGGCGTTCCCGGCTGCGTTCCCATCCCTTTTTGAAATAATTCCTCAGCAATGTCATCGGATTTTCGTTTTTTAATATCGTCGTGATCCCCCGCGCAGAAACAAATCCCAAGCTACTTTGATTATAACTGATTTCCCCTCCGAATTGCGTTTTTTTATCTTGCTTTTACTATCAAAATCATACTGTTTTTGGTCTGCTCGCACATTTTGTAATTCTGCTGCTTTCAGAACAGGATTTGAACGCCCATTTTTCCCATAAGCGGGTCAGATTTAAGCCTGAGATTCACTTTCCTAATATAAGAAAAACGACCGGTGCCTTCCAGTCGTTTTGTAACCTTGTTTCTATTTTATATGGGACAGCCGACTCCCATTACCCGCACTCATGAAACGCACAGACATGATGGAAGTTCCGCTGGGCTAAGTCCTGCTTGCGGATATAGAAATACAGACTGCCGGCGTCCAGCCAATATTGTTCATAATCGGAGCTGAGCAGAAAGCCTGTCTGAAATAAGTTAATCCAATCCTGCGGCTGTGTTTCTTCCTCATCGGGACTCAGTGACTCATGCATAAAAACAGCTGAGCTCAACACCTCATTCTGAATAATATCCCCGTAGCCCAGGAATTTGAAAACGCGATCATCATAATCGGAGCGAGGCGGATACCCGGCCAGCGCCGCGTCCTCCTCATAACGTTCGTCCCATTCCTCGTATTTCTTTTCCACATCATAAAACTGTCTGTATTCTTGATTGCCCGGGTGATCGATCAGCGTGTGATAAGTCATGTTGAATTCCGGAATCCGTTCTTCCCCCGTTAATTCTTCCGGCAGCGGGTGCGGCTTAAGCAGCGTTAAATCGCCGTCATAATAAAATACATTACGATCCCATTGTTCGTTTTCTTCATATTCTACTAAATCGAAAAAGAAATAGAGAATTCCGCTCGTTGGCAAAAGATGATCCAAATCATACGGAATCAGGTCCTCTAACAGAATCTGTGCGATGAACGACAGCGGGTGAGGTGTGGAAGATTCCCATCCGCGAACATTCTCAAAATAAGGCCAGACAAAATCCGGCGGCAAATCCGGGATTCCGCCGATCTTAGAATGCAGCTGCGCACAGGGGTGAGCGGCGCGGCCGGTGGCGGCGATAATCGCGTTTTTCTCCAGACTTTTCAGATGTTGAATCCAGGCTTGTTTTTCCATTGACTTTCCATCCTTTCTTTATTTCATTTCTTCGCCGCTTGTGCGGGAAAAAGAAAGTCCTATGTTTTTAATATTCTTGAATAAACGATAGATCTGCGTTGAATAAGCCAAGCAAGGCCTCGATTTCTTCTTCTGTTAATTGCATTTGTTGACTTAACTGCACAGCCATAACGCGTTCGTTTTGTCTGATAAAGAAAAAGGATCTTTCTAAACCAGGAAACTGGAAAGCGTTCAATTCCGCAGCCGAGCCATTCTGCATCTGTTCCAGATTTTCCGGTGAATTTGTTATGGAATCCAATGTGGCTGTATCCACCGAATCAGGCAAGCGCAAACATCCCTGATCACAGGAACTTTGACTTTCTTTATCCGATTCCGCTGCCGTTTTGAATTCTGTCAACATCTGATTTTGGAGCCATTTTTCATCTTCGGTGACCCATAAAATAGCGTCTACAACCAGGCTTGTTTTTTCAGCTTCTTGACATGACATTCCAATCCGATAGGTCTGCCTTCCTTTGGGATCTTGATCAGCCTCTTTCCTGGATACGGTGTAATTCTTACATCCAAAGACTTCCATCGAGAGCAGCTGCGGCGTGATTCTTTCCTGTTTTTGATTGTACAGGAAAAGGAAAAGAGCGGTCATCGCGAGCAGAATATACTTCCCGTTGTTACGAAGCAAACCTTCTTTCAATATGCGTTTAATTTCATCCATGTCGTCTTTAAACATAAATTATCCCTTTCAACCGGCCTCTATGCTTTCATTGTAATCTTTTTTATGGCTTTTGCCTATCAACTTCATTTGTTTGTAAAAATAAAAAAACACGGAACTTCCTGGGAAATCCCGTGTCGTAAAACTTATCTTTTCAATCCAGCCTGAAACTGGAAGCAGGAAACCTGACGGCCGTTGATGATCGAAGGCTGCGGTTTGGCTTTGGCACATTCCTCGGTCGCATACGGACAGCGGGTGCGGAAAGCACAGCCTGACGGCGGATCCAGCGGACTCGGCAGCTCGCCCTGCAGGACGATCCGCTTCTTGGACTTGCCAATTTCCGGATCCGGAATTGGAACAGCCGATAACAGCGCTTTGGTGTAAGGATGCATCGGATTGTGATACAGATCGCTGCTTTCGCCGATCTCCACCATGTTGCCCAGATACATGACGCCGATCCGATCAGAAATATGTTTGACCATGCTCAGATCGTGGGCTACGAACAGATAGGAAATGCCCAATTCCTTCTGGATGTTCTTCAACAGGTTGATAATCTGTGCCTGAATGGAAACGTCCAGCGCGGAAATCGGTTCGTCGCAGATGATGAAATCCGGATTCAATGCCAGCGTTCTGGCAATCGAAATTCGCTGCCGCTGGCCGCCGGAGAATTCATGCGGATAGCGGCGGATATAGTCTGGTTTCAATCCGACGATTTTCAACAATTCCACGACCCGGTCTTCGCGTTCTTTTGAACTGTTGTAAATGTTGTGGATATCCATCGGTTCCCGGATGATTTCACCAACCGTCATTCGCGGATTCAGCGATGCGTAAGGATCCTGGAAAATCATCTGAACTGATTTCCGGAATTCTTTTAACTCCTTGCCTTTCAGCTTGGTGATGTCCTGACCTTTGTATTCAATCGTTCCGGCTGTCGGCTCGTATAATTTAACGATGGTGCGTCCGAGTGTGGATTTTCCACAGCCGGATTCCCCGACTAACCCGAAGGTTTCACCTTTATGAATTTCAAAGCTGACCCCGTCGACGGCTTTTACGATCTGCTTTTTCGCAAACATGCCCTTGGTGACGTCGAAATGAGTCTTCAGGTCGGTAACTTTTAAAATGACTTCGCTGTTCATTTTTTACCCTCCCTTTTCTTCAATTCATTAAGCCAGCAGGCGCATTCGTGCGTTTTGGAAAAAGCCGTGGCGGAAGGCATCTGTTCCTTACAGATCCGCATGGCCTTTTCACAGCGGTCGACAAACGGGCAGCCCTTCGGCGGATTTAATAAATCCGGCGGTGAGCCCGGGATCGGCTGGAGGTCTTTGTCATCATCCTCCGGGTTGTTGATACAGTTCAACAGCCCCTGAGTATAGGGATGCTTCGGATCGTAAAAGATTTCTTTATCCGTGCCGATTTCAACAATTTTGCCGCCATACATAATCGCAATCCGGTTGCACAGACTGGCCACGACGCCCAGATCGTGGGTAATCATGATAACGGAGGAACCGAGCTTCTCCTTCATATCCTGGATCAGTTCCAGCACCTGTGCCTGGATTGTTACATCCAACGCGGTTGTCGGTTCGTCCGCAATGATCAGCTTCGGATTGCAAGCCAGCGCCATCGCGATGATAATCCGCTGCCGCATGCCGCCGGAAAACTCGTAAGGATATTGGTTCATCCGCTTTTCCGGAGAAGGAATGCCGACCTGGCGCATCAGATCGATCGCCTTTTGTTCGCATTCTTTCTTCGACATCTTCGTATGATTCTGCAGCGGTTCGATCAGCTGCGTCCCGATTTTCAGAACCGGATTCAAAAACGTCATCGGATCCTGGAAAATCATCGCCATGTCATTGCCGCGGATATGCTGCATCGTCTTTTCATATTCCGTATGATTCTTAAACGCGGATTCATGGATTTTCTTGCCGTCAAACAAAATGTCCTCCGCGGTGATCTTGCCGTTATCCGCAAGCAAGCCCATGACGGAATACATCGTCTGGCTCTTGCCGGAGCCGGATTCGCCGACGATACCGAGCACCTCCTGCGGATAAACGCAGAACGAGACGTCGCGGACCGCATGGACCGTGCCCTGATCGGTGGAGAAATCCACAGTCAGATGATCGACTTTCAACAGTTCATTCATGGTTTTCTCCTCCTTATCTCTTCTTCGGATCCAGTGCTTCACCGAAACCGTCGCCGATGAAGTTCAGCGACAGCATCGTCAGACAGATCGCGGCGACCGGCCAGATAATCTGGACCGGATAGCTCTGAACCAATCCGCGGGCTTCCGAAGCCAAAGTGCCCCAGCTGGCCTGCGGCGCGCTGATGCCGATACCGATAAAGCTCAGAAACGATTCGGTAAAGATCGCATTCGGCACCATCAGCGTAGCGGAAACAATGATCGGTCCCATACAGTTGATGATCAGATGTTTAAACAGAATCCGCGTCTTACTGGCGCCGATGACAAACGCCGCCATGGAAAATTCCTGCTGCTTCAGCGTCTGGATCTGCGAGCGAACCTGCCGGGCCATGCCGACCCAGGAGGAAATGGAAATGCCCAGCAAAACCGAAAACATATTCGAACCGAAAATCATCATGATCAGGATGACATACAGCATTGACGGAATCGCGTAAATGCAGTCGACAATCCGCATCATAATCATATCGACCTTGCCGCCGACAAAACCGCTGATCCCGCCGTAAATAACGCCGATGATCAGATTCAGGAACGCAGCGACAAAACCAATCGTGAGGGAAATCCGCGCGCCATACATGACGCGCACCATAATATCACGGCCCAGCTTGTCCGTGCCCATCAGATGCACCATGTTCGGCAGAGCGTTGCGGTTGGCCAGATCCTGGCCGTCGTAAGTGAATGGGGAAACCATCGGAATGATGATTGCCGCCAGCGTGATTAAGATCAAAAAGATCAATCCGAACAGAGCCAGCCTATTCTTTTTAAACCGCCGCCAGGCATCCTGGAGATAGGTTTTGCTTTCAACGGCGATAAACTCGTTGTTTTTCTCGCTGCTGTCCAGCGGCTCAAACATGCTGTCATCCAGCATCAGTTCTTTTTCTTCCATTGCCAGCTCCCTTCTAGCTGTCCAGCTTGATCCGCGGATCAACGACAGCGTTTAAAATATCGGTGATGATGTTGGCGATGATGATGAAGGCCCCAAAGAAAATCGTCAGCCCCATAATCATCGTATAGTCACGGTTGGAAATACTCGTAACATATTCCGCGCCGATGCCCGGAACCGAGAACAGACTTTCAATGACGAACGAACCTGTCATCAGCGTAGCGATCAGCGGTCCGGCGTAGGTAATGACTGGAATCATCGCATTTTTCAGACCGTGCTTGACGATAACCTTCAGCTGTGAAGATCCCTTGGAGCGGGCTAAGACCATATAATCCTGACGCATAACTTCCATCATGCTGGAACGGGTCAGACGCGCGATCATCGCGATCGGTGAGAGCGCCAGGGAAACTGCCGGCAGCACATAATGCTTCCAGCTCGATAATCCCACAATCGGGAACATGTGCAGCCAGACGCCAAACACAATCATTAAGAGGAGCGCCAGCAAAAAGCCTGGAATACTGACACCGGCCGTCGCGATGGCAATGACCAGGTTATCAACCCACTTATGTTTGGTAAACGCTGCAACGGTGCCCAGCGTGATCCCCACGACCATCGCAATGACAAACGAAACAAAGCCCAGCTTCGCCGTTACCGGCATGCCAATCGCAATGATCTCGTTAACGCTGCGGCCTTTACGGAAGGTCGAAACGCCGAAATCTCCCTGAACTGCGCTTTTCATATAAATCACATATTGTTCCAGCACTGGTTTGTCCAGGTTGTACTTCGCCATCAGTTTTTCCTGAACAGAAGCCGGAATTTTTGTGTTTTCACCGGCAAATGGCGAACCTGGTATAATCTTCATCAAAAAAAAGGTCACGGTCGCCAGAATAAATAACGTTAGAATTCCAACGCCGATTCGTTTTAATACATACTTAAACATAAAAAAGCCCCCTTTCCTGCAAAAACTGTCGATTCAAGCATGACCGGACAGATTGAATCCAAAGTTTTTGTAATAGTTTTATTCTATCTTCTTTTAAGTCACTTGTCAATTTGTTTCATATTGTTTTCTGAAACATTTTCCATTCTTTTCTTTCCTGTGTTTTCTTCCCCCACAGGGGAAGAGGTCTGGACAGCCAGACCTCTGAAGAGTCATTACTTTTCGATCGTGCAGTAGCCGTAGAATGGCGTCGCCCCGACATGTGTCGTATTTTTAACGTAGGTTTTCTTTAACATTGGATCGCCATAGTTAAACAGCGGAATGAGGTAAACCTGCTCCTGAACCAGATAATGTTCAATGTTATGGAGCGCTTCCATGTACTCGTTATAATCGACGATATAGGTCGCGGCATCCATCATCTTGTCATATTCCGGATCATCGACCGCCGCCGTCTGCTGCTGGGTTGTTGTCCACAATGTTAAGAATTGAGACGGATCGTCGCTGGCCGTGTAGCCATACCGGGCAATTTCAAAGTCGCCGTTGAAGATCTGATTGTAATAAACGCCGGATTCGACAACTTCCAGTTCGCAGTCAACGCCGATCGCTTTCCACATTCCCTGCAGCACTGCCGCGACGTCCGCATGCAGCGTCGTCTGGGAATACTTATACGTGATCTTTAACGGATTTGATTCATCGTAGCCTGCTTCTTTTAACAGGTTCTTCGCTTCTTCCGGATCATATTCCAGGAACTTCTCTTTTTCGTCGCTTTCCGTCCGGAAATCCTTTTCCGCGCCTTTCAAACCATTCGGCACATATCCGTCTAATGGTACATAATATGAAGGATCGCCAACCGCGGTAACCATCGCTTCTTTATCGATCGCCAAGGCCAGCGCACGGCGAACGCGCACATCCTGCATCCACTCCGGACCTGTCGGCCCGCTGTTGATGACTAAGAAATAGTTAGACGGACTTTCAACCTTCCACAATTCTTCTTTGTTTTCATAAGTCAGCGGCAGCGAAGAATTCACACGCAGCGCAATGTCGATATCGTTATTTTTAAACGCCAGCGCCTGAGCATCCATATCCGTCATAACCTGAAAGGTAATCTTATCCAGTGTGATTTCGTCAGCGCGGTAATAGTTTTCATTCTTGGTGACGATAATCTTATCGTTTTCGTTGCATTCTTCTAAAATATAAGGACCGACGCTCGGATAGCCTGGAGCGAACGACCAGGTGGAATCATGCTGCGGCGCAAAATCAGCGCGGACCGGCATAAAAGCGTAGGAATTCATCAAGGCTTTAAAGAAAGCGCAGGGTTTGGTCAGCTGGAATACAAGCGTTGTGTCATCAACCGCCTGAACCCCCGGAATCTGCAGACTTTCCGCGTCCTGGGTATCGTCGCTTTCATAAGCGGCAGCGCCGTCCAGATACGTGACCAGATTGTAAATCGACCATGCGTTTTCAGCGCCATAGGTCAGCGCACGGACAATTCCGTAACGGAAATGCTCCGCGGTTAACGGAACCCCGTCGCTCCACTGGATTCCCTCTTTTAATTTAACGGTATAAGTCAGGCCATCGTCGCTGATTTCACAGCTTTCCGCCAGATCCGGAATCAGATTGTTATCTTCATCCTTAGTAAACAAAGTGCCGTAAGTATGCTGCATAACATACCCGTTGATGAGTTCGGAATTCAACGCCGGATCCAAGGTCGTAAACTGTGCCCCGACCGCAACGGTCAGTTCATTTGTTTTTACCGGATCCTGTGTCGACGTCTGGCCGGAACCAGCCGTTCCTTCTTCTTTTGTACTGCAGCCCGCAAACAGAAGCATACAGGAGCAAACTAAGGCTATCCACTTTTTCATATAGAATCCCCCATTCTCTTTCTGGATTGTTCTTAATTTTACACCCATGAGATTAATTGTCAACACTTTCATGAAATATTATTTTATTTTTCATGAAAACATTTTCATTGGTTTCTGTATGATTTGAATATTCCTTATATTTAATCCTCTAATTTAACACTGCCTTCCCTGCCGGAAAACTTTGCAAACCCATTGCCGATCTGAATTTGACATGATCCACTGCGAATCAGATTTTAATTACAACTAGACTTTGAGCCTTTGTAAAAAAGAAGAAGGATGGCGTTATCCATCCTTGCTTCGTTTCGGATTACTCAGCCGCAGCCTCGACAGTAACACTGCCGAAGAACGGGTTCAGTCCCCACATCTGGACACCCTTGACATTGGTTTTTAACAAACATGGCGTATTGTAATTGAACAGCGGAATAACATAGACCATTTCCTGAACCAGATACCGTTCAGCCGCGTGCAGCGCGTTCATGTATTCTGTGTGATCAACCAGATATCCCGCTTCATCAACCATCTTATCATAAGCTGGATCATCCACCGCGGCAACAATCTGCTGGCCGGTTGTCCATAAGCTCAGATACTGTGACGGATCATCACCCGCACTGTAGCCATAGCGGCAGATTTCGAAGTCGCCGTTATCGATCTGATCATAGAAAACGCCGGATTCAACCACGGTCAGTTCGCAGTCAATGCCTACATTTTGCCACATCTGCTGCAGAATCTGCGCAACATCGGCATGCAGCTGGGTCTGCGAATATTTGTAAGTCAGCTTCAGCGGATTGCTTTCATCATATCCTGCTTTGGCCAACAGGGCTTTCGCTTCTTCCGGATCATATTCCAAATATTTTTCCTTTGCGTCTTCCTCCAAACGGAAGTCGCCTTCTGCTCCGGCTAAGCCTTCCGGGATGTAGCCGTTAAGAACTTTGTAATATTCAGAACTGCCTACCGCGGTGACCAGCGCATCCTTATCAATTGCCAGAGCTAACGCGCGGCGGACATCGACATTCTGCATTGTTTCCGGACCTGTGGAACCAGGATTGCTGGCCAGGAAGTAGTTGGAATCATCCGGTTTATTCCAGATTTCGCCCGGATTGGAATAAGTTTCAGCTAATGTCGGAGTGATCGACAGCGCAATATCAATTTCGTTGTTCTTAAACGCCAGAGCCTGGGCATCTGTATCGCTCATGACCAAGAATGTAATCTGCGGCATCGTAACGGAATCCGCGTCATAATATTTATCATTTTTCACAACGATTGCTTTTTCATTTTCATTGCATTCTTTCAATACATAAGCGCCCACTGACGGGTAGCCCGGTTTCAGCGCCCACAAGGAATCATGCTGCGTAGCGAAATCAGCGCGCAGCGGCTTCCAGACGTTATTGGTCAGCATCTGCGGGAACCAGGCGCAAGGTTTCTTCAAATTCAGAACCAGAGTCTGATCATCCGGCGTTTCAATGCCCTCAATCGTGTCGTTTTCCGGATCAAATGTGTCGTCAGCCAGAATTTCTTCCGCGCCTTTCAAATAAGAGCTTGGGTAGTAAACAGCCCATGAATTTTCCGCGCCATAAGTCAAATTTCGCAGAATCGCATATTCAAAATCTTTAGACGACAGCGGCTGGTCATCGCTCCAGATAACACCTTCTTTTAATTTAAAGGTGTAGGTCAGGCCGTCATCGGAAACTGTGTAGCTGTCGCACAAATCGTTGACAATGTTGTTTTCCTCATCCTGACGGAACAGACCGGCTGTCGTATGCCGCAAAATATAGTTGTTGACGGTTTCTGTGCTTAACCCTGGATCTAAGGTTGTAATCTGACCGCCGATCGCGACTTTCAGATTTTCCGGATCCGTTCCGGTTGTCGTTGCAGCTGAACCGCCTCCATTGCCGCTGGAGCATGCGCTGACCAGCATGAGCATCGCCGCGCAGAGAATCATTCCTAGCTTCTTCATTTTCTTTCCCTTCCTTTACTTGTTTGACCGCGGAGATGAAACTCCGCAGGCGTAGGGTATGCCGATAACAGCCGCAATAGACTAAGTCCACAGTAATAAAAAAATCGTTTCTAACATTCTAGAAACGATTGATCGCGGTACCATTCTAGTTGCTGACAGTTAATGCCAACCCCCTCAATCCTTAACGCGGAAACACGTGAATTCCTATTTTGTTCAGAATTCCATCTCCCAGATGCGCTTCATCATGCCTTGGCCGCAAACCTTCCACCCTCGTTCGCTCGCTTTTGACCGCTTTCATGATTACTCTTCTGTTCATCGATTTTGATTAATCCCAGTTTACAGCGCAGAGTGGGGGTTGTCAAGCAAAAAATAAAACTTTTTCATAAATTGTAAATTTTTCATTTTTGAGATATGAAAGCAGATAAAAAAATATCGGATCCTTTCAGACCAGTCTCAAACTTGGATGTGCTTTGCGATAGATAATCCGGCTGGTTCCTGTTTCTAAGTTGCTTTTCAAAAATTTTTGAGGCCTTAAAACTGTTCGCTTTCCCAGTGAGCTTTCAGTTGGAAAGAAAGCCGGATAGCCGCAAACAAAAAAAGGGAGAGCCAGCCGGCATCATGAATATCTTTTGGAAGTTGACAGCGGCTGATCGCCCCTTCTTCCCGGTCGGACCATTTTATCAGGAATGACCGCAATCCTTTTCAGTCTCCTTTGTATTGACAAAGTGATCACCGCCAACCGGCGATCTATGAATTAACAGAATTGGAACAGAGATGACTGCGCAGACACCGCGGTGATGATCTATCTATTGGTCAGCTTTACGATAAAGTTAAAATCCTTTTTGTTAACCTGTGAAATCGAATGTGCTTGCTATACGTCAGTCTGAAATGCTATGAAACTTGTTTCCGATCCATCCCGTCGCGTCGCTGAAATCCGCTGACCGCTTGATTCTCTTGTCCGTCCGCCTGATTATTTCGGAACGTCTTGTCGAAGCTGGAATACACTGATACTGAACAAGGGAGGATTAGCCTATGGAACAACTTAACATCAAGGTACACCAGCGAAAGGAAAGAGTACAGCCGCGAATTTTGTTCGACGACGACGGCTGGGACACGCCTGAAGACCAGATCCAGGCAGAGAATGAAGTCGTATATCATTGCTGCGAAGACGACTGCGACGACGGCTGCCGCTGCGACAATGGCAACTGCGGCGGAAATCAAGGCTGTGGTTGCGGAGGAAATAACTGCGGATGCGGAGGAAATAACTGCGGGTGCGGATGCGACACGGGCTGTACCGGCGGTGAAACTGGCGGCGAAACCGGCGGCAGCGGATGTGACTGCGGTTGCGATTGCAGCTGTGACTGTGATTGCAGCTGTGACTGTGATTTAGACTGTGATTGCGATAATGACTGCGACTGCGAGTGTGACTGTGACTGCAATGAAGACAACTGCCCGGATGATTGCGATCCTGCCTGCCGTCCGCGAACCGTTATTTTTCAAAAACACAAAGAGTGTATTGAACGGACACAGCCGACCGGATGCAATGATGAAACTGGTTCCTATCGGAAATGTTCCGTAACGATTAAGATTATTAAACGCTATTAAAAGCGAGCTGGGCTCGCTTTTAATTTGTTTTGACTTCAACAAAGCTCTGTCTTAACGAAACTTTACCGCTGCGATTATTCGTCCGCCCCGCCTTCCAGATTTTTAATCGCCAGCGCAGATTTACCCGTCAGCTGCGCAAACCAGTCAAGATACGGCCGCCATAGCGGAGTATCGAAAGTCTGCGGGTCTTGCGGGTCCGCAAATTTAATCCGATACTGATCCTTCAAGCGACAATCAATGACGGCGGTCCGCAGGATTTTAAACGAAAATTCATTCATTCCCACTTTTTCACCCTGGAGCGTATAAAGCAATTCTCCAGGTTCTTTCAGAGGATCCGTATACCATCGATGTCCGGCTTCCAGGATTTGATCATCTTCATCCAGCTTATCAAAAGCAGGTTCATCGTTAATCAGACCTTCATATTGGCTTGCCCACATCATCGGCAGAATCAGACTGTCGCCCTGTCTTTGCAGCGGAATTTCGTAATTCCCGCCCGCCGCATATTTTTCCCGCACCGGCAGCGCACCCTGATCAAAAATTGCTTTTGCCTCTACGCTGACCAGCGCTGTATCTGGTTTGCATGCCCAGTTTATAACGGCGGCGCATTCGTTAACATAATGATATTGAATCCCGGCTTCAATTCCTTCTCCCGCGAAATACGTGTGATCCGTTTTTGGGCTGACCAATATCAGCGTTTCCTGATAGCTTCTCTGTTCTTCTCCCTGACTGACCGCAAACATGACCGCGCCGTTAAATTCCAGCTGTTCTTCCGTTGTTTGCTGAAATTGCCGAGTAATCGTGCCAATTTCCAGACATAATTCGTTATTATCAGGATCGTTGTCCAGTTCGTAATCAACCCTGGCGCGCAGAATGCCCGTCTGTGAATTCAATTCAAATGGAATTCTAACTGTTTGTTCCGGCAATGCCGGCAGTGTTTGTTCAAGAATAACCTCATCCTGCAGCCAGACGGTGACCGTCTGTTGCTTTTGCGGATTGCAGCCCTCGCACACCGCGCGAAGCGCCGCGTATTCTGTTTCGCCAGGATGGGCCGCAGGCGCTAACAGCTGACCGGCAGCCGCATCGCCTTCATTGAGTTGGTAATAGCCGGAGATGGACATCCCCTCATTGCCTGCACGGTCGAGGGTCTCAACAACAATCTGGCATTTTCCCGCCATCGTCAGTTCAATTACCTGCGAACTATCATGATCAAACCAGGCTGATGTTTTAATGAAGGACTGGCCTTCGTCATAGGTAACCCGATAACGCCAGCGCTTTATCCCGCTTAAATCGTCCTGCGGCGTGATCCATACAGTGATGGCCGTTTCGTCAGTTTCCCCTTCCGAGGGATCAAAGACTGCCCATGGCGGCTGCTTATCAATATTGCCGACCGGGATGTCAACAGTCGAGATATTTCCCGCATGGTCTTGTGATGAAACGGAATAATTTCCATTCTCACTGACCGTAAACTGCGCAACAGCGCCTTCTACCTGCTTTTGCGGAGTCGTTACATTTTTAACCCCGCTCAGTTCATCCTCAGCCCGGACTTGAACTAAAACCTCTGCATTGGTCCAGTCTTCCGGTGTACATGTCCAGCTGATGAGCGGACCATGCCGATCAGCGCGCCACTCCAAGGTCGCCAGAGCAGCGCAGTTTTGCGCGTGATCGCAGGCCGTCAGCGTCAACGTCTGCCGGCCTTCCTTATCGTTGATCAGGGGCGCCGACCAGACTCCATCCTGTTCACTCAAGGTCATTTCACCTTGCGGTGCATCCACTGTCACAGAATCAACGCCGCTGTTAAATACAGCCGGCTGATCTTTAACTTGGCCTGTATGGACGCTCAGGCGGGCCTCTCCATTAACCCAATTCGTAAATACCTGCCCGTCCTCGGCCAGAATTTTTCCCGACTCGTCTTCAATCCAGCTGCGTTCGCTCTGCGGCGGCAGACGATCAATTTTGTACAGATCAGAAAGTGTTATGCCGCGGTTGCCTGCCTGGTCTTCTGCTTCCACTTTGATCCTGTTCAAGCCGTTCTGATCCAACGTCAGCACGGTTGACTGCGCCGGCAGCCATTCGCTGTAGCGGCCATAATGCAGACCTCCGTCGAGGGATAAAGCCCAGCGCCAGCGTTTTACACCGGAGTGTTCGTCAAATGCGGTAACTTTGACCGAAGCCGGCTGATTCAGCCAGTTTTCCCCGCCTTGCGGATCAAAAGAAGCAGTCGGCGGCGTATTGTCAATGAAAAAGATCTCCGAGGCCACTGCCGCCGTATTTCCCGCTTCATCCTGCAGCTGCGCCTCGATCTGCCACTGTCCGGACTGGTCCAGCGAATAAACAAACGGAGATCCGTCGGATTGCCCCAAATCTTCACGCTGACCCGTTACGGTGTTCAGCAGCGTATATCCGGTCTCCGTGATCCAATGCTCTTGCGGATCGTACAGATTTTTATAGGTGACAACAGTGACGTCGTATGAATTCAAGCGCGAATTGGAGCTATGTCCTTCATACTTATAACAAGGCGTACTGCGGCTGCCTGTCGTATGCTGACACCAGCCGGCGTCCTCGCTCGACCAGATCTGATTCGGCAGATTTCTTTGTTGAGACCAGTAAATCGGATTCGCTGTGTACTGCACACCCCAGCCAGGACTGGTCTCAATCCAGGGCCAGGCTTTTCCCTTCGATCCATAAGAATAATAGCGGTATCGGAAACCGCCGCCTTGTTCCTCCGTGTACCAGCCGCTGATTTGATTGGAATAGCTGTCCAGGCCTTTAATCACCTCTGGATTCGCATACGCCGGGATCGATCCGCCGCGGCCGTAATCATAGAAATCAGATTGATTCTGAATTTCCGCTTCCTGCTGAACAAGCAGTGAAGTCGACGGCGTGAACACGCCGGCACTTTCCTTTTTCCATACGCCCTGCGTACCGTCAGGATCGTAGGTTCCCCCATCCAGACAAACCGTAACCTGCCGGATATCCGTATCCTCAATTTTTTCCGGTGTCCAGCGCACATGCTCCTTCACTGCGTAATCCGGGATTTGAAAATAGCTTAATTCATAGTGACACTGGGGGCCGCTCTCTTCAAAAACCACATAAAGATTGCTTACTTCACGATCATCCAGTTGTAAACTAATCCGCTTCTCTTTTGTACTCAGCACCTTTTCCCCGGCCGTCAGCTCCGCCCGGCCGTCTACCCAGTTCATTTCAGTGTTGATCCAAACCGACTTCTCAAGCACTTCTCCTGCGCCGTTCCAGCCCTGAACCTCCAGCTGTAAGTTCCTGATTTTTATCGGTTTGCCAAAATGCGCAGAGATAAAATTAGGATCGTCCGGATTCTCATTTCCGCTGACGGTAAGCGTTTTTAAACCCGCCAGCACTTCCCAGCTTGTACGCTTCGGATAAGAAAAAGTCCCCAGCGCGTTAAACTGCGCTGTGATCTGCTGGGAATTGATCACCATCTGCTGATCAGCGGTGAATTCGCTATCCCAAAAATCCTGATGACTGACCCATTCCTTGACTGAATAAAACAACATTACCGTACAATCCGCCCGGATCGCGGTCATGCTCAAAATCAGGTTGAACAGAATCAACAAAATTAAACTTCTCCGCGTTTTCAATAGATCACCCGCTTCGTTGTTTTCGAAGCCTTCAGTTCGGTTTTCAAGCCGATCAGCGCAATTTCAATCTGCAGCTTTCCCGTCACCTTATAGGTACATCGCTGATCCTGAAGCTGTCTTTCCGTTTCTACCGTCACTTCCGGAGCTCGTTGCTTCCAGGCTTCAATTTCCTGCCTGGCTGGCTCCGTCAGCCCATCGTGAACTTCGATGATTTCCACCAGCGAGCTTGTCAGTTCATTGATCGTTTTATAACCAACCGCGAAGGCCAGCATCTGCGGGATCAGCAGCACACAGAAGGTAAACACAAATAAGCCGCCGAAAATTTCTACACCCTTACCCATTCTTCTCCTCCTTTTTTCAGAAAAAACGGATTGAAGCAATCATATTCAAAATTACAAAGCCAAGCCATAGAAACAAAACGTAAGGAATCATATTTTGTTTTTCAATCCGACGCTGCAGCTCGATCCGGCGTGCGCCCTGAATCTTTTCATTCGCAATTTTAGAAAAAGCTGTTAAGATCAGCTCACGGTTTTCCGAAGTGATTGACAAGCTGAACAGCGTCCGCATAATCCTCCCGATATCGTCGATTTGAGAAAACCGCTGAGCAAACTTCAAATAAGGCCGCAGATCTGAGCCCTGCGTATGAATTTCATGCGCTAAAACCCGCAGGTCTTCCTGAAAAATTGCTGGGGCTTGACGGATCGACTTCTCAATCGCATTGGGAACCGGATTGTTTTGAATCAAAATCGCAAGATGATTCAGATAGTAAGGAAATTCTTTTTTAGCCTGACTCAGCAGCTGGATATAAATCATCTTCAAACGCAGCCGATCGCCAAGATAAACTGCGGCAGACGTCAAGACCGCGCTGACCAGCGAAAACATATCCAGCGTTCCTTTCTTTATCGCCAGAATAACCAGGCCGGCGGTGAAGGCATAGAGAATTCGTTTAAGCATGCGCTCTCGCGGTGATCCCTTCCCCGTTTTTTCACAGTAAAACGCGTAATCTGATTCCATCCAGCGGTCTAACAACGCCGCTGTTTCTGAAACAAACGGGCCCGCCTGATAGCACCACATTCCCCATAAGCTCAATGCACTCAGCTGCATCAGCGCTAACATCAATCCCATAAATTCACCTCTATTCCAGCTTGTCGTTGCGGCTGCACCAGGATTCATACAGGAACAGCGTCGCCGCGTTCAGCAAATAAAACAGAAAGATACAGAAGCGGAATGTCTCCGTCGCCAGATTAACATACATGGAAGAATGAAACATTTTTTTCATTACAAGCGCTGCCAGCAGGTTTAAAATCATCATAAAGTAAAATACCGAACGGCCGGCAGCCTTCTTCTGCCGGTAATCGTTGATCAGCAGTTCACTCTCCTCCGTATTGTCAAACAGATAATCCACAAGCTGTTCGTTGCGGCCGCCTTCGATTTTTTTACCTTTCAATAACAAATGAAGATTACGGACCTGCGAATATTCGTATTTCTTTTCTAAATCATCCAGTGCCTGAGCAAAATCGGAATTGGCTTCAATCTGCCCCACGCAAAGCTCAAGATCTTTCTTCAGCGGAGCCTCCACCAGCGCCGCGCAGTCTTTCAAAATCCGCAGACTGTTTTTATCTTCCCGGATGTAAAGAATCGCCGTCGATACATACGTCAGCATTTCCTTTTCTTCTTTCTCCTGAGCCAAGCGTTTCAGATTCATATAGAAAAAGGAGGGCAGAAAGAAGACCGCCAGGGAGGCAATGACGGCTGAATAAAACCAATGCTCAGTCGTGGCATAACACAATAAACCGCAGAGTGTTCCCAGAATCGCCGCCTGGCTTGCATACTGACCGGCAGGATAATGTCCGCCCAGAATTTCAATTCTGCGAATCAATCCAAAATATGAGATTTCTTTCAGTTTCCGCATGGCCCGGGTTTCTAGAAACCTCTGTCCGTCACTTCGATCCAGTTTGAACACGACGGCGCTGTAACAAAAGCCCAGCGCCAGAAACAAGATTTTCATTCCGCGCATGATTTCTTCTCCTTGGTTTCCGTCATGCCTAATCGGCGCTGCAGTTCTGGCGAGCAGCGGTTCAGTCGTCCGGTGCGGGCCCGATACAGAACATGCTGCGTACATTGGCGGCTTTTCGGATCGTAAAGATATTCGATAATTTCATCAACACTGCGGACAATGCCGTGTTTCCCGGTTTCTTTTTTCAGATGTACTACCAGATCGACCAGAGAGTAAACGCGCATCTCAAGCGAGCTCATCGACTCCGCGTCGTTTTTCATCATCTGCTTAATCCGGGTCGTGACAGTATCCGCACCGCGGGTATGCATGGTCGTCAGCACGGTATGTCCGGTCGACATCGCATCCAGCAAATCATCAACTTCTTTTCCACGGGCTTCCTGAAGCAGAATCCAGTTCACGTTCTGACGCAGCGCCATCGCGATGATCGCCGAATAATCAAATCCCGGGCGCACCCGGAACGCACTGCACGAAGCTTCAGGATGAATTTCCTTAATATTGAATTCCAACGAGTCTTCGATCGTGACGATTCTCTGATCGACAGGAATATAGGTCGCCAGAAATTTTAAGAATTCCGTTTTGCCGCTTCCGGTTTCACCGACAAAGATCATATTGCAGCGGTATCGAATGCAGCGAATCAGAAACTGCAGCGCCGGGCGTGTGATGAATCCGCTTTCCACTAAATAATCCTCGCTTAACATACTGGCGCGGGAAACCTTACGCAGCGCCAACGTCACGCCGCTGACGGAAAGCTCTTCATGAATCGCACTGACACGTAAATCAAGATCGGCATCATGAATATCCCCTTCCAGACAAGGACTGCCGGGGTTGAATTCCTTTTCCATCTTGTTGGCAACCTGGTTGGCGATGCGATTGATTTCCGTTTCCTGAATCGAACGATCCGTCAGGCGATAATGTCCATGATGATTGGAAGTCACCCAGATTTCATTGTGATTCAGACAGTTGATATCGCGGATATCTTCCTGGACCAGCAAATCGCTGAGGACGCCGAAATCAATTTTGTCAAATATCCGCGTCTCACTCATCTTCCAGCGCCTCTTTAACCAGACTGACGTCGATTGTTTTCTGATAAAGCAGCTCGCGCATTTTCGCGATATCGTAGAAATCTTCAGCCTGGCTTTCCGGATTCAGTGAACCATAGGTTACCATCGGCAGCACCGTGCCGAAGAATTTTGCCCGCTGAACCAGATCCGCATCTTCATAGGCAAGCGCGACGACGATGACACTGGTCGCCTTATCCGACTGTGCGTCGATGTTCTTTCCTGTGCTGTCGCGGACTGCGATCACCCGTGCCTGCGACACCAGTTGCCCGTACAACACCCGTTTTTCCGATTCATCGGCTTGGGTCGCATAGCCCTGAAAATACAAATCAATCTGATGACCCGGCAAAATGGAATTGGCATAGGACGTCTTGATATCGGCATCAATCGTCACCGCCGCTTCATTTTCCTGTAGCGGAAAAGCAGAAACATCATGAAGCTCCTCTTTGGGAATCAACAACGCTTCATAAAACAGAGATCCTTCCGCAATCGCATTGTAGGTGTCGACCGCCTGCCCCAGAAGCAACTCCGGGTCTTTTTCAACCCCTTCCAGCACAACCGGCCGCGGGACTTCGATCATTTGAATATCTTCCCGCTGAATCACCGTACCGGATTTTAAATAGCGTGCCGCAACGGGAATCAGCACGGGATCGATGGCTGCCTGCACCGTCGTTTCATACACCTTATAACCGCACAAGCCTACAACCAACGTCAGTATCAGTGTTAGAAGCAGCCGATACCGCTGAATAAAAGAACTGGAAAGCTTCAATTTCTTCATTCTGCCCCCTCGTTTCTTTCGATAATGACGACATTATCATATTGCGAATCCATTTCTGCGGTCATCGCCGCTTTTCCAGACTCACGCACAGACACGGCAATCGCCGCCGGATCTTCATGGATATCGACAAACCGCACTTCCAGCTGTGACAACGTGCTGTGATTCTCCGCGATTTTCTCATTCCACAGCCGCATCACTCTGTTTTTATTGACCGTCAGATGATGATTGACAATCAGATCTCCGCGGTTCAGCGATTCATCCATAACCGATAACTGCGTCGTCCGCACGCTTTCAAATAACGAATCCTCCATGATCAACTTGCGGTCGAAATCCAGAAATAATAACAGACATACGCAGGCCAGAAAAATCAGCCCATAAATCTTGACGGATTGACTCATTGTTATTCCTCCTTCATTTTAGTGAAAAGAAAGGAAAGCACCGCGCTTTCCTTCTGTGGGTTACGATATCGACGGTGTGTAATGCTGTCCTAAATCCAGCAAGTTTCCAACGGTCTTACTGATCCCGCTGGTCAGCTGCGCCGCAAATCCAGTATCAGCCATTGTGATGTAAGCTATCAACAGGCCGACCAGAATTACCGCGATGATTAATCCTCCGTATTCTTGAAATATCTCTTTCATAAACACTCTCCTTTCGCTTACACTACTAATATTGCGGTAATTTTAAAAAAGCCTTGCGAAAAATCAAAATATTTTTACTTTTTTTCGTTTTTTTTATAAAATTTATGAAAATTTTTGTTTTTTTTCATAAAATGACCCTTTTTTTGATTTTTCGGCCTTGCTATGTGAGAAATTAATGCAATTTCACATTTTAATTTTTATCCAGATTTTCCTCTTTTCGCAAAATTTTTTTTGATTTTTTAAAATTCAGGACTTCATTTTTTTTAAATTATGCTATAATAAGTAAGCACTTAGGAATAAGAAGAATGCGGGTGTAGTTCAATGGCAGAACACAACCTTCCCAAGGTTGCTACGGGAGTTCGATTCTCCTCACCCGCTCCATTATTTACGCAGATGTAGTTCAATGGTAGAACGCGACCTTGCCAAGGTCGACACGGCGGTTCAATTCCGCTCATCTGCTCCAATGAAAACAAAGCTCCGGATTCCGGGGCTTTTTATTTTTTCCAATTTCAGACCTAAACAACACAACTTTATGACTTCAATTTTTGAACACTTTATAAATTTTTCCATCCTATACTCATGATTCCTTCTATTACTGGGCTCTTATTTTCGCTGTGTGTCAAACACGACATCAAAAATGATTGTATTTTTCATAAGTTAATGGAAATTTTCATTTCAATTTCTGGAAATTCTCTAAAATTGCTTGACTTTCCACGAATAACGGATAGACTAATAACATACAACAGAAACATGTAGAGGTAGCGGTGCAGATGAGTAGGAATGAGAAGCCGGCAGGCGATGACTCTTTCTGAAAGGCAACCACCGCCGAATAACAGACTTTGGCAGAAGTCTGTTATGGGGCTGCAGGAAATACCCGCAGCACTCCTTCATTCAATGAAGAGGCGCTATTGCATAGAAAACGGTGAATCAGCCGCGTATGTAATAGTACGCGGTTTTTGTTTGTCAGATTCATTTCTGAGGAGGAAAAAATGATGAAGAAAATGCTTACCCTTCTGTGCGCTGTCATGCTTATATTCACAACGGCCTGTTCGTCACAAAACACGGCGCAGGGAAGCCGGGATCCGAAAGACGGACTGACCGTCGCCATCGGCGGCCAGATCACAACCTTAGATCCAGGCTTAACTCAGGAAACCGTCAACGATTACGTCCTGCGTCATCTGACGGCCGGACTGTTCCGGGCGGATGAGAACAATCAGATTGTTCATGATTTGTGTCAGGACTACACGGTGTCTGACGATGGATTGACCTATACCTTCACTCTTCGCGAAGGTGTTGTCTGGAGTGATGGTCAGCCGCTGACATCCGGTGATTTCAAATATGGTATCCTGCGCAATCTGACTTATGGCGCAGACAATTCCTGGTCGATCTACTATCCGATGACTTATCTGGCCGGCGCTGAAGCAATTGCCGGCAATCTGGATCTCGACCCAACCCAGATTGAAATTGAAGGCGTCAGCACTCCGGATGATAACACTTTAGTTCTCACGCTGATCAAGCCGTGCGCCTGGTTCCCGCAGATGCTGACCAACTACGTCTGGCGGCCTTTGCGCGCAGACATCGCCGACGCCCACGAATCGTCATGGGCCTTCAAGCCAGGTTATCCGACAGTCGGTCCCTACACGCTGGAAGAATGCAATGAAAACGAAAAAGCCGTCGTCGTAAAAAACGACAACTACTATGACGCCGAAAGCATCACGATGCCGCGGATTACATTCTTAGTGATGGCAGATTCTGACGCGCAGTCCCTGGCGTTCAAAAACAAGGAAATTGATATGGCGCTCAACATTACCGCCACCATTGCCGAAGGTTATCCAAATCCTGAAGAAATTTGGAAAATCCCGCAAATTTCCAGTTATTTCATCGCTTTAAATTCAGGCTCTACGGGTCCGGATTATCTGAAAAATGTTGACGTCCGCCGGGCTTTAGCCCTTTCCATCGACAAGGACGCTCTTGTCAGCGCTGTCGGAAGCGAAGAATACTACCGCGTCTTACACGGTTATGTCCCGGTGGGTTTAGCTGGAGCAGAAAGCGATTTTCGAAAGGAACAAGATGCTAAAGAAAAATATCTGGAGTACAATCCGGAAGAAGCAAAAGCATTATTAGCCAAAGCAGGATATGATGAAAGCAATCCGCTGAAGATTGTTTACAAGTATTCGCAAAGCCAGCTGCATGCGGATGTCGCGCAGATTCTGCAGCAGATGTGGCAAAAGGTAGGGATTAATTGTGAACTGACGGTCGTCGAATCTGGTGTCTTCTACAATCAGGTCGATAATGGGGATTATGAAGTTTCCCGCTATGGCTACAGCGCTGGCGACGATCCTTCCCAATTCCTCAATTTATGGACAACCGGGCAGCAGATCGTTGCTTCCGTGGATGACCCGACTTACGATAAGATGGTCGATGAAGCGGGATATCTGGTCGATCATACAGAATACATGAACGCGCTGCATGCCGCGGAACGTTATCTGATCGAAGAAAACGTCTATCTGATCCCGTTATTCAACTACAACACGCCGGGCTTAAAGAGCACTGCAGTCCAGGGTGTTGAAATGTGGGGACTGACACCGTTCTATGGTCACTGCACTATCCAGTCAGATGCTGCGTAGAACTAATAAGTAAATTAAACTGGAAGCTTCGCCGCGACGCGGATCTTCCAGTTTTTTATACTTACGCCGAAGACGATGCGTCCGCCCTGCCCGCACGCGTCTTATTGCTTCCGCGATTGTTCGGTTATCCGCCATTTTCATTATTTAGTGCTATAATGTTATCAGTGATAAGAGGAGGAACGATTCATGAACGTACTGGCGATTGATTTAGATCAGACACTGCTTCACACCGACAAGACAGTTTCCGCGTACACGCAGGCGATCTTCCACCGGCTGAAAACGGAAACCGATCATAAGGTGATCGTAGCGACCGGACGGGCGGTCATGCGGGCCCAAGAATACATGGAGGCCATTGAAGCAGACGGCATCATTTCCCTGAACGGAGCGAAGACGATCTACCATGATCAAATTCTCAGCGAATACGGAGTCGAAGCGGACAAGGCGGAACAGCTGATCCGCAAACTGCTTACCCTGCCGGATACCCATGTCAACGTTACTTATCCCGATGTGATTCTGACCAATAACCGCAGTCTGGTCACCGGCGATCACGTTCATGAATATACCGATTATACAACGATCAATACCTTTGAAATTGCCAAGATTTCCATCGTTACCCAGCACCCGGAATTAATCCATCAGTTCGATCTCGAAACTTATCATTGCAAGCTAATCGATAACGCCAAGGATCCTAATTATTTTGCGATTCTTAACAGCAAAGTTTCCAAGCTCACCGGTTTGACTGATTTATGCAGCCATTTGGGAGTGTCCTTCTCCAACGTGATCGCCTTTGGTGACGATTATAATGATCTGGATATTTTGAAAGCGGCTGGTCATGCCGTCGTGATGGGCAATGCCGCGGCCGAGTTAAAAACCTACGCTGACGATCTGGCGCTTTCCAACGATGAGGACGGCGTCGCCGATTGGGTTGAAAAGCATCTTTTAAACAAAAAGTAGAAACCGATTGTCATTCTCTTCCCATTAAACCTTCGGTAAGGAAAGAAAATCAGCCGCTGATACGAAAATCAGGTATTGGCAAAAGCTGAAATAATCTAGAAAACCTTTTGATCCGTTCTCTGCGGAAAAAAGGTTTTTTTATGCAGCCGCAGTTCTGCTTTTTCTCTCAATGCCGGATAGTTTGAAAAAGCCTGCCGCGTGTGCGGCAGACTCCAAGTACCTTTGTTTATTCTTTTTATTCTATTCGATCAGAACCTGATCCCTTTTCAGATTTTTCAGCCGGCGTTTTGCCTCTCTTTACCTATTAAGCTTTAACGAAGGTCAGTGTAAATCCATCATAGCCTTTGATTCCCACGGTCTGCAAGCCTGTTGAATCCAGGCGGTCAGAGAGTCCTAAATCTTCGACGAACTGCCTTACCCCCTTCACTTTTGGATCCTCACTATTCGCGTTGCACAGCTCACCGTCCCGAATCACATTATCCCCAAAGATAACCGTTCCCGGATGACTCAGCTGCAGACACAGCTTCAGGTATAACGGGTTATTCGGCTTGTCCGCATCGATGAAGATGAAATCGAACGGTTCTGCCTGGGCGTCAATCAACGTCTGCAGCGACTGCGCCGCCGGACCGCAAAGCAGCTGGACCTTATCCTGCAGACCTGCATGTCTGATATTTTGCGAAGCCAATTCAAATCTTTCCTGTTCATATTCCAGGCTGACCACTTGTCCGCCGTCAGGGATGGCTTTTGCCATCCAGATCGTACTGTAACCCGCCAGTGTTCCCAATTCCAAGACCCGTTTTGATTTACTCATTCTGATCAACAGTGATAAAAGCATCCCCTGAGTCTTTGATACTTCATGTTCCGGAAACTGTCTATCATGGCTCTGTTGCACGGCATATTCTAAATCATTGTCGTCAGGAATCAGATGTTGGAAAAGAAACAGATCGTTTTCAGTCCATTTTTCTTGCATTGCCAGACCTCCTGTTTGGAAAGCCGAGATGCGGAATAGCCGAAGAACTTCATGATCTGTCCAGGTTGAAAGCTAATCGCTGCTTTGCCTTTTATTCATGGATCTGATCTTGAATTTCAATTCGTCGAAAAACCTGAATTTTCCTGATTTAGGGGGTGGATTTTCAAACGGTTAATTCGCGCTGCGCTAACTTTCCTTTCTCTAAGGATAAACCTGATTTCACAGACCGTCAATGCCATCAGCTTGTTTAGAAGCCAGTCGACCTTTCATTTTACCAGGAAGACAAAAAAAGATATCCTTACGAATCGGCTGTCCGATCGGCGGATATCTCTGTTTTTTTAATGGTGGAGCTGATCGGGCTCGAACCGACTACCTCTACACTGCCAGTGTAGCGCTCTCCCAGGTGAGCTACAACCCCATTGCTTATAAATTTTAACAAATTGACGGAAAGATTTCAAGACCTAATCACAAAAAGGTTGAGATCCTATCCCCTTTTTATCCGCTTCTCTTTCCTTTCCGATTGAAACTCCCCTTCTTTGCGCGGCGCTTTCATTCGCATACCATCCCCGGTCTTCCGGCCAATGACTGCCGCCGGCTAAGAAACCGGGCAGAGGAGGAACAAACCTGTCCCCGCTGCTCGTGCTTCTGTTCTTCCGACCTCGATTCGAACGATCTTTGTCCTGCTTTTAAACAAACTGTGGCTTACCATCCGCGCGGAAGCAGGAAATACTTTTCCATATAGTCCGCAAAACCGTCCTCATCATTTGTATTTTCCGTGATATCATCCGCAATCGCCTTGGTATCCTCGCTGCCGTTAGCCATACAGACACCCCAGCCGCTGCATTCCAGCATTTCATTATCGTTGCTCATATCCCCAAATGCAATAACTTCTCCTAACGGCAATTGATTCATTTCACAATATTGTTTCAGCGCGACGGCTTTGGAAACCCGCCGATCCGTAAATTCCAGCATCGTCGTCTGAGTTTTAAACGCTTTAAAATTCGGCGATGGATGCTTACTGACATATTCAACCACCTCCGGCATGAGTTCCTCCGGCATCCGGAACATAATCTTCGCGTTTTCCTCCGCATAAAATTCGGAAATATCATCCACAACGAGCAGATCCGTGCGGTTCTTCTTGGACGAGCGCTCAGTTGCCTCATCAACGCGCAGGCACATCATCTTATCGCCAACGTACATAAACGGATTCAGATTGAACGGCGCCATCAATTCCAGGATTTCCTTGATCCACGCTCGTTTCAGTTTGTAATAATCATACCGTTTCTGATGCACACCATCCCACAATTCGGATCCGTTCATTCCGATCAACACTTCAAAATCAAAATCAAAGCCCCAGTCCCGCGCCTGCTTATGCAGCTGCTGATCAATTGAACGCCCCGATGCGATGCCAAAATAAACGCCATGATCGTGCAACCGGCGGATGACCTCCATCGCCCGTTCCGTTAAAATACGTTTTGACGTGATTAACGTGCTGTCAATATCGCAGATGACCAAACGAAAATCTTTTATCATTCTCTCGCTCCCCCGCTCCCTGATTTTTCTTCTTCATTGAAAATAGGTTCCTTACCATTCTAGCAGAATTTCTTGAAAAGTGCGCAGAAAAGACTTATTTTCAATGAATTTCGAATTCCTCTTTCTGAAAAATCAATTCCTTTTTACAAGACAGAAAGATTAAAAGAAGAATCTGAACCGCTGCTCGCCGTTCATTCAGTTTTATTCCAAATCCGTCAGCGGAAAACACCGGAACTTTTGTTTTTTTAAGACTGTTTTTACAATTCATCCGCTTCATTCCACGAATTGTCAGCAGCCAGCTCTTTTTGAATTAAGGTCTCCGCCAGGGTCATTGCGTCGATCTGTTTTTGCAGGCGGCGAAAGGTTGCGGATGTCTCCGCGTGCTTCTCTTGAGCGGTACGGCATTTATGGATGATCGATTGAATCGGAGCCAGCGCTCTCATAAAATCCTCACTTGTGAGATTCTTAATTTTCTGAGTGACAGCGTCACTTGCAGCTGAGGGCTGGATCTTTCCTTGATCCGTATGTTCACCCCACCGCTCGCGCTTTAGCAAGAGATCCGCAGCCTGCAGCGCTGCTATGCGGTTTTTCAACAGACTGTGCTGCGCGCTGCCCTCAGCAAATTGAGCCTGGATTTTCTCGCATCTCCGCAGGATCGAAGAGATTTCGTTCAGCGCTGTGTCCAACGTTTCATTTTCCATTTTCCGGACGTCCCTTTTCTTCATTCAAAGCCATTAGATCCGCCGGATCATAGCGATGACTTCCAGCCTGGCTTTTCTTCCATTTCCAGCAAGCAATCGCTTCGCTTAAGCAACGACCCGGATTCCCGGCAAAGAAAGCACGGATATAGGTATTGTATTCAAATTGCGGATCGATCGGAGTTTGTTTCGTTTTTTTCTCATTCCGAATCCGGGCATAGGCTTCAATCGCATCGCCATACGTTTTGCCCGCATTGCTTTTCAGCCATTTCTGGAAAGCGACGTTAAACGAAAACGACGAACCGATCTTCGCTTTGAAAAAAGCCCGGTGGATTTCAGAACAGACAAACGGCGATTCGATCAGCGTTTCTTCGCTCAGCGTGCCGGCAAGCTTCGTTCTGACTTTCGTCACCTTCACGCGCTCAACCGGTTTGCCTTCTAAGAAACAGGCGATTCTTTCCGTCAGTTCTGTTTTTCCGCCTGTGACGGGCAAGCCCGATGCCCGGCAAAAACGGACCAATTCTTCTTTCAGATAATAATGATTCCTAAAGGTCGACGCATCCAGCGATCGATTTAAAGCCGGTCTTTCCATCTTCGTTCCATCCTTTCCTGAAATACAGACATCCTAGATTCAAACAGGCATCCGGAACGCTGCTGATCAGCGTTATCCGAATGCCTGTTGACAGCGTCAGCCGCATTTCTTTTTCAATAAGCGATAAATCATGATTAATAAAACAATTTCTACAAGATCGAAGATATACTTCAAAAAAACTTGAACAAAAATATTGCCTGTCACTAAAACTTCTGTCATGCCGATCACGCCCCCACTTTCTTTAACGGTTTCCCATATCCCCATTATAAAGGACAAAAGTACCGTCGGCAAGGGACTTCTCGCTGACCCAATCTCCTTGGAAAACCTACTCTCCTGCTTTCTCGCGATGAGCCGTGATCAAGGTGTAACTGTGCGCGTTGATCGTAATCCGGCAGTCTTCCGTCAGCGCATACCAGTTTTTTCCCTTGCGCTGAATCTTGGTCTGCGGCAACGCGATCTGCTTACGGCACCAGCCGACGACGTCTTCCTCCCTGATTTGTAAGTTTCTGCGGATCCGCTCAGCGCCCATCGCTGTCGTATGCAGCTGATCCAGATTCTGTAATAATAAGTTCTCCTGCTCCATGACTGCTATTTTCTCCTTACCGCGCTATTCGCCAAACGTTTTCCTGCATTCCCCGTCTACCTTTTTCTTCTGGCCAGGTTATGCCTCAATGATCTGGAAAATATAGAATTTAAGGTAAGAGGTCTCCTCCATTGTCCAGAGAATCGGATGATCATGATTCTGCTGGGTAACGGAAACCTGCTTCAGCGTCACGCCGGCTTCCTGCGCCGCTTCCCGCAGCATCTTCTCGAAATTATCAATTTCCATAAACCGCGAACAGCTGCAGGTGATCAGATAACCGCCGTTTTGCAGCAGTTTCATCGCCTGATAATTGATGCGTTTATAGCCGGCATACGCCTGATGGATCGTTTTCCGGGATTTGGTGAACGCCGGCGGATCCAGTACGATGATATCGTATTGTCCCATCGCGCAGCGATCCAGATATTCAAAAACGTCAGCTTTCACAAATTGAATCCGGTCCTCCAGATGATTCAGCACGGCGTTCGCCCGGCCTTGATCCAGCGCCGTCTGGGAGACATCGACCGCGACCACGCTTTGCGCGTTGCCCAAAGCTGCGTTCAGGGCAAAACCGCCGGTATGACTGAAACAGTCGAGCACCCGCTTGCCATGGGCCATCTTCCGCAGCAGCACCCGGTTTGATTTTTGATCCAGGAAATAGCCGGTTTTCTGACCATTTTCGATATCCACATTCAATTTCAGGCCGTTTTCATTAATCACTGTCGTCGTCGGCAGGGAAATGCCGCCCCAGAAGCCTTTTTCCATTGGCAAGCCTTCCTTAGCCCGGACCTGGATATCATTGCGTTCATAGATTCCCTGAATCGTTTGGCCATCCTGTCGCAGCGTTTCCAGCAATAAGTCATAAATCATCGGTTTGATCTTTTCCATTCCGTAGGCGCTGATCTGCGTGACGAGAATGTCGTTATACCGATCCACCGTCAAACCCGGCAGCTGATCCGCCTCGCCAAAAATCAGCCGGCAGTTGGCAAGATTATCGCTCTCCACAGTTTTCCGGAAAGCATAAGCGAACTGAATCCGCCGCTGAAAGAATTCCCGGTCAATCACCACTTCAGGATTCTTAGTCAGAATCCGCACGACGATATGACTGGTTTCCGAGTAAAAGCCCGTGCCCAGATAACGCCCGTTTTCCGTAACGATATCCACCGGGGCTCCATTTTCCGGCGTTCCTTCTATTCCGATCAGATTATTGCGGTACATCCACATCTGCCCTTTATCCAGCCAGCTTTCACCGGCCTGCGAAATCATCACTTTTGCATAATTACGATCCATATTTCAACCTCATCTTCGTCTTTTCTTCCTGTTTAGTATAGCATAAATCCAGAATTCTGAACTACTCCCATTCAATATCAAAATCCTGAATCAAACTTTGCGGACAAAAAAAATTTGGATGTCTTTAACCCCTGAATTTAAGCTTTCATAAGCTCCATCAGAGTTCAACATCCAAACGTTATATTACCAATGGTGCGCCCAACAGGACTCGAACCTGCAACCTTTTGAATCGGAATCAAATGCGCTATCCAATTGCGCCATGGGCACGTAACGTTATTATTTTACAATGGGAAGCGCATTTCGTCAAGCGTTTAATCGGGCGCCGGCGACGTTTTCTCTTTGATTTTCATATTTCCCGCGCTCAGCGTCTGTTTCTTTTATCTGATCTGATATCTTAAAATTTTGTTCGTTGTTTGATTTACTCCCTGCACTTGCGATGTCCTGCAGGTTCGCATTCAGACGCTGTCAGGTTTGATAGCAGCGAAGTCAGCGTTTTTGCTTGTCAGCGATCCCGCTTTATTTTATGATAGAATTAATCTGATCAAAAATCCACGGTCAACAATCAGGAGGTAGGCGTTTATGGACGAATCACCCATCAAAGAAAACTATACCAGTTCCAAAATTCTCATTAACGATCTGATCCGCCTTACCCGCAGCGATCAGTATATTTTCCGCGGCATTAGCCGGCGCAGCGAATTAAATCCTTCGATCTGCCGCAAATACGACCGAGAAACGCAAACTCTCGTTAATTTAAAAGATCAGGAATTCGCGCTGCTTCATGCTTTCCGGCAGCGGGCATCCAATTTGTTATCCGGCACGATGGAAACGCTTGATTATGTTGCCTGGCCCAGCATTACGGGATTCCCACCCGATTGATCGACTGGACTTACAATCCTTTCACTGCCTTATACTTCGCCTTGTCTGAAAATAAGCAGCCTGACGGCGGTTATTATGAGCTGTTTGTTCTGCCGCTTAAGGAACAGATTTTAATCCACCGTTGTTATTCCCAGGCCAAAAGGGAAGCGGATACTGAATTCATTGAGGAATATGCGGAATTCCTGAACCAGCTTCGTGATAAAGCCCAGTTCTTATCTTTAGTTCAACAACGAAATGCCGCGTTACATGAACTGAATATCGAGGCTGACAATCCTCATCCTCAGGGCTTAATCATCTACAACGGCAGCTCCAGCAATGCCCGGCTGATCGCCCAGGCGGGATTGTTCTCCATCCCGTCTTCCATTGAGGGCGATGAAGCGGCGAAAGAAATTCGCCGCAGCGCCCGCTGTATTTCGATCCGACTGTCAGATAAAGAACGCCGTGAAACGCTTGGTTTCCTGGATAACATGGGTTATAACAAACAACGCTTGTTTCCTGATCTCCAGAATCTCTGTGATTCTATCGTGGCTCAGGCGTTGCAAAAGCAGACAGGAATGTCGTGAGTAATTCCTGGTTTCCATAAAAATACCGTTGTCCCCTCCCCATGAAAAGGAAGAAGATAACGGTATTTTCTATTTTAACTATCGTTGATAATTTCAGGCCGCGGTTATTCTTAAACTTTTCAGCCAAAAGATGATCAGGATCCTGATTTTTGATCACCGCCAACTTGGACCTCGCTTTTTCTATAACTCATCCTCGCCAGTTTCCGTATAAGCCTCCATGGCTTCCGGATCAAACAAACCGATCTGCTGCCGGCCGATCTCAATCAGTCCTTCGCTTAGTTCTGCATCCCCTTGAAACATCCGGCGTGAGATCAATTCCATCAGCATCCCCAGATTTAAGCCATAATACAGTTTAAACCTCGAGTTCTCTGTCACGGTTTCCATCGCCACATTAAACGGCGTACCGCTGAACAGATCTGTTAAAATGATGATCTGATCGTGTCTTTCCAGTCTTTCCAGCGCCGCGTTCAGCCGGTTTTTCAAATCTTCCTTATCCGATTCCGCCGGAAAGTCAAGCGCTTCGTAATCTGGCTGAGAGCCCATGATCAGTTCCAGCGACGAAGTAATGCCGCTGGCAAAATGACCATGCCCCATCACAATAATTCCTGTGCTCATCGCAATTCTCTCCGTTTAGGCTTCCGGCAGATGCGCCAGTTCTTCTTTGAACGGATTTTCATTGGTATCAATGTTAGTATCCTTAGCCCCCTTGGCAGCGACAAACTGGAAGGGAACTGTCAGCATGATCGGCGCCAGATACTTATTCGCTTTAACGCTGAACACTAAATCGCGATCGTCCGCCGGCGTATCCTTCACCGTGATCAGATGCACGCGATCGGTATATTTGCGGAACGCTTCGCGAAACTGCAGGCAGCGATTCCATTCCGCTTCATCCGAGCCCAGCATCAGGAGGGTCTGCTTCGGTGTGATCGCCATCGTCGGTCCATGGGAATACTCCTCAATTTCATAGCCGATCGTCGGCAGCCGCAGCATTTCGCCGATCTTCAGCATGCCCTCTAAAGCCGAACCATAGTCGATACCGTAGCCCAGGACATAAATCCGGTCACTGTTGACAATCGTCGTCGCATTGCGGTCATACCAGGCTTCACTCTCCGTCATCACCTGATCGAACTGATTGACAAACGTTTCAGTTTCCGCCAGCGCCTGACTGACTTCCTGAGCTGTCAGCGTGCTGCGAACCTCGGCTGCGGCCAGCGCCCACAAATACAGCTGCAGCAACGTCACGGTATAACCGCGGGTTTCCGGCGGTGTTTCTTCCTTACCGCAAAGCAGATGGATGACATGATCGACATGCCGGGTGATCTCGCTGTCAAGATTCTCCGTCAGTGCTACGGTCGGATAGCCTTCGCTGCGTGCCTTTTCCATGACCTCGATCGTCGAAATCGAAGTCCCGGACTGGCTGATGCCGACAAACATTATTTCTTCTTTCTTCAGCAGGCCGGTCCAATCGGCGCGTTCGTAATGCGCGAACACCGTTGGATAATGAGCCTGCGCTTCCAAACCGCACAATTGCTTAAACTCGTAAGCCGCAATCTGCGATGCGTTGTAGGAAGTACCAGAACCGAAAAACAGCACTTTTTTGATCGGCAGCTCCTCAAACAGCTGGCGAAAGGGCTCGACAAACTCCGCGCGGTGCGCAAAGGTAGCCCTTAACGCCCGCGGCTGATCTTTCATATAACCTAATACCGTTGGTTTTTCCATAATTTCTTCCTCGTTCCTTTCTACAGTTTTCGGACAATTTCCGCCAGATCCTCCGGCACATCGTCCGGCACCATCTGAACGAGCAATTTAACGCCGTGATCCGCCAGCCGTTTGAAGTTCTCAATATCGGCGTCGGAGAAATACAATGTCTTTTTTACATGCTGATAACCCGGCTTTCCCGACAAGTTTCCAACGGTGATCTGCTTGATCGTATAACCGTCCTCCACCATCTTTAGCAGCGGTTCAGGTCCGGCCGCCAGCAGCATTACCCGGCTGCCTTTATCAAGATTGCGCTTCAGCTTGTCGGAGGCTGTCAGCGCGTCCAGAATTGACAGCTTCACCTTGGCCGGACAGCCGAATTTCAACGCCGTCTTGCGCATCTCGTCCTTTGCGATTTTATCGTCGATCACAACGATCTTTTCCACGCTGTGATGCGGTACCCAGTAGCCGCAGACCTGCCCATGGATCAGCCGGTCGTCAATTCTTACTTCAACAATTGCCATCGTATTTCCCCCTTATGCCAAAATACCGAACACACCGCAGATAAACGCCACGACAACGATGATCAGAATCAGCTTCATGATGCTGATCTTTTTCTTCAGCAGCCGATAAATCAACAGCGTTGCGCCCAGGGAAAGCAGCTGCGGGCAAATTTCGTCGAGATACTGCTGAACGACGACTTCGCTGCCGGAAATCGTGAAGGCGATCGGACATTCCAGACCGATCCAGGCGGCAATCATACAGCCGATCGCGGCGACGCCGACAATTCCGGCGCAATAAGTGAACAGCTGCATCTTACCGGATTGCTGCAGATTTTCAAGCAGCTTGCTGCCGTTGTTATAACCGATTTTCAAGCAGTAATACCGGGTTATAAAGTTTGGAATATTGAAAGCCAGAAGCAGGATGATCGGGCCGAGCACACTGCCCTGGCTGGCGAAGCTGACGCCTAACGAACAGGCAATGACTTTGAAAATTCCCCAGAAGAACGTATCGCCGATTCCGGATAACGGACCCATCAGAGAAACCTTGACGGCGTTGATCGATTCGACGTCGAAATCCTCATTATCGTGGGCCAGTTCTTCCATCGCAACCGCAATACCCATGACAAACGGCGACGGGGCAACGGTCATGTTGAACGCGGCGATGTGACGATGCAGCGCGGCCTTATAGCCTTCAGGATCATCCTTCCAGATCCGTTTCAGGCTTGGCATCATTGCGTACAGAAAGCCCAAGCCTTCCATCCGTTCGTAGTTGAAAGAGCCCAGCAGCGTAAAGGAACGCCAGTAGATTTGATTGAATTCTTTTTTGGACAGCTTACGCGGGCTGTCCTGTGTCGTCATCGACGTTGTCATTTACAGTTCCTCCTCTTCCGGTTCTGATGCTGAATTGAGTTGATCCCGTTTCAGCAGATAGATAATCCAGGCCAGCGCGACGGAAACCGCGGCCACCCCGATCATCGACATCCCCAGCCAGGCGGTCAGTGCGAAGCCGATAATCAGATAAGGAATCAGGTCCTGTTCCAATAACAGGTTCATTAACAAGGCAAAGCCCAGTGCCGGCAGAACTTTGGCCACTGCGTTCAAACCGTTCGTCATCCACGCCGGCAGATTGTTAACGATCACATTGATGACTTCATTGCCGAAATATAACGCGACAAACGTCAAACTCAGATACATCACAAACGTCAGGATTCCGCAAAGCCAGTGGATCCAGATAATTTGCTTGTCCTTACCGCCTTCTTCGATCAGTTTGTCAACGGTGTGCATTGGTCCGGAATAAGCCGTATCCACCAAAGTTTGTAAAAATTGCATCAGAATGGAAACTGGAACACCGAAGGCCATCGCGACTTCAATTCCTGAACCCGTCGACAAGGCGACCGCCGTACCGATTGTGCCGCCGGTACCAATACTCAGACCGGCCGTCGGACCAATTGAGGCCGTTCCCATCCAGATCAATTCCAGCTGTGCGCCGATGATCAGACCTTCCTTGACATTTCCTAAAATCAAACCGACCAGAAAACCGGTAACCACCGGTTCGCGGAGTTTGCATTCTCCCAGCCATCCGCCTTCCAAAACGGACAGGGCTGCGACAACGCCGATCAAAGCAGCTTGTAATGCAGACATAAGATTTTCCTCCTCCTCACAAGGCTGTTGCAACTATACCAGTTTATTCATCTGGTATAGTTGATATACCACTTAATTATTTTATACACCTTATGTCATAAGATTGCAATAAAAAAAGTGTGAAATTCACACTATTTCTTTGTTACGTATTTAAATGAGGTATATTCCGGCATATAATAGGCTTTTGTAAATTCTACTAACTGATGTTTTTCATCGAATCCGAAATATTCGTAAGCAAAGACCAGTTTCTTCGGCCCCGCTTCCATCACCTGCTGATACGCAGCAGGAACTTCCTGAACTTCCATATTGGAAATAATCGTCTTCGGCATGTGTCCCTGCATCTCCATATAGGTGTATAAAGAACCCTCGCCGAAGTTAAACCGCTCCGGCTGCTTGAACAGTGCGGCGGGAAAATAACAGATCTGCAAGGCGTAAGGCTGATCGTCAATCCGCGACAGACGGATGAGTTCATACAACCATGGACTGTCCGGAAAGTAATCCTGGGTGACTCCTTGGTTCTCAATCCGCTTGAATGACAACACCGTCCGGGTGGATTGGAAACCGCTTTGCACAAGATTGCGGCTTAAACTGACATTCTCAGCGTCGCCAAAGGGTACTTTCTTTTCATTTTTCGGCAGCCGGCTGACAAAAGTACCTTTTCCCTGAATGGATACCAGCGTACCTTCCTCAACCAGTTTTTTGATCGCGCTGCGGACCGTCAGGCGATTGATCCCATATTGCATCGCCATCTGACGCTCAGACATAATTTTTTCACCCACGCGGTATTCGCCAGTTCGGATTTTTTCCAGGATATTTTCCATCAACTGCACATAAACTGCTTTTTCCATACTCATACGGTCGTCACGCTCCTGAACTTAAAGAAACTGGGAATCGCGACAATTTGAAAATACTCAAACGGCTTCACCGTGTCCAGATAGGTCAGACCCGTACTCATCAAAATTTCCGCGTCCTCCGCCACATGCAGCAGCCGCGCTTCTTCCTCGCTGGCATGTACGATCCGGATCTCTTCTTCATTGCGGCGGATATCATAGCCGAATTGTTCCCGCAGCACGCGGTACAGCGACCGGTTTTCTAACGGCAGCGCCTCGATCCCGCGGACTTTTTCATATTCAATGTAGACCTGTTCGATCGACCGTGGTTTTCCCTCTACGATCCGCAGCTTTCTGTAGCTGAAGATCCGGGTTGCGATCGGAATCTGCAGCTGTTCGCTGATCAGCTTATTCGCTTCGATCACCGACTGATTCAGAATCGGATACGTATAATGAAAACCCCTGGCCTCCAAAGCCTGGGTGATCGATTCAAACTGACCGAGCTGGCGTGTGACAAAGACTTCCTCATTCATAATTTCACCGTTTTTCTAGTGGTTTAGTATAGTATACCACTTCTGAAAAATAAGCTCAAGCTGTCAAGCCTTTGCGCGTTTGAAACCATCCGACACACAGCTGGATCAACTCCAGCAACCTGCCTTTATTTCGTTTACAGAATAACAAAAAAACCGGGCGCAAGCGCTCGGCTGTTCGACTTTTGGTGGAGCTGCGGGG
>QFCE01001400.1_pt1 | contig 78616 bp, 91 predicted proteins | sample 5346091 | NCBI WGS metagenome assembly QFCE01 (sample SAMN09062252, study PRJNA434731) | Human gut metagenome, whole genome shotgun sequencing project. | isolation source: stool timepoint A chromium assembly | host: Homo sapiens | collected 2015
CGCGGATGACGATGCGGCCGTTGGCCGGTTCCTGGCCTTGGGCTATGGCGTTCTCGATGCTGCTGTATGTGCGCTTGGGCACATACTTGGTGATGCGTCGTGCAACGTTTTTCACAAGATGCTGCTGGGCGCGTCCGCCTTCTTCAAGTCCCAGGTCCTTTACGAGGCCGTCCAGTTCCGGCAGCTTGACGTCAAGCTCCAGCATGCTCATTCCGTCGTCACCTCACAATGAGGCAGGCCGCCGAATGCACAGTGCACAAGGTTTTTGATGGTCAGGGGCTTGTCCGCAAGCAGCGCTTTTTTACTCTCCGTGTCCGTTACCTCGCCCAGACGCTCGCCACGGACGATGAAATCATGCTCCCGTTTTTCGCCCTTGTACTGCTCCGGAAGATCTTCCGAGATGATGACGGATGTGCCGTCGGCGTCCTCCTGCCAGAATACAGCAGGGCAGAAGATGCGCCTGAACCGGTACGGCCCGGTCTGCAGGTACAGCGTGCAGCTCGCATTCGGCGTCAGCATCCGCTCACCCCCCGGTACAGCAGCCCGCTGCGGATGGGGATATATTGGGCGGCGATACGCAGGCAGCGGCGCTCGAAGCTGCCGGACTGTTCGTCATCCTGCTGGATGCTGCGGCTCCAGTTTCCCACGCTCTCGCTGGTCACTTTGCCGCCCGCCAGCACGGCCGTGTCCTGGGCGTGCTGGGCGTCCGCCAGCGCGCAGTGCGCCATGCGCACGCACTTCGCCAGCGTTTCATCCTGCTCCAGGCTCCGTCCTGCAGGCGGTCCAGCGTCAGACTGTGCAGCATGTACTCCGCGCGGGCCAGGCAGCCCTCCACGTCCGCCTCCGGCAGTTTGCCGTGGTATGTGGAATAGTAGAACTCCTTGTCCGCTACCATGCGTATCCCTCCCGTGTTTACTCCGCGGCCGTCTCCGGCTGCTCACCGGGCGCAGCCCCGGCCGGTGACGGCAGAGGGCTCCACCGCCGTCTGCACGGCCAGCAGCAGGTCCTGCTTCTTGGCCGCGCCCGTCACGTCGATGCCGCGCGCCGCCGCGATAGCTGCGCAGCTCCGTCACCGTCATGTCCTCCAGCGCCTTTTCCGGTGCCGGGGCAGGGGCGGGGTTCTGTGCTCCCGCTTCCGGTGCGGCCGTCCCGGCCTCCGGCCGGGATGCCCCGGCCTCGACGGCCGGGGCGCTCTGCGTTTCCTCATGAAAAGTCAAACCTACTGTCCGCATATTTTACGCCCCCGCTTCCGCTGCGCTGTGCAGGTAGATGCCCGCCAGCTTGTTGGCGTACACGTCCGCGATGCCCACCGTCCGGTAGCCGAACATGTGGCGGTCGCCGTCCAGGTCGTCCTCCGGCCCTTTGATTTTGGGCACCGTGTGCTTCTGGAACTGGATCAGGGCCGAGGGGTGGATCACCATGAAGTTGATGTTCTTCGCACCCGTGGCCTTCTTGTAACCGCCCGCCTCTTCGCCGGAGGTTTTTCCATCCAGCATGTCGATGGCCGTATAGAACCGGGTCTGCGGCACCAGCGTCTTTGTGGCAAAGCGCGTCAGGATCTCACGGCTCTTCGTGGTGTCCAGGTCTGCGATCATGCCGTCCAGCGTCGGCGTGATGAACAGGTGGCGGTTTTCCGTGGGCACCTCATCCTCGTCCATCTTCGTGACGCCGCACGCAGCGCCGCCAGCACCGCACGCGCCGTCCGGCAGATCGGCCGCGGTCGCCTTGGAAATGCCGCTCTTGCCCGCGTAGGATGCGAAGCGGAAAGCGTCCAGCTCCGGCACCACCTTCGTGCGGATGAACTCGCCGGACAGACGGCTGAAGGCCAGCTTCGCGGTCTCCTCGTTCGTCCAGCGCGTCCACATAGAACTTGCGGCCGCGGTCGTAGTTGCACTTTACGGTCTCGTTGGTCATGGTGACGTCGCCCTTGACGTACCCGTCGTTGCGGCTGTAGTCGCCCAGCCCCTGCATGCTCAGCATGGGCACGATCAGCTCGTTGGCGTTCGCGCCCTGCCGCGCCAGCTCCGCAGCGCCGTCCAGCTTGCTGGTCAGCGACGCCAGCTTGTAGATTTCGTCCAGGATGGGGACGAAGGTTTTTGCCAGTGCAATGTTGTTTGCCATATTGGTTTACCTTGCCTTTCTGTGTAGTGTGTGTGATACGGTCAGTCCACGGGCAGATCCGCAGCCTTGCGCATGGCGATCTCGTCGGCAGTATACTTTGCCGTGCCCGGCACAGCAGAGGTCCCGGTGCCGGATGCGGGCGCGGGTTCCGCTGCCGCCGGGCCGAACAGGTATGCGTCGCTTTTCTGTACGGCTGCGATGGCTGCCGCGATGTCCGCGTCCTGGTTCTTGCTGGCGCGCAGAGCGTCAAGGTCCAGCGCGCCGCGCGCCAGCTTCGGGTTATGCGCTTTCGCGTCAGACAGGGCCTTGTCGATCTTCGCATCGAATGCAGCGGCCGCCAGCTTTTCGTCCCGGTCCTTTTCCGCCGCCTCCGCGCGCTGCTTGTAGTCCGCGATCTGCGCCTTTACCTGCTCCGCATCCAGACCTTCAAATTTGCCGATGGCCTCGTTTGCAGCGTTCAGCTGTTCCAGCAGGCCGTCGGCACGCGCCGAAGCTGCGTCCAGGTCCGCCTTTGGCGCATACAGCTCGTTGATCTTCGCCTCCAGCTTTTCTTCCAGCTCCCCGGTGTAGGCGTCGCCAAGAAGCTCTTTGGCAAATTCCAATGCCATGTTGTCAGTCTCCTTCCTTTTAAATACAATATATATGTGCATAACAAAAGGACCCCCGTGAAGGGGTCCTTCAGCTATCATTTAAAGGCGCTTAAACAGCCGTTTAAACGCAGGTCAGGGCGCGTGCCGGTTTTGCCGGTGCACCAGTTCATCCACCAGAGCATCCAGCTCCGCGCGCTTTTCTTCCTCGCTCCTGCGGTCGGTGTATCGCTCAATGAGCTCATCCAGATTTTCACCGGGGAACTGTGCGCGCAGCTCTTCCATGTAGGCGAGACCGCCTTCCTTGTGTACCTCCATGCGGAACGGCGGATACTTCTTTCCGTATTTATCCTCATACGCCCGAAGCAGTTGGTCATAGCCCAATTCTTCCATGCGCTCAGCAATGCCCGGTACAAAAGGCAAAGACATCAGAAATTCCTCCTAAAACAGTCTCTGGTATTCATCCCACAGCTCTGGGAAAAGTGTTTTCACAAAGTACAGATCCGCATCGCCTTGCGTTTCCATAGTAAACAATTCAGCGAAAATCTCCGTGAATGTAAAGGACGGGTTTCTTTCCCAGTATTCGACTGAATGACCAAACTGTGTATATAGCTTTCCCGCGCTCAATGCGCTGAACACATCCTTCAACGATTTACTGCGTACACTTTGCGCCACACGTTGATAGCCCTCCATGTTTTTCAAAACCCTTTCGCCCGCAAGCTGGACGGCACGCTTAAAGCCTTCGCTTCTGTATGACCTCATATGCATCACGTCCGCGCGGTGTGCGTTTTCATGAGTGTTGGCAAAATCGAAATCCATTTCCGCAAAGCCGGGGGCATTCGGGTTGTACAAAATTTTATCTTTTTTTGCCGAATATGCAAACGGGGCGGCCAGTGTGGGATCTTCTTCGTATCCGGTCGGACTTTTTTCCGTAAAATGTCTTAACCATACCATATTCTTTTCCGGCGCATCCGTCAAGGTGTCAAGATACGCAGAATAGCTTTTCCGGGCTTCTTCCACATCCAGCTTGCCGCCGCTGCCTGTGAGCGTGCCCGCAGGACGCGGCATTTCCAGCGTGCCGTCCGGTTTCAGTGCCCGGCCCAGCCCAGCCGCCCGCAGCCGCTCCGGCGCGGTGCGCAGCCCGGCCGCAGCCGAAAATCGCTTGTATTCCGCGTTCAGCTGCCGCAAAAGGATGCGGCTGCTGCGCAGCTCTCCGCTGCCCAGCTGGCCCTCCTCCTGCGCTGCGGCAATATGGTCCTTGCACTGCCGGATGCTGTTTTCCAGCGCCTGCTGTTGCTGTGTGGCCTCGTACTGCGTGTAATGGCGTCCCTCGTAGGTGATGCCCTTCGCGTTTTCCCGCGCCATCTCCGTCAGCTGCTCCTCCGTCCACTGGGGGCTGTCCACGCCCAGCTTGATGGGCCAGGCGATGTGCTTGCAGCTCAGCGTGCCGATGCGCCGCTGCAGCCGGCTGTTCAGTCGCTTGTATTCCTTATCACTGTACTGCCGCCCCTGATAGGGCTCATGGTCCGGAGCGCTGGCGCTGTGCGCGCTGATCTCCCACCCGTCGCACCCGCCGTCATCGTGATGCTTCTCGTTGATGGCCGCCGTCATCTCTCCCATTTTGGACATGATCGCCCGGCGTGCCATGAACTCCACGGAAAAAGTGCGCCCGTCCGAGCGGTCGACGGTGCGGATGCCGCGCTGCCACAAGCGCAGCGTGGCACGCCGCACGGCCTCCTCCGGCGTCTTCGCGCCGCTGGATACTTCCCGGAACACATAGTCCATCGTGCGCCGGTATACATCTTTAATAGGATACACCCGGCCGTCCACATCCGCCGCGGCCAGCTGGCCCAGCACGTTGGCCACTTCCTTGCGCGTCACCTTTACATAGGCTTCGGCAATGTTCCGCAGGCTTTCGTTTTCCTCCAGCGGCGCGGTCTTCTCGGCGGCCCAGCGCATCAGCTGCTCCACCGCGTCGTCGGTGAGGTCCGTCTGCCTGCGCAGCGTGTCCGCGATCACATCGTCCGCTCCGGCAAGGCTTTTCGCCAGCAAAAGCTTGTATTCATCGCCGGACGATATCTGTCCGGCAGCGGTAATGCACCGGCATAAATCGCGCAGCAGCTCTTCCGTGACGGGGCCGTAAACGGCGAGGATCAATTCCCGCAGTCCGTCGATCTCTTCCGGCATCAGTGCCATGGCGTCACCTCAGCCCGGCCTGGGCGGTCAGCTGGACCATTTCCGGCATATATTTTTCCCGGATGGCCGCAAGGTCTTCCGGCGTCTCACAGGGCAGGTCGTATTTTTTCGCCAGCGCCAGTTCCGGCTTCAGCAGGCCGGCCTCCACCATCGAAAGCGTGTCCGCCCAGTCCTTGTCTGCGTCGTACAAAACGCCGTTGCCCCAGCTCACGCTCAGCAGCTGCTCCAGGTCCACCGCCTGGGCGTCGCACAGCCCCAGCGCCTGGCCCCACAGGTCCGTGATGCGCAGCGTCTCAAACAGTGCGTCGTACCACATCCGCTGCAGGTCCATGATCGACAGGCTGTAGTCGCCCTCGCTGCTGCTGATCTCCTTTGCCGTGCGCTCCACAGCCTCCACGTCCGACAATATACCGCGTTTCAGGCCGATGATATTTTCACACGCCTTTAAATAGCTCTGCTTGCGCCGCTCGAAGCTCTCATCCCGCAGCGTGGGGGAGAAGATGGTCAGGCCCTTATCGTTGGTGTCGCCGTCCAGCCCGACGAACACGTCGTCCTTCAGGCGCATCACGCCGCCCTCCGGGTCCGGCGTCATCAGCTTGTCCGCATTGGCCACGATCCGGCTGCGCCCCAGCTCGAACTCACGCCCCAGCTGGTACTCATTTTTGTAGATGTTGTGGATCAGCTGCACCGCGCCCTCGTACACGCTCACGCCGTCCGGGCTCCCGTCCACGTTATTTGCCATCGGCATGCGGATGTAGGTCATGCCCAGCCCGCCGAAGGGCACGCCGTAGGTGTGCTCCGGGGCCAGCGCCGCATACTGCGGCAGGCTGTCCAGCCGCACCTCCTGTCCCAGGGTGCTGCTGTTTTTCGAGGTGTACAGCTTGTACCGGATGGTCAGATACCCGCTGCCGTCCACAGTCCGGCGTTCCAGCAGCGTGTAGTAGTCGGAGCCCGCCCGGCTCTCGCTCGCTCATCAGCACGTCCGTGATGCCGCGGGGCCCGCGGGCCAGTACGTTGTAGCAGTCGCGCCTTACCACATGGTAGGCCAGCCGCCCCGTGCCGTCCGGTGCAGGCTTCAAAAAGCCTTCGCCGCCCACCATGACCCACTGCAGCACGTCCTGCTTTTCGGCGTCAATGAGGCTGCGCTGTCCGTCCAGCCACGCCGTTTTTCCGGTTCCGTTTTCCGTAAAGCCGGAATCGTACTCCGCAAAACAAGCCTTTGTCAGTTTGTTGGTGATGGTGTAGGGGATGCGCTGCGCCGGGTCTTCTTCCTTGCCCTTCACCGCTTCACGCATGAAGAACAGCTCGAACCACTCCCGCACCGCCGCCCGCATAGCCGCTGTGCTGGTGTCCTTCAGCCCCGCCGCCTGCGCCCCTGTGATGGCGGCGTCGTCAAAAAGCGCCCTTACGACTGCGTTCATCCGCCGTCACTCCTTTCGATCCGAATTTCCGGCTGCTTTGCCCGCAGCCCGCGCTCCACGCCGTTGATGTATGCTCGCAGCGTGCGGTTTTCCGCCTCCAGCTCCCGCACACGCTTCTGCGCCGCCGCCAGCGCGTCGCCGTATTCCAGCACCGCCCAGCTGGGCAGGTACTTCTTCAGCAGCCAGTCCTTCAGCTTCATGCTTTACGCGCCCTTTCTCTGCCAGATGCGGCTGCAGGCATACCGCGCCGCGTCGATACCGTGGTCGTTTGCGTCCATCAAAGTCCCCAGCACCGTGCCGTCCGGCGCTACCTCGTACTCCCATTCCAGGAACTCCTGCAGCACACACGGGCATTTTACCGGGTCGATCACAATGGCGTTTAGGCCTTGCAGCCACCGCACGCCCAGCTCACGGCTGCCCGGCCCTTTCCTGGCGGGCCAGCACCGCAGGCCGTAGCTGCGGTAATCCGCACAGGCTTTTTCGTCCGAAAGGTCCGCAAGGATCAGCTCGCCCGGCGCGACCCTTCCTTTAACGATCTCCGCCGTGACCGCGTTCTGCATTTTGTTGCCGCGCGCTTCGTCGAAAATATACAGCGTACGGGTAGCGGCATGGTAATACGTGCGGATGAACACCCACGGGTCGGGGTAGTACCCCCAGTCCACGCCGCTGATGATGTTGTCGAAGCCCGCGATCTCCTTCGCCGTGATCTTCCGGCTCAAGATGTTGTCGAACACCTGTGTGCCGCTGCCCACCATCTCGCCCAGGTACATGTGCCGGTATTTGAGCGGCTTTGTCTTCCGTAGCCAGTCCGCACCGTCCAGGAACTCCTTGCCCAGCCAGTCCCGCGGCGCATCCAGATACGACGAATGATGCACCAGCTTGCCCGGCTGCTGCTCCCGCGCGTACCGGTTGGCCCAGTTCCGCGCGTTGGCGGGCGGGTTGAAGCTGATGAGTGTTAAGGTCGGGTTGCTCCCCGAGCCGCGGAACGCGGACTGCTTCACGCTCAGCACCGCGTTTTCGCCCCGGCGAAGCTGGTCCGCTTCCTCGAACCACAGGCAGCCAATGTATCCGAACTTCGGTTTGATACCCTTAATTTTCATCTCATCGTCCAGGCCGCGGAAATAGATGGTCTGGCCCGTGGGCTTGTAAATGAGGCGAAGTGGGCTCTTTTTCTCCAGAAAATGCTCTGACAGCCCCAGCTTTGCGACAGCCCACAGCATCTGCGAGTACACGCTGTCCTCCAGCGTGTTTCCCATCTGCCGCATCACCAGCGCGTGGCTTTGCGGCCACTTCAGCAGCCACAGCACGATCTCCACGCTGCAGAACGAGCTTTTCAGGCTGCCGCGCCCGCCTTCCTCCACCAGTGTATGCGCCCGCTGCTCCCGGACGGCCCGGTGCGAAGCATAGAACCCCGGCCCGATCACGTTCTTCAAATCGACCGTCACCGCCGGGCGGCTATATGCTGTCAACGATGTTCACCTCCGCCGCGCCGCTGCCGCTCTCTTTCTGCAGCTCCGTCCACAGCCGGATCGCGTCCATATCGCCGGCCTGGCATTTTTTCAGCAGTGCCGCGTGGATCACCGCCGCTTCGTCCGTGCTGTATTTTTCCACCAGCTTATCCAGCAGCGCGAGGTAGTCCCGCTTATTCACCCTGGTATACTGTGCATGCAGCGTTTTTAAATCTTTTAAAATGTTAAATTCCTTTTTCTGTTTTGCCTGCTCAACACCCTCCAAAAGGGCGGTTATGCTGCTTTGAGGGGTCCGTTTCATGCGCTGCTCCTTTCCGGCACGAAAAAACAGGCCCCGAGAAGGGCCTGCGCGCCGTTTTGTATTGCTATATGGCTTGGATATATCCCTGCTCTTTTAAAAGCTCTTAAAAGCATTTATTCCGGGCTTAAAAGCATATATGTCATAGCGGCGGGATGCAGCATCCGTTTTTCGCCGGGCGCGCTTCGCCATCCGGCCGTTTCCGCCCGGTTTTTTGCCGCTATGCCTGCCAGACCATCCGCAGGGGACGAATCGACCCTGTTTCACGCCCGGTTTTCTTGTCGCTTTAAAAGCTTTTTAAACTCCTGCTTAAAAACAGGTTTTCAACGAGTTTTCACACCGGTTTCAACTTTTCCACATTTCCCGGTGTGCTGCGCCGCACGCAGCGGGGGAAGGGGCAAACCGGGCAGCCGCTCTCATGCATGGTCCACACGCACCGCGTGCACAGCTCCGGCGGCTCCTTCAGCTTCGCGCCGGAGAGCTTCCGTGCCAGTTCGCGCCGCGGGTCTTTCCGCTTCACTGCGCATCACCGTCCACAGGGATGACGCCGAACCGCACCCGCCGGGCCACGCCGCCCAGCTCCGCCGTCACATACGCCCGGCGCTGCCGCCGCTCCATCCGCACCGGGCAGCCTGCAAACGCCGCCAGAGGGCCGTCCAGAACGTGCCACGTGCCGTCTGCGTGAAACAGCACCCGGCTGGGCTCCAGCGTCTCGTCACTGTCCAGCCGCCACCGCAGCGCCTCCCGAGTGTCCAGTGCCTGCGGCTCGCCGTGCTCCAGCCCCAGCCACCGGATGACGCCGGGGACAGGGGAAACGAGATGGAACAACGCCGCGTTATAGTCCGCGCCCACAAACACATATCCCGGCAGCAGCAGCCGGTCCTCGGTCTGCCACTGGCCCCGCCGCCGTATCTCCATCCGCTGGGCCGGGGCGCGGGCACACACACCCTTGCGCCGCAGCGCCGTGCATACGTCCCGTTCCGTCCCGGTCAGGACCTGCAGTGCGTACCAATTCATCCGCGCTGCGCCCCTTTCTGCCGGCGCTCCAGCGCCGCCACGAGCTGCCGGTACAGCTCCGGATGTTCCGTACCAAGGGCTGAGAAGAACTCCGCCTTCAGCTCGCCCATGGCGGCCTGCGTGTCATCCTTGCTCTGAATGTCCAGCCTGCGGGCGTACGCCACAGCCTTTGTCTGCGCGTTCATCTCCCGCAGCAGCTTATCCAGCGCGATATCGTTCCACTCTTCGTCCGGCTTCGACAGGATGGCGTCCAGGATCTTCTGCCCCGCCACCCGGTTGATCACCTCGGAAAAATCCAGCTCCGGATACTTCGCCGCTTCCCGCACCATGGCGTTCATCCGCTCGTTTGTCACACGGATATCCTCCAGCGAGGCCAGCAGCTTTCTGCTGTAGGTGCTGATTGCCTGCAGGCTCAGTGTGACGTCCAGGCTCGCCAGATACTTCTGAATATCCGCGAGCGTGCAGGTGTTCGTCGCTTTCACCATCTCATCCACGACGTCGCGGACCTCGGGCGGCAGCTGTGATATGGTGCTGCGGCTCCTGTTTTTTCCGCGCATCCTCAAGCCCTCCTACATATCCACCAGCGGATCTTTCTTCACGCAGCGCTGCAGCTGGATGCCGCGCGGCGTCAGCTTGACCTCCAGTTCCTCCAGCTCTGCGTCCGAAACGCTGGACGGAGCCTTGTCCTCGATGCATCGCACCTGCAGGTATCCGCTGTCCGCCAGGTAGTTGATGCTGCTGCACAGCGCCATCCGGTCCATGCCGCCCGCCAGCGCCAGCAGCAGGCTCTTCAGCTTTAAAAATTTGAAATCGCAGCCCGCGATGGCCAGTGTGCGCATCACAGTTCCGTTATTGGCCGCAAGCTCTCCGGCCTGCATCTTTCGGCGCAGTTCATTTTCGTCCATCTCAGTTGCCTCCCTGCTTCATCATGAACTCCATCAGACGGTCCAGCTTGTTTTCCAGCTTCAGCTGGCTCTGCAGAAATTCTTCCCGTCGGATGCCGTTTTCCTTGATGTCCTTGACATCGGCGGACATAGCCTGGATCTCCGTACGCATTTCTGTGCGCATTTCCTTCATTTCACGGCGCACCGCTTCCAGGTCCTTCTGGTGGTCGGTGCGCGGGGTATAGTTCTCGCGCACTTCTTTGATATCCGCCCGGTTTTCATCCAGTTGCCGAAACACTGATCGGCCAAACAAAAAGCCCACCAAACCTACCACCGTTGTTACGATGACTGTCAGAAGCCACCAGGTTCCGGCGTCGAACGTCATTGTGATTTCCTCCGAAATACAAAAAGATAAGGCACGATGCCCTCGTTGTGAGTTCATCATACCTTATCTTTTATAGACTGTTCCACTCAGATTTTACAGCAAAACAGTCACACATCGAACAGCGCACACTGCTCATCCAGCGGGGCGCGCCGTATCTGTTCTGTTTTTTCACGCACGATCCCGCGTATATATCCCTCGCTCAGATTCCACTTTTTGCACAGTGCATAGACGTTTGAACCGTTGTACTCATCACGGATCAGTCTGTCACGGATAGGAATCAGGAGCTTATCCGCCTGCGGGATATATACCCGGCCGGTGCCGCCGTACACATCCACCAGCCGCCGGAATGCATCCATGCCGATGGTTTCCGCGAGATCTCGTGCTTCGCCCTGCAGGTCTTCCAGCTCCAACTCGTTCAGCAGCTCATTCCTCATTTTCCGGCGCCTCCTGATTCCGGCGATATTGGTCGCTGTGCAGATACTCCCGCTCCTTGCGCTCGGTCAGACTTTTCAGCCCCTCGATCAGTGCATTGCCCTGTGCGAATGTGAGGAAGCGGAATGGCTGCGTAGGGAATGCCGTCACGCCGAACTGCCTGCTGATCAGCCCGCACAGCCTGTCCCGCAGCTGTACGCCCTCCGGCGCTGGGTCGAACTTCTCAAGCTGGAACATTAAGTACCAGACCTTTTTCTGCTGCCCCTCGCTCAGCCCGCCCGGCAGCACCTCGTACTTCCGTGCCCGCTTTTTCTGCGGTACGGCCGCCGGGGCGCTGCGCCGCCGCAGCTCCGCCAGCACCGCCTGCGCTTCGGCCGGGGTCAATGCAGTGATACTTTCTTTGCCGGTCAGGCCCTGTACCAGCGCGTGCAGCGCGTCCGCATGGCCTCCGCCACGTTCCACCATCCCCAGCTTTGCACCCAGGGCATAGATGCTTTTTACCGTTCCCTTGCTTACATCCAGCGCACCCATCCCGGCCGCCTCCTTCCTTGTTACTCTTCCGGCACGGCGTCGTCCGTGTCGTAGAAAAATTCATCTGTGGTTTTCAGGTACGCCCCTACGGCCTCCAGAACTTCCTCCGGCTGCTGCTTCAGCGCCTCTTTGTCCAGCTTCTGCTCTGTTTTTACAAGCTCCCTGCGGCCCATGGCCAGCAGCGTGGCGATGGCCTGCGGGACCTTCGCATTCGCCAAAATCAACCGCGTGGACTGCCGAAATCCTACACGCCCAAACGTCAGCTGGCGGCTTTTCCCGGCCATATCTTCCCGGTGTGCCTCCACATACTCCTGAACGTCCGTTTCCAGCTGTTTGACACGCTTCTGCAAAGGCTCCGCGCTTTTGGTGTATTCAGCCTTCACGGCGTCGATCCGCCGCGACATGTCCACGCCCATCTCCGTCAGCGCATGCTCGTACTCGTGGATGCTGCGCAGTGCGTCGTTCACTTCCGACCAATCCTTCAGCACAGGCTCCCGGTGTAGCTTTTTTCTTGCCATATGTATCCACATCCCTTCAAAAATTTCCGCCCTCTGCATTTTCCGGGCTTGGGACCGGCCCCGGCCCGAAAGGACAGGGGGCTGCATTACGGCCGGGGCACAGCCCCGGATGCGGCATTTTTCGTTTTACTTTGGCCTCTTCCACTGGTGCGTACTTTTTGCCGCACGACCGCCGCCGTACCAAAGCGCCCACGAGAATGTATGCCCTTTACCGTCCCCGCAGGCCGCCTCACGCATGGCTGCCGCCTCCCGAATGTACCATCCGGCGCGCCTGCGAATAGTACGGTTCTTTCGGGACCCAGTTCACGCCGTACAGTGCATAGAAGGCGTCGTTGCTCATCTGGAACCACTTGATGGCCGTTTCCAGCGGGTCCAGGCGACGCTGCACACGCCCCTCGCTGTCCAGTATGTACAGTGTGCCGCCCACCAGACGGGCAGTGCAGGGCAGATATTTTGTCATGTCTATTTGTTCCATGGTATAGAACACTCCTTTCACAGCTTCATGAGCCTGTTCCATTTCTTATCCAGCGTCTGCGCTTCCTCAAGGATGGCAGACGCATGGTCAAGCACATCTGCCGGGACGTCCAGGATGGACTTGCCTTCGTATGGCGTCAGCAGCTCCGCCGCCTGTTGCCGAAGTCGTGCGGACTCCTCATTCAATCGGTCGGCTTCATCCAGCTTCTTTTGTTCACGCTGATATTCTAAATCGTTCAAAGCGATGGAGATGATAGTATCCAGCCGGTACAAACCACGATTGCGCAGCCGGTCGATAATCCACAGTAGCTCCGCCTTGGTACAATCTTTCAACGTCATCAGGAATCCTCCTCCACCGTGTATACTTGGCAGAAGCAGCGGGGCAGGCCCTCATACACGAGCTTTCCTTTGGCCTCGCAGAAATAGAGGTCTCCATCTCGGCCATGAAAGACACGGGAATGTGCGCAGTATCTGCATCTTCGGTTGCGGCGCAGGCTGCGCCATTGATGAATGGTCAATCCTATCACGCTCCTAAAAAAAACAGAGTTGAAACGGCCGCCGGGCCGTGGTATCCTGTACATGTGGTACGGTAAGCCATGCCGTGCCATATTCCTTTAAAGACCCCCGCCCGGTTTTCTCGTCCCGGGCGGGGCTTTTGGCGCGGAGCTGCCGTTACGACCAGCCACGCCGGCCCTCTTGGGCCGCGGCTCCGCATGAACCTCGGACGTTAGAGCCCGAGGTTGAGCGCTTGGATCAGCACGCAGTCGTTACAGTGATTTTCTTCCAGTTCTTCAGAGCTCCGGCACTCAAGCGGCCAGCGGCAATAGCTGTCGCAGACAGTTTCCATCAGCTCCATGACTTTCTGCTCCCAGCAGTGCGCGTGCATCACGCGTGTGGATTTTACGGGCTTGCCGCAAAACTTACAGTTTGGCATTTTTCTCTCGTTCCTTTCTTCGCATCTGATAGGCCCACGTAGCCATAGTCCGTACATTGACGCCCATATCCTCAGCCACCCGCCGGAAAGATTCTCCGGAGCGCAGGCGCTCCATTGCCTCTGCCTTGAACTCCGGCGCATAGATGCGTCTCGGCTGGCCCTTCCGGCTCGGTTTTGGGCGGGCGGACTTGGAAAGCGGCCCCAGTATGTCCAGAATTTCCTCACGGCTCACCAGATACAGCTGTGACAGGATCTTCACCTGCTGGCGCGGGTCGATTGCGTTTCTGTACGACTTCCGGATCTCGCTTTTATCCTGTTCACTCAGCATCCTGACTTTCTCCTTTGACACGCCCGGATCTGGGGACGTAGTGCCGGTTCTGGTGGTAGTTTTCCACCTTCCGAAGCTCGCCCACAAACCGGGACAACTGCTTTACCGCCTGCATTCCGGCTGCGGTCCCGCAATACCCTGCAATGGGCTCCAGCTCCTCCACAACGTCCTTGTACTTACGCCGGAGCCTGCGGCAGTCGCGCAGCTCTGTAGCCAGCTTCGCACGCTCATCCCGCGTAAGATTTTCGATTTCCAGCTTATGCAGCAGATCCTGCTGCAGGGCATCCTGCTCTTTCATCAGCTCGAAATTTGTTTCGTATACTTTTGGGGCGTCGTTCAGCAACTTCGCGGCGCGGGCCAGAATTTCCGACACCTTTTCTTCATGCTTTTCCGTTGTTTCCACCTCCTATGGTTTGCCCCACGCCATGAGCGAGTGCGTGCGCGCAAACCAATTCTTTTCCGTGCGGCTGTTGCGGGCAATTTCCATGGAACGCTGCGATGCTTCCCGGCATGCGGGGCACAATTTGTGCGCTTCCTGCGTATCTGTCGGCTTTCCGCATCGGCTGCATATTCCCGGCCATCCCAGCATGTCACGCGGCATGACGCCTTTCTCCCTCAACCGGGACTGCATGTACCGGCGGCTGCGGGCAAGGCAGTACACGCACTGTGCGCGTCCGGGGGCAGCGTCCCGCCGCTGGCATCTTACGCAGACGCCGAAGGCGTGCAGCAGGTCTGTTCTTCGCTGGCGGTGCCGGTTGTGGTATTCTTTCTGCTCCGGGCTTTCCTTTTTCCGTCTCTGCACTGCCTTCAGCCGCTCTTTTTCGAGACATTCCGGACACTGCACCCGTCCAGGGGCCGCATCTCTGCAGCCGCAAGTTGGACATATCCCGTGCGCTTTGTACCACTCATATTTCGTCACGGCCTGTTTCACCTCCTTCGCCGCACTCTGCATTTTTCCGGGCTTGTGACCGGCGCGCCATCGGCGCGGCTGCATTACGGTGGGGCCAGATGGCCCCGGCTATTTTTTCTGTTCTTCGCGCCAGGCAAGGAACTCATCGCGGTGATCCCGGTATTCAAATAGAATCATTATGCCGTCGTGCATACGGATCAGCCGTTCCCATTTATAGAATGTCCACCGGACGGCCGCCAGCGCTGAGCCGCACAGCAGGCATACAATGACCAGCGCGCCAAGCATCATCGATATCTTCGGGAATATGTTGCTTATCAGTTCCATCATCTGTGTCTTCCTCCTCTATATCCTGCATCCACTCCCGCCGCAATCGGCCCTGCAGGTGCATGCAGGCCAGCGGCTGGTCTTTCTGCGTACGGTGGCAGCACCCCTCATCATAGGGCTGCCACAGCGTCCCCGTCTGGTGCAGGCCCGGCGGGGAGCCGCAGCACCCGCAGCAGCTTTGCCCGCGGCAGCTCCGGTCACAAGGCGTCACCATCCTGCATCCCTTATTCGTCACCACGCTCTACCCGGTACGGCGGCCCGGCCCTGCGCCTGCGCCGCCGCTGCTCCGCCTGCGCCAGCGCGGCCAGCCGCCCGGCCTCGTAGCCCACATACAGCAGCAGCGCCATCAGCGGCAGGATAAGGGCCTCGCCGCCGAATACGCCAGGGCGGGAGCCCTGCACCGTCAGACACGCCGCCAGCATCAGCCCCGCCACGGCTCCGGCCGCGAAAGTCACAACTGCTTTCATCCTATTAAACATCCGTTTAATCCCCCTGTAACCCGTTTTAAATCCGTCCCGCGCCGATCGTCGGGTTGATGGTCTGCGCCTGTTTAAACAGAGCGTTGTAATCCATCTCCACGCCGCTCTCGCGGCAGCTGTCCGCTGCATTAATATATGCATACACCGCGCCGCGCACAGCGCTCCAGCTCCGGCACATGCCGTACATCAGGTCAAACTCCTTTTCGTGCCCCTCTTTCGCCAGCGCAGGGAACAGGAGCCGCACATCGTCTTTCGTGATGCTGTTTCGCCAGCATTTTTCAACGTGTACCCTGCGGTTGCGGTGGCGGTCGTATTTCGGGCTTTGCATCTGGCTTTCAATGTCCGGGTTGCCGATCAGCGCCAGCCCCGCGCCCTTCAGCCCTTTGCGCTGGTCGCCGTCGCTCCAGCTTTTCAGCATTTCCATGGTTGTGAACTTCAGGTTCTGTGCTTCGTCAATGATCAGCACTTTGTTCATCCCCAGCAGATGCTCCTTGATGCGGTTTTCGAGGTCCAGATTGCTCCCGCCGTCCGGGAGCCCCATTTCCGCGGACAGGGCCCGCAGGAAGCTCCGCAGATTCCCGTTTACAGGCGTCGCCTCAAGGTAATAGCTGGAGCTGGGGTACACGCTGTTGTATTCCAGCGCGGCCTTGGTCTTCCCGATACCGGAATCACCAACCACCGCCACGATGCTGCCGCGCATATGGGCAAGCCGGATGCTGGTGAATACGCGCTCCGAGATGGAGAGCTTTACATATTCCTTCGGCATCGGGATGTCCGCCAGCTTGCTGTCCTGCTCCGTCCGCGCCTCCACGTTGCGGAAGTATTCCTCCAGACGCGCCTCCAAAGTATCCACGCGCCCCTTGTATGTCCCCGACAGATAGGCGGATACGACCGCCGCGCCGCTCTTGTAGCCCATTGCAAGGCCCACGGTGCCCATATTGACGCCGGATTCCTTATCGTCCTTGTACTGGTCGATATACCGTGCCAAACGTTCCCGAAGCTGTTCGTTTGCCATTGTGTCATTCCTCCGTTTCTTTGTTTCGCCGCTCCGCAGCGCGCGCCAGGACAAAAACGTCCGCGCCCGCGCCGCTGGCTGCTGCCTGCAGCGGCAGTGCTTCCTGTTCCTTCGCCCGTACCAGCTGGATCGGTGCTTTGGATTTGGGCGGTGTGTATCCGTCCATCCGCTGCCGTGCCACCGCCAGCCGGGTTTCCATCAATGCCTGCTGGTCCAAACCCGGCATGCGCGCGGCTTCCGTGGCCTCCTTGGTGCGCTTGGTGTACTGGCGCACATACCGCGCGGCCTCCGCCACCTCTTCGCCCGTTGCGCCCCATTCCATCGTCAGGCGCTGGTCCAGCGGCAGCTCGCAGATGAATTTCTTTTCTTCCGCGTCATATACGCAGCAGGTCTCCAGATGGTCCGGGTCGTACCGCACATATACCTTTTTCTTCTGCCACTCCCACAGGAAATCCTGTGTGAAATACTCAAGATAGACGCCGCCCACCTTGATTTTGACGCCGCGCTGGCCCACGGTCTGCGGCCGTGTCGTGCGCATCATCATCAGGCGCAGGTCCTCCGGCGTGGCCGGCTTGCGGAGCACGCCCATCCGCATGGCGTATACGTCCTCGCGGATGTGTTTCCGGTCCGCTGCCACGGGGCCGCTGTACGGCTGCATGTTGAAGAATCCGCGGATCAGCGTATCGACCGCCTCGATGAACTCCGCGTCCGTGGGTACACGGCCTTTCTTCAGTACCTTTTTCAGGCATTCGGGCTTTTCCGTTACGTTGCCGCCCGTGTACGTCGCCCACAGGCGGCTGAACTGGCCTTTTACGTCCAGGAATTTCCGTTCCACGGGCTTGGCCTGCGCGTTTCGTGGCAGTGCCGTGTGGAACCCGATGCCCAGATGCTCCATGATGGTGGGCGGGCGGTTGGCTTCGGCCTCCGCGTTCCTTTTGCGGTGCCCCCGTCCGCCCACGTCCCAGGCACAGAAGTCGCTGCCGTTGTCCGTCAGGATATTCTCCGGGATGCCGCGTTCCAGGATGCCGCGCCGCAGCGCCAGAAGCACCGAGTATGCGCTGGGCGTTTCCGTGACGTGCCACCCGGTGAAGATGCCGCTGCGCGCGTCAATGAACGCTGTTAAGTACAGCCGGTGCTCGTTTCCGTCTGCCCCGAGCGTCTTCACGTCGAAGGTGTGGTTGTCAGCTACCCACCACTCGTTGCTGCTCATGGGGTTATAGTCACGCCGTACGAACGGGACAAATTCATCCTTCAGCGCCTTTTCACCGTAGATGCCCAGGCACAGCACCTGCGGCGGGATATCCTCCAGCACCCTGCGCCGGAACGTGCTGTACGAGGGAAGGGGGAGCATGTCCGGGTCCGTCAGCTGGAAGTGTTCTTCCGTCTGCCGCATTGCCTCGCGGATATCCATGTGCTTGGTCTCCTGCAGCAGTGCGCCCCGGAAAAACGTCCACACAGGCTCTGGCATGCTGCGCTGGCCCTTGCGGCCCTTGCCGCGTCCGTCCACCAGGCCGTCCAGGTCGCCCTCCGCCAGCGCTTTGCGCTTCCGGTACAGCGTGGCGATGCTCAGCTTACGGTCCGGATACTCAAGCGCCAGATACGCAAGGAACCGCTTGTCCAGCTCTGCGGCGTTCATGCCGCCCCGCTGCCGGTATTTTTCCCAGTCCGCCAGCACCCGCTTCCAGAATACGATCTCCTCCCGTTCCGCTTCGGTGTAGCAGTCGAACGGTTTAAGCGCTTTGGCTGTGGAGGCGGACAAAGCATCCGCCGGGGCCGCCAGCTCCGCTCGCTGGCGGGCGTAGTATTTTTCCTGTGCGCTGGGCGGGAGGGAGGATATTGCGATTTGGTACTGGGGACGATTATCCTTATTTATGATGGTAACTGCATCAAGTTTGCCAAGAGCGATGCGCTTTCTGATTGCTCTAACCGTACAATCCATTAAAGACGCTGCTTCACTGGGTTTTAGCGTGATATCCAAAAATTCACCTACTTTCGGTCAGACGACCTGCCGTCGTCAGGCGCGGGGCGGTCAGCCCCCGCACGACAGCCCCGCAGGGCTGTTTCGGCTATTCATCTTCTTCGTCCGGTATCGTCCGGCTGAACGGGATTCCGAACTCGCAGCGCAGAACATCCACGCGGTCGCGGGATATCCGTATCTCTACGTTCAGGCCACAGTGCTCTTCCAGATACTTCCGCACAAATTCTGCCGCCTGCATCAGCTTCTCGTAATCGTTCATGCGTCAGCATCTCTCTTACTGCGGTCGGCGGCGATGCCTGAAACCATCCGCGCGGCTTCGTTTGCCAGCTTCTCGATTTGAAGCACATCCGCAATGTCGCGCAAAACGTCCTGATAACATTTTCCCCGGAAGAAATCTGCCGGCGCGCCCGCCGCTTCAAGGTCACGTATCAGCCGCTCAAACGCCTTGCCCCCGCCATTCAACGGCCCACCATGCCGGCACGGCCGCAGCTCCTCACCATCGTCAACCATTGGCTCACCGGGAATGCCGTGTTCCGGCACGCCCCTGCGCAGGGCGGCCACTGTCTTTCCGTCCGCGGCATGGAGATCCATCTGCGCCGTGCGGCTGCATTTATCAGGGCTGTGCTGCGCAGCCTCATCCTGATCGATCCTTTCAAGAAACTCGCAGACCTGAAGCATTGCGTGCGTCAGAGCGCTGAGTTCATCGCCGTCTATACATGTCTCAGAGACCTCCGCGAGCAGGTCGAACTGGTTTTTCAGCGTGTCTTTAATATGACAAGTCATTATTTTCATCCTTTCCGTCTGTGCCACACATCGGCAGCCTGCACTCGATGCGTACCTTGGCGCATCCTGTCGGGCGGATTTCCGTAATGTCTACTCCAAGAAGCCACGGAATACGCACCCCATCAAAAAAACCTGCGCGATCTTCTTCATTATCTATCATGCTGAAATTCATGGTGGTCATCTCCTTGTTGTTCCTCCCGCAATGCGCTATACTGGTATTGGGAGGTGATATACATGACTGCTGTTCAAAGGTTAGTGCTGCGGCGTTTATATGAGGAATACTGCCGGAGAATCAAATCGGGAATGTCTCCAGAGCAAGCGGCGTCCTTTAATAACTTAAGAGCTGCGCGTACAACTCTTCTTCCCGAAATTCCTAAAGATGATCTCATGACAGTATTAGCAAGTCTCAAGCATCTGTGGGAAGATCCTAGAGAACCTGACATGGCGTGTTCCGTCACACTGGCCCCGTCAACAATCGCGCTCATGAAGTCGATGTTCGGAACGCTCTAAAACAATAGCGCTGAACTTGATGTCCAACTTCTCCACTTCCGCTTCAAAGACGACATAGGCCTCGGAACGAGAGTTATCGCCTTTAAGCGAAAGGATTTTGCACCGGGGAAGCCTTTGATCGCCTATCATAACGTTCCCTTCAGCACTGATCCATAGCTTTTTTTCCATCGCAAACTCCTTTCCGCCCGCCTCGTGCGGGCTTTTTATTTGGCCTGCCATCGTCAGTGCCGGGCGGCCGGTCCCGGCAGACGGCCCACCGGGCCGTTTCGGCTTCTATGTTCCGCACTTTTCGGGGCGTGTCAAGCCTTGGATGTATTCCAGGGCGACCAACTCGGGAAAGACCGTGTGCGGAACTCCCGCACGGCTGCCTCCGGGTCTGTTTTCAGCACAAGACCAAATACAAGACCGTTGCCGTCTACGTTGCCCACGGCGTAGGTGTGCGATGGGTTCGCAGCCTTACTGCGGAGAAGCACGCAGCGCTCCGCGCGTTTTACCACATCATAAGCGGCCTTAAAATTGCCTTTTAACTCGCTCATCGGTACCCCCTCCTTCAGACCGCCTGCTCCAGCGTGGAGCAGAACCGGTTTACTTCCCTCGGCCACAGCAGCTGCACGCCCGTTGGCGTCAGGAACAGGGCCGGGGCCTCTACGTCGAAGATCGTCCCGTCCTTGATGCGCCGCAGCGTCACCTTCGGCTCGGTGTACCCTTCGTCAAAACTTTCCACCCGGTACAGGTCCCCGTCATGGTTGTAGGTCTCGCCAACATAGATGGATTGGCCGGTCAGTTGGTACTTTTTCATTGCAGTGGCTCCTTTCCGTTTAAAAGCCCGTTTCCGGGCAATACTTGGCTTGTATCGGCGTGGGCAAGCAGCTCGATCGCGGCGGCCAGTGTGTCCGTCCAGCCGATATACTGCCCCGCCGGGCCGTGGATGTAGATGCGGCCCACGGCGGGGTAGTACCGGATGTGGCATGGTGCCCACGTTGGGCTTCGTCCGATCACCAGCTCGTGCCGGCGAACTTCCAGTATGTCTAGGCTCCGGCCGGTCCGGCGCTTCAGCTCCTTCCGGCAGCTGCTTTTCCTTAGCTCTAGGTGGAAGTTCATACCGCTTCCCCCGAAGGAACTGAATAGATGTCGCTGTTGTCGCATCCCAGCGCATTTGCAATACGCGGAATTTCGTCAGCTCTTATATGCCGTCGCCCGGAAAGCATGTCATTAAAGGCTTGTTTTGAAAAACCTGCGCGGTTTGCGACGGCCTTTTGTATGAAACCTTTATCTTTAATGATTGTCCTGATGTTCATCCGGATAATTGCGTCCCATTCCACAGTTTATCACCTCGTTGTATAGAAAAACTATCCTTATCGGTATAATAGCATAGTATTTCTATGAAATCAATACCCTAATAATATTTTTCCTATACTTTCATATTGAAATTAGGATATTTAACAAGTAGAATAGAATTATCTGATAGGAGGGACGAACTAATGAGTTTTGCGTCAAGGTTGAGAGAACAACGAATACAAATGAACTTAACGCAAGCCGAACTAGCTGAAGCTCTCGGTGTTACTAAAGGTGCTGTTGGCCATTATGAAGCAGGGCTCAACTCACCAAAGGCCGAGGTGCTATTTAAGGTTTTCGAAGTTCTCCAGTGCGATGCAAACTATCTTTTTCAGGACGAAATGTCCTCGCTTCGAGAGGATACCGCGTCACCTGAAGAAATGGAGATGCTTGTAAAAAAATTCAGATTGTTAGATGATGATGGAAAGGAATTCATTCTTTCCTCTCTGAGCTATGCTGTAAAGAAGAAAGCGAAAACAATTATCTTTCCACAGCGTGCACCAAGTTGTGAAAGTCATTCACTTGAGAATAGCAACACAATCGAATCTCATAATAAAGTGCCGCTCAAATTCTCTGAGCAAGGAGGCGCGGCCGGGAATGGCGTATATCTGGGTCCAGAGTCTTTCGTTGAGTATATGGTGGAAGACAATGAACTTACCCGCCGCGCTGCTTTCGCTGTTCCTGTGTGTGGCGACAGCATGGAGCCTAAATTCCATAACGGAGATTTTGTTCTGGTAAACTTCGAATCCGTTGAGCCTGGGGACATCGCTTTAGTGACAATGGATGGATACGGGTACATTAAGAAGCTGGGAGAGGGAGAACTGTTGTCTCTCAACCCCAAATACAAGCCCATCCATATGACAGAGGATTTGAGAATCAACGGGAAAGTTCTGGGCATATTTAACCCCGATTGGTTTGGCTGATTTGCAACAAAACGCCAAATTTAGGTGGGAACTTTGTTATTAGTAACTTATATTAAAATTCGCGTAAACCCGCTTGCTTCCTAGGTAGGAACTTTACTTTTAGGTGGGAACAAAAAGTTCCCACCTAAACAATTAAAAACTAAAAAGAACCGCTCCGGAGAGGGAAAAATCCCTGGCTCTGGAACGGTTCTTTTTTCGTCTTTCAAAAATCTTTTAAAATGCTTTTAAACCGCACGGTTATGCGGTTTTCAGGCATTTTGTGTACACTCTTTTAAAAGTCTCTTTAAAGCTGTTAAAAGCATTTTTCAAATCCGCGCCGCCCGGCGCTCAAATCCCGGCAAAACCCTCGTTTTGGCCCTGTTTTCCGTTTTCATCTTTTCACGCAAATTCACTCGTTTTCACGCCGCATTAAAGCCGATTTTCCGCAGTCTCAAGCCATTTCAAGCCTTTTCAAGTCTTTTCAACCTTCGCGCTCGGGTTTTCTCATTCTACATGAATACTCACAGCGCCTTGAAATGACACGGAGTTTGTTTTATTGATGTTTTTTTACATTTTCCTTCCGGTATTGCAGCGGCGTCTGCCCCGTCGCCCGTTTGAACGTACGCAGAAAATGCTCCACGCTGTTGTAGCCCACCGCGTCGCAGACCTCGTACATGCGCATATTGGTTTTCTCCAGCAGCTCCCGCGCGGCGGCAATGCGCAGGCCCGTGAGGTAGTCGGAATAGGATACGTCGAACCTCTTTTTGAACAGCGTGCAGAAATATTTTTCATTGTAGCCGCTGCGCTGCGCCACCTCGCCCAGCGTCAGGTCCGCGCGCATGTAGCTGTCGTCCAGAAAACGCTTGGCCCGCAGGACGGGGTCCGGGAACTGCTGGTCGTAGTTGGATTCAAAATATTCCATGATGCGCCGCAGCACCGAGGTGAAATAGATCACCAGGTCCCGCTGGGTCTCGATGGCGCGCAGCCTTTGGTACAGGCGGTGGTCCAGCCCCAGCTTGTAGGCGACCTGCATATCGTAAAAGCCCATCTCATAATACAAATTGTACAGGTACAGCAACGCCAGAGACTGGCCCTGCTCCAGCGGCAGGTCCTGCATATAGCCCACCAGCTCGTTCTTATACTGCTCCACCTGCGCGAAATCGGCCTCCATTACGGCACGGATAAAGGGCATGCAGCTTTTTGCCTGGCGCAGCGCCGTCACGGGGTCGAATTGCGGATAATAGCTTTCGTCATAGATACGCCCCGGACCCAGCACATAGCGCAGGGTGGTGTTGGTCTCGGCCTGCTCCAGCACCGTGTAAAACGACGTCTCCGGCTCGGCATGGGGCGCGGCCATGCCCACCGTACAGGAAATATTCATGTAATTCTTCCATGCGCGCTGCACCTGCGCCAGAAAGGTGCGGGCCTTTTCCACCGTACGGCCGGGCTGTGCCAGAGAATAAAACAAAAAGTGGCGCGACATGTCAAAGGAATAAAAACCGTCGGTGGAGCGGAACTGCGGCATCTGCATCACCAGCTTTGTCAGGGGCTGGGTCAGCGTAGCATTCACGTCCGTGCCCAGACGCGCCATCTCCCGGTATATTTCATCCAGAAAGAAGCAGGCCACAACATAGCCCTGCTCCAGCCCTGGCAGTTCCCCCGGCAGCGCGTTGTGGAAAATCACGTCCTGCAAAATGGCATTGGTATCACGCAGCGGCGCCGCGCCTGGGGCGGGTGCCGGCGCATCGCCGCCGGCACACAGTGCCGCCCGTGCCTCGCGTACCAGCTCCAGCATGCGGGCGGGAACGATCTCCTGCTTGAGCACATAGTCCGCCGCCCCTTTTTTGAACGCCTGCTTCACCAGAGGGAATTCATCGAAAGCGCTGAGCACTACGATGTGGGGCGCAAGGCCCAGGGCATGCACGCCGTCGATGAATTCCAGCCCGCTGCAGACGGGCATTTTGATATCTGTGAACACAAGGTCCGCCGGACACCGCTCCATAGCCTCCAACGCGGCCTGTCCATTGGCGTAGCAGCCCGCAAGCTGAAAGCCCTCGGCCGCCCAGTCCACCATTTTTTCCAGCGTGGCCCGCACCAGGATCTCGTCGTCCACGATTATTGCGCGCAGCATGGCAAGCCTCCTTCCCGCCCGCTCCCAGCGGGCAGCGTGATCGAAATACAGGTGCCGCGGCCCGGCGCGCTGTCCACCCACAGGCCATAAGGCGCACCGTATTGCAGCAGGATGCGCCGCTGCACGTTCGCCAAGCCGATGGATGAGCCGGCTTTTCCCTCACCGGGGCCGGACAGGCACGCGGCCAGCCGCTCCGGGTCCATCCCTACACCGTTGTCGCAGACGCTCAGGTACAAAACGCCGTCCTCCGTGCGCCCGGACAGGCTGACCTCGCCGTCCTCGCAGCCCTCCAGGCCGTGGAGCAGGGCGTTTTCCACCAGAGGCTGCAGCAGCAGCTTGGGCAAACGGCACGCCAGGCTCTCGGGGCTGAAAGCGCACCGGAAGCTGAAGCTGCCGGAATACCGCACCTCCATGATATGGATATACGCTTCCAGTATTTTCGCCTCGTCCGCCAGCGTATAGCGCTCTGCGGGAGTCCGCAGCATACAGCGCAGAATCTCCATCAGGTCCGCCGCCATGTCACGGATGGAATCAAAGCGCGCAAGGTCCGCCATAAAACGGATGGTATTGACGGTATTCAGCAGAAAATGAGGGTTGATCTCACTTTGCAGGGCCTTCAGCTCCTCGGCATAGCGCTGCTCCTCCCGCAGGCGGTTCTCCTCGATCAGGGCCTGCATCCTGTCACCGGTATCGTTATAGCGCTGCAGAAGCTGGCGCATCTCAAGGTGGCCCTCGGGCGGCAGCTTATGGGTGAAATCCCCCTGCTGCAGATGCTCCATGCCCTCGTTCAGATGCTGCACCGGCAGCACGATGCGCCGCAGAAACAGCACCGAAAACAGCGCGTACGAGCCCAGCATCGCGGCCACCGCTCCGGCGCACAGCCACAGCGTCCGTTCGTAGCCCGCCATCAGCTTCCGGTTGTCCACCAGCGACACCACGGTGAGGCCTGTGTTGCGCACCTGTGTGGCGATGCCCCAATCCATTCCGCCGCCGGGAACGCCCTCCGGCCCCAGGAAACGCTCTACGGCCGGCGCCAGCGCCTCGTCCCCGGCCAGGAACGCCCCATCCAGAGCCAGCGCCATCCGCACCGCGCCCGCTTCACTGTTGTAGCTTTCCAACATCTCCTCCGCGTCCGTCTCAAAATAAAGGCATGCCACTTCCAGCGCGCTCCCACCATATCCCGGCTCCACCTGGAGCGCCGCCGTCAGCAGCAGATCTCCGCGCCGGTTTTTGCCGGAGAGCAGCGTTCCCGGCTCCGCCACGCCCACACAGACCTCCCCCGGCCTCTGCCGGGCGGCGCGGTACCACGCGGCTTCCTTCACCCGGTTCTGCGGCACGGCCAGGCCTGTATACAGCTGATAGGACGTACCGTCCGTCAGATACAGGTGCAGCGCCTCCAGGCGGCGGCCCGTCAGGCGGTAATAATCAAAAATGCTCTCCAGCCGGGCGGCCGTTTCATACCGGCGGCTGGATGACGCGGGCAGCTCGTCCACCAGAGCAAGGCCCTCGCTGTCTTCTGAAAGAAGGAAATGCGCCAGCTGCAGCGAAGCCTGCCGCACGTCCTGTGTGAGCGCGGAAGACACCGCCTCCTGCCGCATTTGCACCATTTCCCGTGCGTCGGCCAGCAGCTTGCGGTACAGCAGGGCCGAGCCGGCGGCAGCCACCGCCACCAGCGGCAGCACGATCAGCAGACAGAATGAACGGTAAAACGTGCGGCGCACGCTCGCCTTTTTTCTCATAAAATTCCTCCCGCGCGGCGCTGTGCCGCTGTGGCCGCGGCGCTCTGCGCCGAAGCGGCTCGTCTTTCCCGGCTTTGCTTCGCAAAGCCGGGAAACCCTCCTGTGGCCCCCCGGATCACGCTCTTAAAATCCCGAGCGGCCCGGCTGCACATAAAAGCGGCGGCACTGCCGCTGTTTAGACCGCCCGCAGAGTCCAAAAACAGGCGCGGGCTGTTTTTTATTGCTCCGCAATAAAAAGCTTATCTTGATAGCCGCGGGCCGGGGACAGTCCGCAGGATCTGAAAAACAATCTTCGGCTATTTTTTATCGATTATAGAGACGGAAATCGCCTTATAACTTCCTGCAAATGTTTATTGAAGCGAGAAAAACGCCTGTATTTTCATATCGTCGTATAAGTTGGTTTTGCAGGCTCGAGCCACCATTTTAGCACCACAAATAAGACAATACACATAAGTACTGCTTGGAATTGTACTTATTTTTCGTCAATTCTCTCAATCTTAAATATTACAGGCCTTGTTCCATCTGAGCAACAAGCTATCATTGTATTCTCTTCTTTCATCCAATCTTTCATAATCGAGCCACCCTGCAGCCCTGTGTAGATGTATCTTGAAATTGCATCCCAGGCTTCTGAACAATGTGGCATTTTGGGTCCGCCGGCCACTGTATCAGGATCCGACGTTGTTTTCGTTAAGGTATTCAACCCCATATGCCAAAAGTCATCTCTTTCATCATTACGATAAAAAACAAATTCATCGCCAACATTATAGCAAGGGCAAGAACCCGAATCAGGGTCCGCGCAATACTGTTGCTGCAATTCTGGATATAGCTTTTTATCTATTACCGTTACTTTCACTTTATGTTTCATAATACATCGATCCTTTACAACTTCATGTTCGTTAATTTGTTCGATCGGGTCAGACCATACATATACAAGTTCCCCTCTCCTTTTTCCATTTATATGGATGGTTCTCCCTTATATTTGTCCGTATCGTTTTATTTCTCTATGGGAAATTCGAGCGCCATCTGGGCGCCAAAGTGTCAAAAATTGTTCTTATTTAAAGCACCTTGAGGGGCACAAACTTATAGTATTTGCAAGGCCTTTCACCGCTCAAAGCTTTTGGACAGCCTAAAAACGACCTGCGGTTATTTTACCATATCCCGCGGCCGCCGCAAAAGCCCGGCTGAAAAAACTCTGCGGGCACGCTGCCCGAAGTCCAGGCTGCCGCTCCGCTACAAAAAGCTGAGTTGTCCGCTGCCGTAGCCCTGCCGATACGCTGCCACAATATCCTGCATGCCATACAGAAGGCCCGTTGCGCGGCATTCTCCCGTAAACGCCTGCCACAGCTCCCGCGCCCGCGGGCTGCGGCATTCATACTGTGTGCCGAACTGCCGCACATACCGCGCCCGCAGCCCTCCGCCGGGGAACAGCTCGTCCAGCCTGTCCAGAAAATAGGCCCGCTGGTTCTGGCGCAGCGTCACGCCGAAGGCCGGATATACAAAGCGCGCCCCTGCGTTGTACGCCGCCCGCACCAGCCTGCGCACCCCGTCCGGCGTATCCTCCAGGAAAGGTAGGACGGGCATCAGCAGAACGCCTGTAAAAATGCCCTGCCCCGCCAGCTTCTCCACAGCCGCCAGCCGCGCCGAGGACGAAGGCGCGCGCGGCTCCAGCTTCGCGGCCAGCGCATCGTCGCAGGTCGTCACCGTTATCTTGCACAGCACCGGCGAATGGGACGCGATCTCCCGCAGGATATCCGCGTCCCGGGTGATGAGCGTCCCTTTTGTGGCGACGGCCGCGCCGAAGCCGTAAGCATCCAACAGCTCCAGCGCGTGGCGCGTCAGCTGCAGCTCCTTTTCAAACGGATTGTAAGGGTCGCTCATGGAGCCTGTGGCCACCACGCCGCTCTGCGTCTTGGAGCGAAGGTCGTTCCGTATGACGGCCAGCGCGTCCGATTTTACGCGCACGGTATCAAAATCCTGCACGCCGTAACACTCGCTGCGGCTGTCGCAGTAAATACAGCCGTGGCTGCAGCCCCTGTAAATATTCATCGTATACCGGGTGCCGAACCAGGCGGTGCTTTTGTTTTTGATGACAATGCTCCTGGCCGGGATGGTCGGCACATCCATAAGCGCCCTCCTTTTTAACAATGGGAAGCCCGTTTTACCGGCAGCTGCGGCTGAATCTCTCTGCGCAGCCGGGGCGGCGGCGTTTTTTACCACGGAAAGCCCGTCTTCCCCGCAATCGCGGCCGCAGCTCTTTGCGCGGCCGGGGCGGCGGCGTTCTTTTTCGGGCAGCCGGGCAGGTCCGGCTGTTCCGTCCGGAACGTCTGCGCTGCTTTTATTGTAGCAAACCGGGCAAAAATATGCTACAATAAAAGCCGATATCTGCGCACAAAGCCGGCAGCGCCCTCTTTGCGTTTGAAATGGCGCGGATGTCAGCGATTTTTGAAGGGAAGAAACCAAACGATGGCATACCGTCTTGTGGAAAACAAAGGGGACAGCGTGGCCGTGCCGCAGCTGGTGATTGCCAAGCTGCCGGAGCTGGAGGACGACTGGCTGCGCGTGGCACTGTTTGTCGTGGCGACAGGCGAAACCGACCCCGCGCGCATTGCCGCGGCGCTGCGCCTGAAAAGCCCGGAGCGGGCGCAGACGGCGCTTGTTTACTGGAAAGGCGCCGGCCTTTTGGAGAGCTGCGGCGAACCGCAGGCCCGCGGTGGCATTGACGCCGCGCCCGCGCCTCGCGCACACCTGACCACGCCTGAGGTTGCCAGCGCGGCACAGGGCGACCCCGCCATTGCGGGATTGGTGCAGGAATGCCAGGCGCTGATGGGCGGCGTCATTACGCAGGCGGACACCAACATTCTCGTCTCGATGTACCTTTCCGACGGCATGCCTGTGGATATGATCCTGCTGGGCGTGGCCCATTTTGCCGCGCTGGGCAAGCGCAGCGCCCGGTACATCGAGCGTGCGCTGCTGGGCTGGCAGCGGGAGGGTATCGATTCCGGCGAAGCCGCCGAGCGCTATCTGCGTCTGCTGGACCAACGCGCGGCCCACGAAAAAGAAACCGCAAAGCTGCTGGGCCTTGCCGACGCCAAGTTCACCAAAGCCGACAGCCGTGCCATCGCGGACTGGTACGAAAGCTACGGTTACGGTCCGGACATGATCGCCGAGGCTGCCGCCTACGCGGGCGAGAAAAAAAGCGTAAAATATGTCAACGGCATCCTGCGCGCATGGTACACCAAGGGCTACAAAACCGTGCGCGACGTAATGGCCGAAAGCGCCATGGGCTCGAGCAACGTGCAGGCCGCCGCGCCCGCCGTGAAACACAATATTCTGGGCGGCGGGCTGCGGCGCGCACCGCGTGTGCCGGGCATGCCGCAGGAAGGGAAAACACAATGAACAGGGATGAGCTTTACCGCCGGGCGCAGAGCATCGTAGCGGGCCGCCGGCAGCGTGCTGTTACAGCTGCCCGCGCCGCGGCCGCTCAAGCCGCGCAGACAGTGCCCGGTCTGGCCGCGCTGGAAAACGGACGCACCGCAGCCGGCATCGAGGCCGCGCGTCTGGCAGCCATGGGCGCGGAGCGGACGGCCGTGGACGCGGCGCTGGCCCGCGCCGCACAGTTCGACAGGGAGCGGGACGCGCTGCTGGCCGCTCACCCGGATATTGCCGCGCGCCTTGTCCCCGCGTATACCTGTCCCATCTGTCAGGACACCGGGCGCGACGGCGGCGAGGTGTGCGAATGCGTGCACGCGCTGGTGCGGCAGCTGCGCCAGCAGCAGGTGAACGCCTCCTCCCCGCTCTCGCTGTGCTCCTTCGAGACGTTCGCGCTGGAAAAATATCCGGATACACTGGTGCCGGAGCTTGGCCTCACGACCCGGCAACATATGGCCCAGGTACTGGAATACTGCAAATATTATGCGGCGCATTTCTCCCCGCGGGAGAGTACCAGCCTGTACCTGTTCGGCAGCGCGGGGCTTGGGAAAACACATCTTGCCCTCTCCATCGCCAATACCGTGCTGCAAAAGGGCTGCGACGTGGTGTATGTCAGCGCGCAGAACGCGTTTGACGCCATCGAACGCGAGCGCTTCGCCTCCGGCGAGGGCGACACCATGGCCACGCTGCAAAGCGCGGAGCTGCTTATTCTGGACGACCTCGGCACGGAGTATATTTCCCCTTATGTAAACAGCTGCCTGTACAGCCTTGTCAATACCCGCGTGTGCCGCCGCCTGCCCACCATCTACACCAGCAACATCGTCAACGACGCCGACCTGCAGCGCCGTTATACCGAAAAGGTGGTTTCCCGCCTGCTGGGCAGCTGCGAAACACTGTGCTTCTGCGGCACCGATATCCGGCTCATGGACAAATGACGGAATATTGGTGAAAAATTTCACCAGGATTTTTGTACAAAAAGCGCACATACTGCAACGGGGAACGCTGCCATTCCGGCATTGTTCCCCGTTTTCTTCTATTATATTGTATGTTAGAATAGTAAGGTATTGTAAAAAAGACAGGAGAATCGTGAAAAATGGAAGAAAGAAGAGAGAATATCATGGGCACGCAGCCCATCAACAGGCTGCTGCCGAGCATGGCGTTCCCCATCATGCTCAGCATGCTGGTGCAGGCGCTGTACAACGTGGTGGACAGCGTGTTCGTCTCGATGGTGAGCGAAAACGCACTGACCAGCGTGAGCCTGGCCTTTCCGGTGCAGAACCTGATGATCGCGGTGTCCGTGGGCACCGCCGTGGGCATCAACGCGCTTTTGTCCCGCCGTTTGGGTGAAAAAAACTTTGAAGCCGCCAATAAAGTGGCGGAAAACGGCATCTTCGTCACCATGCTGAGCTGGGCTGTTTTTGCGGTGTTCGGCGCGGCGTGCAGCGGCCTGTTTATGGGAGCGTTCACACAGAACGCCGAGATCCTCGCGGGCGGCACGGACTACATGTGGATCGTTACCGTGTTCTCCCTCGGGCTGTTCATGTCCGTGACCATGGAGCGTGTGCTGCAGGTAACGGGCAAGACGGTATACCAGATGATCAGCCAGATGACGGGCGCCGTGGTGAACATCATCCTGGACCCTGTCTTTATTTTCGGCTGGCTGGGCCTGCCGGCCATGGGGGTGGCAGGCGCGGCCTGGGCCACGGCCATCGGCCAGTTCTGCGGCATGGCCGTAGGCATCGGCATCAACCATGTGAAAAACCATGAGGTGCGTCTCAACTTCCGCCGCTTCCGGCCGGACTGGCACTCCATCAAGGGCATCTATCAGGTGGGCCTGCCCTCCATCATCATGCAGAGCATCGGCAGCGTGATGACTTTCGGCATGAACAAAATCCTCATCGCTTTCACCGAGACGGCTGTTTCCGTGTTCGGCGTGTATTTCAAGCTGCAGAGCTTTGTGTTCATGCCCGTGTTCGGCGTCACCAACGCGTTGGTGCCCATCGTGGGCTACAACTATGGCGCGCGCAGCAGCCAGCGCATTCAGCAGGCTACGCGGCTCTCGCTGCTGATGACGACCGCCATCATGGCGCTGGGCACAGTGATCTTCCAGGTGGCGCCCGGCCCGCTGCTGAGCCTGTTCAGCGCATCGGACACGATGCTCTCCATCGGCATTCCCGCCCTGCGCATCATCTCCGTCAGCTTTTGCTTCGCGGGCGTGGCCATCGTGTTTTCCAGTGTATTCCAGGCACTGGGCGACGGCATGCTCAGCCTGGTCATGAGCGCGGTGCGCCAGCTGCTGCTGCTTTTGCCCTGCGCTTTTGTGCTTGCCAAGCTCGGCGGGCTGGATGCCGTGTGGTTCAGCTTCCTCATTGCGGAGGTCGCCTCCGTAACGCTGGCAGTGGTATTCTACCGCAGCCTGTACAACAAAAAGATCCGTCATATCTGAAAAACGGACACGGCCGCCCTGGGAACAGAGGCGGCCGTGTTTTTTTATAGCTTTGCACAGCAAAGCTATAAGAAGCGGCTAGGTGGACCGTCCCGGCCCACGGTCTTAAGACCTCAAGCATCTGGGTACAAAGTGCCCGGATGTGCATAGAAAACAGCAGCGCGGCTGCTATATTTTATTGTTCCGCCTGTACGCAGAAAGGCGCAGTGTTTGATCACCCGTTGGATTGACAAAATTCGTGCTTTATTATACAGTTAATTCATAAATTGTGCCGCATTCTTGCCCGCGCAGTACTGCGGCCGAAAAAACGGGGTGGAACGTGTGCAGAATCAAACGCAATATTACGATACCGTACCGTTGGAATACAGAAAATTAAGCGGCTGGATGATATTTTTTATCGTCACGCAGGTTTTGGGTATGTTCAGCAACCTCAACTCGACCCTCTCGTTCCTCCGTTCGGGCGCATCCCTATGGGTTTTCTTCACCTTGCTGGTTATTGTGCTGCAAGTTCTTATGCTTATATTTTTGGGAACACGGCGGCGGGAATTCTGCTATTTTTACTATGCAATCGGCGCTGTCAACATTTTTTTGTTTTTTCTAATGTTCTTTCTTCCCGGTGCGGACGTTCCCCTCATATTTGTACAGCTCATCAGTTGGGTATTGGTTTTCACCGCATGGTGCGTCTACTTTCATAAATCCACCCGCTTGAAGTACTATTTTATCTGGAACGATGATGAAGACCAGCAGCTTCTTGCCGCATACGAACAAAAAGTCCTCTTTTTGCTGGACACTGCCAGCGAGGCGCACGCCGCAAGCAGCTTTGCCTATATGCCCGCTCAACACGTTCAGGCGGTTATCCTTTACCCCGCCGCTGCTTATGTATGCGGTTTGCCAGAAAGCGCCAATTTAATGAACGCATATCTGTTGGTATTGGAACGTATTCCTGCGTTTCTTGGTTCCAGCGAAACGATCTACACCAATGCGCTGCGCCAGTATGATTTGTATCACGCCGCGTTCCTCCGGCGCGAAATGGAGCCGCCGCTGGACGCCATCGCTTGTGAGGTCGTGCGCGCGCTTGATCCGTCTCGCGTCTCCGTTCCGGAGGTTTCGGCCATGCTGTCTTCCATCCGCAAAGCATACCAAACCGCATTTTCCGCGGCGGCCGCCACATCTTATACACCATACCCGGCAGCTGCCCAGCAGCCTGCGGCCCAGCCCATTGCGCAGCCCGTGCCCACCCCCACGCCGCGGCCTGTTTTCGCACCTGACGCAGTGCCGCCCTCCACGGCTCAACCCGACCCTCAGCCGCCGGCAATCCGGTATTGCCAGTTCTGCGGCGCGCCGTACAGTGCGCAGGCAAAATTCTGTACGCAGTGCGGTGCACAGCTCCCTTCCTGACGCTTCCTCCCATTGCCCATTCACGGCCGCATAAGGCGGCGGCAAAAAACAGCTTTCAAAAGCGCCCTGTTTTCCTCACTTGGAAAACAGGGCGCTTTTCTCTATCCACATCTATGAATACTGCTGTTTTTCAGCCGCGGCGCGCTTACAGCTCGCCCTTGCTGGACATTTTCAGATATGCGTTGATGAAGCCGTCCAGATCTCCGTCCATCACGCCGTTGACGTTGCCGTTTTCAAAGCCTGTGCGGTGATCCTTGACCAGCGTATAGGGCATGAATACATAGCTGCGGATCTGGCTGCCCCAAGCGATGGCGTTCTGCACGCCTTTGATATCACTGATCTTGTCCAGATGCTCGCGCTCTTTGATCTGATACAGCTTCGCGGCCAGCATCTTCATACACATGTCGCGGTTCTGGAACTGGCTGCGCTCGTTCTGGCAGCTCACCACGATGCCCGTAGGAATATGGATGAGACGCACGGCGCTGCTTGTCTTGTTGATGTGCTGTCCGCCCGCGCCGGAGGAGCGGAACACCTCCATTTTGATGTCCTCCGGCTTGATCTCCACAGTGATGGCGTCGTCCAGCTCCGGCATGACCTCCAGCGAGGCAAAGCTGGTATGGCGGCGCCCGGAGGCATCGAAGGGCGAAACACGCACCAGGCGGTGCACGCCGTTTTCGCTGCGCAAAAAACCATAGGCGTTGTGCCCCTCCACCAGAATGGACGCGGACTTGATGCCCGCCTCGTCGCCCTCCAGATAGTCCAGCACCTTCACGGTCCAGTTGTGGCGTGCGGCAAAGCGCGTGTACATGCGGTACAGCATCTCCACCCAGTCCTGAGCCTCTGTGCCGCCCGCGCCCGCATGGAAGGTCAGGATGGCATTGTTCGCGTCATATTCTCCATTCAGCAGCGTCACAAGGCGCAGCTCCTCCACCTTGGCGTCCAGGCTGTTCACGGCCGCGTCGGCCTCCTCCGCCAGGGCGGGGTCGTCGTCTTCCGCACACATTTCCAGCAGCGTTTCGGCATCCTCCAGCATGGTCTGCAAAGCGGCGTACTGCTCCAGCCTGTCCTTCAGCTCGCCCATCTCGGCAAACACCGCGCCGGACGCTGCCGCGTCGTCGTAAAACTCCGGGCTGGCGCTCTTCTGCTCCAGCTCCTCCAGACGCACCCTGCTGCGCTCGATGGCCAGCGCGTCGTGCAGATCCGTTACTTCCGGCGCCAGCTCGGAAAGGCGGCGCTTTACTTCATCTAAAATTACCATAGAATCCTCACTTTATTTTCCCGCAGTATGGTATTTGTTCATATTTTTCTATTATAATTGAAACAAAGCCGCTTGTAAAGGCGCTTTGCCCTTTACTTTCACGGCCTGTTTGGAGTAAGATAGGGATATATAGGAAAATTTGGAGGAACCCCTGCATGATGGATTACAAAGGCTGCAAATGCGCATCCTGCCATAAAGTATTGAAAGAGGGAGACGACATCGTCATCTGCCCGGAATGCGGTGCGCCCTATCACCGGGAATGCTATGCCGCGGAGGGCCGGTGCGTGTTCAGCGCCAAGCACGGCAAGGGCTTTGAGTACGTGCCACCGGAGGCCAAGCCCGACGTAAATGCCAACGGGCCGATCTGCCCTGTGTGCCATGCACAGAACCCGCCCGACACGCTGTTCTGCGAACGGTGCGGCCAGCCCATGCGCGGGGGCGTACCGCCCCAGGCGGCGCAGAGCAGCCCACAGTATGCCGAGCCGGGTATGAGCGGCACGGGCATGCCCGGCGGCTTCGGCGGGCCGGGCGCGCAATACGCCACCGGCGACGTGATGACGCAGCTCCATCTGGCCAAGGAATACGACGGCATCTCCACGCAGGACTGGATGAAGTACATCGGCAATTCCGCGCCGTATTATCTGTATCAGTTCCAGCGCATGGATGAAAGCGGGCGCAAGACCAGCTTTTGCTGGAGCGCGCTGTTCATCCCGGAGTTTTATTTCTTCTACCGCAAAATGTGGGGCTGGGGCGCGCTGGCGCTGGCGGTGTCCCTTATCGTAAGCATCCCGTCCCTCCTTTCGCTCATGGCTGCGCTGGGCATCGCCACGGCTTTGCCTCTCTCCGCCTCGGCGCTCTCCACACTCATCACAGTGTGCGGGCTTCTGAACTGGGGCGTTCGCATCGCCTCGTGCCTGTTCGGTTTTTACCTGTTCCGCCAGAGCGCGGCCAGGCGGATGCGCGCCATGAAGGACGACAGCACCGACGACGACCGCTACCGCACCGAGCTGGAACGCCGCGGCGGGCCGTCCCGTGTGGCCGTGGTCCTGGTGGGCGTGCTGCTGCTGGTGTGCAGCTTTGCATTTTCCGCATGGATCGGGCCGGATCGCCTGATGTCCGCCTTTTATCTTTACTAAAATCCCCTTCGGGCAAAAGGGAGGAACAAATTGAGCAATACTCCCACACTGGAGACCGAACGCCTGATCCTGCGCAAATTCACGGAGAATGACCTGGAGGCCCTGTATCAAATATACCGCGATCCGGATGTGAACCGGTTTCTGCCCTGGTTTCCCCTGCAAAGCATGGATGAGGCCCGAAAATTCTTTGAAGACCGCTACGCATCCCTTTACGCGGAGCCACAGGCCTATGCCTACGCCATCTGCCTGAAGCGCGGCAACCGACCCATCGGATATGTCAAGGTAGATATGGCCGAGCCCCACGATTTCGGCTATGGCCTGCGCGCGGAATTCTGGCATCAGGGAATCGCCACCGAGGCCGGAAGGGCCGTCACCGCACAAGTAAAGCGGGACGGGCTGCCCTATATCACGGCCACGCACGATGTCAACAATCCCCGAAGCGGCGGCGTGATGCGGCAAATCGGGATGAAGTACCAGTATTCTTATGAAGAGCAATGGCAGCCTAAGGATCTCTTGGTCACTTTCCGCCTTTACCAGCTGAACCTGGATGGCAACGGCAGCCGGGTGTATCAAAAATACTGGAATGAATCCGCCGTTCATTTTGTGGAGGAGGAAGTCTCGGCTCATGTTTTCCCCGCCCTGTAGGGCTGTAAAAAAGAAAATACCAAAGGAGAATGTTTCCCATGCAGAAGATCCGTAAAGCCGTCGTCCCCGCGGCAGGCCTGGGCACCCGCGTGCTGCCCGCCACAAAGGCCATGCCCAAGGAGATGCTCCCCATTGTGGACAAGCCTGCCATCCAGTACATCGTGGAGGAGGCCGTCGCCGCCGGCATCGAGGAGATCCTCATCATCACCGGCCGCGGCAAGGGCATCATGGAAGACCATTTCGACCGCGCCCCCGAGCTGGAGGCCGGCCTTGCGAAACCCGGCAAGGAAAAGATGCTGGAGGACGTACGCTTCATCGCGGGCCTGGCGGACATCTTTTTTCTGCGCCAAAAAGAGACAAAGGGGCTGGGCCACGCCATTCTGAAAGCGCGCCCCTTCACGCAGGATGAACCCTTTGTCGTTCTGTACGGCGACGACGTCATCATGGGCGAGGACCCTGTAGCTGCGCAGCTCTGCCGCGCTTACGCGCAGTACCGAAAGGCCTGCGTGGGCATTAAGGAGGTCTCTCCCGCCGATATCGTGAAATACTCCTCCATGAAGTTGGACCATCTTTCGGGCAACCTGTACAACATCACCGACATGATCGAGAAGCCTGCGCCCGGACAGGAATTCAGCCTGTTCTCCATCCTGGGACGCTGCCTGCTTACACCGGAGATTTACGGCATCCTCGAGAAGACGCAGCCCGGCGCGGGCGGCGAGATCCAGCTTACGGACGCCATGGCCGTGCTGGCGCGCACCGGCGGCATGACGGGCGTTGATTTCACCGGGAAACGCTACGACATGGGCAACAAGCTGGGCGTGATGGAGGCCCAGGTGGAGACCGCGCTGAAGCATCCGGAGATCGGCCCGGCGTTCCGCGCTTACCTGAAAGAACTTTCCAAAACGCTGTAGGGCGCTGAAGGCACAAGGACAAAAGTTCTTATTGTTCCGCGCCGCAAAACGCATTTCAGCGGTTACGGCTCCGGAACGGCCGCAGAGCCGAAAACAGCCCGCGGCTGTTCTTTACAAACCAAGTCATAAAAAATGCCGTGCCTGTCCACAATATGCTTGACGGGCACGGTGTTTTTATTGTATAATTAATTGCTTGCCGTGAACAGGCAGGTAATCCTTGCCCCTTCGGGGGCCTTACGTCCAAAAGGAGGTGCACAGAAATGGCAAAGTATGAAACAATGCTGGTTACCACCGCTACTCTCGACGAGGAAGCTACGGCCGCGCTGGTCGGCAAGTTCAAATCCCTCATCGAAGCGAATGGTACGATCGATTCTGTCGAGGATTGGGGCAAGCGTCGCCTTGCATACCCGATCAACAAGGAGAACGAAGGCGTTTACACTCTGATCAACTTCACGAGTGAAGCCGACTTCCCCGCCGAGCTCGACCGTGTCTACAAGATCACCGACGGCGTGCTGCGTTCCATGATCGTGGCGAAAGAAGAAGCCGTTCCCGCGAAAGCTGAAACGGAGGCAAAATAATGCTGAATGTTGTAGCTTTGATGGGCCGCCTTGTAGCGGACCCCGAACTGCGCCACACCCCGAACGGCGTTGCGACATGCACGTTCCGTATCGCGGTGGACCGCAGCTTTGTGCGTGCCGGTGAAGAGCGCAAAGCAGACTTTATCGACATCGTGGTCTGGCGCCAGACTGCGGAATTTGTTTGCAAGTATTTCCACAAAGGCAACCTCATCGCCGTGGACGGTTCCATCCAGACGCGCACGTATGAGGACAAAACCGGCAACAAGCGCTATGCGTTTGAGGTCGTTGCGAACAACGTCCACTTTACCGGCGAAAAGAGCGGCAGCACCGGCGGCCAGGGCGGCTACGGCGCGCCCGCGCCCATGCAGGCTCCCGCCGCGCGTCCCGCGCCCGCAGAGCCCGTCAGCTATGCGGCCGGCAGCGCCGACGATTTCGCCGTGATCGACGACAACGAAGATCTACCGTTTTAAGGAGGCGGACGTGCCCGGCGCGCCCCTTCCGCTACTTTGAGACAAGGAGGAAAACACCATGCCTTTCGACAGAGACCGTCAGGATAGCCGTGGTGGCCGCCCCCGTGGACGCCGCAAGAAGGTTTGCAGCTTCTGCGTGGACCGTATCGACCACATTGACTATAAAGACATCCCCCGCCTGCGCAAGTACATTTCCGAGCGCGCGAAGATCATTCCCCGCCGCGTTACCGGTACCTGCGCTTTCCATCAGCGTGAGCTGACCGTCGCCATCAAGCGTGCGCGCCATGTTGCGCTGCTGCCCTACGTGAGCGACTGATTTTACCGGCATACAAAGGGCCGCACGGTTAACACCGTGCGGCCCTTTTTTGTTTTGCGCGAAAGCACAGGTGTTTTGCCGCCCGAGCGGCTGATGCTCATTCTTCGGTAAACAGATCCTGCACTTCGCAGTCCAGCGCTTTCATCAGACGCTCCAGCGTGTCGATACGCACAGATTTGCTGGCGTTGTCGCAGATTTTGTTCACGGTCGCATAGTCCGTTCCCATCTGTTTTACAAGCCAGTATCTTGTTTTCCCTTCCCGGTCTAAAAGCGACTGAACATTGAATTGCAGCATTTTGTTTTCCTATCCATAATCCGACATGCTTTGTTCTTATTTTTTATGATAAGTCAAAATCCACACGTCGAATAGTTGCTTTTGCCATAGTCTATTTTCCAATAGTATATTATAATCCTCACTGTTCACGGCCGGCTGTTTTTGTTAGGATAAATTTAATCAAATTATCGGACGCAAATTGCAAGTGTAAGTTGGACACCTGCACGGTAGAACTTAGTGAATCAGAGCGTCGGTCAGGATGGAAGCCGCTGGCTTCCGTCCTGGGCGATGCTGCCGCAGCCTTCGGCTGCGTAAACAGAGTCGAGGAACTCGTCAAACAGCTCCTCCGGGATGCGGTAGCCAAGCTTCTTGCGAGGCCGTCCGTTCAATTCATCAGCTGCAGCCAAGATATACTCAGCAGAGAAAGCCTCAATGGACACGCCCTTCGGAACGAAGGCTCGAAACAGCCCGTTGTGACGTTCGTTTTGGGGACGTTCCCACGAGGTGTAGGGATGCGCAAAGTAGACTGCACAGCCCCAGTTCTCGACCTGACTGAACGCAGAGAACTCCGAGCCGTTGTCCACGGTAATGGTCTTGAAGACCTGTGAGAACTTTTCTCCGAATCCTTCCCTGAGTGACTGCATGGCGTTCAGAACGGAGTCTGCATCCTTGCCGGGAATTCGAATGGCAATATAGTTCTCCGTTTTCTTCTCCAACAGGGAGAGGACAACAGCCTCCTTACTGCCCCTCTTGCCGACCACGGTGTCACCCTCCCAATGACCTTCCTCGATGCGCAGAGCTGCGATCTCAGGCCTCTGAGAAATGTCTGTGCCGAAGTTCTTCTTGTGTTCACGGGGCTTGGAATCCTTGTGCTGCTTGCGTTTCATGGCTTCGGGCAGTTCTGTCACAGACAAGTCAAGGCTGCCTGCCCAGACCTCATTGTAAAGCGTGTGGGTGCAGGCCATCTCCTCTGCTGAAAACAGCTTGTGCAGACGAGCATATCCGACGCAGGCATCCAAAGACCACTTGTGTTCTTTGACCTGTTCCATTATCCAGCGAATGAAACGAGTGCAGTGACAGATTCGGTGTGGTTTCCGAGAACGCTTTCTGTTCGCCTTGTAGACCGCTTCTCCACGCCTTGCCGAGTATCCGGGCTTCCTGCCCTTGCTGCTCTTTCGGGGCGGTGTGCCGCGCTTTAGCTCGTTTCCAACGGTGGTTGGTGAACATCCGATTGCTCTGGCAATGGCTCTGTTCGTGTAGCCTGCGTTCTTGAGATGCTGGATCGCGCCTCGTTCCTCTCGCTGTAAGTGCTGTCCCTTCTTGCGTTCTACCGATTCTGTGATATAATCTTGGCAGTCCATAGTGATTGCCCTCCCTTGGAAGAAGTTGTGTGCAAACTTCATTCTACCATGTGGGGAAAATCACTATGGATTTTTTCTTAGGTGTCCAACTTCATTTTACAATCAACCTCAAATTATCGGATGGTGTTTTATCATGAACCTTTGGAAAGACCGCCGCGTGGATTCTTTGCATCGCGTGGTGCTGCCCCGGGAAGCGTTCAGTTTGCTGGGCTGGACGTCGGACGAAATGCTGGAGGCGGAAGCCTTGCCCGCGCAGGATGCTCTGTTGCTGCGCGCCCAAAACCATCCGCGCCCGCAGTGCTGTGCGTGCGGCGGCGCACAGGACCTTGTTTCCCTGGGCGGCAGGCGCTGGCTGTGCGGGGCCTGCCTTGCCGCCGCGAACGCCGCAAGCAAAGCCTGATCTTCTCAACCCGCCGCAGCAAAAAGCGCCCCGCCTGTATTAGGCGTGTTGGCGCAAGAAAACATCGTCCTTGAAGCGGGAATTTCCGCGCATAGCTTCGTCAAATCGCCTTGACAACCACAAAGGGTGCCTGCGGCAATTTTCCTTGCTCTGCATCGAAAATTCCCGTTTCAAGGGTGCTGCGCAGTTTTGGCCCGGCGGTTTTGGATGTACAGTGCGCGAAAAAAGCCTGGCAATCCTTTGTGGATTGCCAGGCTTTTTGAGTACGCTGTGCGCCAAAACCGTCAGCCCAAAACCGATGTTTTCTTGCGTCAACGCGCCTTTGGCGGGACGCTTTTTTATTGTGTCGTATCGCTTTACTGCATCGCCTTTTCCGCAAAGGTATTGTTTACGATCACGTCGTGCGGCGCTGTTTTCTCCAGCTCGCCTGCGGCTGTCATCACCGTTTGCAGCAAATCGAAGCTCTCCTGCGTGAGCACCGGGTCCGTGCTGTACGCGCCGATGTCCTTGTAGCGCTGGACAGCGCTGGTCAGCAGGGCAATATCGGTGTCCGGGAAGCTGTCTTTGACCACTTCCGCGATTTCGGCGGCGGAATGCTCCGCCACCCATTTCTGGCCCTTGTACACGGCATTGGTAAAGCGCTGGATCATATCCGCGTTTTTCTCAATAAAGCTCTTTTTGGCAAAATACGCGGTGTAGGGCATCTCTCCCGCTTCCTCGCCCACAGCCGCCACGATGTAGCCCTTGCCCTCGGCTTCCACGGAGGATGCCGTCGGCTCGAACATCGTCACATAGTCGCCTGTGCCGCCCAAAAACGCACCCGTCATGTTGTCGAACTGGATGCTGTTGTCCAGCAGCAGGTCGGACGCCGGGTCCATGCCGTTTTTGCGGATGGCATACTCAAACGCCATATACGGCACGCCGCCCTTGCGGCCCGGCAGGATGTGCTTGCCCGCCAGCTTATCCCAGGTAAAGCTGGCGTCCTTTTCGCGCCCCACCAAAAAGCTGCCGTCGCATTTCGTTACCTGCGCAAACACCTCGGTGTAGTCCTCTTTACCCTCGTTGTATACATAGATGCTGGCCTCCGGCCCCGCAAAGCCGATGTCCACGTTGCCGGAAAGCACCGCGCTCATCACTTTGTCCGCGCCGCCGCCGTTGGAAAGCTCCACGTCCAGCCCCTCGTCCGCGAAGAAGCCCTTTGCCAGCGCCACATACTGCGGCGCATAGAAAATGGAATGCGTCACCTCGCACACCGTCACCTTTTGCATTTCTTTTGTCTTGCCGCTGCAGCCCGCCAGAGCCGTCAGCGCCAGACACACACACAGGAGAAGCGCCAAACCTTTTTTCATTTATTACCACCCTTTCTTTATTGGTAAGCCCGGCGCTTTTCGCCGCGCTTATTCCCCCTGTTCCGCCTGCCGTCAGCCCCCGAACCAACGGCTCACGAATTTTTGCAGCAGCACCACGCTCTGGTACATCAGCGCCGCCATCACGGACAAAATGAGCACGCTGGACATCACGAGGTCCAGTTGAAACACCTGCCCGCCGTATACGATCAGATACCCCAGTCCGGCCTTGCTGACGAGGAACTCGCCCGCAATAACGCCCACCAGTGATAACCCGATGTTGATTTTCAATGAATTAAACAATGTGTTGATATTGGACGGAAATACGATCTTGGTGAATACCTGGCGCTTTGTGGCGCCGAAGGTGCGCGCCATTTTAATGCTTTCCGGGTTGGTGGCACGGAAGCCCGCCAGCATCTCCAGCACCGTGACGATGAGGGAAATGGCCAGCGCCATGAAAATGATGGCCTCGGTGCCCGCGCCTACGACGATGATGATAACAGGCCCCAGCGCGATCTTGGGCAGGCTGTTGAGCACTACCAGATAAGGCTCCGCCACGCGGGACACAAAGCCGGACCACCACAGCACGACGGCGATGGCCACGCCCAGCAGCACGCCCAGCACAAAGCCCGTCAGCGTTTCATACAGCGTCACGCCCACATGCATCATCAAATGGTTCTGGGACATGTTGCGCAGCGTTTCCAGGATGCGCGATGGCTGGCTGAGGATAAAGCTGTCGATCCACCCCAGCCGGGCGGATATCTCCCATTGGGCAAAAAAGAACACAAGAAAGCCGATCTGGCACGCGTGCACCAGATGGGTGCGCCGCCTTTTGCGGCGCAGATACAGCGTGCGCTCGCGCGAGACGGCGGGCGGGTTCGTCGGTCTAGCTTTTTTCATCGGTACTCAGCTCTTTCCATATATGGTCGAAGTAAGGGCCGAACTGCCGGTTGGCCCGGCACGAGAGCGGCGAGCGCCCCGGCCCGAAGTCCACGGACAGGATCTCCTTTACCTGCGCGGGCCGCGCGGAAAGGACGAGTATCTTATCCCCCATGCTGATGCTCTCCGGGATATCATGCGTGACCATCAGCGTGGTAACCTGCTCCCGCTTCAAAATGCGGTATACATCGTCGGTGACGTTCAGGCGCGTCTGATAATCCAGCGCCGAAAACGCCTCGTCCAGCAGCAGGATATCCGGCCCTGTGGCCAGTGTGCGGATGAGCGCCACGCGCTGGCGCATGCCGCCGGAAAGCTGGCGCGGGTATTTGTGGCGGAATTCATACAGGCCGTAGGTTTTGAGCAGCTCCCGGGCGCGGGCCACGTTCTGCGGCGTTTTGGCGCCGCGGATCTCCAGCCCGAACAGCACATTGCTTAAAATGGTGCGCCACTCCAGCAAATTGTCGCGCTGCAGCATATAGCCGATGTGCCTTGAAATGCCTGTGACTACCTCTCCGTCCACATAGACCCGCCCGGAAGTGGGCGGCAGCAGCCCGGCAATGATGGAAAGCAGCGTGCTTTTTCCGCAGCCGGACGGCCCCACGATGCTCATAAACTCCCCCTTCTGTACAGTGAAGCTGATGTGATCGAAGGCTGTGACTTCCCCGTTTTCGGCCTGGTATTTGTGGCCGACGTCCTCTACGCGCAAAATCTCCATGGCGCACTCCCCCTCTCCCGCCGCGTCGGCGCGCCCCGCCGCGGCATGCCGGCTGTAACGGCGCGCCGGACACCCGGCGCCGCATACCGTCTGTTCAGCCGTGATAGTACAGTACATGCAGAACAGCCGCGTTTTGATACTCAGCGCAGCGCACGGTTCTTTCTTTGCGCGCCCTGAAACGGGTCCGGGCTGTTTTTTTGCCGGGAAGAGGCCTTGGAAATAAAATTTCGTACAACAAAAACAGCCGCGGCGAGTCTCCCCGCCGCGGCTGCTTTTGTCCGCATTGATTTTATTGTAACGGCAGCGCGCCTTCCCGGCCGCGTTACGCCCAGCCCCGGGCGCGCTCCACGGCCTTGTGCCAGCCGTCCACCAGCTCCCGCGCACGGGCCGCTTCCATCTGCGGCTCGTACAGCTTGTCCAGCGTCCACTGGCCCTTGATGTCGTTCAGGTCGCGCCAGACGCCTGTGGCCAGGCCCGCCAGATATGCCGCGCCCAGAGCCGTGGTCTCGCGGATCATCGGACGGCGTACCGTCACGCCCGCAATGTCGGCCTGGAACTGCATCAGCAGGTTATTTGCCGAAGCGCCGCCGTCCACCTTCAGTTCTTTGAACTGCACGCCGCTGTCCGCCTGCATGGCTTTCAGCACATCCAGCGTCTGGTAGGCGATGCCCTCCAGCGCCGCGCGGATGATATGGTTGCGCCCGGCGCCCCGCGTCAGCCCCAGGATGGCGCCCCGGGCGTACATATCCCAGTACGGCGCGCCCAGCCCGGTGAACGCGGGCACCACATACACGCCCGCGCTGTCTTTCACTTTATTTGCGAAATACTCGCTGTCGGCGCTCTCGTTGATGAGCTTCAGCTCGTCCCGCAGCCATTGGATGACCGCCCCGCCCACGAACACACTGCCCTCCAGCGCATAGGTCGCCTTCCCGTTCAGGCCGACGGCCACGGTGGTGAGCAGGCCGTTTTTGCTCTCCACAGGTGTGTCCCCTGTGTTCATCAGCATAAAGCAGCCCGTACCATATGTATTTTTCACATCGCCCCGCGCAAAGCATGTCTGGCCGAACAGGGCGGCCTGCTGGTCGCCCGCCGCGCCCGCGATGGGTATTTCGGCCCCGCCGATGCGCGCCGCACCGTACACCATGCTGGAATCGCAAACTTTGGGCAGCATGCACATGGGAATGTCGAGCAGCGCACAGATATCCTTGTCCCATTCCAGCGTATGGATGTTGAACAGCATCGTGCGCGAGGCGTTGGTGACGTCCGTCACATGGGCCGCGCCGCCCGTCAGCTTCCAGATGAGCCAGGTGTCCACGGTGCCGAATAAAAGTTCGCCCCGCTCGGCCCGCTCACGTGCGCCCTCCACATTGTCCAGGATCCACTTGATTTTTGTCGCGCTGAAATATGCGTCGATGAGCAGGCCTGTTTTGGCCCTGATCTCGTCCGCATAGCCCCGCTCCACAAGATTCGTGCAGAAATCGGACGTGCGGCGGCACTGCCACACGATGGCATTGTACACCGGACGGCCGGTGTTTTTGTCCCAGACGATGGTCGTCTCGCGCTGGTTGGTGATGCCGATGGCCGAGATCTCGCCCGCCTCCATGCCGCTGCGGGCCAGCACCTCCACCAGCACGCCGTACTGGGAGGCATAGATCTCCAGCGGGTCGTGCTCCACCCAGCCCGCTTTGGGATAATGCTGTGTAAATTCCTTCTGTGCCATGTTGACGATGTTCTGGTGCTCGTCAAAAATAATGGCGCGGCTGGACGTCGTGCCCTGGTCGAGGGCCATGACGTATTTGCTCATGCGGTACGCCCCCTTCCGGCGGGCTCAAAGCGCCGCCGTCACCGAAATTTTAATTTTGTATTCCGGCACGGCCAGCTGGCCGCCCGTGACACTGCGCGCCGGTTCATAGCCGTCCACGACCCAGGCGTCCCACACGGCGTTGAACGCGCCGTAGTCGGCCATGTCCGCCAGCGTGATGGCAGCTGTGAGCACCCGCGTTTTGTCAATGCCGTTGCGCGCCAGAATGTTGTCGATGATGTGGATGACGTCCTGCGTCTGGCCCGTGATATCGGCGTCCAAGTCTGTGGTGGTGATGCCGCTGGTGTACAGGATGCCGTTATGCGACACGCTCTGCGCGCGGCGGCCGTTTGCCCCGTTGCGTTTGATCTCCATAGTTTTACCCTCCCGTTTGTATTTCGCGCCGCGCGCGCAGAACGCGCGCGGCGGCAAAAATCCTTTTCATTTTCGTGCCAATCTGCTATAATCTAAAGTATGAACAGCCTTTTTTCACGCCTGCCGGGTCATACTATGCAGGTGTTTCTTTTATCTTAACATTTTCTGCGAGGAATTTCCATATGAAAAAATGCGCTGCCGGGCTTGCAGCCCTGTTTCTTATCGTTATTTTTCTTTCGCCGCGCGCCTTTGCCGCCGGGTACGAGCTGCCCGAAGGTACGTCCATCACGGCGCAGTCGGCTTATTTTGTCAACCTGGACACGGGCATCGTGGTGTTTGAACAAAACGCGGACGAGCAGCGAAGCGTGGCCAGCCTGACCAAATTGATGACCGCGCTGCTGCTGATGGAAAATGTGAGCGACCTGGAAAGCACCATGATCGAAGCAAACCGCGATTTATATACGGGAGCCATCATTGACCCCACAGTGCGCGCCTCCCACGCCGACATCCGCCCGGGCGAACATGTGAGCGCGCTGAACATGCTGTACGCGATGATGCTGCCAAGCGCCAACGAGGCCGCCGAGGCCGTGGGGTATTACCTGGGCAACGGCAACCTGAACAACTTTTACGCGCTGATGAACGCCCGCGCGGCCGCGCTGGGCTGCACCAACACCAATTTCACCAGCACCAACGGGCTTGTGGAGATGGACGCGGGCAACTACTCCTCCGCCCACGATCATTGCGCTCATCGCCCAGGAATGCTGGAAGCACGAGGTCTTCCGCACCGTCGTGGGCACGGCGGCCCACCAGATGCCCGCGGCCGAAAGTCACAATGAACCATATAATATTCTTAGCTTAAATGCTATGATCAAGCCGTCTTCCACGGTGTATCGTTCCTATATCAAAGGCGTCAAAACGGGGTCTACCCATGACGCGGGCCGCAACTTTGCCTCCGCCGCCGTCAACGACAAAGGCGAGACATACATCGGTGTGGTGCTGGGCGCGCCGTGGGACGCGGCCGAGGACGGCTATGCTTATTCGTTTCATGACACCGCCACCATCTACGACTGGCTGTTCGCCAATTACTCCATCAAGCCTTCCATCGACACCGGTTCGCCCGTGACGGAGGTCAAGGTGAATTATTCCTCTGAAGCGGACACGCTGATGCTCTACCCCGCCGGCGACCTTAAGACCGTGCTTCCCAACGACAGCGACGAGCTGCTGGAAAAAACCTTCGATGTGCCCGAAAGCGTGGACGCTCCCATTGCCATGGGAGACAAGGTCGGCACCGTGACGCTGACGCTGAACGGCGCGCTGGTCGGCACCGTGGATCTCATTGCAGGGCAGGACGTGGCCCGGAACGGTTTTTTGTATGCGGTGTCACGCGTGCAGGCATTCTTCGGCGGGCTTTATTTCCGTGTGGTATGTATCCTGACGGCCATCTTTCTTGTGGGATACGGCCTGCTGACGTTCTGGATGTACAACCGGCAGAAGCGGCAGCGCGTCCGCCGCGCGGGCGGCCCGGGCAATGCGCCCCGCGCTCCGCGGCCCGGCCGGCCTCCCTCAGCCGGGCGCGGCGTTCCGCCTCCTGCGGGAAAGCCTTCCTCCTCCCGTCCCCCCAGCTCCGGGCCGGACGAGCTTGACCTCGGCTTCCTCGAAGACGATTTCACCTTCGGCCCGCCGGGCGAGGACTGACGCCCCTTTTTGTTTTTGAAATAAATGCAGCAAATACAATAAAGAAAGCCGGAATCTGTGATGACAAATATCAACGACGCACGCAACCTGACGCTTCTGATGGATTTCTACGAGCTGACCATGGCGGCCGGCTATTTCGAAGAAGGCTACACCGACAAGGTGGGCGTGTTCGACATGTTCTTCCGCAAGATACCCGACGGCGGCGGCTTTGCCATTGCCGCGGGCCTGGAGCAGTTCTGTGAGGTAGTGGATAACCTTCATTTCAGCGAAGAGGACATCGAATACCTGCGGGGCAAGGGCTGCTTCTCCGAGCAGTTCCTCGACTATCTGCGCCGCTTTGAATTCCACTGCAATATCTGGGCTGTGGCCGAGGGCACGCCCATTTTCCCCCACGAGCCCATCGTCATCGTGGAGGGCCCGGCCATCGAGGCCCAACTCATCGAGACGCTGCTTCTGGTCACCTTCAACCATCAAAGCCTGATCGCCACCAAGACGAACCGCATTGTCCGTGCGGCGCAGGGCCGCCCGGTGATGGAGTTCGGCTCCCGGCGGGCACAGGGGTACGACGCCGCCGTGCTGGGCGCGCGCGCAGCGTACATCGGCGGCGTGGTAGGCACCGCCTGCGTCATGGCGGACAGGCAGTTCGGCATTCCCGCGCTGGGTACCATGGCCCATAGCTGGGTGCAGATGTTCCCCAGCGAATACGAGGCCTTCAAGCGGTACGCCGAGCTTTACCCCGACAACTGCACGCTGCTGGTGGATACTTACAGCGTGGTGAAGAGCGGTGTGCCCAATGCCATCCGCGTGTTCGACGAAGTACTCAAGCCTCTGGGCATCCGTCCCAAGGGCGTACGCATCGATTCCGGCGACATTGCGTACCTTTCCAAAAAGGCGCGCAAAATGCTGGATGCGGCGGGCTATCCGGACTGCGGCGTGTGCGCGTCCAACTCTCTGGACGAATATCTGGTGCGGGACCTGATCCTGCAGGGCGCGCAGGTGACGAACTTCGGCATCGGTGAAAATATGATCACCAGCAAGAGCGACCCTGTGTTCGGCGGCGTGTACAAGCTGGCCGCTGTGAAGGACGGCGGCCGGTATCTTCCGAAGATCAAAATCAGCGAAACAGCGGAAAAGACTACCATCCCGCACCTGAAAAACCTGTACCGCATCTACGACAACGACACCGGAAAGGCCATGGCCGATTACATCACCATGGCGGACGAGACCGTGGATGTGACGGACGGCATCACCTTGTTCGACCCGGTGGAGACCTGGAAAAAGCGTACCTTTACCAACGTGCGCGCCGAACGGCTGAACCGTCCCATTTATGTGAACGGAAAGCGCGTGTACGAAAACCCGCCGCTGCGGGATATCCGGGATTTCTGCGCCGCTCAGGTGGCGACTCTGTGGGATGAGGTGACCCGCTTTGAAAATCCCCACCGCTATTATGTGGACCTTTCCCAAAAGCTCTGGGACGAACGCCAGCGTCTGCTGACGGAATTCGGCCGCTGAGCGCGGCATTCAAAGGAGAAAACACAAGGAGAATCATGGAAAAACAGCAAAATTCTATGGCCACGCCGGCGCTGCTGCGCCGCTTCTGGCCCTACATGGCCCGCTATAAGGGCATCCTCTGCTTCGATCTGTTCTGTGCGGCGCTCACCTCGGTGTGCGAGCTGGTTCTGCCGCTCATCATGCGTTCCATCACCAATATGGGCGTAAACGACCTTTCCAGCCTGACGGTGAGCTATATCCTCCGCGTTGGCGCGCTTTATCTGGTGCTTCGGCTCATTGACGGCGCAGCCAACTACTTTATGGCCAACACGGGCCATGTGATGGGCGCGCGCATTGAAACGGATATGCGCCGAGACGCCTTTGACCACCTGCAAAAGCTGTCCGACAGCTACTTTGCCAATACCAAGGTGGGCCAGATCATGGGGCGCATCACCAACGACCTGTTTGATGTAACGGAATTCGCCCACCACTGTCCGGAAGAATTTTTCATCGCCGGGCTGAAGGGCGTTATCTCATTCATCATCCTCGCGGGCATGAACGTATGGCTCACGCTCATTGTGTTTGCGGTGGTGCCCGTTATGGTCGTCTGCTGCACGCGCTTTAACCATATGGTGCGCGCCACATTCCTCAAGCAGCGCCGCCACATCGGCGAACTGAACGCCCGCATCGAGGACAGCCTGCTGGGTGAGCGCGTGGTGAAGGCCTTCGGCGGCGAGGACCTTGAGCGCGAAAAATTCGAGCAGGACAACGGACGCTTCCTGGACATCAAAAAGGAGACCTACCGCTGGATGGCCGCCTTCAACACCACCACACGCCTGTTCGACGGGCTGATGTACCTTGTTGTGATCGTGGCGGGCGGCCTGTTTATGCTCTACGGCAAGATCGAGCCGGGCGACCTTGTGGCCTACATGCTGTACGTCACCACGCTGCTGTCCACCATCCGGCGCATCATCGAATTCGCCGAGCAGTTCCAGCGCGGCATGACAGGCATCGAGCGCTTCTGCGAGATCATGGACGCGGATGTAGACATCTTCGACGACGAGAACGCAAAGCCCCTGGAAAATGTGCAGGGACGCATCACCTTCGAGCATGTGAGCTTTGAATATCCGGACGACCACAATAAAGTACTGCACGATTTAAGCCTGGATGTGCGCCCCGGTGAAAAGCTGGCTCTCGTAGGGCCGTCCGGCGGCGGCAAGACGACGCTGTGCAACCTCATTCCCCGTTTTTACGACGCAACGTCCGGCCATGTGTGCATCGACGGCCGCGATGTGAAAACCGTAACGCTGGAATCCCTGCGCAGGGCCATCGGCATCGTGCAGCAGGACGTTTATCTGTTCAGCGGAACCGTGTACGAAAACATCCTCTACGGGCGTCCGGACGCCACCCGCGCCGAGGTGGAGCAGGCCGCAAAGCTGGCCGGCGCGCACGAGTTCATCTCGGCGCTGCACAGCGGCTACGACACCTATGTGGGCGAGCGCGGCGTCAAGCTTTCCGGCGGGCAGAAGCAGCGCATCTCCATTGCCCGCGTATTTTTGAAAAACCCGCCCATCCTCATTCTGGACGAGGCCACCAGCGCGCTGGACAATGAAAGCGAACACCTGGTGGGCCAGAGCCTGGCGCGGCTGGCCCAGGGGCGCACCACCCTCACCATCGCCCACCGCCTGACGACCATCCAGCACGCGGACCGCATTCTTGTGCTGGGCGAGAACGGCATCGAGGAAGAGGGCACCCACGAAGAGCTGATGGCAAAGCACGGCGTTTACCACAAGCTGTGGACGGGCGCCGCCGCGCTGGACAAGCCCATGATGTAAATAACGTTTTCTTTTCCGCACATCCACACCGAAACAGCAAAGGAGGCACCCTTGGAACAACCGCTCGTATCCATCGTCATCCCCGTGTACAACGCGGCGCCGGACCTTGCGCGCTGCATCGAGAGCGTCCGCAAACAGACCTACCGAAACATCGAGGTATTCCTCGTCAACGACGGCAGCAAGGACGCTTCCAGCCCCATCTGCCACATGTACGAACGCATCGACCCCCGTGTCCATGTCATCGACAAGGAAAACGCGGGCGTTTCCGCCGCGCGCAACACGGGCATCGCGGCCGCACAGGGCAAATACATCCAGTTTGTGGACAGCGACGATTACCTTGCTCCGGGCGCCACGGCCACGCTCATTGAGCGGGCCGAACACGCGGGTGCGGACATGGTGATCGCGCATTACTACCGCGTAGACGGCGGCAAAACCACCCGCCACGGCTTCTTAAAACGCCGCGACGTGATGGACCAGCGCGAATTTGCGCGGGAGCTGATGGACGAACCGGCCAGCTTCTACTACGGCGTGCTGTGGAATAAGCTGTACCGCACGGCGCTCATCCGGGACAACGGCGTGCTGTGCCGGGAGGAACTGAACTGGAGCGAGGATTTCCTGTTCAATTTGGAATACATCCGCTATGCCCACCGCTTCTGCGCGGTGGATACCCCGGTGTATTATTACGTCAAAAACGAAAAAAGCATCACTCATACACAAATCGACCTTGTAGGCGTGGTGAAAACCAAGGCCAAGCTGTTCACCTATTATAAAGGCCTGTACGAAAGCCTTGGCCTGTATGAGAAATTCAAGCCGCAGATCTACAAATATCTGGTGGCCACGGCCGAGCATCCATGACGGGAGGGCGCGCGGCACCATCGGCGCCTTACCGCCCCGCCTGTACTGTGCGCGGGGCTTTTTGCAGCCTGAAACAGGGGGGATTTTGAATGGACTATAAAAAAATGACCGAAACGCGCCAGAGCTGCCGCGCGTTTGACCCTGTGCGCACACCGGACCGCGCCGTGCTGACGCAGGTGCTGGAAGCCGCGCGCCTTGCGCCCAGCGCCTGCAACAGCCAGCCATACCATTTTTATGTGGCCGTAGACGGCACGGCCCGTGCTGTGGGCGCCGCCACCCAAAGTCTGGGTATGAACAAATTTGCCGGCGACTGTCCCGCGTTCATCGTCGTGGCGGAGCAGCCCTACAACCGCAGTGCCGCCGTGGGCGCAAAGCTGAAAGACCAGGACTACCGCGCCGCGGACATCGGCCTGGCTGTGTCCCAGCTCGTCTACCGCGCCCACGAATTGGGGCTTTCCACCTGCATCCTGGGCTGGTTCGACGAGAAAACGCTGCAGGCGCTGCTGAACACAAACGCCCGTGTGCGTCTTATCATCGCCATCGGCTATGCCCGCGCGGACGATGCGCTGCGCACCAAAAAACGCAAATCCCTGGAAGAACTTGTCACCTGGCTGTGACGGCTCCTTCCGTGAAGAAAAGGAGGATACGCACGGTGAAGCTCTGCATCGCGTCCGCTCCATGCAAGGTCTGACAGGACGAGCCTGCATGGAGCATCTTCCCCGCATTCGTCCCGGCGGTGTGCGGTTCGCATAGCGGTCCACACCCGGCAGACTTTGCATTTTTGGATTGAAGTATTTCAAACAAAAAGGAGCAAAGTCGATATGAGATCTTTCAAAGTACTGATCAGAGAGCTGCGCGGCTTTTTGATCTTATGGCTGACCCAGTCCTTTTCCGCACTGGGCAGCGCAATGACGAATTTCGCCCTCATCGTCTGGTCTTACCAGGCGCAGGGCTCTGCACTCACCACAGCGCTTTTGTCCGTATGTTCCTATGCGCCCTATGTTGTGATGAGCATTTTCGCAGGCGCTCTGAGCGACCGTTGGAACAAAAAGGCCGTTATGCTGGCCAGTGACAGCTTTGCTGCACTGTGCACGGTCGCTGTGCTGGTACTGCTTCAGGCCGGACGGCTGGAGATCTGGCACCTGTACTGTCTCAACGCATTGAACGGACTGATGAACACCGTGCAGCAGCCCGCCGCGGATGTAGCCATCAGTCTGCTGACGCCCGAAAGACATTACCAGAAAGCCAGCGGCCTTCGTTCGCTCGCCAACTCTCTGATCAACATGCTGACGCCGATGTTTGCCACGGCACTGTTGGCGCTGGCCGGCATCCATGCCGTCATTTTGTTCGATCTGTTCACCTTTTTTGCCGCGTTTCTGTCGCTGCTGTTTCTGGTGAAGCTGCCCGCAGCCCCCTCCGGCGCTGCCCGTGCAGAGAGCGTGCTTCGTTGTGCCCGGCAGGGGCTGCGCTTCTTAAAGGGACAGCGGGGCATCCTTCACCTGATTTTGTTCCTCGCCGCCATCAATTTCACCGCGTCGGTCTACAACGCGGCATTCCCCGCCATGCTGCTTTCCCGCCAAGGCGGCGGCGAGGCTGCTCTGGGTGCCGTCAACACCGCTACGGGAGCCGCGCTGCTTTTGGGCAGTGCCGCCGCCTCGGCGCTGCCGCCGCCCAAAAGCCGTGTGCGGGCGGTTTGCAATACCCTGCTGCTGGCCATGAGTACGGAAAACTTTTTTCTTGCCTTCGGCCGCAGCGTCCCCGTCTGGTGTCTGGGCGCGGTATTGGGCTGGGCCGCCATCCCGTTGATGAATGCCAACCTGGACGTGCTGATGCGCACCCACATCCCCATTGCCATGCAGGGGCGTGTGTTTGCTGCGCGCAATACGCTGCAGTTCTTCACCATTCCGCTGGGGTACTTTGCCGGCGGCCTGCTGGTGGACAAGGTATTCGAGCCACTCATGGCCCGCCGCCCGGCCGGAAGCCTGCTGTGCGTTTTGTTCGGTGCCGGAAAGGGCTCGGGCGCCGCGCTTCTGTTCTTCCTATTGGGACTGCTGGGTGCTGCCACCTGCCTTGTGTTCCGTCGGGACAGGCAGATCTGGGCGCTGGAATGTCCGGACGGGGCGCGCGCTGCGGGCCGGTAAAACGGCCCGCAGCGCTTTCCCGTACAGCACACTGCTTTCCCTGCACTGCATCCATCTCATAAAAAGGCCCGTGGGCCGCCGTATCTGCGGCGGCCCACGGGCCTTTTTCTTCCTTTTTCTGCCGTACTTGAGGGCTTATTCCCCAGCGATCTCGATGCGGCGCGCCTGCGGGACCTGCGCCGCCTGCTTGGGCAGCGTCAGCTCCAGCACACCGTTTTTGTATGCGGCGCTGATGTGTTCCGTATCCACGCCCGAAACGTCGAAGCTGCGGCTGAACGAGCCGAACTTGCGCTCCCGGCGCAGATAGTTGCCGTCTTTGTCCTTTTCTCCGCTCTCGCTGCTGTGGCGCGCCGTGATAACAAGCGTTGTACCGTCCAGATCAATGCCGATGTCCTCGCGCTCAAAGCCCGGCAGCTCTGCCTCCAGCAGATAGCTGTCGCCTTTGTCCTGCACATCGCAGCGGAACTGTGCCATATTGGAAATGCTGCCATCCCAGAAGCTGCGCTCCACATTATCGAGATAATTGAACAAATTGCGTTCATTGCGGCCAAACGGAATCAAGTCAAACATAATCTGCTCCTTTTCTCTGTGCGTACTTTATTTTTCCCGGCGCCCGCGCGCAGGCAGGTTGTTTTGCCGGAACATGTTCTTTTTTGTTCCCCTTCGGAACAATTTTTATTATAAAGGCTGTTCATGAACTATTTTCGCTAAATTTATGAACAAAATATGAATTTTTAGCGCTCTATTATATCGAGTGCTAAAAATTTTCAACTTGCAAATTACACTGCTCTTGTGTATAATGAATTTATCTGCCCGCGATGCTTATAATGTATAAAAAGCGTCTGCAGACGGTTTTACAACACCCCAAGGAGGGATATCATGAGCTTTCTTTCCAAACTGGTCGGCATCGGCCTCGTGGCCGGCGCCGCCGTGGCCGCTGTTAAGCTGATCGAGAAGGTTTGGCCGCAGGACGATGCGCTGGACGACGTAGTATACACTGTTGAAACGGGCGAATTTCCGCAGGAGGACGGCACGGACGCCGAAGATGCGCCCGAAGCGCCTTACCGCCCTTTCGATCCCGACGCAGCCCTCGCGCCCGTGCCGAATGTGAACCCTGTGGAGGCGCCGCCCGCCGTGCCCGTGACTGATCCGACCAAAATCGCGGACCCGGCCGATTTCCAGGACTGGGATGAGCTCGGCTGCCAGGGCTGAACGTTCCGCGTTCCGCCGTATTTGTACGTTACACGCCGCTGCCCTGGATGCAGCGGCGTTTTGCATGGAGGTAACAGCAATGACAAAAATCACAATTTTTTCCGGATTCCTGGGCGCGGGCAAGACCACGCTCATCAAAAAACTCATCCCCACGGCCTACAAGGGCGAAAAGCTGGTGCTCATTGAAAATGAATTCGGTGAGATTGGCATCGACGGCGGCTTTATGAAAGACGCCGGTATCGAAGTAACGGAGATGAACTCCGGCTGCATCTGCTGCAGCCTGGTGGGCGATTTTGGCGCGGCGCTGCAAAAGGTACTGGACGAATACCATCCCGACCGTATCCTCATCGAGCCGTCCGGCGTGGGCAAGCTGTCCGACGTCATCCGCGCCGTTCAGGCCCTGCATGCCGATGTGGAGCTTGCGGGCTTCGTCACCGTGGCGGATGCATCCAAATGCCGCATTTATATGAAAAACTTCGGTGAATTTTACAACAACCAGATCGAGCACGCCAGCGCCATCATTCTGAGCCGCACGCAGAACCTGCCGGAGGATAAACTGGCCGCGGCCGTTGCGCTGCTGCGCGGGCACAACGAAAAGGCCCCCATCGTCACCACGCCGTGGGACGCGCTCACCGGCGCGCAGCTTTTGGACGCGATGGAACAGAAAAACAGCCTGATGGCGGAGCTGACCGCTCTTGCCGGGGAAACTGCCCACACGCATCATCACCATGAAGATGGCTGTACCTGCGAGGCGTGCCGACATGAGCATGGGCATGATGAACACCGCCACGACCACGGGGATGAGCATTGCCACGACGAAGCACACGCACACGGTGGAAACTGCTGTCACAGCGCAGAAGCGCATCACCACGGCGAAGACTGCACCTGCGGGACATGCCGGGACGGGCACGGCCATAATCACGCCGAACACCATCATCACAGCCACGAGGGGCATCACCACGCGGACGAGGTGTTCACAAGCTGGGGAATGGAATCGCCCCGCAAATTCACCGAGGCTGAGGTTGCATTCTGCCTGACGGCTCTGGATTCCGGCGACTACGGCGCGGTGCTGCGCGCCAAGGGCATCGTCCCCGCGGCGGACGGGACCTGGCTGCATTTTGACTATGTTCCCGGTGAGCAGGACATCCGCACGGGCGCCGCCGATTACACCGGCCGCCTGTGCGTTATCGGCGCACAGCTCAACGAAGCGGCGCTCAAAACGCTGTTCGGCGGGGAGGCATGAGCATGAGTATCCCTGTTTATTTGTTCACGGGCTTTTTGGACGCGGGCAAAACCGCTTTCATTCAGGAAACGCTGGAGGACCCGGGCTTCAACACCGGCGAAAAAACGCTGGTGCTGCTGTGCGAGGAAGGTGAAAATGAATACCGCCCCGAAGGGTTCGCAGGCGGAAACGTCAGCTTTCTGCCGGTGGAGGAGCAGGCCGGCCTGACCACCGCTTTTTTAAAAGACTACCAGAAAAAACACCGTGTGGACCGCGTGCTCATTGAATACAACGGTATGTGGCCGCTTCAGGCGCTGTATGACGCGCTGCCCACGGACTGGGATATCTACCAGATCATCCTTCTGGCGGACTCTACCACCTTCGCCTCCTATATGACCAATATGCGCCAGCTTGCCGTGGACAAATTGCAGGACCCTGAAATGGTGATCTTCAACCGCTGCACCGACGCCACGGACAAGGCGTACCTGCACCGCGCCGTTCGCATGGTGAACCGCCGCGCCCAGATGGCGTTTGAGCGCACCGACGGCAGCGTGGACCCCGACGACGTTGTGGATGAGCTGCCCTTTGATACCGACGCGCCTGTCATAGACATCGCGGACGAGGATTTCGGGCTGTGGTATCTGGACGCTATGGACAACCTGGACAAATACATGGGCAAGACCGTGCGCTTCAAGGGTTATGTCTGTCAGACGCCCCGTGTGCCCAAGGGCTGCTTTGTGCCCGGCCGCTTCGGCATGACATGCTGCGCCGAGGATATCTCTTTCATCGGTTTTATCTGCGCGGCGGAAAACGCCGCCGCGCTGCAGCACCGCAGCTGGGTGACCGTGACGGCCACCGTGGGCGCAAAGGAGCATCCCATCTATGACGGCGTCGGCCCCTGGCTGGAGGCTGCCAGCGTCACCCCCGCCCAGCCGCCCAAGGAAGAGCTTGTATACTTCCTGCGCTGAACCGAAAACAGCATCCGCCCGCCGGGTCTCCGGCGGGCGGATGCTGTTTATTGAACGATAAAAATTCCGCTCAGTTGTCCACGCCCTTTTTGCGGAAGGCCAGCGCGAACAGCCCTGCACTGCCCGCCGTCCACACGGCAAGCACAGCGACGTCCCAAAGCACGTTCGCCCCCATCCACGATTGGTGCCCAAGCCCCAGAAACATTAAATCGGCCGTAGCCGTGGTCGGCACAAAGGACGCGACTTTCTGAAGCACGCCGCCCATCCCGGCAAACATGGTGGGCAGCATGAATACCAGAGCCAGCGGGCCTGCAATGGTGCCCGTAGAGGTCTGGTCCCGGCAGACGATCCCCGTCAGGCCGCCCAACAGCAGCATCGTTATGCTGCCTGCCGTGCACACCAGCAGGAATACCGGAAGCTGCGCCGGGCCGAAGCCCGTCAGAAAAAACAACACCGTGTCTACCAGCAGAGTGCCTGCCAGCACCGCCAGCGTTTTCGCGGCCAGAAACTCCCCGCCCGTCACATTGCACAGCATCAGCGTACGCATGGTGTTCTTTTCCTTTTCCTCGGCGATCATCATGCCCAGCACGGAAAGCGGCGTCAGGCACAGGTTCATCATCACGCCCAGCATCAGGAGATAAGCGGGCGACATGCCAAGATCTACGAACTGATAGATAACGATAAAGATCAGCGGCAGCGCCAGCATCAGGAGGACGTTGGGATTTTTGAACATATCCACAATGTCCTTTACAAACAGCGTGCGCAAAACACGCAGATGCTTTTTCATACCAAATTCCTCCCCGTCACCTGCAAAAATATTTCTTCAAGGTCCGGCTCTTCCGAATGCACGGACGCAATGCCCCGTCCGGAAAGGTCCGCCAGCAGCGCCCCAATCGCCTCTGGATTCCTGGCACACTCCAGCGCCTCACCGTCCTCCAGCAATACGCGCACCCTGTCTTTGGCATACTTCAGCTTCAGTTGTGCGGGCACGCCTGTCTCGGCAATACGCCCCTCGTTCAAAAAAGCCACGCGGGCGCACAAACGGTCCGCCTCCTCCATGTTGTGCGTGGTGAGGAAGATCGTCGTGCCGCCGTCGTTCATTTCCCGCAGCAGGCGGTGGATGGCCGCCGTGGTGGCGGGGTCCAGCGCAGCGGTGGGCTCGTCCAGAAACAGCAGCCGGGGCCGGTGCAGCACGGCCATGGCTAAGATCAGCCTCTGGCGCATACCCTTGGAGAGTTTTTTTGCCACGCGCTTGCCCGCGTCGGCCAGGCCCACTTTTTCCAGCACTTCCCCGATGCGGGAGGCGGGCAGGCCGCGCAGGTCTGCAAAAAGCTTCATATTTTCATAGATGCTCATACGCTCGTACACGCCGCTGTTGTCGGACAAAATGCCGATCTGTTCATAAGCCGCGCTGTCAAGGCGGGCAATGGGCGCGCCGAATACGGCAATCTCTCCCGCGCCGGGCCGGAGCTGACGTGTGAGAAGCTTGATGGTAGTGGTTTTTCCCGCGCCCGAAGGCCCAAGAAAACCAAAAATCTCCCCTTCCTTCACGGCAAAGCTCAGGCCGTCCAGCGCCCGGGTACTGCCGAAGGAAAGGGATACGTTCTGCATGGATAGAATGTCCATTGGCGGTTCGCTCCTTTCGGTGAATGATATCATTTTACCGAAAAAAAAGCAGTCTTGCTACAAAAATGCCGTGAAGGGAGCATCCCAAACGGCGAACGGAGCATTACGGGGCATGAACGGAGCAGAAACCATTGCCGTTTTCCGCCGCCGCCCTTTTATTTCCGGCGCGAAAATTCCTCCAAAGGCCCATAAAGCAGATACGGGCATCCGTATCGAAACGATAAGCTGCACCATACCCGCCGCATACGCCGCCCGGGCAGGCACAGCTTTTATTTTCTCCCGCCATACGCGGCTTCTTTGTCAAAACCGGTACTGCCGCCGCATGGCATCAATGCGGCCCTTGCTGAGCGGCACACCGGATTCCGGCCCGTTCTCCAGCCGCAGCGCGTAGCTGTTGCGCGTCCAGCGCACCACCTCCTGTACCTTCTGCATGTTCACAAGGTAGGAGCGGTGGCAGCGAAAAAAGCCGTAGCGTTCCAGCCGGACAGACAGCTCCTCCAGCGTGAGCGCGCAGGCGTATTCTTCGCCCCGGACGCTGAGCGCCGTGCGGCCGGACGCGCTTTCGGCAAAGTCGATGTCCGAGGGATTGAACAGCAGCAATGTCTCCCCGGCTTTGGCCGGGATCTTTTCCACCGCTGTGCCCTGCGCCGCGCTTTCCTCGGCGGCCTCAAGCCTTTCCAATCCGTTCCCGTCCAAATGGTAGCGCTCGCCCGGCAGCAGATAGACCGTGCGCGTGGAAGCCGTGGCCGCGATGCAGCACCGGCCTGTGGACGGCACGCCGTCCATCCATTCCAGAATACGCCTGCATCCTTCCGCGTCCTGCCCGGCCAGCGGTTCTTCGATGTAAAACACCTCGGGAGCGCGGACGATCTCCCGCGCGATGGAAAGCCGCCTGCGCTGGGCCGGCGTCAAACGGCGCAGCGGTGTGCGCCGCGCGTCCTCCAGCCCCATGGCGGCCAGCGCGGCGTCGGCCATGCCCCGTGTGCCCGCCATCCGCTCGAACAGACGCAGGTAAGCGGCCGTATCCATTCTGTCGTAAAAGCCTTCGTCCGCACGCACGAAGCCAACGCTGCGCCCGCTTCGGGCCAGCTCCGCGCGCAAAGGCGCGCAAAGCTCCGGCGCACACTCGAAGTTCACGGCACAGCCGCCGCCTTTCAGCAGCAGTTCCCGGGCTGCGTGCGGCAGCGCCGCACTGCTTTCCATGTCAGCTTTCCTCCCCGATCCGTTCCAAAAACGCTTTGCCGTAGGCGTCGGCCTTTTTGCCGCCCACGCCCGGCACCTTCAAAAATTCAGCCATCGTGCGCGGCTTTTGGGCGCTCATGGCGCGCAGCGTCGCGTCGGTGAAAATAACGAACGCAGGCACGCCCGCGCGCTTTGCGAATTTCAAACGCAGTTCCTTCAGGCGCTCGAACAGCGCCATATCCGCGGGCAATGCCGCCGTGCTCTCGTGGGCGCGGGGTGCCTCCTTGGCCACGCGCAGCGTGACGGTGCCGCCGTATTCCAGAAATTCCAGCGCGGGCGCCCCCAGCGAAAGCGTGGGATACTGCCCCGCTGCCTGTTCCAGATAACCCGCGGCCGTAAGGTGGTTGAAGATCGCGCGCAGCCGCGCGGCGGAAACACTGCGCAGGCGGCCATAGCCGTCGGCACGCTCCAGCCGGTGGCGCAGCACGCGCTCGCTCTCGCTGCCGCGCAGTGCGTCGATGACAGTGGCCGCGCCCAGCGGGTAGCGCAGGTCCCTCAGGAACAGGAAGATGATGCGGGCCTCGCCGCTCACGTCCACCTTTTCCGTCTGCGTGCTGCACACCGAGCAGTTGTCGCAGTGTTCGGGCGCGTTCTCGCCGAAATAGCGCAGCAGATACGCCCGCAGGCAGCTGCCGGAATGGCAGTAAAATGTCATACGGCGCAGCCGTTCCTCGTCCTTCTCCCGTACCAGGCGGCGCGTTTCCTCGTCCAGCGCGTCGTTTTCATCGTCCTTTTCAATAAAAAACCGGTTCGTCACCACATCCTTGCCGCCATACAGCAAAATGCAGTCCGCCGGCTGGCCGTCGCGGCCCGCGCGCCCGGCCTCCTGGTAATAGCTCTCGATGTTTTTTGGCATGTTGTAATGCAGCACAAAGCTGACATTGGATTTGTCGATGCCCATGCCGAAAGCGTTCGTCGCCACCATCACCCGCGCTTCGTCATACAAAAACGCGTCCTGGTTGCGCTGGCGCTCGTCCGCCGAAAGGCCCGCGTGATAACGCGTGGCCGCGTAACCGTCGGCCCGCAGCTTTTCGCACACCTCTTCCACGGTCTTGCGCGTCAGGCAGTACACAATGCCCGAAGCGCCCGTGTGGGCCGCCAGATACCGTGTGACGGCCGCGTATTTGTCCCGCGGCTCCTCTACACCAAAATACAAATTCGGCCTGTCGAAGCCCGTCACCACGGTTACAGGGTCCGCGAGGCCCAGCAGGCGCACGATATCCTCCCGCACCTCGCCCGTGGCCGTGGCCGTAAACGCCCCCACCACGGGGCGGCGGGGCAGCGTTTCCAGAAAGCGGGCGATATCCAGATACCCGGGGCGGAAATCCTGCCCCCACTGAGACACGCAGTGGGCCTCGTCCACACACACCATGCTGATGTTCATGCCCTGCGCAAAATTCTGAAAGCGCGGCGTGAACAGCCGCTCGGGCGCGACGTAGATGATTTTATACACACCTTCCATGGCGTTGGCTATGGCCTTCGCCGTCTGCCCCTCCGTCAGGGAAGAGTTCAGGTATGCAGCGCGCACGCCGCTTTGCACCAGCGCGTTCACCTGGTCCTTCATCAGGCTGATGAGCGGCGACACCACCAGCGTGATGCCCGGCAGCAGCAGCGCGGGCAACTGGTAGCACATGGATTTGCCCGCGCCCGTGGGCATGATGCCCATGGCGTCGCGCCCCTGCAAAAGCGCGTCGATGAGCTGCTCCTGCCCGGGGCGAAAACCCTCGTAGCCGAAAACAGATTTGAGCAACGCGCGTTTTTCACTCACCGGTTGTGCTTCCATTCCAAAAATTCCTCGTAAGTGCCCGTGCGGTCCAGACAGCCCGGCTGGCCCAGCGGCAGCTCGATGATGCGGTTCGCGATCTCATCGATGAACTGGTGGTCATGGGACGAGAAAAGCAGGTTGCCGGGAAAGCGCGCCAGGCCGTCGGCCAGCGCCTGGATGCTCTCCAGGTCCAGATGGTTGGTGGGCTGGTCCAGCAGCAGCACATTGGCGTGGGTCATCATCATACGGCTGAGCATACAGCGTACCTTTTCGCCGCCGGACAGCACCTTTGCGGGCTTGTATACCTCGTCGCCGGAAAACAGCATCCGGCCCAGAAAACCGCGCAGATATGTTTCGGTGGTGTCCTCGCTGTACTGGCGCAGCCAACAGATAAGGTCCTCGTCAAAGCCCTCAAAAAAAGCGGAATTGTCTTGGGGAAAATAGCTCTGGCTCGTGGAAACGCCCCACTTGAAGCTGCCCGCGTCCGGCTCCATCTCGCCTGTCAGGATCTTGAACAGCGCGGTCTGGCCCGCCTCGTTTTCGCCCACGAGGGCGATTTTGTCGCCCTTGTTGGCGATAAAGCTGACATTGTCCAGCACCTTCACGCCGTCCACCGTCTTGGTGATGCCCTCCACAAACAGGATGTCCTTTCCGGCCTCCCGCTCCGGCTCAAAGCCCACATAAGGGTATTTGCGGCTGGAGGCGGGCATCTCCTCCAGCGTAATGGAATCCAGTATCTTCTTGCGGCTTGTGGCCTGCTTGGATTTGGATTTGTTTGCGGAAAAGCGCTGGATAAAGTTTTGCAGATCGCGGATCTTTTCCTCTTTTTTCTTATTCTGGTTGCGGATGAGCTGCTGCATCAGCTGGCTGGATTCGTACCAAAAATCGTAGTTGCCCGCATACATCTGCACCTTGTTGTAATCGATATCCACGATATGGGTGCAAACCGCATTCAAAAAGTGGCGGTCATGGCTGACGACGATGATGGTGCCGGGATAATCCATCAAAAATTCTTCCAGCCAGTCGATGGATTCAATGTCCAGGCCGTTGGTGGGCTCGTCCAGCAGCACGATGGACGGCCGGCCGAACAGAGCCTGCGCCAGCAGTACCTTCACCTTCTGGCGGCCGTCCAGCGCCGACATGGGCGCGGTATGCAGGTCCATCGGAATGCCCAAACCGTTCAAAAGCTGGTCCGCCTCTGTCTCGGCCTCCCAGCCGTTCATCTCGGCAAATTCACCCTCCAGCTCAGCGGCTTTTTCACCGTCCGCGTCGGTAAAGTCCTCTTTCGCATACAGCGCTTCTTTTTCTTTCATAATGTCATACAGGCGGCGGTTGCCCATGATGACGGTGTCCATAACATTGTACTCGTCGTATTTGAAATGGTCCTGCTCCAGAACGCTCATCCGGTCGTCCGCGCCCATAGTCACCGAGCCGGTGGTAGGCTCCAGCGCGCCGGAAAGGATGCGCAGCAGCGTGGACTTTCCGGCGCCGTTCGCTCCGATGATGCCATAGCAGTTGCCGGCCGCAAATTTCAGATCGACGTGTTTATACAGCGTGCTGCCCGCGAACTGCAGGCTGACGTCGGTTACAGTTAACATAAAATTCTCCTTTTTCCCGGGCCGCACCGCACAATCCGCGGCTGACGCCTTAAACTCCGTCCCGCCTGCAGCTTTTCCGTCCTGTTTCGCAAAAGCCCTCGCCAAAACACAACGTGCGGCGGTTTCGCCCACGGGCGAAATCGCGCTGAATGGAGCCGCCTGCGCCGAAGGCACAAGCTGTGAGCCTTGTTTCATGTGACGAAAAAATTTTTGTACGGTCCGGCGTTTTGGAATGCTACAGTGCCGCCCTTTTACAAAACGCTATCTTGTTTACCATACCATGCCCGGCACGCTTTGTAAATACCTTTATACTTTATTATTATGGACGCACGGCGCTTGACGGATGCCGCCGCCATGCCGTACAATGGATGCTGTACCCCCGCTGCGGCAGCGCCCCGCGCCCCGGGCGGGTTCAGAAAGGAGCGCCGCTTTATGCCGCTGATCATTCCACAGACCCTGCCCGCCTACAAGGCGCTCGAGGAAGAAAACGTGTTCGTCATGCACCGGGCCCGCGCCATGACGCAGGACATCCGCCCGCTGCGCATCCTGCTGGTAAATCTGATGCCGACGAAAATCGCCACCGAAACACAGATCGCCCGCATGCTGGCCAACAGCCCCCTGCAGGTGGAGCTGACGCTGCTGCACATGGATTCCCACGAGAGCACGCATGTGCCCGGAGCGCATCTGGAGGCGTTTTACAAAACCTTCGACGAGATCAAAACCGAGCGCTTCGACGGCATGATCGTTACCGGCGCGCCCGTGGAAATGCTGGCCTACGAGGAAGTAGATTACTGGCCCGAGCTTTGCGCCATTTTTGAATACAGCAAAACGCACGTGTACAGCACGGTGCACATCTGCTGGGGCGCGCAGGCTGCGCTGTATTACCATTACGGCATCCACAAGCGCGTACTGCCGCAAAAAGTGTTCGGCATTTTCGCCCACCGGGTGACACGCCCGAAAAACCCGCTGGTGCGCGGCTTTGACGAAGTGTTCTACGCGCCCCATTCCCGCCATACCGAGCTTTGCCGCGAGGAGGTGGACGCCTGCCCTGCGCTGCGTGTGCTGGCCGAAAGCGGCAGGGCCGGGCTGCATATCCTCGCCACAGATTCCGGCCGCCAGATCTTTGTGTGCGGCCATATGGAATACGACCGCGACACCCTGCGCCTGGAGTACGAGCGCGACGTTAAAAGAGGCCTTCCCATCGCCGTACCGGAGAATTATTTTGAGGATGACGACCCCGCCAAGGGCGTTGTTTTCCGCTGGCGCAGCCACGCCAACCTGTTTTTTTCGAACTGGCTGAATTATTACGTCTATCAGGAAACGCCTTACGATTTGGAGAAGCTGTGAAATGGAAGCAAAAACGGTAAAAAGCAATATGACGGATATGACGCAGGGCAGCCCAGCCGGACTGATCCTGTTTTTCGCGCTGCCGCTGCTGGTGGGCAACATGTTCCAGCAGCTTTACAATATGGTGGACAGCATCGTAGTGGGCCGCTTTGTGGGCAGCACGGCGCTGGCCGCCGTGGGTACGGCGTTTCCTGTGGTGTTCCTGCTGTCCAGTATGTTTATGGGGCTGGGCATCGGAGCCATGGTCATGGTGAGCCAGTTCTACGGCGCGGGCGACGCCGAACGCCTGAAGGCCACCATCGACACTATCTATACCGCGCTCATCGTCGGCATCGTGCCGCTCTCCATCGTGGGCATCCTTGTCAGCCGCCCCATCATCGCGCTGCTGGCGGTCCCGGCCGACACCGCGGACCAGTGCTGGATCTACATGGTCATCGTGCTGGGCGGGCTGATCGGCAGCCTGGGGTATAATGCCAACTCCGGCATCCTTCAGGGCCTGGGCGACAGCAAAACGCCGCTGCTGTTCCTTGTCATAGCGTGCATCATCAACATCGTACTGGACCTTCTGTTCGTGGTGGTATTCCACTGGGGGGTAGCGGGCGTGGCCATTGCCACCATCATTGCACAGGCGTTCAGCTGGATATTCGGCATTTTCTACATCAACAAAAAATATCCCCAGATCCACATCCATCCGTTCTGCTTCAAGTTCGACAAAGCGCTTTTCGGCCAGATCGTCAAGCTGGGCGTGCCCGCCGGCGTGCAGCAGGCGCTGTTCAGCTTCGGCGTCATGGCCATGCAGCGGCTCATCAACAGCTACGGTTCGGCGTTTATGGCGGGCTTCAACGGCGCCAACAAGCTGGATACCTTTGCCTTTATGCCCATCCAGAGCTTTGCCACCGCAGCCACCACGTTCGTTGGGCAAAACATCGGCGCCAACAGGCCCGAGCGCGTGCACAAGGGCACTGTTGCCACGCTGTGGATGAGCTGCGGCTTCAGCGTGCTGGTGGCCGCGCTGCTGCTGCCCACGGGACGCTTCTGCATGCGTCTGTTCTCCACCGAACCCGCCGTCATTGAAAGCGGATTTGCGTACCTGGCGCGCATTCTGCCGTTCTACTGGATGCTGGCCATTATGTTCGTGCTGTCCAGCATCATGCGGGGCGCGGGCGAGATGATGGTGCCTATGATCTCCAGCCTTGCGGCGCTGTGGCTGGCCCGTGTGCCCGCGGCCTATCTGCTGGCGCATTTTTTCGGGCCGATGAACATCCATTTCTGCTACGCCATCGGCTGGGCGCTGGGGCTGGCCATCTGCGTGCCGTACTATTTCTCCGGCCGCTGGAAAGAAAAAAGCATTGTCGTGCGCGCGGCCGGCGGAAGCTGAATACAAAAAAGCGCCTTGAACGGGACCTTCAAAAGTCCTGTTCAGGGCGCGCTTTTTTGCTGCTGCTATTTTCGACGGTCTGCCCGGACAAAAGGCGGCTCAACGCGCGGCTCCACCAGAAGCCTGTATTTTTCAGGACGGCGGTATGCGTTGCCGTGCGCCTCGCATTCGCGGTAGGCGCGAAGCCGCGCCAAATCAAGTGCGGCAAGATAAATTCCTTCCTCTTTATCCGCTTGCAGGATACAGGTATCCCGCGAGCCCTCCAATTCGGGAAGATATGCTACGCCGTCAAAAGCGCTGGAGCCGCCGTTGCAATCCGGAACAGATGCCGGATAATTGCAGGTTGCGACCGCCAGCATGTTTTCAAAGGCCCTTCCCCGCAGCTGGGAAAGGCGGTTGATTTCCATAGGACAGGCATTGGGAACCAAAATGAGCTCTGCCCCTTTCAGCATCAGGACCCGTGCGCTCTCCGGGAATTCCCTGTCGTAGCAGATCATTGCCCCTACTTTTACTTCACCGCAGGCGGTATCCAAAGCGCAAACGTAAAAATCCTCACCGGGTGTCAGCTCCCGCTCCACATCAAAATCACAGGTATGCACTTTGGCGTAAACGAGCTTTCTCTCTCCGAACCTGTCAAAAAGAACAAGCGTATTGCGCGGGCCTCCCGCATATTCTTCCAGCAGCGTGACGCCGATGGCCATTTCCAGCTCCCCGGCAAGCCGCTGGAAGGAACGGACAAAGCTGCCGCCGGACGGAACAGCCTCAGCCTTCCACTCCTCCGCGGGCCGTCCGTAAATATTGTATCCGTTGCTCCACATCTCGGGGAACAAAGCGATATCCGCCCCCATCTTCTTCGCTTTCCGACAGGCACGGATTCCCTTTTCCAGATTCTCTTCCAAGCCGCCGCAGGGCGCTATCTGCAATAAGGCAATTTTCAAAGGCCGCATATATGCCTCTCCCCCTTTACCGCCCGCACAGCGTGCGAACGCGTTCCGCACACAGCAGCATTCCGGCCACGCCCGCCAGCAGGAACGCCGGCAGCAGACCGATGCCCAGCCGTGCGGCCAGCACGCCGAACAGAGCGGGCATAAATGTGGTGCCCACATATGCGCATGCCATCTGCAGGCCAATGACCGCCTGGGAACGCTCCGCCCCAAAGCGGTAAGGCGTTTCATGGATCATACTCGGGTACACGGGCGCAAAGCCCAGCCCAAGCACGGCCATTGCCGCCACGCCGAACCCGGCAGGCAGCGGCAGCATCAGCAGCACGGCGCCCCCGGCGCTGACGAGCTGGCCCAGCCGGATGAGCGCCGCGCTTTTCATACGCATACTGGCAAACCCGGAAAGGAACCGTCCCAAAGTGATGCCCAGAAAGTACAGCGACACGCCCCGGGCCGCCGCCTCTGCTGAAAGCCCCCGTGCTTCCACCAGGTAGCTGGCGCCCCAAAGGCCCGCGGCCGCCTCGATGGCACAATAGAAAAAGAATGTCGCCAGCGCGCCTTTCACGCCCGGAATGTTCAGCGTGCTTTGTTTTTTGCCCGCCTGCTTCGCGGCCGCGGCCTCGGCCCGCAGAGCCGCCCGGTCCTCATATCTGTCCCACATGGGCAGCGTGACGGCCAGCACCGCCACCAGACAGAACTGGATGGCACACACCGTGCCGTAACCGCCGCGCCAGCCATGCTTCCCGCCCAGGAACAGCGATAGGATAACAGGCCCCAGTGTAGCTCCCACGCCCCAAAAGCAGTGCAGCCAGCTCATGTGGCGCGCCTCGTAGTGCAGCGCCACAAAGTTGTTCAGCCCCGCGTCCACCGCGCCCGCGCCCAGGCCCATTGGCACCGCCGCCAGCGCAAGCCACCAGAAGCCCGGCGCAAGCGCATAGCCCAGCAGTGCGCAGGCCGTCATTGTCACACTTACCAGCGTTACACGGCCGGTGCCGAAGCGGTGCAGCATCCTGTCCGCCGAAAGGCTGGCCACCACCGTGCCGCCCGCCACGATCATTGAAAGCACGCCCGCACTGTCCAGCGGTACGCCCAGCGCGGGCTGCATGGCGGGCCACGCCGCGCCCAGCAGCGAATCCGGCAAGCCCAGGCTGATGAATGCCGCGTAGATCATACAAAGAAAAAACGTCGCCATAGATCCGGTCCCTTCTGCCCCATCGGGGCGATGTCCTGTGCATGCGCCGGGCTAAGCCTACGGCGCGGTTTAAAACTCCGCAAGCTCCGTAAATGCACTGTCCTCCGCTTCGGTGACGCTCCCATAGATGCACCGGGTCCTGCAGCCCACACGCAGATAATGGCGCAAAACGGTCTTTGCCGTGAAAGGCATCTCCCGCTTCAGCACGCTGTCATACGGCACCCACTCCAGCCTGCCCTCATCACATGTGCCTCTCACTGCGGCGCCGGGCTTCAGCCCTGCAAAAAAATAGTAATTCTGCCGGATCTCCCCGTTTTTCATGCGCAGCGTGATATACCGCAGACGCAGCTCCTCCAGGCTTTCCTCCGTAAGGCCGGTCTCTTCCCGCAGCTCCCGCAGAGCACAGGCCCGAGGGTCGTTCAATTCGGCCTGCTCAAAATGGCCGCCTACGCCGCACCAGGACGGCGCTACCACGCGGGAGCCGACCCGGTACAGCATCAGCAGTTTCCCCTCCCGAAAAAGGTATACCGCAGTCATATTCCGCAGCTTCTCAGCCATGGTGTTTCCCTCCGTCCGGCGCACTGCTGCACGCCAATGTTTCCAGTATAAAACGGGCCGCCCGTTTTTTCAAGCCGGACAGCCTGTTTCATCTTGGAAAAAAAACGCTTTTTCGCCAAGGTGCTTCCGAACAGGCGTTTGGCCCCGTTCGCAGCGCACGGCGGTCTTCGCCGCAGCTTCGCTTTAAACGCCCCGCGCCGGCCCGCGGGGCGCACAGCATTGTTTGAAATGAAAAAGGGGACAGCTGAGCGCTAAGGGCCGCATCCCCTTTCGGCGCGGTTGTCCGCAAGGGGACTTTGCACGCTTCTATACGCGCCTGCGGGCGCAGTTCCCCTTTTGGCCGCATCCGCCCCATGGCCTGCACTTTGCTTCGCAAGGCTGCATGGCTTTGCCGCCGCCAGCTTTTTCTCCGGAAGCTCTTTTACCTTTTCACTTTTTTCGGCATTCCGACAGGCCGCCCGTTTCTTTATCGCCTCGGCAAAAACGGAATGCCGCAGCGCTTCACGCCGCCCCCAGGCTCAGCAGCCACCGCAGCGCGGGACAGAGTCCCGGACAATTCGCCGTCAGATACGCCGCCACATCCTGCATCTTCGTCGCTTCGGTGATAACCAGGCCCGCATCTGCATTCGCCCCCACAGAGACAGGCGCCGCAGCTGCGCCGCCCACGGCCACCCGGGAAGCAACGGCCGCGCCGCCCATGGCGTACATACCAATGGCACAGCCGCCTGCCGCCACCAGCCCCACGGCCACGCCGCCCACAGCGAACCCGCCCAGCGCAAGGCCACCCAGGCTCAGCAGGCCCACACCAATGCCGCAGAAGCTTACAACGCCCACGCCAAATCCCCCCAGCGCGACGATGCCCGTGGCAATATTGCCGATGGCGATGACGCCTTTTGCACGCCGCAGGCCATAGCCGCAGTTGATGTGCACCAGTGGAAGGCCGAGCAGTGTGTGTTTGCTTTTGTATTCATAACCGGGAACAACGTTCACCGTCGCGCCCGCCGGCACACACACCGTCTGTCCTGCCGTCACCACCTGCACCGTACCGCCGGGCTTCGTTTCCACCACGGCCTCCGGCCGCACCAACGCGTCCAGTGAAGTACCGAACAGGTCCGCCAGAGCCACCAGCTTGGGCAGATCCGGCATGGTCTGCCCCGCCTCCCATTTGCTCACCGCCTGACGGGAAACATCCATCAAGTCTGCAAGCTGTTCCTGGGAAAAGCCTTTTTCCCGCCGCAGCCGCACAAGGTTATCCGCAAAGGTCATATTGATCTCTCCTTTTGTTTTTGATGGACTTATCATAGCCTGTTCCCCTTTCTGTGCGCCACCAACCTGCGCCTTGCAATTTGTCAACCGCAGGTTGCGTGTGCTTTTTCTGCTCTTCACAAAGCAAAAAGGGCCGCGCCGTGGCGCGGCCCGCAAAACAAGCGGGGAGTGCGGTCAGCGGTTCATCTCGCTCACCGGGCCCGTGGCGTTGTGCTCCAGACGTCCAGTCTTCATACAGCCGTGCAAACAGCCTGTCGACTTCCTCGCAGCGTTTTCGGCTCGAGCCTGTTCGCTTTGCATCTGTCCTATCTCTGCTGCCTGCTCACTCCCGAGGTTTTTCTGCAGCTCGCATATCCGCTGTCCTCGATCCAATTGCGCCTGTTCCATCCAATGCTGTAACCATGCCAGCAAATAAACATACAACATATCACAGCGAATGTAGGGTTTAAAGTATCTGCCCGTACCGTACTGTGAATAACAGGTGCAACTGAAGTAACGATTCCGTATTTTGTTTTGCCGTTCGTCGCAAACTTCATTGACCATCCACAGTCCGCACAACGTACCAGTCCGGCAAATATTTGTGTGGTTGCGTTCTTTTGTTTCCTTCGCCGGGAGGCGATTTGCTGCTGTACACGCTCAAAGTCCTCTTTGGAAATGATTGCTTCCTGGGTTCCCTCGACACGCATCCATTCACTCTGCGGCTTGCGTATCCGCTTTTTGTTTTTGTATGAGATATTCGTCTCACGGTAGTGGATGGTGTTGCCGATGTACGTCTCATCCTTGAGGATGCTCTTGACCTGTGCAATTGTCCAGGCATACCGCTTTTCCTCCGGAGCGTCCCTGTAGATATTGGCAAACGTCCCGTCGCGCTGATAATTCAGCCAACCGGGTGTGGGAATCTTCTCCTGCGTCAGTGTCCTTGTGATTTTAGCCGCGCCCGCACCGTAAAAGGCCAGTGTATAGATTCGGCGGATGATCCAGCTTGTTTCCTCATCGATCACCAGCTTATTCTTTACATCCGGGTGCTTTTTGTATCCGAGCGGGGCATATGCGCTAACCCGTTCTCCTGCCTCAAATTTCGCCGCGAGTGAGTTTTTCACCTTGCGGCTAGTAGTTTGTCAAGTTAGTAAATAGAAGTAGCGTAAAGAAGAAAGAAATGGTAAACTATCGTCGGGTGATGAGAAGTGAACCACAAATATATCGTAACATTAACAGAAGAAGAGCGGCAGGAACTGCGAGCACTGGTCCAAAAAGGGCAGACCCAGGGATATCGGATCAAACACGCGCAAATACTGTTGAAACTGGATGAAAGACCGGAGAACCAGGGGTGGACATACGAGAAAATAAAGGCAGCGTATCATGCCACCCCCCACACCATCAGCCAGATTGCGAAACGATTTGTAACAGGCGGAGTGGAAGCGGCGCTGGGGCGGAAAGAGCAGGCCAACCGACATAAAAAGATCGATGGGCGGGTGGAGGCTCACATCATAGCCATTGCCTGTTCACAAGCGCCAGAGGGACGGGAGCGGTGGACCTTGCAGCTGATAGCGGATGAACTGGTACGGCTTGGCGTTGTGGGCAGCATTTCAGACACAGCGGTAATGGAAACACTGAAAAAAACGAACTTAAGCCCTGGCAAAAGAAGGAATGGTGCATTCCAAAGCCCGGGGCGGAGTTTGTAGCGCGGATGGAGGACGTTCTGGATGTATATCAGCGTCCTTATGATCCTCTGCGCCCGGTGGTCTGCCTGGATGAGACGAACCGGCAACTTATTGAGAAGCGAAGCATTCCGCCAAAGCCCGGAAATCCAGAGCGGGAGGATTATGAATATCGCCGCTGCGGCGTGGTCGACCTGTTCGTTGCATTTGAACCGTTGGCCTGCAAGAGAGTGGTAAAACTGACCGATACCAGAACTGCCGTGGATTTTGCCCATTTCCTGCGCGAGTTGATAGAGGTTCATTACAGCCACTGCGAAAAAATAGTACTGGTCATGGATAATTTGAATATCCACTCCATCGCTTCGCTGTATAAGGTCTTTGATCCAGCCACAGCCAGACACATCGCACGGCGTTTGGAGATCCACTATACACCCATTCACGCTTCATGGCTGAATATGGCTGAAATCGAAATCGGCATTCTTTCCAGACAGTGCCTGTCCCAATCCCTGTCCTCTTTTGAACTTATGACTCGTCAGGTCAACGCATGGACTTTACACAGAAATGCCGCTTGTTCTACTGTCCATTGGAGATTTTCCTCCTGTGATGCCAGATGTAAACTCAGAAAGCTTTATCCCATTATTTTGTAATTTCTAACTTGGCAGAGTACTAGTATCCTTGGCGAACCATTCATTGAACATACGTCATTCGGGAAGGTGAAGTGCAAACAGCAAAAAATCCAGTATTCATGCGGGTTTGCGGCGAGATGGCTCTCGAATAGATAGCTCCCTTTCAGGCTATGAAAGGACTGTAATCACAATCGCATATTTGTTTTCAAGGGAGAATGGCGGTAGCTGCGGTCATTCTCCCTTTTTTCGTTCCTGCCACTTTCAACAGGAGGAACAGAAAATGGAAGAACAAAAAAACAAAGCAAAGCGCGGAGTAAAACCCGCTGCACAGATGCAGGAGGAAAGGATTACACAGCTTCCTTTAGCGGAGCTACACGACTTTCCCAATCATCCCTTTAAGGTACGGGACGATGAAGCTATGCAAGAAACAACGGAGAGCATCAAGCAGTATGGCGTGCTTGTCCCCGCTATCGTCCGTCCCCGCGAGGATGGCGGATATGAGATCATCGCCGGACACCGCCGAAAGCACGGCAGCAAATTGGCGGGCCTTTCGACAATGCCCTGTATCGTCCGTGAAATGGACGATGCAACTGCTACCATTCTCATGGTAGACAGCAATATCCAGCGGGAGAATATCCTTCCCAGCGAGCGGGCGCAGGCGTACAAAATGAAGCTGGAAGCCCTAAAACGGCAGGGTGTGCGTAATGACTTAACTTCGCCGCAAGTTGCGGCGAAGTTCCGCGCGGATGATGAAGTGGCAAAGGATGCCGGGATCAGCGGCGATACGGTACGACGCTATATCCGGCTTACAGAACTTGCCCCGGAGCTTCAGCAGATGGTGGACGATAAGAAAATCGGTATGACCCCTGCCGTTGAGATTTCCTATCTCAAACCGGAGGAACAGAAAATGCTCCTGACGGCCATAGACAGCGAACAGGCCACGCCGTCGCTTTCACAGGCACAGCGCATGAAAAAGCTCTCGCAGGACGGAAAGCTCAACGATGATACCATGCTTGGTATCATGATGGAGCAGAAAAAGCCGGAGACGTACAGCGTCACCATTTCCGGGGATAAGCTGCGAAAATACTTCCCGCGTTCATATACCCCGCAGCGCATGGAAGAAACCATCCTGAAACTGCTGGAAGGCTGGCTGAAAAAGCGGCAGCGCAGCCAGGAAAGATAAATTGAATACTGCACTACCATAAGCCGGGCAAGGATCGTTCCTCGCTCGGTATTTTATTACACCGAAGATTGGAGGAACACCATGTTTATCTGCACCTTTAAGCACACGCCCGAAACTGTGGACTGTAAATACTGCCTGCTGTACCACCACCGCCGCTGCACGTCGAAAAACGGCTGCCCCTATCTCGCTGAACGGATTGAGGCCGGTGCCGTGGACTATGGCACCGTCGTGAGGGATATGTTCAAAAGCCCTACAACCGTCCTCCGCTGGAGGCTGGTCAATCTCATCGAGGATTTCCCGGATACCATGTGGGAGAGTAAAGATCATGAAAAACGCTTCTTCCGTATCTGGACCGAGATCGGCACACGTAAAAGGCGCGACACGCCCCGATTCTTTGCAGCCCTTTACCTTCTCACCTCAAATGAGGATGTCTATTGCAGGGCATATAACGCTTTTACCTCGGATGGCGTTGATCCGAGCTATATCCGTATGAGCGGTATCGAACCATCGGGATATGCGCTGGTGCAGGCGGCAAAGAGCATCTATCTCGGTACGGATCATTTTTCCGTTGCCGATCTTTCCGACTGTGAGGCCATCGGCTCCGATGCGTTCCGGGTCATCGTAAACGCCCTGCTCATCGCCAGGTACGGAAGGAACGTTATGAGCATCAAGGGGAAAAGGCAGGCAGCCGTGTAGCTGCCTGAAAGAAAATTGCAGGAGGTGAAGGACAATGGCTGTGTGCCGCGTTGAGAAAACGAAAAATTACACCGTCATGGCCAACTATCATCTGCGGGACAAGCGCCTTTCCCTGAAGGCAGTCGGTCTGCTCTCGAAAATGCTGTCTCTGCCGGAGGAATGGGATTACACCACGCGCGGGCTCGCAGCCATCTGTAAGGACGGTGTGGACGCTATCGGCGCGGCGCTCAAGGAGCTGGAAAACTGCGGCTACCTTGTACGGCACCGCCTCCGCGATGATAGAGGCCGGATGCGGGATACGGAGTATGTGATCTATGAATCACCACATACGGCTTTACCAGATACGGAAAACCCGTATCTGGATAACCCGGATACGGTAAAACCGGATACGGAAAATCCCGCACAATTAAGTAAAGATATAAGTGATTCCCAAAAAGAAAAAAATAAAAATGGATCAAGCATCCATTCAATTCCTTTCCCTTCCGGAGAAGAAACTCCGAAACCGGAAACGAAGCGAAAAGACGCGAAGCTCGAAGAAATGGCAAGATACAGAGAGCTCATCAAGGAAAACATCGAGTATGATGCGCTTTGCTGTGATTTTCCGTACAGCCATGACCGTCTGGATGAGATCGTGGAGCTCCTTGTGGAAACGGTATGCTCCGGGAAACAGTATATCCGCGTATCCGGTGAGGATTACCCTGCCGAGGTGGTCAAGTCCCGGCTGCTGAAGCTGGACAGCGAACACATCCGCTTTGTGTTCGACTGCCTGAAAGAGAACACGACAAAGATACGGAACACCCGGCAATACCTGCTGGCGACGCTGTATAACGCGCCTGCCACCATCGGCAGCTACTACTCCGCGCTGGTAAACCACGACATGTACGGCGGCTCGATTTGAAATCGAAACGCCGTTTTTTACTCAAAAGAAGAAATGGAGGTACATCATGAACAGCATCAAGATTTTTGAAAGCGAGGGCTTTGGTCAGGTCCGGGTGCTGACCATTGCGGATGAGCCTTGGTTCGTGGCCGTTGACGTGTGCCGCGCGCTGGACATCAAAAACGGCAGGGATGCGCTGAACCGGTTGGATGAGGACGAAAAAATGAGCGTAGTTTCAACCGACGCTCATTCAGGGCGGCGCGGCGGCGCGCAGCAGTATAACGTGATAAATGAACCCGGCCTGTACGCGCTTATTTTAGGCAGCCGGAAGCCGGAGGCAAAAGCCTTCAAACGGTGGATCACCCATGAGGTCATCCCCGCTGTCCGCAAACACGGCGGGTACTTGACGGATCAAAAGCTGTGGGAGATCGCTACTTCCCCGGAGGCGCTTCACAAGCTCACCGGAGACCTGCTTGCAGAACGCAGGCGAAACGGCAGGCTCACAGAGGAAAATCGGCTGCTTCATAACAAGGCTCAGTATTATGACTGCTTCATCGACACCGAAACATGCACCAACCTGAGAGAGACAGCGAAGGAACTGGCCGTATCCGAGCGCAAGCTCGCGCGCTTTCTCATTGACGCCGGCTTTGCATACCGCGCTCCGGCAGGACACCTTCTGCCATACGCAAAACCTGCCAATGAAGGACTGTTCGTCGTGAAGGACTATTGCCGCAACGGACATTGCGGCGCTTATATGCTTATTACCCCGCAGGGAAAGATGGCGCTGTACGCCCTTCGCCATCTCATCACTCAAAATACATGATCTCCCTGTCGATCAATCGAAAGGAGGAAAACCGTGCAGGAGGAAGTCGAAAACAGAGCCGTAACACTGATTGTCAGCGGCAGCAAGCTCACCGGCAGAGTGCTCAAAGCTGCGTTTGAGAAATATCTTGCCCGCCAAAAGGCCCTGAAACAAAAGCTGGAAGCTGCAAAGGACGTGAATCCCCAGGGCAAGCAGACCGTCAAGGAGCTCGTCGGACAAAACGCCGGTGTTGCCAATATCGAGATCACAGACAAGAACATCAGGAGTTTTGACCGCGTGGCACGAAAATATGGCGTGGATTACGCCGTGAAAAAGGACAGAAGCACATCTCCGCCCAAGTACCTTGTGTTTTTCAAGGCCAGAGACGCCGACGCGCTGACGGCTGCGTTTACCGAGTATTCCAAGAAAGCTGTCAAGCGGGAAACGGAGCGCCCGTCTGTTCTGGACAAGCTGCGGAGCTTTGTCGCGCTTGCCAGGGATAAAGCCATTGAGCGCACGCGCCACAAGGATAAGGGGCTGGAGCTATGACAAAGATCAACGTCAAAAAGCTGGTCCTCACCCATATCCCCTATGCGTTCATCGCACTGCTGGCAACAAAGCTGGGGCAGGCGTGGCGGTTTGCGCCGGGCGCGGATTTTTCGGGAAAGGTGTTGGGGCTGCTGACCGGCTTCTCCGTTGCCTTTCAAAGCGCCTTGCCCAGCATTCACCCTACCGATCTTCTCGTTGGCATCACCGCCGCGGCTATCATCCGCCTGGTTGTTTACGTCAAAGGCAGAAACGCCAAGAAGTTTCGGAAAAATCTGGAGTATGGAAGCGCGCGTTGGGGCCGGCCGGACGATATTCGGCCCTATGTCGATCCCGTCTTTGAGAATAACGTGATCCTGACCCAGACGGAGCGATTGACCATGAACAGCCGTCCGAAGGACCCCAAGACCGCACGGAATAAAAACGTCCTGGTCGTCGGCGGCTCCGGCAGCGGCAAGACACGGTTCTGGCTGAAGCCGAACCTGATGCAATGCACCTCCAAAACCTATCCCACCTCGTTTGTCGTCACCGATCCGAAGGGCAGCATCGTGATCGAGTGCGGGAACCTGTTGCGGCGCAACGGGTATCGCATCAAGATCATGAACACGATCAACTTCAAAAAGAGCCATCACTATAATCCTTTCGCGTACATTCACTCCGAAAAGGACATTTTGAAGCTCGTCACCTGCCTGATCTCCAACACGAAGGGCGAGGGCAAAACCGGCGACGATTTTTGGGTCAAGGCCGAAACCCTGCTCTATACCGCCCTGATCGCTTACATCCACTACGAAGCCCCGGAGGAGGAGCAAAACTTCTCCACGCTTCTGGAGTTCCTCAATTCCATGGAGGTGCGCGAGGACGACGAGGAGTTCCAGAACCCCGTCGATCTCATCTTTGAGGAGCTGGAAAAGACAAAGCCCAACAGCTTTGCAGGACGGCAGTACCGCCTATACAAGCTGGCGGCGGGCAAGACAGCAAAATCCATCCTCATTTCCTGCGGCGCCCGCCTCGCTCCCTTTGACATCGCGGAGCTGCGGAACATGACCGCCTACGATGAGCTGGAGCTGGATACCCTGGGGGATCGCAAAACAGCGTTGTTCTTTATCATGAGCGATACGGACGACACGTTTAACTTCTTAATCAGCATGGCCTACACACAGCTTTTCAATTTGTTGTGCGAAAAGGCCGACGACGTGTACGGCGGGAGGCTTCCGATTCATGTGCGCTGTCTGATCGACGAAGCGGCGAATATCGGGCAGATTCCCCGCCTGGAAAAGCTCATGGCAACGATACGTTCCCGCGAGATCTCCGCCTGCCTTGTTTTGCAGGCGCAATCTCAGCTCAAAGCGCTGTATAAGGACAATGCCGATACGATCATCGGCAACATGGATTCCCGCATCTTTCTGGGCGGCTCGGAACCCACTACCCTGAAAGAGCTGTCCCAGGCGCTTGGGAAGGAGACGATAGACACCTATAACACCGGCGAGAGCCGTGGGCGGGAGGTCTCCCACAGCCTGAACTATCAAAAGCTCGGCAAGGAGCTGGCGAGCGTGGACGAGCTGGCCGTCCTGGACGGCGGCAAGTGCATTTTGCAGCTTCGCGGCGTGAGACCGTTTCTCTCCGCAAAGTACGACATCACACAGCATCCGAACTACAAATACCTTTCCGATTACGATAAGCGCAACGCCTTTGACATTGAGAAATACATCTCCACACAACTGAAACCGAAACCGGATGAGGTCTACGAAGTCTTTGACATAGACCTCACCGGAGAGCCTACAACCGCCTGAACAGGGCGGTTTTTATATAGATTCCCCCTGGTAAAGACAAAAATGGCCGCCTTTCAAATCATCATTTTTGAAAGGAGCGCTTCTGACGGACACGGTGGCCGGATAACCGTTTGTCAGCGGCAAAAAACATCGTATGGCATTTTTCAACTCTGCTGTTGGGGTCCTTCAGACCCTCGTCATCGCTCTGGGTGCCGGTCTCGGCATTTGGGGCGCGATCAACCTGCTGGAAGGGTACGGCAACGACAACCCCGGCGCAAAAAGCCAGGGCATGAAACAGTTCATGGCTAATTAGTTGGAACAAAAAACGAAAGGAAAAGCACAATCCAGACGGTATCAGCGGCAGGCTACAAGAATAAATTGTGATTTCACAAGATTGGTGCTATAATAAGAGAAAAGTTCCTGCCGGGGCAGCCGCCCCGGTGGTATGGATAGAAAGGCAGGAAAACAATATGCACATCAGCTATAAACCACTCTGGCACACACTGTTAGAGCGTGATATGAGAAAAGAGGATTTAAGGCTTGCCGCTGGTATGACAACAAATATGATTGCCAACATGAGCAAAGAGGGAAAGCACATCAGCATGGATACATTAGCCCGTATCTGCGA
>QFCE01002195.1_pt1 | contig 77119 bp, 52 predicted proteins | sample 5346091 | NCBI WGS metagenome assembly QFCE01 (sample SAMN09062252, study PRJNA434731) | Human gut metagenome, whole genome shotgun sequencing project. | isolation source: stool timepoint A chromium assembly | host: Homo sapiens | collected 2015
GCCGCAAGCAACCGCAACAAGAACGGAACAGAAGATCGGCGAGAAAAAATGGCTGCTGCCTCATCCTGCTTTCAAAAACAGCCATCAACCCCGCCCCCTGCCTCATTATGTGCCGATTGGTAGATTTTGGCAGATTCTGGTAGATCCTCGGTAGATTTTGGACGATTGCAAAGCTTCACGCAGCGCTGCCGCAATAGCGCCGCGCAAGACCAAGGCCGCTCGGGGAGGGAGGCGAGCGGCCTTGGGCGGTACGGTACAGGAGGCCTCGCGCGGCGCAGCCGCGCGAGGGTGCCGGGCGGCAACGCCGCCCGGCACCCTGCGGCGCGCGCGATGCGCGCCGCAGGGCTTCGCGCTACTTGCCTTCTGCCGCCTTGCGACCGGCCAGGCGACCGAACGACATGGCCATCGAGTGGCTGGCGCCGGCCACCGTCACGGGATAGTCCACCAGGAAGCGGCCGCCCATGGTGTTCCCCGCCACGAACAGGCCGGGCACCGGGTTCTTCTCGGCATCGAGCGCGCGGCAGTCGACGTCGCAGTCGATGCCGCCGATCAGCACCAACATGCCCGAGTCGCCGAACGGCACCGCGTAGTACGGCGGGTTCTCGATGGGGAACAGGCGCGTGGACACCTTGGAGAAGTCCGCGTCCTTGCCCGCGTGCGCCAGCTCGTTGTAGCGCTCCACCGTCTCCACCAGCGCGTCAGCCGGGATGTTCACGGCCTTCGCCAACTCCTCGATGGAATCGGCCGGGATGATGGAGCCCTGCTCGATCTCGCCCTGGAAGTACGTGTCGGAGGCGTAGCCCGCAGCGAAGTGGTTGATGGCGTGCTCGTACTCGGCTTCCTGCTCGGGCGGGATGTAGTGCGTCACGCCGCCGAAGCACTGGGGCATCGCCGACAGCTGCTCTTTCCACTTGCTGTCGAAGATCTGGTACGACACGCCGCCCTTCTGACGCTTGATGGCGTTCTGCAGCTCCTGCGCTCCCACGTCCTCGTTGGCGAAGCGCTTGCCGTCCTGGTTCACCATGAGGAACGGGTCGATGCCGACGGAGTTCGTTCCCAGGCTGTGCGTCATCGGGGCATAGGGGCCGTCCTCCATGACCGCGCCGGCCCACATGGCCATCTTGTGGCCGTCGCCCGTGTTCACCGGCTTTCCGCTCTTGTCCATGGTGCTGAAGAAGCAGCCGTACTTTGTGGCCTGGGGCGCGTAGTACGTCAGCATCTCGGTGTCGCTGGACATGTCGCCGCACGACAGCACGACACCCTTCTTCGCGTTGACGCGCACGATGTTGCCGTCTTCGTCGGACGCGTACACGCCCACCACCTTGTCGCCTTCCTTGATGAGCTGCTCGCCCTTCAGGTTGAAACGCGCCTCGGCGCCGGCCTTCTGCGCGGCCTCCAGCGTGCCGTGCATGGCCCAGCCGTGATCGGGCAGCAGGTGCACCATGCCGGGGAAGCACGGGTAGTTCTCCTCGCGCCAATTGTAGTTCTCGTTCACCGGGAAGCGCTCAGGGAACACGTAGGGCTTCTCGGGGTCGGTGGGCACGTCGTGGTCGCTGGTCAGCAGCTCGTGCTCGGCAGTGCCGATGTACCAGTCCAAGTCCGGGCCGGAGTTCGCGATCCAATAGTTCAGCAGCTGCGCATTGGGGCGGTTGCCCATGACCTTCATCAGCTCGTTGACCACTTCCTGCGTCTCAGGCTGCTCGATGCCCAGCTGCTTGTGGATCTCGCTGCCGAACGTGCCGAACTCGCCCGAGCGGTAGCCCACGTCGGAACCTTTATCGAAGCCGAACGTCTTCGCGCCCGACTCCGCGGCTTCGCGCAGCGCGCACACGCCCGCCAGGCCGAGGCCCACCACGCACACATCGACGTCGACGGTTTCGGTTACCTTCGACTCGTCGACGGGCGCCGGCGGGTTCATGAACGACGGCACGAACTCGGTGGGGTTGCCGCCCGTCGCTGCGCCGCCCGAACCTGCCGCGCCGCCCTCGGCCGCGCCTGCGTCTGCGCCCGCATCGCTTTTCGCAGCCGGCGCGCATCCCGCGAGGCCGGCCGCCCCGGCCACCGCAGCTGTCGCGCCCAAGCCGAGAAACGTGCGACGGGTGAGTTTCTGCTCTCTCATAATGATCCCCTTCCCTCTTCCTTTGACGAAATGGACGACCGCCGAAAGGCCGCCAACCACGCCTCCAGCATACGAAGCGGCAGGCAAACGGGCATCACCCAGAGCCGCCAAGACCCGGTTTTCTGTCACCCGAAACGGCCAAAATGAGCAGCGCAGCGCTTCGCGACGGGTATCATGTAGGGCAGGGCGCGGCATCCGCACGGGAAGCGGATGGCTCGGGGCATGGAGGGGAGATCGAACATGGCTACGCGCGCAGCATGCTACGCAGGATATGCGTTTCTCCTGCTTGCCAATATCCTCAGCTACCATGCGACCACCGCGTTCGCCAGCGTGCCCTCATTCGACGACGGCACGTACATGCCGGTGCTCGGCGCGACGCACGCAGCAGCGTTCGTAGCCGTCGCCCTGCGGTACCGCAACGTCGCGCACGAGCCCCTTGGCTCGAAGGCGGCCGGTTTCGCCGCCGTAGCGCTGTGCATAGGATTCGCGCTGGTGCCGGGATCATGCAGCGCAGGCGTGCAGCCCGGGTTCGTGGCGGGCACGGTGCTCATCGGCGTCGGCCAGGCGGTGCTCAGCTTGCTGTGGCTGTCGGCGCTGCCGATGTTTTCCTACCGCACCAGCTACCTGTTCCTGCTGGGCAGCCATGCGGCCGCCACCGCGCTGTGCGCGATCGTGCTGCAATACCCGCAGGAATGGTACATCCCCATCACCCTGGCATCGCTGCTGGCGGCATGCGCCTGCGCCACCCGGCTGCGCGTCGCACGGCCCATCGAGCGCACCTTCTCCAGCCAGATAGCCGACGTCGCGCCGCTTGTGGGCAAAGGCGTGCTCGCCGTAGGATTGTTCGCCCTGCTCAGCGGGTTCGTCACCAGCCTATCGGGGCAACCCGACATCGATCCCGATCTCATGCAGTACCTCGTGCTGGGGATTTCCGCCTGCGTGCTGGTCATCATGTCGGTGCCCGCGCTGCTGTTTCGCCAGCCGTTCAAGCTGGAAGGCAGCTACCGCGTGGCGCTGCCGCTTTCCGCGCTGGGCCTGCTGGTGCTGCCAGGGCTGACGGAAGCCGTCCCTCCCGCTATTGCCGGCACACTGGCCACCACGGGCTACATGATGTGCGGCATCGTGCTGGCCTGCACCATCGCCGAAGTGGGAAAGGCTGCGCGCATACCCGTCATGCCGCTGTACGCTGCAAGCGACACGGTTTCGCTGCTGTGCCTGCTGGCGGGAACGGAAGCGGGTGCGCTGACCCGCGTGTACCTTCCGGGGACGAACGCCGGGTTCGCCCTCATCGGGTTGGGAACGCTGTACCTGGTCATGCTGGGTGCTTCCTGGCTCCTTGGCCGCGAGCGCATCCCGCGCCGCAGCGATCCGCAGCCTTCACCGCCGCCCGAGCAAGACGCGCGACCGTCCGGCGGCGCCGCCTCGGAACCCGCCGACGCAACCCGGCTTGCCTCCGCGCCGATCCAGATCGTCGCCGCGCCCGAACCCGATCTCGTCGCCGCCGCCTACGGGCTGAGCGATCTGGAAACCACCGTCTTCAAACAGCTTCTAGAGGGTCGCACCATCGCGCGCATCGCGCAGGATCTCTACCTCTCGCCGAGCGCCGTGAAATACCATACGCAGAAGATCTACCGAGCCTTCGACGTGCATACCCGTGCGGAACTGGCGGCCTTCATGCGCCAGCCTCGCTTGGCCGACGTCGCGCCCGCGCACTCCACGGACGCATTGTCGCCCGAAAACCGCGCTTTTGCACCCGAAACCGAGGCTTTCGGGCGACAATGCGCCGTCGGAGACGACCAACCGGCATCAGCGCCCCTCGCGGTCACCCGCGCGAACCCGTGCGAGCGCTTAGCCCTCCAACACGGCCTGACCGACCGCGAGCGTCAAACGCTCGAGCTGCTGGCCCTCGGGGAAACGGTGGCCGCCATCGCGCGCGCTCTCGACGTCTCGGAGAACACCGTGAAGACGTATACGAAGCGCGTGTACCGAAAGCTCGACGTCCACTCCAAGCAGGACATCATCGACCTGTGCCGCGAGGGGTAGCCGACAGCGCACGATGCCCGTCGTCAAGCCCTACCCCCCCTCGGCGGGCTGAAACGAGAATCGCCCGACCGGCTCCAACCGATCGAGCGATTCGCTTCTTCTCGCAGAAAACGGAGCGAGCCATCGGCCCCGTTCACCTGTCTCATTCTGCCTCGTTCCCTACTGCTTCACCACCAGCACGTCGCAGCGGAGGTTGCGGATGAGGAACGTGGACACGCTGCCCACGAACACGTACTTGATGTTCGACAGCCCGCGCTCGCCGCACACCACGAGGTTCGGCTCGAACGGCTCGATCAGCTCGTGCTCCAGCGTGTCGGCGATGCGCCCCGCATGCACAGACACCTCCACGGAAGGAATGTCCGGGTTCTGGCGCGCCGCAGCCAACACGTCGGCCAGGTCGGCTTCGATGCGCTTTTTGCCCTCGGCGCACAGCGCTTCGAAATCGACGCCCGAAGCCTCGTAGGGAACCGAATCGATCACGTGGCCGAACATGAGCTTCGCGTGGTTGTCCGCAGCGAGCGTCACCGCGCGCTGCGCGACCGCTTCCTGCGTCGACGCGCCGTCGAGCGCGGCGAAGATACGAGCGTATTCCTGCGCCATGGTCGTTCCTTTCCCTCGATTGCATCTGGGGTCATTGTACCCCAAGCAGCACCTCCGCGCGCCGCCGAACGCTACGACGTAACCAGCAAGATGACGCCGACGCACAACAACAGCACGTACGTGAGCTTGAGGAACCTTTCCTGGCTGATCTTCTTCTGCAGCTTGCTGCCCAGAAACGTGGCCAGCACGGCCAACGGCACGCAGAACACGATGATCTGGACGACGTCGCCCGTGAAGTGCCCCTGCTGAAACGCGATGCCTGCGTAAATAAGGTTGAGCACGGTCCACACGGCGGAAAGCGTGATGCGGAACTGCTGCTGATCGCGCAGCTTCTGCACCGCGTAGATGACCAGCAGCGCGCCGCCCGACACGAACATGCCTTGGATCAGGCCGGCCAGAGCGAGAATGATCCACAGCGCCCATTCCGGCATGAACTTCTGCTGGGGCACCGCCAGGTTCTTGATACCGATGATCACAATGATCACGCCGTAGATCTTCAACAGGATATGCAGGGGCACCAGGGTATCCAGCCAAATGCCCAGCACCATGAACACGATCATCGCGCCCAGGATCTTGCCAAGCTCGCGCCAATTCACGCTCTTGATGTTGAGTGCCGTCAGCAAGCCGCAGGCGAAAAAGCCCATCGCGTTGAGGATGGACACCGTAGATTCCAGGCCCAGCAGCGTCGTGCCCACCGGCATGGCGAAGATGTTCCCTGCGAATCCCGTGATGGCCTGGACCGTGTATGCGAAAAAGAACGCGGCCAGGAAAAGCGCTTTTTCCATATATGCTACAATCCTTATCTATGTGACCAGCCTACAAGTGTAGCACGGGGCGCACATCATAAGACGACGCACACGCCAGAGGACGGAATTGCATGGCGGGATTCACCATCACCATCGCAGGAGACTCGGCGCTCAACTTGGAATTCGCCCATGCGATATCCGCGGAGACGAGCGCCAAGATCCGCATGGCCGCAGACAACCTTACCGCAGATCCCATTCGGGGCATCACCGAGCTGGTGCCCACGTTCTGCTCGCTTATGGTGTATTACAACCCCCTGGTCATCACGTTCGACGAGCTGTCCACGAAGCTGCGCTCCAAGCTGCGCGACGTGGGCGAGGCCGACCTCAGCATCCGCAAGATCGTGCCCATCCCCGTGTGCTACGGGGGCGAGTTCGGCCCCGACCTGGCGAACGTGGCGCAACTGGCAGGCCTTTCCGAAGACGAAGTGATCGCCATCCACACCGAGCGCGACTACCTCATCGACATGCTGGGCTTCCTTCCCGGCTTCGCCTACCTGGGCGGCCTCGACGAGCGCCTGCACACGCCGCGCCTGGCCGTGCCGCGCACGCGCATCGAGCCGGGCAGCGTCGGGATAGGCGGCGCGCAGACGGGCATCTACCCGCTGGCCTCCCCCGGCGGCTGGCAGATCATCGGGCGCACGCCGCTCAAACCCTACGATCCCGATCGTGAGGAACCCATCCTGTACGCAGCGGGCGAGTACCTGCGCTTCGTGCCCATCACGCCCGACGAGTACACCGCCATCGAAGCGCAGCTGGCCGCGGGCACGTATTCGTACGGCATCTTCGTGGAAGGCGAGTAGCATGGGTCTGGTCGTCAAAAAACCCGGTGTGATCACCACCATCCAGGACGTGGGGCGCTTCGGCTATCAGGGCAGCGGCTTCTCCACGAACGGCGTGATGGATCATCGCGCGTTCGCCATCGCGAACCTCCTGGTGGAGAACGACCCCGGCGCACCCGTGCTGGAATTCGCGCTGGCGGGACCCACGGTGCGCTTCACCACGAACACCTGCTTCGCCATCACGGGCGGCGACTTCGCGCCGACGCTGGACGGCGAACCCGTGCCCATGTACGCGGCCGTCATGGTGCGGCGCGGCTCCATCCTGCGCTTCAAGGCGTCGCGCACCGGCTGCTACGGTTACTTGGCCATCGCGGGCAACAGCGTGCGCGTGCCCGAAGTGATGGGCAGTCGCTCGACGAACCTCAAGTGCGAGTTCGGCGGATGGAAGGGTCGCACGCTCATCGTCGGCGACTACCTGCCGTTTTCCACGAAGAGCGTGGACTTCCTGCCCAACCTAGGGTCGCACCGCATCGACGGCGACAACGAGTTCTACGGCTTCGACCGCGACGAAATCACCGTGCGCGTGGTGCCCGGGCCTCAGCAGGACATGTTCACCGACAAAGGCCTGGCCACGTTCTACGGGCAGGCGTACACCACCACCACGAAATGCGACCGCATGGGGTACCGCCTGGACGGACCGGAAATCGAGACGAAGCACGGGTCCGACATCATCTCCGACGGCGTGGCGTTCGGCGCCGTGCAGGTGCCGTCGCACGGACGGCCCATCATCATGCTGGCCGACCGGCAAACCACCGGCGGTTACGCGAAAATCGGCACCATCGCCAGCGTGGACATCCCGAAGCTGGTGCAACGCCCGCCGGGCGGCAAGATCCGCTTCGAGTCCATCGGCGTGCAGGAGGCCCAAGCGCTGCTGCGCGAAGAGGCGCACCTGTTCGAAATGCTGGCGTTGAAAGTGAGGCGGCCCAGCGCCGACGGCATATCGCCCCGGCGCACGGCGCGGCGCCTGACCCCCATCCTGGAGGAACAGGCACGCAAGTCGCAGGCCGACATGTTGTGGATCGACCGAGCCGATCGCTCCCAGCGCGTCGGCAACCGCAACGCCCTGGGAACCGTCCCGCCAAAGAAACAACCGCCCGACGCAACCGACACCACCGAACGAGCAACGACGTAGACGAAGAAGAAGTAGGTAGGGGTTCTGCGGCGAGTCAGATTGGCTTGAAGGTTCTGGGGATTTGAGCAGAGCGGCCTTACGGGCCGTGTGCGAAAGTCCCCAGGTTCTGAAAGCCAAGCCGGCCGTCACAGAACCCCGTCACAAACGTAGGAGAACCGCCATGGATACGAAAGCCATCGAAGAACTGATCGCCATCATGGACAAGGCCGAGCTCACGGCCTTGCGCGTGGATGACGGCGAAACGAAAATCGAATTGGAGCGCAACCACGGCCCGCTCTCGTCTACCGCGCTGCCGCTCATGGCCGATCGCGTGAGCGCGCTGCTGGCCGGCAAGACCGAAAGCCACGAAGCGGCCGCCGTCGAGGACGCCGACGAAAGCTCCATCCTCGTGCGCAGCCCCATGGTGGGCATGTTCTACATCTCGCCCAGCCCCGACGAAGATCCCTTCGTGAAGGTGGGCCAGGAAGTGCTGTCCGGCCAGACGCTGGCCATCGTCGAGGCCATGAAGATGATGAACGAGATCACCACGCCCGCCCCCGGCATCGTCGTGGAGGTGCTGGCAGCCAACGGCACGCAGGTCGAATACGACCAGCCGCTGTTCCGCGTGGCCACCGCCGCCGGCGAAACGCACTAGGGCGGCGCGCGCCATGTTCGACAAGATACTCATCGCCAACCGCGGCGAGATCGCCGTCCGCATCATCCGCGCCTGCCGCGCCATGGACATCAAGACGGTGGCCGTGTACTCCACGGCCGACAAGCATTCGCTGCACGTGTACCTGGCCGACGAGAGCGTGTGCATCGGCCCGCCCGCCGCGCGCGACTCGTACCTGAACATCGCCGCCATCCTGTCCGCCGCGAAGGGCACCGGCGCGCAGGCCATCCATCCCGGCTACGGCTTCCTGTCGGAGAACTCGACGTTCGCGAAGCTGTGCCGCGAGAACGACATCGTGTTCATCGGCCCCGCGCCCGAGGTCCTGGACCGCATGGGCAACAAGAGCCAGGCCCGCAAGACCATGATGGAGGCGGGCGTGCCCGTGGTTCCCGGCACGAAGGAGCCCGTGCACCATCCGGAGGAAGCGCTGGCGATGGCACGCGAGATCGGCTGGCCCATCATGATCAAGGCGTCGTCGGGCGGTGGCGGCAAGGGCATGCGCATCAGCCACGACGAGCACGACTTCTCCGAGCAGTTCTCCATCGCTCAGCGCGAGAGCGTGGGCGCGTTCGGCGACAACACCATGTACCTGGAGCGCTGCGTGCTGAGCCCGCGCCACGTGGAGGTGCAGATCATCGCCGATACGTACGGCACCGTGGTGGCCCTGGGCGAGCGCGATTGCTCGGTGCAGCGCAACCACCAGAAGATGATCGAGGAAAGCCCCTCGCCCGTGATGACGGAGCGCGTGCGCGACGAGATGCTGGAAGCCGCCGTGCGCGCGGCGCAGGCCGTGGGCTACACGTCGGCGGGCACCATCGAGTTTCTGCTGGACGATAAGCTGAACTACTACTTCATGGAGATGAACACGCGCATCCAGGTGGAACACCCCGTCACCGAGATGGTCACGGGCACCGACCTCGTGGAAGAGATGATCCGCGTGGCGGCGGGCGACCCGCTGACGTTCACGCAGGACGACATCACGTACCGCGGCCACGCCATCGAATGCCGCGTGAACGCCGAGCAGCCCGAGCGCGGGTTCCTGCCGTCGCCCGGCACCATCTCGCAGATGCACCTGCCCGGCGGCAACGGCGTGCGCGTGGACACGGCGGCGTACGACGGCTACGAGATCACGCCGTATTACGACTCCATGATCGCCAAGGTGATCGTGCATGGACGCGACCGCACCGAGGCTATCGCGAAGATGCGCACCGCGCTGGAGGAGATGGTGGTGGTGGGCGTGAAGACGAACCTGGACTTCCAGTACGCCATCATGGAGAACGAGACGTTCGCCGCCGGCCACGCCGACACCAGCTTCATCGAGCGCTTCATGAAGGGCGAAGTGTAGGGGTTTCTGGCGGATCCGCTCGGGGCATGCCCAGTCGCTCAGACAGTCCTGGCTCGCACAAACAGCCCACTGGGCTGTTTGGCTCGCTGCGGCGACGCGAAGCTAGATCGCTTGGTGGGCATGCCCCGAGCGGATCCTTCGCATGTCTTGCGTCGCCCTTCATGGACTGGCGGGGGGCTTGCGGGCGGCGAAGGCGGCGTCGGACGCGGGGCTCGAAAAGCCCTTTTGTGCGGGGCGCGAGGTTCGCCGTTCTGAGAGAGGAAGGGATGGGCTACCTGGTTGCTATCCTGAGCAGAGGCCGAGCCCCGCAGGTTGTCATCCTGAGCGGAGCGCCGCCAGGCGCGGAGTCGAAGGATCCCGTGCGGCGCCAGCAAAAGGCGCCGCCGTCCTCAACCCCCTCGAACCCGCGATCGGCCACCCGGTTCGGCAACGGAAAAGCATCGGCCGCACCCCGCCTTGGCAGAGATCGCACGCTATGCACGATTTTTTCGGATAACCAGCCCGTCATCTCGGAGAAATCGCTGGTCGGCTTCTGCGATTCGCGCGCAAAATCGTGCATAGCGTGCGATCTCTGCCAAGGCACGGAACACGTGGGACTCGGACACGCCATGACGGTCGTAAAGACGCTGCGCGAAAGCAGCTCTCGACGTGCCATAATTATGGCGACACCGAGGAAAGGGGTTCTCTTATGATGGATGCTCAGGTTCCCGTCAAGCCCGAGGGCGTGGCTGACGACGTTTGGGCGCAGATGCTTTCCGCTTCTCCGGTTGAGGCGCGGCATCTCATTCGCTCAGGGGAGTTCACGGCGCCGACGAGCGGGCTGTGTCCCGGGTATGCGCAGGCGAACCTCATCGTGCTGCCGAAAGAGCAGGCCTACGACTTCCTGCTGTTCGCGCAGCGCAACCCTAAGCCGTGCCCGCTGCTGGAAGTGACCGAAGTGGGCGCGCGCGAGGCCACCATCTGCGCAACCGACTGCGACATCGCCACCGACTTCCCGCGCTACCGCATCTACGAGCACGGCCAGCTGGTGGCCGAAGTGGAGAACGCCGAGGACTACTGGCGCGACGACCTCGTGTCGTTCGTCATCGGCTGCTCGTTCTCGTTCGAGTCCGAGCTCATCGAGGCCGGCATCGAGATCCGCCACAACACCATGGGCTGCAACGTGCCCATGTACCTGACGGGCGTGCCGTGCACCCCGGCAGGCTCCATGAGCGGCAACATGGTGATGTCGATGCGCCCCATCCCCTACGACCAGGTGGTGAAGGCGGTGCAGATCTCCGGCGCCATCCCGAAGGTGCACGGCGCCCCCATCCACATCGGCGACCCCGCGGCCATCGGCGTGCGCGACATCATGCATCCCGAGTTCGGCGACCCCGTGGAGATCCGCGACGGCGAAGTGCCCGTGTTCTGGGCCTGCGGCGTCACGCCCCAGTCCATCGTCATGAACAGCAAGCCCCCGTTCGCCATCACCCACGCCCCCGGCTGCATGCTCATCACCGACACCAAGAACATCAACCTGAAAGAATAGACAACGTTCATGCCCCGAACGAGTGTTTCACGTGAAACACTCGCGCCCAACGCCCCGCGCTCTTCACCTGGCGCGGGGCGTTGCTTTACAATAGGTTGAAACCACGCAGGAAAGAAGGCTGCCTATGTACCGCATCGACTTGAACAGCGACCTGGGCGAGAGCTTCGGGCGCTACACGCTGGGGCTCGACGACCAGATCATCCCGCTTGTGTCCAGCGCGAACATCGCGTGCGGGCAGCATGCGGGCGACCCGGTGGTCATGCGCAAGACGGTGGGCATGGCGAAGGACGCCGGCATCGCCATCGGCGCGCACCCGGGCTATCCCGATCTGCAGGGCTTCGGGCGCCGCGACATGCACCTGTCGCCCGACGAGGCGTACTCGTACATGCTGTACCAGATCGGCGCGCTGCAGGCGTTCTGCTCGGCACAGGGCGTGCAGCTCGCGCACGTGAAACCGCACGGCCAACTGTACAACCACGCCGCCGTCGATCCCGAGTTGGCAGCCGCGCTGGCGCAGGCCGTCCGCGACGTGGACCCCAAGCTAGTGCTGGTGGGCCTGGCCAACAGCGCGCTTGTGGACGAAGGCCGCAAGCTGGGGCTGGTCACGGCCGAGGAGTTCTTCGCCGACCGCAACTACACCGACGAGGGCCGCCTGGTCAGCCGCAACGATCCTGCCGCGCTCATACGCGACGAAGAACACGCCATCGAGCGCGTCAAGAACGCCATCCGCGAAGGCGCCGTGCTGTCCGTCACGGGCAAGCTGGTGGATCTCCATCCCGACACGCTGTGCGTGCACGGCGACTCCCCCACCGCGCTGGCCTTCGTCAGCCGCATCCGCCAGGAGCTGGAACAAGACGACATCGCCATCAAAGCAGTGGGGGCTGAATAAAGGGGCACGCCCTTCGAAGCGGGAACCCCGTTTCCGATATCCGCATGCGTCCATATGGGTCCCTATATGCCCCTATGTGTCCGTATGTGTCCGTATGTGTCCGTATGTGTCCGTATGTGTCCGTATGTGTCCGTAAGTCTCTGCATTAAATCGATGGTTCCGCGCACGGGAGGGAGGGATGCGCGGGACCGAGCGAATGAGGGGGCCTGCCGGCAAACGGCGGCCTCGGGATAGTCGATTGCGGCGGCATCGCGCCGCAAGGCGCTACTTGGCAGCCAACGCCTTGCCGATCATGCGGGCGAAGGTCACCGAACGGCCGCAGCAGTTGCCCGTGGACATGTTCGGGTACGTGTGCGCATGGTACGAGCCCGAGTCGTCTCGCAGTCCGAATCCCAGATGACCACCGTGTGGTGCGGCTGCGTGAGCGCCGCGTTCAGGATGTAGTCGTACGGGCCGGACTCGTTGGCGAAGCGCTCGCCGTTGAGGTTCACCTTGAGCCACGGGTTCGAGCCCATCCAGAACAGCGAGCCGGTGGTCTGCGCGCCACAGAACTCGTCGGGTTTCACGGCAACGCGATCGAACACCATGGCCGTGTGCACCTCGTCCATGCGCGCGCCCGCCCACAAACACGACTTGATGCCGTCGTGAAAACCCACGTCAGCCACATCTACGCGAAGCTGGACGTCCATTCGCACCAAGAGCTGATCGACCTGGTGGAACGCCAAGGATAGCGCCAAGCGCGCGGAGGCCGCCGCATGCGCGACGGCCTCCCTTCATGCCGGAACGGTTGCGAAGCCTACTGCGCCTACTCCGCGTCGGACGCCTCTGCCGCCTCCATCGCTTCGTCGATGCAGCGCAGCGCGTTGAGGCAGCGCGGGTAGCCGATGTAGGGCACGCACTGCGACACCACCTTGATGAGGAACGTGCGGTCGTTGCCCACGCGCAGGTTCGCCCGCACATGGCTGACCGCCTGCGGCTCGCACCCGCCCTGCGCGATGAGCAGGCAGAACGTGATCATCTCGCGTTGCGCGTCATCGAGCCCCGTGCGCGTGTAGTAATCGCCGAAGCAGTTCTCGGCCAGCCAGCGGTTGATATGGCGCGTTTCCTCGGAACCCGACTGGTAGAAGTCGGCCATATCCTCGCCGAACAGGTCCACCTGCTTCCGTACGCCCGCCTCCAAACGCGTGCCCTCCGTCGTGGTGGCCTGGCCCTCAAGCGGCAGCGACACCAGGCGGTGCTCCAGCAGCTCGTTCACCGCGTACAGAAACGGCAACATGCGGCCCATGCCCACGTACGGCGTGGACTGGTACACCAACTCCTTCATTTCCACCGGCGTGACGCCCACGTTGAAGGCGCCCTTCGCCATGGCCTTGAACAGGTCGATGGCCTGCGCGCCGATGAGCGCGGCCAGGATGGCCATCATCCGCGTGCGGTCGTCCAGATCGTCGCTGGCCGGCACTTCGCCGAAGGCGAAGTTGTCCATGCGTTCGACGAACTCGGGATCGGTGCACGCAAGCGGCGAATCGAACCCGGGGAACAAACGGTTGCGGTAAGCCTGCGCGCGCTCTCTGTTTTCAGTAGTCATATCCGTCTCCTTCTCACGTGCTTGTTGTCTCGAGGCCATAGTACCTTCTGAAACCGCTTCCGTGAAAAATGTCACAGAAAATGATACATTTGAAACTTCGGAAGACGACGGCGAAGCTCCGCGACGCTTTGCCGCGTCGGCCGGCCGGCGAAGCTCCGCAGCGCCTTGTCACGCCGGTCCGTCAGCGAAAACAACCCGTGTAGCAAAATCCGACCTCCTGCGGCAATAATCGATCGGTTTGGTAATCCTGGAAGGACCCGAACCGCCGTTTCGACGGCCGGCCGATATCGTCTTCGCACGTTTGCCCAGTTCGGAAAGTTAGCGCACGAAGAAAGCGGTAAAAGAGGATTACCAAACCGCTTTATTTTTACCCCGCGGAACCGATTTTAGGCTCATCGACCTTGTGGGAACGAAACGGCCCAGCGCCCAGCAGCATGCGCTGCTCCGCACCTCGCCCGCGCGCTCCGACAGCGCTCTTCGCGCTCGCCCCCACCCCACATCCCTCGAAAACACGCGTGCCCGCCGAAACCGGCGGGCACGCGAACGCACTCGATAGAAGCAGGACCAACCGCGGTTAGGCGCCGACCAGCGTCTGCAGCGACGCGAGGAAGCTGGACATGTTGCGCCAGCACATGAACAGCGTGATCACGATGATCACCACGCCCGCGCAGTTCGCGAAGATGTGGTTTCGCCACTTGCCCAGGTCCTTGCCGTTCGCGCAGTACAGCACGAAGAACGCCATGATGGGCAGCAGGATGGCGTTCGCCGCCTGAGCCACAAGGATCAGCTCGGTGGGGCTCTTGCCCAGCGCCACAGCCATCACGCAGCCGCACACCAGCACGATGATCCAGATGAGCTTGAAACGCAGATCCTTCGTCGTCTTCTTCCAGCCCAGCACGCCGTTCACGGCATAAGCGGCCGAGAACGAAGCGGTGATGGCGCTGGAGAAGCCGGCGCACAGCAGACCGAGGCCGATCATCCACGTGGCCCACGAGCCAAGAAGCGGCTGCAGCGCCAGCGCCATGTCCTTGCCGTTCGTCACCACGGTGTCGGTGCCGTAAATGTTGGCGGCGGCGCAGATGAGGATGGCCATGGAGATGATGCCGCCCAGACCGATGCTCAGCACCGTGTCGAAGCGGGCGTCGGACACCTGCTCGGGATCCTTGAAACGCTCGGAGGCGCCGGAGGCGTGCAGGAACAGGTTGTACGGCACGATGGTGGTACCGATGAGGCCCACCGCCGTGAGGATGCCCTTCGATCCCTCTTCGGGCAGCGTCGGCACGAACAGCCCCGTGGCAATGGCGCCCCAATCAGGGCTGGAGGCGATGGCCGTGACGAAGAACACCACGCCCATGAACACGACGATGGCCGTGAGGATAACCTCGACCACCTTATACGAGCCAATCCACATGGCGACGAACGCCAGAATACCCAGAACGATGACGATAGGGATCATCGGCACGTCGGGAAGCACAGCCTGGATGCCCAGGATGCCGCCCGTGATGTTGCCCGTCTCGTACGCGATGTTGCCCACGAAGATGGCGATGAGAACAATCACGATCGCAATCCACATAAGCGCCTTGTTGGGAATACGATCGCGGATGTTTTCACCCAGACCCTTGCCCGAAACGATGCCGACGCGCGACGCCATCTCCTGGAAGATGATGGTGGCCACCGTGGCGAACAGCAGCGCCCACAGCATGGTGTAGCCGTAGCTCGCGCCTGAAACCGTGCAGGTGGTGACGGTGCCTGGCCCGATGAAGCCTGCGGCGACCAGTGCGCCGGGCCCGACGTTCTTGAATTTCTGAACGATAGAGCTGCTCATACCCTCTCCTTTCGAATCTCTCTCGGACGGACGATTTCCTCTCGTCCTCCCATGATCCCCATTGCGCGTTTCGTCCTCGTTGCGAACGCGCTTGCTTCCATTGCCGACACGCAGGTGCGTCGAACAGATGGATGTACTTTAGCAGAATAAAGGCCGCGCGTATATGCCGAGGTTACGGAGCGGGCGCCGCTTTCGGCGACCGCAAAGCACCGTCGGCAAGGCCGCACCGGTTGCGGCCGTCGCGCTTGGCGGCGTACAGGGCTTCGTCGGCGCGGCCGTAGAGATCGTCGAACGTATCACCTGCATGCGCCAGCACAACGCCGACGCTGATCGTGGCGCGGCAGTCCGTTCCCGGATACTCATGGCGCTCTACCGCTCGCCGCAGCCGGTCGCACTTCCCCAGCACGACGTCCGTCGAGCCGACGCGGTCGAGGTACACCATGAACTCGTCGCCGCCCAAACGCCCCACCACGTCGCCGATGCGGAAGTTCTCTCGCAGGATGCGGGCGATATCGGCCAGCACGAGATCGCCCACGAGATGACCGTGCGTATCGTTCACGTCCTTGAAGCAATCGACGTCCACGACCAGCAAGGCGCCACGCTCGCCTCCCGCAAGCGCATCCAGCTGCTGCCCGATGCGCAGACGAGTAGTCTCGGAATTCAGCAAGCCCGTGAGGCTATCGCGTTCGGCGCGCGCCACGAGCTGGTCTTTCTCCCGCCGTTCTTCGTCGATGACCTCGATTTTGCCCACCGTATGCGCCACGCGCCCCGACGCGTCCTCCACCGGATCCACCGTCACGCGCAACCAATGCTCGATGCCGTCCGTATCGGGCATCCGCACTTCTTCGACGCGATGCTCTTTGCCGCCGAGGAGTTCGGCGAACGAACGCTTGCGCTCCTCGTCAAACACCGCCGGGGCGTCGCACTCGAAGGCGAACGGCTCGCTGAGCCCTTGTTGGCCTTTCCCAGGCATCGAGATGATCAGCCTTTTCGTGCGGCAATCGAACTCGAAGAAGCTGTCGTCGCACAGCGCGTACAACCGCAGGCGCTTCTTGAGGTCGAACGCGGTCTTCGCGTTGCTTCGCGCGCGCAACCCGAGAATTATCAGCACGAACAGAACCACGATCAAGCACGTTGCCGACGCCACCGCAAGCGCGATGGCCGGATTCGCATGCACGAGCTCGCCCAGATCAACCGGCCGCTCGCGCAATACGTTGCCGTTGATGACCGCCTGGCGCTCGACCTCGGTGAGCGACCCTACCGCGCGATCCACGATGCCCAGCAGCGTCGTGTCGTCCGAACGCACCACCCCCAGGCTCACGCGGCGCGGCTCGTACGTCTGGGGCGCAATGCGCACGTCGCGAAATTCCGGCGTGTTCAGGAAATACTGCGTCATGTACTCGTCCACGTACGTGTAATCCGCCTCGCCCTTGAACACCGCGCGCAAACAAGAGGCAATTGAGGGAAACTGTATCGCATCGCCCAAAAAACCGCCATCGTAGCTGCTAGAGGAGGAAATCGCCAGCCGCTTGCCCGAAATGGCGCCATCGGCAACGCTCTTGTTCGCCACGAGCACGTACGAAGCGCTCACATACGGCTGCGTCAGCGCGAGGTTTCGCTCGTTGGCCGTGGAATAGTCGCGATCGATGCCCGCGACCATGTCGATAGAGCCCGCCGCCTGCAAAGTGTCGAGAGCCTCCACCGTCTCGGCGGCAACGTATTCGAATCTCAGTCCCGTCTTCTGCGCCACGGTCTCAAGTATATCCACCGCAATGCCCTTGACCTGGCCGTCTTCTTGATATTGGTACGGCGGTTGATCGCTCAGCACGCCCACCCGCACCGGAGCAGCGCCTTCGACGAACGACTTCTCGACATCCGTTAGCAAGAACACGGGAGACGCAACGGAGAAATGCCTATCGCGCAAGCGCGCCCTGAAAAGAGGATCCACCTGGTCGATGCGGTCGAGCGCGTCGTCGAGCTCGCCGGCCAATGCACGATTATCGAGCGCTACGGCGAAATACAAAGGATGAGTTGTCATATGAACGACAGTGCGCAACCCCGTAGTATCCGACATATCGGCTGCAAGCTCCACATCGACCCGACCGTTCAGCACGGCGTCGCGCGCCTCGCCGGCATCGGCGAATCCCACCGTTTCGTAAGGGATTTCGTTCTGCGCGCAGAACGCTTCGAGGTCGCTCGCGAGAGGAGAGCCTTCGATCACCGCCACACGCAGCGGGTGATCGGAAGTCGCCTCGTCAAGAGGGTCATCGGACACTTCGGCAGCGGTTCTGAGCACCACGTTCAAGGCAGCAAAGCTGTCGCGCGTGAAGGCGAGCGACTCTCGACCCTCCTGCGTCGCCATCAAGCCGACGGCAACATCGGCATCACCCGCACCCAACAAGTCTCGCAGGGTCTTATAGGCAGCCGGACCCGAGCCTTCCACCGGAACGAACTCGTACGACCATCCCGTATACTGCGCCAAACGTTCGAAATACTCGTAGGTGTACCCCACAAACGCCCCCGACTCGTCTGCCGGCGACATCGGCTCCTGCTGCACGTACGCGACGCGAATGACGCGAGCAGAATCGGAAGGCGCTTCGTCGGCGTACGCCCGTGCAGGATCGAAAACGGAAGGAAGAGCGCCGAAAACCAGCAGCAGAAGAAAGGTCGCGAGCGAAAACACGGCAAGAACGGCCCGCCAAGGGCCGCATTCAGATCGCGTTTCCTCTTCTTGCCCCAATCCCCCGCTCGCTTCCCCTCGTAAATGCTGTCATTATACTCCCCTTGACTCGATCCTGTCTCACATTCCCTCCTCACCCGAGCGTTCGATGAGGTCGATCACCTCGTCGCGCGAGTGCACGTCAAGCTTCTGGTAGATGGACTTGATGTGGTACTTCACCGTGTTCTCCGATACTACCAGCTTCTCGGAAATCGCGCGCGCGGTGCGCCCTTGCCCCAGATGCACGAGGATCTCCGACTCGCGCGGCGTAAGCCCGTGCGCCTCCGCCACATGCGCGCAGCGCGCCTCCAGCGCGTCGCCCTGCTGCTCGGCGGTGGGCGCCCCTTCCTCGGCCACGGCGTCGAAGCCGCACAGGGTCTTGTCTTTGAACAGAAACAGCGACACCATCGCCAGCAGATAGATGGCAACCAGCGCCACCGCCGTCAGCGCGATGTCGCCCTGCCCTAGCGTATGCGCATTCAACATGCCAACGAGGGCGCCGGCCATCTGCGCGGCGTTCGTGCACACAAGCGTGCACGAGAACAGCAACGCTGCCGGCAGTTTCGTGTCGTGCACCGTATGCGCCACCATGCACCACAGGATGATCCCGGCCACCAGCGTTCCCAACTGGGCGCACGCGTTCGCCAAGCCACCTGCGCCGTTCCAGATGAGCGGCAGCAGCAAAAAGCCCGCCGCCGACAGCGGAAGCGCCATACGGTACACCGACCCCAAACCAGGCTGGCTCTTCACCAGCAAGGCGGGCAACAACAGGGCAGCGATCACGGCAGCCTGCGTGATAAGCGCCGTGAACTGGAACGTCCCCAGCGGGATGGCCTCAGACATCGAAAGCTGCAGCATGAGACCGCTCATGAACGCCAGGATTGACGTGCCAAGCACCGGACGCCACAGCACCGACAACGCGCCCTTGAACACCGGCGCGGAGAACTCCTCGTCGATGGGCTCGCGCGCGGCGAGGCACTGGCGGCAGAACGCCACGGAAGCGAAGAACAGCAGCGCGCCCGCCGGCAGCATGAGCGCCGCCGGCAGCAGCGTGACAACGAAGTACACGATCAGGCTGAGCCCGCTGCTCAAGAGCACGAACAGGTACACGCGCCGCAAATCGAACGTACCCGAGAAACGCGCCCACAACAGGTTGATCAGCGCGTCGCCCGCACCGAAGCACAAACCGCCCGCCACCAGCCACGGGACCAGCTCGTTCAGCGGCACGAACTCTGCGAACCGAAAAGCCATGCGCGTGACGATGAACCCTGTCGCGGCAACGCCCGCGCACACGAGGACGACCGCCGTCGAGAACCCGCGCCCCGACCGGCGCGCCAACGCGATCATCGCCGCGTACACCACCATGCGCGCCGCGATCACCGCCACCAGGAACAGCGACTGCACGATGGCGCCCGACTCTCCCAACGAGGTGAGCACCGTCGGCGACTCGAACGACATGTAGCCGAACGTCAAATACAGCGCATACCCGCTCATGAACACGACGTCGCGCGCTCTCATGCCCGTGAACAGATCCTTCAAACAGCTCATCGGCCCCTACCCTCCGTCTGCTTCCTCGCCAGTATATCCCATCGAAAAGGATTCGTCCCCGGCTCATGGTTCGAGCCCCAGCACAGCCCCCGCCACGGCAAACGCGTACTCATACACCGTTCCATCAGGCATCCTATCCGATACCCTACCCGTATCAGGTGGGCTTCTCACCGGCCTAAACGCAAAAAACCACCCGCCCGCAGGTGTGGCGGGCAGGCTCGCGGGCGCGTATGGTTGGCAGCGCAGGGGAGGATTCCATACCGGAAATCCTCGCGATGAAGCGGGCAGCGGAAAACCAACCCGCTTCTCATCGAAAGGAGAGAGGGACATGAAAGAAACCAGACTGAGTCGTCGCGCATTCCTGGGCTTGGGAGCCACCGCAGCCGTTGCCGCTGGAGCCGCCGGCTTGGCCGGCTGCGCTCCGCAGCAGAGCGCCGGCACCGCATCCGCCGAGGGCGACGGCAGCCCGAACGGCGGCAGCGCGTCGAGCGTCTCCCCCACCAAATACACCCCCGACTTCCTCACGCCCCCGCCGGTTCCCACCGACGTCAAGGAGGAGAAGGACTGCGACGTGCTGGTCATCGGCATGGGCATCGCCGGCACCGCCGCGGCGAAGGAAGCCGCCGAAGCCGGCAAGAAGGTCATCGTGCTGGAAAAGCAGCCGGAAGACAGCTACTCGGTCATCTCCATGGCCGGCGACTTCGGCGTCGTGGGATCCCAAATCCAGAAGGACCTGGGCATCGAGTGGGCTCCGAAAGAGGACATCTTCAACGAGTTCGTCAAGGAGACGGGCGGTCGCTGCGACACCTGGATGATGAACTACTGGTACGACCACTCGGGCGAGGATTTCGACTGGTTCATCGAGGGCGCCGACTACGAAGTGCTGGAATCCACCGCGGCCAACCGCAAGACGGACAAGCCGAACTTCATCCGCCCGAAGTGCTTCCCGCCGCTGGAAACCTACAACTACAAGGAAGAAGTCTACCCCTACTTCCACGGCACCATTACCACGAACCCGAACATGCAGTGGGCGTGCGAAGCAGCGTTCAACGCAGCCGTGGCCGGCGGCGCCGAGCTGATCTACAATGCCGAGGGCGAGCAGCTGATCGTGGAGAACGACAAGGTTGTGGGCGCGTACGCGAAGACGCCCGACGGCTACCTGAAGGTGAACGCCAAGGCCGTGGTGCTGTGCTGCGGCGACTACGGCGCGAACCCCGAGATGCGCCACTACTACGCGCCGTGGACCGAGGAGTTCATGGGCGGCGTCGATGACGGCCGCGGCCAGCTCATGGGCATCTGGGCCGGCGGCTGGATGGAGCTGGGCCCCCACGCGCCGATGACCCACCACATGGGCGGATCGCTTGGCGTCGACAGCTTCCTGCAGCTGAACATGGAGGGCAAGCGCTTCATGAACGAGGACGTGCCCGGCCAGAACATCGCCGCCGAGCACACGCGCCAGCCCGTCGCGAAGGACCCCGAGCTGGCGAAGGCCGGCGTGAAGGCGTGGCAGATCTTCGACAGCAAGTGGCCCGAGCAGATCATCCACATGCCCGACGGCCACGGCTACACCACCTACTTCGTGCCGGATGACCAGGCCGCCGAGTACGAGACCGTGCTCTCGGGCTTCGGCTTGGGCTACACGACGCAGGCCATGGTGGACGAGCGCACCGACGTCATCGCGAACTCCCTGGAGGAGCTGGCCGAGAAGACCGGTCTGCCCCTGGAAACGATGAAGGCCGAGATCGAGCGCTACAATGAGCTGTGCCACAAGGGCATCGACGAGGACTTCGGCAAGATGTCCAAGCGCATGTTCCCGGTGGAGAACCCGCCGTACTACGCGTGCAAGTTCGGCAACGCGGGCATGCTGGTCATGTTCGGCGGTCTGGAGTGCGACCACGAGCTGCGCGTCACCAAGGACGGCACGAACGATCCCATCCCCGGCCTGTACGTGGCGGGCAACACGATGGGCCGCCGCCTGCTGGTGGATTACCCCGTCGTGGTGGCCGGCATCAGTCTGGGCAGCGCGCTCACCTTCGGCCGCCTGGCCGGCAAGAACGCCGCCGCGGCAGTGTAGGCAACCCCTACGCGAGGCGTTTCCCTCCCCCCTTCCAGACGCCTCGAGAAGAAGCGCCCTCCCCTTCCCGGGAGGGCGCTTCTGTGTCTGCAGTGTGTCAAATGACCCGTCCCCTTGACACAGTCACACGTCCATACTGCTATGACATCTTCCAGAAGTCCTGAACCAATGCTTGGCGGTTCGCTTGACCGGTTTTCTGAAGGATGTTGTGCACGTGCACTTTCACGGTGCTCAGTGCCAGATGCATAGACGACGCGATGTTCTGGTTGTCGTTGCCCAGCAGCACGTAGCGCAGCACCTCGCATTCGCGCTCGGACAGCTGGTGGCGCTTGCCGTACATCATGAGGTTGTCGTCTATGAGCTCTTCCTGTCGCCCTCCGCCGCGCATGGGCGGTCGGTCGAAGCGCAGCGACAAAACCCGGAACGCGTCGCGGCACGCGAAGAACGCGCAGCACAGCATCAGCGCGTTCTCGGCGAAGTTGCGCTCGGGAGCGTACGCGCGCGGCCCGATGAAGATAGGATCGGGCAGCAGGAACACCAACGCGTCCTCCACCACCACGGACAGCCCCAAAAACCACAGCGCCCCGTACAGACCCAAATGACGTCGAAGGCGGGCACGCTCGGCAGCGTCCTTCGACCTCAAGTACCATGCCCCGGCGAAAGCCAGCATCCAGAACAGGTACAACGCTCTCGGACTGTAGAACGCGAAACTGCGCAAGCCGCCTTCGGGCACGATCAGAAGCACCGCGACGCTGGCCGCAACGAACACGACCGCCGGAATCACTTTGAGCGCCTTGCGCGTCTCGCCCACGTAATCGCACACCAGCAACCAAAACGACGTGAGGAACCCGCAACCGGCCAACACCATCAGCAGCGACATGATCAGCGCATACGCAGGCCCAACTCCGGCATCGGCACCGGTGAAGAAATCTCGTTGAAACACCCATGCCACATCGAAGAAATAGAACAGGAAACCAAAGGAGGCGTACAGCATCGTTCGCTTCCTTGAAACAAGGTAAGCAGACAAACACGTGGCCGATGTCAGAATGGATCCTAACAGCACGAAAAGCGTGTAATGGAAGAGCACGAAACCCACGGAGCGGCACCTCTCTCAAACGCGAAGCGACTGCCTAAACCTTCCTCCCATGATACACGAAACAACCGCTCTGGGAATCGGGCGTGAAGCCCTCTGCTTTCGGCCTGCGAACGCTGCATTTTGCGATCAAGCCTGCGATCAGCAGTTTAGTAGAGGTTTATCGACCCGCTTCCCGACGGTAAACCTTCTTTGTTTGCCGGTAAACCTCGTTTACATCTTTTCTTCACTATCGGGTTGGAGCATGGTGGTGCCAACGCGCCGAACGGCATAAAGGACCGCACGGCGACTTGGCGAAGATCGGTTCCCTGCGGAACCGACGTAAAGGAAGAAGGAGGGTTGCACATGTCAGGAGTGAACGTCAAGAGCGAGATCAAGCCCTTGAAGAAAGTCCTGCTGCACCGCCCGGGAAAAGAGCTTCTGAACCTGACGCCGAACACGCTCGAAGAGCTGCTGTTCGACGACATCCCGTTCTTGAAGGTCGCCCAGGAGGAGCATGACGCGTTCGCGCAGGCTCTGCGCGACAACGGCGTCGAAGTGTTTTACCTGGAAGACCTCATGGCTGAGGTTCTCGAGGCCAACCCCGAGCTGCGCGAGCAGTTCCTCAAGCAGTGGATCGAAGAGGCCGGCATCCGCACGGACCGCTACCAGAAGATCATCTTCGACTACATGCAGGAGAACTATCCCGACGCCAAGGACTTCGTGCTGAAGACGATGGAGGGCATCAACCTCACCGAGCTGCACACCGACAAGTCCAACTCGCTGGTGGACCTGGTTTCCGAGTCTTCCAAGATGGTCATCAAGCCCATGCCGAACCTGTACTTCACCCGCGACCCGTTCGCGATGATCGGCAACGGCGTGTCCATCAACCGCATGTACTCCGAGACCCGCAACCGCGAGACCATCTACGGCGAGTACATCTTCGCGCATCATCCCATGCTGAAGGGCACCCCCGAGTACTACAGCCGCTACAACACGTTCCACATCGAGGGCGGCGACATCCTCAACATCAACGACAAGGTGCTGGCCATCGGCATTTCCCAGCGCACCGAGCCCGACGCCATCGACGCCATCGCGAAGAACATCTTCGAGGACGAGACCAGCCCGGTCGAGACCATCCTGGCGTTCAACATCCCGAACAACCGCGCGATGATGCACCTTGACACGGTGTTCACCCAGATCGACGTCGACAAGTTCACCATCCATCCCGGCATCATGGGCCCGCTGACCGTCTTCGAGATCACCCCGGACGGCAAGGGCGGCACCAAGATCCGCGAGCGCAACGAGGATCTCGAGAAGGTGCTCTCCGAGTACGTCGGCCAGCCGGTGAAGCTCATCCCCTGCGGCGGCGGCGACCGCATCGCGGCCGAGCGCGAGCAGTGGAACGACGGCTCGAACACGCTGTGCATCGCCCCGGGCAAGATCGTGGTGTACGAGCGCAACGACGTCACGAACAAGGTGCTGCGCGACAAGGGCCTCGACCTCATCATCGTCCCGTCCGCCGAGCTGTCCCGCGGCCGTGGCGGCCCGCGCTGCATGAGCATGCCCATCGAACGCGAGGACTAAGCTTTTCCATCGCCAACAGCGGTTGCGCGCGATTCGCTCCGCGCAACCGCCTCCTTTCCCCAGGCGCCCCCTGTGCTGAATCCGGTCCCAAATGGCGAACGAGAACCGGGTTCAGCACAGGGGGCGTTCTAAGTTTTTCAGCAGCAGGCGGGCAACGGCGCGGGGCGATTCGGGATTCTGGCCGGTGATGATCCTTCCGTCCTGAATGGCGTGCTCGGCGAACGGGCGCTTCTTGCGAAACACGGCTCCATGCGCTTTCGCCACCTGCTCGTTCCAGAATGGGATAACAGCGCTTTTACCGCTGAGGCGCTCCTCCATCGCGGTAAAACCCGTGATGCTCTTTCCCTCGATCAGGTATCTGGAACCTTCCTTCACGTACAGCAGCCCGGCGATGCCATGGCACACCGTGGCGAGGTAGCCGCCGTTGCCGTACACCTCCAAGCAGAGCCGTTCAAGACCCTCGCTGCTGGGAAAATCCCACATCACGCCATGACCGCCCGTGTAATACAGGGCGGCGTATTCGCCAGGATCCACGTCGTCGGGACGCATCGAATGCGCAAGAGCTCTCTCCTGGAAGTCACGCGTGCGGTACAGCGCGAACGCAGCGCGATCGACGTACGCAGGCTTCATGCTGCGCGGGTCGAGCGGCACGTAGCCGCCCTTGGGGCTGACGAAATCCACCGCATACCCGCGCTGAATCGCCTCGTCCATGAACTCCGCAGCCTCCCCCAACCATAGCCCCGTGGCGACATTCCTCTCCCCGTACGCAGCAGTGTTGGTCAGGACAATCAGAATCTTCTTCACAGCGCGCTCCTCATCGACACCGTCACTGCGTCCGAGCATACGACGGGCGCTGCTCGAAGATCGCGTTCGCCGTCATCCGTAAGTGCCGCGTCGCCAAACGGCATCCAGGATGCCATGATGCATCGCTCCTGTTCAAATAGCATGTAAAGAACTTTTGACAAAGCATGCCGGGGATGGAACGCCCTGCGTCAAGGCCATTTGATGGTACACTTTGCCGCGTCATGGCAACCTATGATCAACGAAGGGAAACGCATGGAGCTCGGCAGTCAGATCAAACGTCATCGGACGGAACGAGGGCTCTCGCAAGACGACCTCGCCGCGAAGATCTACGTTTCGCGCCAGACCGTCTCGAGTTGGGAGAACGACAAAACCTACCCTGACGTGGAAAGCCTGCTTTTGCTCAGCGTCCTCTTCGACGTTACAGTCGACGAACTGATCAAAGGAGACGTGGAAGCCATGAAGGAAGCAATCTCGAACGACTACAAGAAGATGATGGCCTTGACCTGGGCAGGTTTCGGCATCGTTATTCTGGGAGTCGCGGCCGCCATCGCAGGCATCAGCTGGTGGGGCTGGGACGCCGTGCCGTCCGGCATTATCGGCCTGTTGATATGGGGCTTCGGAATGGTGCTACTCGCTCGCGTGGAGCGCATCAAGAAAGAGCACGATCTGGTAACCTATCACGAGATTCTCGCATACTCGAAGGGCGAGCCCGTCGATCGCAGCAATCCGCGCAGCCAGCGTGCCCGTCGGCATCCCGTGCTCAGGGGCGTGATCCTCACACTAGTTTCCGCCATCGTCGGTGCCCTCGCCGGATACTTTGTCTACAAGTTCGGCATCTTCGGATAGCGAGCGCGCAAACGATTTGCACAAGCCATCGACATGCTTTGTCGATGGCTTTTATATATGACTATTTTAATAATGGACAAAAAGCGCCACTTTTCTTTATGTTTCTATGAGAATATATGAAGCGACAACTCTTTCACCAGGCGTTTTCTAAAACACGATGTGCGGCCTATCCGATTTCCCGGCAAAACCTACGGAAAAGTGCCCACTTTTGTCCATGACTTTATCAATCATATTTACAGGCGCCTGCACTATACAGGTAAGGGGCCCGAAGTTCAGGCCCCTTACCTGCTTTTCTACCACCAGCCGTTACTGGTTGCTCTTCGCCTTCGTCTGGACCTTCTCGCCCTTGTCGACGGCGGAGCGGCCGCCATGGTTGAAGCCGGTCTGGATGACGCCCTGGGTGTTGCCGGTGACGAACTTCGCCTTGTTCAGCGTGTCCATCTCCTTCTTCATGTCCTCCACCAGCTTGATGCACAGCTGCATGGAGAAGTCGGCGCGCGCCACGACGCGCTGGACGGTGGTGTCCTGCATGTCGGCGGGCATCGGGTACGCCGGCACCAGCCAGCCGCTCATGCGCAGACGGTCGGACAGGTCGTACAGCGACCACTCCACGTCGGCGTCGTCCTTCAAGCCCCAGCACACGATGGGAATGTGCGACGCGTCCTCGTAGATCTCGAAGATGCCCATCTCCTTGAGCTCGGCGGCCAGGTAGCGCGCCACGTCGAGCGTGCGCTCCTGGATCTCCTTGAAGCCCTCGAAGCCGTTGCGCATCAGCACGTAATACTGACCCACGATCTGCGACGCGGAGCGCGAGAAGTTGATGGCCATGGTGGCTTCCTCGCCGCCCAGGTAGCTCACCCAGAAGATCAGGTCCTCGGGCAGCGCCTCCTTGCTGCGCCACACCACCCAGCCGATGCCGGGGTACACGAGACCGTACTTGTGGCCGGAGCAGTTGATGGACCACACGTTCTTCAGCTGGAAGTCCCACACCAGGTCGGGCTCCACGAACGGGGCGAACATGCCGCCCGACGCGCCGTCCACGTGAATGCGGATGGGCAGCTTCGGATGCTCCTGGTTGTACGCCTCCACCAGCTCGTCGAGCTTCTGCACGTCGTCGAACTTGCCGGTGTACGTGATGCCGAGGATGGCCGTGATGCCGATGGTGTGGTCGTCCACGTAGTCCATGACCGTGTCCATGTTCAGCGACAGGTGGTCCTTCTCAAGCGGCACGAGGCGCATCTCGATGTCCCAGTAGCGGCAGAATTTTTCCCAGCACACCTGGTAGCCCGCGGAAATCACCAGGTTGGGGCGCTGCGCCGTGTAGATGTCGATGCCCGCGTCCTTCGCCAGCTTCTTCCAGCGGAACAGCATGCCCAAGCCGCCCAGCATGCACGCCTCGGACGAGCCGACGGTGGACGTGCCCATGGGCTCCTCGGCCGGGTCGGCATGCCACAGGTTGCCGATCATGGCGACGCAGCGGTTCTCGAGGTCGGCCGTCATGGGGTACTCGTCCTTGTCGATGGCGTTCTTCTCCATCGTCTCGGCCATGATCTTCGTGGCCATGGGCTCCATGTACGTCTGGCAGAACGTGGTGAGGTTCTGCGTGGCGTTGCCCTCGATGGACAGGTATTCCTTGATCATCTCGTACGTGATGCGCGGCTCGACCGGCTTATCGTTCATCTTGAGGCGCGGCATGGCCACGTCGGACGCCTCGGAACCGAAGATGGGCGTCGAGTACTTGGTGCCCTCGTCCATGCTGTCGAGAATCTTGCTGGTAGATGTCTGTTCCTTCATGAAAACCTCCTGGTTCGAAGTTTGATACCTGGTTGTTCGCTGCGCGCTAGCGGGCCGGCTTGTCGGTGTCGATGCTCGTCTCGCGCTGCGGATCGGGCGTATCGGGGTCGGCCTGGGGAACGCCCTGCCCGACCACGCCCTCCGTCACGCTGGCGCGCAAGCTGGGGTCGCCTTCCGCCGTTCGGTCGATCAGATCGTCGCGCACGTCGGCGGCATCGGCCGCAGACCGTTCGGCACCGGAGCTGGAAGCCGCATGCCGCGAGGCGGAATCCTCGTCCGAGACGTCGCACGGAACCGGCATAGGGTTCTGCGGCGTGGGCACGCCGCAGGCCGGAGGCTGGGACATCTCGTGCGCACGGCCTTCGTCCACGGTAGGTGTGCGCAGCGGGTCGGGGGCACCGTGCGGATCCTTCGCGTCCACAGGAATGGGTCCCGGCGGGCGGCTGGTCACGCCGACCACCACGCTGGAAATGCCCTGCGCCACGCGCTCGCTCAGACCGCCACCGGCAACCGCGCCGCTTGCTCCGGCCGATCGCGGCGTGCCCGAAGCATCACGCGGGCCGCCCATCGCGTCGCGCGCCTTCGTGCGCTTGTTGATGGGGCCCGAGGTGCTCGCATCGGTGCGGACATGAGCGCCCTGTTCGGGAGCCGCGGGACGCGCGGGCATGGCAGCGCCCGAAGGCGCGGCAACCGTCGCCCCTACCGGCACGACAGGCTTCGGCTCCCAACGATGACGCAACGCGTATATGATGAAGGGGATAGCCACCGATATCGCGAACGCCACGCCCAGCGTCGCCTGGTACACCGCGTTCGACTGCGCGTCCAGGTTCGACGACGGGAAGAACGAGATGATCAACGTCGCCACGGTCATGATGAGGCCGACGCCCGCCACGATGGCCTTGAACGGCGTGCCGCCGGGCAGCTGGAACGAGCGCTGCAGATTCTTCTTCTTGAAGATCAGATAGAAGTACCCGAGGAAGAACAGCACGTATCCCACCAGGTAGATGACCACGGTCAGACCGATGGCCGTCAGGTAGCCCACCGACGAGCTGGATCCGCCGGACAGCGCGATGGATCCGCACAGCACCGCGTCCCACACCGTGACGATGACGGCTTGGATGACCACCGTCTTCACCGACACGCCATGCTTGTTAACCTTCTTGAACGACGGGGGCAGGATGCCGTCGTGCGCCGTATCGAGCAGCGCGCGCGACGGGCCCACGATCCACGCCGAGATCTCGGCAAGCACGCCCAGCGCCAGCAACAGCGCCACCACGAACACGATCCAGCTCATAGACGGGCCGATGTGCTGCACGAAGATGGCGCGGAACGCCTCGATCACGCCGAACGACAGGTTGCCGTCCAGAACCGACGCCGGCAGCGTCGTAGCCACGGCCAAGCCGCCCAGCGCGTCCAGCGCGATGGTGAGGATAGCCAGCACGATCATGGCCAGCGGGTAGTTGCGGTTCGGGTTCTTCAGCTCGTTCACGTGCGAAGCGGAAGCCTCCACGCCCATGTACGCCAGGATGAACGACGCGAATATGACCAGCGTGTCCACCTTGCCGAAGTCGGGCACGAACGTGGCCGCGTCCATCTTGATCTGCGAGACGCCGCCCGTGGCGAAGTAGATCACCAAGCCCACCAGCAGCACTAGCACGGGCACGATGATGCCGCCCACGAAGCCCACCTTCGAGATGCGCGCCGTGTACTTCGTGCCGCCCAGCTGCGTGAGCGTGAGCAGCCACACGATGGCCGCCACGCCGAAGAACATCACCAGCGGGTTGTTGTACAGCGCGTCCCACCTGAACACGTAGGCCAGCGCCGCCAGGATGAAGAACGCCATGGTGACGAACCCAACCGTGATCTGGAACCACTGGAAGAACAGCGCGGCGAAACCCCACCGTCTGCCCAGCGTATTGCCCACCCAGGCGAAAATGCCGCCCGATTCCCATCCTTTCACCGTGGCCATTTCCGCAGCGCACAGCGCCACGGGCAAGAACCACAGGATGCCGCCGATGATCAGGAAGAACACCAGCTGGAATCCCGACGACGCAAACGACGGGTACTCGTATACCGTCATCACCATGGAAGCCGTGATGGCGAAGAATCCGAAGAACGTCAACGTGCGTTTGAACGACGGCCGGCTCACCGAGCCCACCGGGCCCACGTCAGCCGAAGACGCCTCCGGTGCGCGACGAGTATCGCTCATGCTGCCTCAACCCCTTTCCTCACCTAGGACGCGATGTCGCGCCGCTCGCGAACACAGCGGCGCGACATCGCAATCGATGCGTTTCTTGCATCCGTTCTACCATTCAGGCTGGAAAGAAGAACGGCGACGGGAGGGCGTTCACCCTCCCGTCGCCGAAACGTGAGTTGCTGGATTACTGAGGCGCGCTACAAGCGTTAAGCTTCAGATGCCTTGATGTAGACTTCGACGGCATCGCGCAGGATATCGGACGCGAACTTGCGCACGTCGTACCCCTCGGAAATGGCGGCCACTGCCGCGCCGTCTACCACGGTGCCCACCATACGTGGCGGCATATCGATCTTTGCGCGTGCAAGGATGCGCTCGATGGCGGCATCGAGCGAAACGCGGCCCTTCTGGTAAGCCTCGGTGACCACGTCCGATTCGGCCGCGGCAATCAGCTGCCCGTAGTGAGCCGAAGGCACCACCGATTCATCGGGCAAGCAGGCGCGAATGAGCAGGTCGATTACATGACGACGACACTCTTCAGGCTCAAGGCCTTCGGCAGCCGATGCCGCTTTCTCTGCACGCTCGGCCCACAGCTGAATATTGTAGCGACCGGCCTCGTGCAGCAACTGCGTCACCGAGTCGAAGTAATATCCGACCGATGACGAGGCCGCACCGGCCCACTTCGCCACCTTGCGATACGTCACGGCTTTCGGCCCCTGCTCGCGCAACAACGCCGCCGCGGCCAGCACGAGCGACGTGCGCGTGATCTGAGCTTTCAAAGACTTCGGCGTCTGCGATGTTTCAGCCATTCGTCCTCCATTGTACGGGCGGCGCGAGCACGCCGTCTCATGAGCGAACGCCGTCCGGACCAGCAGGTCTGGACGGCGCCCGTTTGTATCAGCACTATCGTCGTGCAGACCGCAGGGCCTTACACTTCGGACAGATCCTTACCCGTATGTTCGTGCGATAGTATCATCGCCACCAGCGCGACACAAGACACGCCGACCATGTACCAGGCAGGCGCGAGACCGGAGCCGGTAGCGGCGATCAGAGCAGTCGAGATGAACGAGGCGGAACCGCCGAACAGGGCGTTCGCCAAGTTGAACGACAGGGCGAAGCCGGTGTAGCGCACCGCCGTCGGGAACGTCTCGGTCAGATAGCTGGACAGCGTACCGTCGTTGATGGTAAGCGCCAGGCACAGCACCAGCTCGACGGCCAGCACCGTGAAGAATTGCGCAGTGTTCAACAGCATGAACGCCGGCACCGTCAGCACGATGAACGACACACAGGCGATGATGAGCATCTTCTTGCGCCCGAACTTATCGGACAGATGCCCCATGCCGAAGATGAACGCCACGTACGCGACCAGGCAGATAGTGGTGATCAGCGACGATTCGTTCGCCGGCATCATGACCACCGTCTCCAGGTAGACCGGCAAGTACGTGAGAACCACGTAGAAGCCCACCGCGTTCAGCATGGCGGCACCGAAGGAGATGATGAGCTCCTTCGTGTGATGACGGAACAGGTCGCGGATAGGATGATTCGAGTCGTCGGTCTTGGAGATAGCAGCCTGCATCTCCTGATACGTCGGCGAATCCTCCAGCTTGGTACGAATGTAGTGAGCGACGAGACCCAGCGGTCCTGCCAACAGGAACGGGATGCGCCAGCCCCACTCGTTCACGGCTGCGTCAGGCAGGATCGTGTACATGACCGTGGCGAACGTAGAGCCCACCAACAGGCCCACGGCCGTCGAAGCAGGCACGAGCGAGCAGTACACGCCGCGCTTGTCCGAGGGAGCGTACTCAGCCAGGAACGTAGCAGCGCCGGCATACTCGCCGGAAGCCGAGAAACCCTGGATCATGCGGAGCAGCAGCAGCAAGATGGGGGCGGCGAGGCCGATGGCCAGGTAGCCCGGCAGCAAGCCGATGCAGAAGGTAGCGCCGGTCATCAGGAAGATGGACGTGGACAGGGCCCACTTGCGGCCCTTCTTGTCGCCCATGCTGCCCCAGAAGATGGCGCCGATGGGGCGCAGCAGGAACGAAAGCGCGAACACCGCGAACGTCTGCATGAGCGCAAGCGCCGGGTCGTCGCCAGGGAAGAACACGTTGGCGATGACCACTGCGAAGTACGAATAGGTTGCGTAGTCGAACCATTCGATGAAGTTCCCAAGGAACGATGAAACGGCTACTTTTCTGATAGTGGAACGTTGGTCGTTAGATCCCATGGTAATCCCCTAAGAAATTAGCAGCTTCGTTAGAAGTACACGCAAGCTGTCGGCGTATCTGGTGCTCCAAAAGAAGCCCCTTTCGATAGTCGGAAAACGCCTTAACCTGAGGTTATCATACCGCAAAAACGGCAATACGAGGTAAACCTGTAACCTTTTATATGCGTTTGAACCGTCGAGAGCCCTGCCCCGAAAAGGCGTGGAGCCCGTTTTGCAGCAAACGGGCTCCACCTAAAATGCCTCGTGAAACGCATAATTTTGGACGTGCTGCGTTCTCGCTGACAGGCCGTAGGGCAACCCGAAGGTTCAACCGCAAAAGACGATCAGTACTCGTCGAGCATATCCACCTGGGCCTTGCTGGCGCGCATGATGAAGCTGTGCTTGGCCTTCTGACCGCCCTGCGCCAGCTTGCGCAGGATGAAGCGCTTGAGGCGCGGGTAGTCGCTCATGCCGTACCAGGCGAACGCGGTGCCGCCCGTGTAGGCCTCCACGATGCTGTGGACGGGCAGGCCGGCGTCGCGCTTGGCGTCGAGGGCCAGGTACTCCTGGATCTCGGCCGCGCACACGTCGCGGATGACCTCGGCGCTGATCTCCAGGTCGCGCGCCAGCTGCCTGAGCTGGTAGGCCACCTCCGCGTCGTCGGCGTGCGGGAAGTACGTCACGTCGTAGGTCACCGCGGACAGCCCGGACGCCTTGGCGAAGCCCAGCAGCTTCTCCAGCGACAGCATCTGCACGTGGTCCTCCGTGCGCTCGGCGATGTCGAGCTCGGCCGGGAAGCCCTGGACGCCGCTCTTCTCGAACACGGCGAGCAGCTCCTCCTCGTTCAACGGCGCTTCGAACTCGATTTCAGTGGCAACATGGGTCAGGTTGCTCGTGATCTTCATGAATCACACCCCTTCCTTTCCGGTTATGGATTACCGCTTCTCAGCGGAAAGGCGTGCGCCCGAGAACCAGGCGCACGCCGCCAAACCTACTGCAGGTGCTCCTTGACTTCTTCCTCTTCCAAGCGAGCGGCAAGATTCTCGCAAATCTCCTCTTCTTTTCTCATCTTGCGAGCGGAAAGCATGCCCTTGATAGAGGGGATAGCGCCGCCGCCGATGATGAGAATGCCACCGAGAATCGTGTTAACCGTCAGGGCCTCGCCGAACACGACCAGACCCACGAAGATGGCCACGGGAACTTCCCAGTACGCAATGGTGCCGTAGTCAGCAGCCGGCAGGTTGCGGCCAGCCACCAGCAAGAAGCCCAGAGCCACAGGACCGCAGATGACCCACAAAAGCAGGGCACCGATCCAGTTGAATGCGGTGAAGTGGATGTTGAGAGCCCAGTTCTCCATGCCGGGGTTTGCACCGAGCGAGTTCAGGACGACGGTGATAACACCAGCGCCCAGGACGGCGAAGATGAAGTTCCACACACCACGAGCCGTGGTGTCGGCGTCCTTACGGTAGCCGTTGAAGAACATCGAAGCGCCGTAGAAGAAGCCGGAAGCCAGGCCGAAGGCGTCGCCGAGACCCTTCTGCGGGAACTCAGGCGTAGACGGAACCAGGTTGAAGTCTACGAAGAAGCCAGACTCGTTGAAACCCATCAGGTTGTTGCCGAACAACATGCCGATGAACACCGCAACCAGGCATACCCACTGTAAAGCAGACATGGGTTCCTTGCGGAAGATGCGCGCGAGCACTACGCAAACGACAGGACCGATGTAGATGAACAGAACAGCGTTCGAGATGGTGGTCAACAGCGTAGACGTCACGTAGCACGCCAGCGACATGCCGATCATCAAGCCGCCCAACGCGATGGCCGGCGTCAGCTTGAGTTTCTTGAACGTCTCTACCTTGCCCGTAGCGAACATGATGACGACGAAGAACAGCACGCCCATGCTCATGCGGCCCACGGCCATCAAAGCACCGATGGAGTCGCCAGCGTTCAGACCCAGCGCCCCGTCGAACATGTCCGTACGAGTTGCCCAGCGGCTGAACAGGGGCACCAAGCCCATGCCCGTCGCCGAGATCAGCATGGCAATGGTGCCAAGACCGATCTTCATCTCGTAGCCGGTCGAGCCGTCATCGGCTGTCGCGGTCTTGATTTCCTTGTTAGCGTTGTCTGCCATTGGTCCTCCTTAAACCAGTAGCAAAAAAGAGTATGCCCCACCTAACCCCCTGTCAGAGGGGTTTTCTTGTCATGCAAGATCGAATGCGAAACGATTGGAGTCTTACCTTTGATCCTACATGACCGATCTGTTTGTGCGTGATAATTGGATTATGAAAAGGAAAAGGGGATCCGGAATGCCTTGCAAACCGAATCCCCTTTCTTTTTACGAAGTGACGATGCCTGTCTGTGACAAGTAGGTCAAGCTACGCGACTAGTCGTTCCACATCTCCGGGCGAACCAGGGTCGGGTCGGCGACGCGGTTCGGGAAGTAGTCGAGGCACTCGCCCTCGCGGTAGACGTCGGCCGTGGAGCAGTGCAGGCCGCCGCCGAAGGCGTAGGCGCCGCGCAGGTCGACGGGGATGACGTTCATGCCGAGCTTGTCCATCTCCTCCTGCTGGTAGACCTCGGAGGCCTCCACGATGACCGTCTTCGGGTCGAGCACCAGGCAGTTCATGGACAGCCACACGGAGCTGTAGCAGAACTCGGGCGGCTCGGAGTGGGCCGGCTGGGCGGCGTCGACGATCTGCCAGTCGTTGGCCTCGAAGATCGCGCGCTGCTCCTCGGGCAGCTTGCGCTGCGGGTTGTTGATGATCAGGCCGGGGCGCAGCGGCACGAAGGTCGCGTCGATGTGGATCGGGTAGGGGTCGCCCGGGAAGTTCACGGCGTGCACGCGGTGCTCGGGGTAGTAGCGCTGGAACCAGTCCATGGCCGTGCGGTTCGTGGTCAGGCCGTGCTGGATGAACAGGTCCTTGCCCATGCGCATGACGTCGGCGGCGTCCCACATCGGCTCGACTTCCGTCGTGACGAAGTCCTTGTTGGCGGTGCGCACCAGGCGCTCCTCCAGCGAGATCTTCTCGTCGTAGTAGTTGTGCTTGTAGGACTTGTCGGTCAGGCGCGGGCGCGGGGCCTGGGTCCACAGGAAGTCCGGGTCCTCGTCGAAGTACTGCTTCATGAGCGGCCAGTAGGCCAGGTACTCGAAGTAGCGGCAGCGGAAGGAGTTGGCGGAGGCCATGATCTCGTTGCCCATGGTGAGCAGGATGTCGCGGGGCGGCATGCAGGTCATCATCGAGTCGTTGCGGAAGTCGGGCGTGCCGATGGCCTGGTTCCACTGCAGGGGCGTCGGGCGGTCGACGACCACGCCGCGCTCCTCGAGCGCCTTCACGAGGTTCTCGAGGCAGGCGTTGCCGACCTCGACCGTGCGCAGCGGGCGGAGACCCCACATGCCGCGCATCTCGGAGTCGACCGGCACCTTCTCGGAGGTCGCGGGCTCCTCGGGCGGGATGACCGAGTTGTCGCACAGGCCGACGATCACGCGCTTCAGCGGATCCCAGTCGTTCCAAGAATTGACTATCTTCGCCATGACAGTCTCCTTTCTCCGGCAGCGCTTCCGGCGCCGCCTATTTGGATGGCACAACTACAAACTGCAGCTTCGCTGGAGAGAGCGCCACGGCTTAGACCCCGTCGTGGCAAGTCCTTCCAGATTTGCCGATGAGCCAGTTATACCATCTTTTTTGTTCAACTGCAACATGAAATTACATAGACATTTGAGCAAAACGAATAAGTAAATTGTTCAAATGCACAAAAATGTTGAACGACGGCGTTTTCTCCTTTATGCAGTTTTTGACCCAATATTGGATATTATCCGCAATTAATTCTCTCGTTCTGTATAGCGATGGAAACAAAAGGGTAACTCATGCACGCACAGCACCGAACATGAGCGCGCCGCTGAGCATAGGGACTGCACAATCAACTGAAAAGAATATCTTTTGGGAAATTTCCCGCGTCGTCTTGCCGCTGGATCGACGTATCCGAGTCTATCGAACGAATGTTTCACGTGAAACATTCGAAGATAGTCCGAAGGACCCCTCGACGAGGGGTCCTTCGGATGCTGCAGCGCCTGTTTTCTCTTTAGTAGTACCGGTGGTACGCGGCGCAGCTGCCCTCGTTTGACACCATGCAAGGACCCACGGGGTTCTCGGGCGTGCATACCTTGCGGAACAAGGGACACTCGTTGGGCGCCATGATGCCGCGAAGCACGTCGCCGCAGCGGCAGCCCTTCGGATCCTGCGTGGGCTCGACGTCGGGCTGGAAACGGCGCACGGCGTCGAACTGCGCGAACTCCTCGCGGATGCGGTAGCCGGAACCGGGAATCTCGCCCAGGCCGCGCCAGAGGGCGGTGCACGTCTCGAACACCTCGTCGATGGCGGCCAGCGCCACGGGGTTGCCTTCGGGCATGACGCCGCGCGCGTAGGCGATCTCGATGTCCGCACGGCCTTCGTGCAGTTGGCGCATGATCATGGCGATGCCCTGCAGCACGTCAACCGGCTCGAACCCGGTGATGACGCCGGGTATGCCGTACTTCTCGGCCAAGAACCGATACGGCTCGGCGCCGATGATGGTGCTGACATGGCCGGGCAGGATGAGCGCATCCACCTTGAGCTGCGGGTCGTTGATGATGGCCTCCAGCGCGCCGGGCATGTTCTTGTGAGCGCCGAACACGCTGAAGTTCTTGAGGCCGGCCGCGGCCGCGCGCTTGATGGCCATGGCCACCAGCGGCGTGGTGGTTTCGAAGCCCACGCCCACGAACACGATCTCGCGATCGGGGTTCTGCTGGGCCAGAGTGAGCGCGTCCAGCGGCGAGTACACGATCTGCACGCTGCGACCCGCCGCCTGCTCGGCGAGCAGGCTTGACGTGGAGCCCGGTACGCGCGTCATGTCGCCGAACGTGGCGATGGTGATGCCCGGCACGCGGGCGAGGGCGATGACCGTGTCGATATCCCTGTTCGAGGTCACGCACACGGGACAGCCCGGACCGGACGCCAGGCGCGTGCCTTCCGGCATGAGGTTGCGGATGCCGTTGCGCGCGATGGCCACCGTATGGGTGCCGCACACTTCCATGAGCGTGGCGCCGCCTGCGGGCGACAGCTTCGCGATGGACTCGATGAGACCGCGCGCGAGTTTAGGGTCTTTGAAGGCTGCCAGCTCGGATTCCATCGTGGCCGCGTCGACCGCGCGCGCGAGGTGCTCGGGCCTATCCTTCGGCTCGACGGATGTTTCACGTGAAACATCCGTTCCGGTCGAGGAGGTCATCGCGCTACCTCGTCGGCTGCGGGGATGTCGTCGCCCGCCAGCTCGGGGAACTGCTTGATGAGGTCGATGGTTTCCTGCGCGTAGTCAGGATCCACCACCTCGATGGCGAACCCGGCGTGCACCAGCACGAAGTCGCCGACGTTCGCCTGCGGCGTGAGGTCGAGGGATATGTCGCGCGTGACGCCGAGGATGTCCACCGTAGCCAGACGGTTGTCCTTCATTTCAGTCACTTTTGCAGGTATGGCTAAGCACATGGCTGTTCTCCTTCTTCTTTGCTCGAAGCCCATGCTACCACAGCCTGGCCGAAGGAGATGCAGCCGTCGTTGGGCGGCAGATCGCGGTTGACGGCCACCGTGAAACCCGCCTGCTCGAGCGCCGCCAGAGCGTGCTCCAGCAGGTAGCGGTTCATGAACACGCCGCCGGACAGGGCAAGCGTGGTTATGCCGTACAGGCTGCGCACGAGCTCGGCCGCCGTGACGATGGCTTGCACGAACGCGTCGTGGAAGCGGCGCGCGATGATGCCGACAGGCACGTCGGCCGCGAGGTCGTCGAGCAACGCGGCGAACGCAGGCGCGGCATCGAACAGCACGACCGAGGTGTCCTGCGCCGTGCTGGCGGCAGTGGCGGTGTTCTTCACTACCGCGATGGCGTAACGGGACGCGGCTTCCCGAGCGGAGGCGCTAAGCCCGGCATCATCATTCTGAGCGGAGGCGCGAAGCGCCGGAGTCGAAGGATCCCGGTTGGTGTCAGCAGGGGTCGCATCGGTTGCGTCGGCGGCAGATGTTTCACGTGAAACATCTGTTCGCCCGATTGCGGCTTCCAGCAGGATGGCGGGCTCGCCTTCGTACGCAGGCTCGGCGCAGATGCCCAACAGCGCGCTGGCCGCGTCGAACAGCCGGCCGACGGACGAGGTCATGGGCGTGTTGATGCCGCGGTCGATCATCTGATCGCACACGGCCGCCTGCTCGCCCAGAGCCTCGAGCGCAGCCGCAGCCCCCGGATGGTCGAGCAGGTCGAACGCCCACAGCACGCCGTAGGCCATGCGCAGCGGATGCTTTACGGCCGCCGCGCCGCCCGGCATGGGCACGTAGGCGAAGTTCGCGAAACGCTCGAACGCAGTCAGGTTGCTGAGCAGCACTTCCCCGCCCCAGATGGCGCCATCCATGCCGTAGCCCGTGCCGTCGAACGCGATGCCGCACACGGGGCCGGCCAGGCCGTGCTCGGCCATCACCGACACGACGTGCGCATGATGGTGCTGCACCTCGGTGACGGGGAGGCTCTGCTCGTGGGCCCACTTCGACGTGAGGTACTCGGGATGCAGGTCGCACGCGATGCGGCCGGGGTCGATCTCGAACAGCGTTTCGTAGCGGTCCTTCGCCTGGAGCCACGCATCGTAGGTTTCGGCGTTCTCGAGGTCGCCGATGTGCTGCGACAAGAACGCCTCGGCGTCGCGCGTGAGCGCAAACGTGTTCTTCTGCTCGGGCCCGGTGGCGAAGATGGAGCAACCCTGTTCGCGAACGGATGTTTCACGTGAAACATCTTCTCCTTCGCGCGCCTTCGCGGGCATCGCCAACGGGAGCGGCGCGTAGCCTCGGGCGCGGCGGATGAATTGGACGGCTTCGCCGGCGCTGCCCGCTTCGATAACGCGCACCACCGAGTCGTCGTAGCGGGCGCGGATGGCGCGGTCGTGGCCCAGGAACGCGTCGGCCACGGCGAACAGCTTCTCGTAGGCATCCTCGTCGTCGATGACGATGGGCTCGTCGTGGATGTTGCCCGAGGTCATCACCAGCATAGGGACGGCCGTCGCTGCGCGGGATCCTTCGGCTTCGCGCTGGGAGCTGCGCTCGGCACAACCGCTCGCTTTCGCGAAGTCGTGCAGCAGCAGATGCTGGAGGGGCGTGTAGGGCAGCATGACGCCGAGTTCGGGGAGGGCGTCGGCCAAGCCGGGAGCAAAAACAGCATCGGGGCGCTTGCGCAGCAGCACGATGGGGCGCTGCGTGGCCGTGAGGATGCCCTCCTCCGCTTCGCCCGCCTCGCAATAGACGCGCACGGCTTCCATATCGGCCATCATAACGGCGAACGCCTTGCCTTCGCGGCGCTTGCGCGCACGCAGCAGCGCTACCGCTTCGGGGTTCGACGCGTCGCACACCAGATGGAAGCCGCCCAGGCCCTTCACGGCCAGGATCTTGCCCGCCAGCAGCAGTTCCACGGCGCGCGCAAGTATGGCATCGCTCTCCTCGCGCGTGGTTCCCCAGGCGATGGGTCCCAGGGGCGCGTCAATGGCATCGGAAGCGCACAATGTTTCACGTGAAACATTTGTTTGCGCTGCATGGGAGGCGGAAGCGCCAGCGGGGACGTCAGGGGCGGCCGGCACGTCGGCGGAAACGCCGGGGGCATGAACGCCGGCGAGCGCTCCGGGCATGCCCTCGTGTTCGCGCCAGCTGATATGGGGGCCGCATTCGAAGCACGCGTCGGGCTGCGCGTGGAAGCGACGGTCCAGCGGGTCGCCGTACTCGCGGGCGCAGCGTTCGCACATGGGGAAGTCCTTCATCGACGTGCTCTTGCGATCGTAGGGCAGCTTCTCGATGATGGTGAAGCGCGGACCGCAGTTCGTGCAGTTGATGAACGGGTAGCGGTAGCGGCGGTCGTTCGGGTTGAACAGCTCGCGGGCGCAATCGTCGCAGGTGGCCAGGTCGGGCGACACAAGCGTGGTCTTCTCCACGGCGCCTGCGTCGGAGAAGCGGATCTCGAACGAGTCGAAGTCCTCCAGCGGCACTTCCTTCAGCGTCACTTCCTCCACGCGCGAGGCGGCCGGAGGGTTCTCGGACAGCTCGATGACGAACTCGTCGAGCAGCTTCGTCTCGCCCTCGGCATGGATGAACACGCCGTCGGTGGCGTTCAGCACCCATCCGTCGATCAGGTATTTCTTCGCCAAACGGTAGACGAAGGGGCGAAAGCCCACGCCCTGCACGATGCCTTTGACTTGAATGTCCAGCGCTTCCTTCATATGATCGCCTCCGCGTTGTGCTGTGGCCTTCAATCTACGAGGGCGGCTCGACGGCCGCCCTCGGGGTGTAACGCTATCGTGTCGCGCGGCCGCCCGCTAAGCCGTCGGCACCGTCATGGTTTCCAGGATGTCGGAAATCACTTCAGCCAGCTGTCGCAGCGTAACGCCCGAGTTGTCGGGCAGGTGCAGATGCACCACGCGCCGCCCGCGCTCGGCCAGCGTAACGAGGTCGCCCGACGCCTGCGCCTTCGCCAGCGAGCCCAGGCTTTCAGCCTCCTGCTTCAGCGGGATGTCCTTCAGCTCGTCGGCCGACAGGATGAGGAACACGCCGCAGTTCGGGCCGCCCTTGTGCAGCTGGCCCGTGGAGTGCAGGTAGCGCGGACCCACTTCCAAGCAGGATACCACGCCGCGCTTCTCAGCCACGCCGTGACGGATGGTTTCCAGCGCCTCGCGTCGACCCTCGCCCGTGAACGGCAAGAACGCGTTGAGCGCGAAGAAATCGCCCGGTTGAATGCTGCCCAGCAGCGCACGCAGCGCGCTGCGGACGTCGGTGCAGTCCTTGAAGCACGGGGACAGGCGCACTTCCACCTCGCCCATGTGCACCTCGTCGATGAAATCCTGCACGAAGTCGGGCTCGGGCTGGCCCTCCTTGAGGATGTCGAGCACCACGGCCTTCGCCGACGCCACGTCGGGCTGGTCGAAGGGGCAGATCTTCATGAGGTAGCCGCACATCGCGATGGCGTATTCCCACATCACGAAGTGCTCGGCCAGCTCTTCGACGGAGTCGATCTTGTAGTTGGCGCGCGGGATGGCCGGGTCGATGTAGGACAGGCTCATCTCGAAGTTGCGGCGCTCGTCCCACAGGTCGTTGCGCGTGAGGTACACGATGGCGCTGCGATCGCCCGGGTCTTTCTTGAGCAGCAGGGAGTCCACCTCGATGTTGGGCAGAATGCCCTGGCCGTCCTTGCCCAGGCTCTCGGCCACCAGCTGCTCGATCCACAGACCCAGAACGCGGCCGCGCTTCTGCGTGAGGAACGTGAACTTGTTGCGTCCCTGCAGGTAGTTGTCGTACAAAAACGATGCCAGGCCGATGGCCGGGTTGTCGATGGCGTCCTCGCTGCACTGGCGCTCGGCGTCGATGGCGTGCGCCATGAACTCTTCCAGGTCGATGCCCACGAGCGCCGCCGGCAGCAGGCCGAACACGGACAGCGCGGAGAAGCGCCCGCCCACGGTGGGCTGGCCGGAGAACACCGCGGCCCACCCTTCTTCGCGCGCCTGGCGCTCAAGCATGGAGCCGGGGTCGGTGATGGCCACGAGGTGCTGCACCAGCTCCTCTTCGCTGATGCGGTCGGCCACGGCGTCGCGCACGGCACGCAGGGCCAGGCGCGGCTCGATGGTGCCGCCGCTCTTCGACGAGATCACGAACAGCGTGGTCTCGGGCTTCGCTTCGGCCAAAATGGCGCGCACGCGCACGGGCGAGTCGGAGTCCAGCGTCTTGAACGTGATCTTCGACGAATCGGGCTTGTTGTATTTCGTGATGGTCATGGGCGCCTGCGTGGAACCGCCCTGGCCGATGAGCACGACCGTCTTCAGCCCTTGGGCGATGATCGAGTCGGCGAAATTCTGGATGTCGCGCAGGGAGTACGGCGAATTGCTCGCAAGGTCCGTCCATCCCATGTATTGCTCGGAGCACGCGCGCGCTTCCTCCGAGAAGTCGTACAGGCTCGCATCCTTGGCATGGATACGGCTGGCAACGCAGTCCTTCACGAGGGCTTTCGCGGAAGGATACAGTTTTTCTACATCACCGGATAGCATACAACCTTCTTTCAGCGTAATTCGCTCCATTCTAGCAAACGGTGACGAGGCTGACCATCGTGTTTGCGCTTGTGACGGAGTTGTGGACAAAGCGTGTGGGAGCGCGCCCGAGAACGAGAATCAGCGCGCAAATCCCAAGCATTCCCGTACTATTTCATTATTGATTATTTATATTAATTGATATATAGTATCGATATCAGATGGGCTGGAGAGGAGCCCATCGGGAAGACGAGGGAGGAACCATGTCCGATATTTCTAGAAGGAACCTGTTGAAGGGCGCCGCCGTCAGCGCCGTGTCCATTTCCGCGATGGGCCTGCTGGGCGCCTGCGCCGCCCCGAGCGAGCCGAAGGCCGAAACCACGACCGATCCGTCCGCCGACGGCACCGGAACCGGCAGCGGGACGAACAGCGAGTATATGGCCGAGGTGCTGGAACCCACATCCATGCCCGATGCCTCGACGGCGAGCAATTTCAACATCATCTACGACAGCAAGACCACCGTCGGCACCACCTACGAAAACCTTATGACGGCCATCGCGGGCGAGACGGGCGCCACCACCAAGTACGAGGCGTTCTCGAAGGTCGCCAAGAACGAGGGCTTCGACGTGCTGGCCCGCCTGTTCCAGTGCACCGCGGACGCCGAGAAAATCCACATCGGCCTCGAGTACGACCTGGCCAAGGAGATCGACCCCGCAACCGAGAAGCCCGAGCCGCCCGCGGTCGAGGAGCACGAGAGCGACATCAACCTGATCTCCGGCGCCAACGGCGAGATCTACGAGACCTCGGACATGTATCCCTCCTTCATCAAGAAGGCCCAGGAAGAGGGCAACAACAAGGCCGTGCAGGTGTTCACGCGCGCCAAGCTTGCCGAGGCGTATCATGCGAAGCTGTATATGGATGCGTACACCACCATCGACACCCCGTTCGACGGCAAGTACTACCTGTGCCCCATCTGCGGCTACATCCACAAGGGCGAAAACTTCACCGCCTGTCCCATCTGCCTGGCTCCGAAGTCGTCTTTCACCGCCTACTAGGCCATTACCCCACATTTCTCTGTCGGAAGCGCCCGAGGGTTCGTCTCTCGGGCGCTTTTCGCATTCTCGCATGCGATTGGAGCGATTTCCCACCTTCGCGCCTGTCCGCCGCCCGCGAACCTCGCGCCGCCCGCTGCGCGCGAACCTCTCGCCTGTCTGGTGCCGATGCGTCCCCGTCTGCCGCTTGCGGGCTTCGCGACTGTCCGCGGTTTGCGCGAACAAGTGTTTCACGTGAAACACTTGTCGTAATGCCATGCGACAAGCGAACAAATGTTTCACGTGAAACATCGCTGGGACTGCCGTCTTGAGCACAGGCAGAAGATGCCGGAACCGAAGATCCGTGCGATTATTGCAGATGATTTTATGGCCGACGCCGCACGGGATCCTTCGACTCGCTTCGCTCGCTCAGGATGACAAAGGGGGGGGGCAGCGCCGCTCGGGATGACGGGGTCACTCACGCGGGGACGCAGGAGGGAAAAGCCGCTTTCCTGATGGCGCTCGTGCCAAAAAGAAAAGGGCCGACGATTCTCCGGCCCTTCGAGGTTCGTTATGCGGACGCGCCTTACAGCCCCAGCGCCTTCTTCAAAGCGGAAACTCGGCGACGGGACACGGGAATTTTCTCGTCCACGGCGTTCAGCGTGAGCAGCAGCGTACCGCCCGACACCGATTCGATCTCCTCCACCATCGAGAGATTCACCAGATAGCCGCGGTGCACGCGGAAGAAACCGTGACCGTCGAGGCGCTTCTCCAGCTGAGCCAAGCTGACCGTGGAGAAGTAACGATCCGTATCCGTTTGCAGGTACGCGTAGTCGTCGCGCGCCATGACGAAGCGGATCTTGTCGATGCCGATGAGGATTTTCTTGCCGCCCTTTTCGACGGGAATGCGCTCGGACTTCTGAGCCTGCACGTGCAGCGACACGTGCTCGCGCACGCGCGAGATAGCTTGCGACAGGCGCTCGGTTTCGACCGGCTTCACCAGGTAATCGATGGCGTTCACCTTGAACGCATCGAGGGCGAACTCGCTGTACGCCGTCACGAACACCACCGCAGGCGGGAACTTGAGGTGCTGCAGCGCCTCAGCCAGCTGCAAGCCCGTGGCTTCGGGCATGTTCACGTCGAGGAACATCACGTCGCACGGATATTCCTTCAACTTCTCGATAGCCTCGCGCACACTGGCAGCTTCGGCGACAACCTCCGTCTGCCCCAGCTCGTCAAGCAGGAACTTCAGCTCTGAACGCGCAGGAGCCTCGTCATCGACGATCATCGCTTTCAACACCTAAGCCTCCTACCCTCCGTACGTTTGCTTTCGACCATTATAAATCATGGATCACCGAAACCGGCCAAAAGCCGAAAGATAGGAGCAAGCAAACCGACGAAAGAACATCAACCACCGCTGACCATCGGTAAATCCGCCGTTACCCGCGGGGATCGTCCGTGAGGTAGCGAGCGCGCAGGGCCTCGCGCTTTTCGTCGGTGACGCTCAGCTGGTCGCGCACGTAAGCGTCGAGGCTGCCGTACTGCTTCTCCACGGCATCGAGCGCGGCGTGCAGGAAGCGCGGATCGGCGGAGTTGATCACGTGAATGCTCTTATCCAGCTTGTCGCCCAGACCGAACGAGGAAAGCGCGTCCATGATGTTCTGCGTTTCGGATTGGACGTACTTGTTCGTGGCCAGATAATCCTGCTCGACGGCCTCGCGCTTTACGCCCAACGCGTGCAGCAAGAGCGCGGCGGCCAAGCCAGCGCGATCCTTGCCGATGGTGCAGTGCCAAAGCACGGAGCCATCCTCGGCAGCCAGCACATCGTCGAAGAACTGCGCGAAGCCGCGCTGGCTCTGCTCGTCCAACATCATGCGCTCGTACACTTCCTCCATGATGCTGGCAGGGTTCTTCTGCACGGTGCGCAGCATTTTGAGCGCCTGCATCATGCCGCCCTCGCGCGTGACGCCGAATGTGGAGGCGCTCAGCACCGGCGCATCCGCGAACCGAACGCCCACCAGGCCGTCCTGTGGGTCGGGATGCTCCTTGCGCTCTTCTTCGGTGCGCAGGTCGATAACCGTGCGCACCTGGTAGTCGTCAAGCAGCACTTCGAGGTCGCGGGCGGTGGCATGGTCGAGCGCACCCGAGCGCAGCAGGCGCGCATGCTTCACGTAGCGCCCGTCGTCCGTGGGCAGGCCTCCCACGTCGCGCGTGTTTGGCAGACCCTCAAGCACGATGCGGCCGCCTTCTTCGCTCTCGAGGCCTTCGGCCGGAGCAATGCCGATAGCAGGGGCGAAATCGGTGGGGACAGTATCCAGTTGGGACATGGGAAAAGCCTTTCGACGACGATGATGAGCGCGCAGCCGGAAGCGTTTTGTCGGCGCTAGCCGGGGGGGCTTCCGGCTAGCGCCTCACGGAATCCTTCGATTCCGCGCTTCGCGCTGCGCTCAGGATGACGACCGGGGCGGAGCGCGTCAAATCACCCGTCCCCTTGACACACCCTTCGCTATTGCAGGTCGAGCTGCATGAGCTTGTCCAGCGTGAGCGCGTAGATCTTGAAGGACTGCTTCAGCAGGTCCTCGCTGACGCCCTCGTCCGGACCGTGCATCATGCCAACCCATTCGGGATCCTCAACCCACGGCTTTTCGGGACCGAAGCTGGCACCGCTCTTGAACTCGCGCGCGTACGTGCCGCCGCCCATGGTGAACGGCTTCGCGTCCTCGCCGGTGGCCTCGTTGTACGCGTTCAGCAGCGCCTGGATCACCGGGCTGTCGGGCTTTACGAGGAACGGCTCCATAAGCAGCGTGTTCTCAAACGAGCCGCCGATCTCGCTCGCCAGCTGGCGCAGGCGCTCGGTGATCTCGTCGGCCGTGATGGACGTGGGGAACCGACTGTCGAGCGTCTGCACAAAGCGGTCGTCCTCGATTTTGATGGTGCCGCCGATGACGGTGAGCGGGCCGAAGTACTCGTCGGAGCTCTTGATGCCGATGCCGCTGCCGTCGGTATGATTGAGCAGCTTCTGGTCGAGCTCGAAGAACGCGCGCTCGTCGGCGGTGCACAGGTCGTGCTCCAGCAGGTAGTCCACGATGAGGCCGATGGCGTTCACGCCTCCTTCGGGCATGGAGGCGTGCGCTCCTTTGCCGGCCGCAGTGATCTTCGCGCGGCCTTCGCCGTCGGCCGCAACGGTAATGCGATCAGTATTCGGCAGGTCGGCAGCGTCGGCCTTCACCACGGCCTCGGCGATGCCGGGCACCGCGTTCGTGGCCGCGCCGCCCGTGAACTCCAGCACGATGCGGTCGGCGATGGGCTTGCTGATCAGCTCGCCGTCGTAGCCACCCTTCTCGCCGTAGCACACGGGGAACTCGGCATCGGGCGTGAACAGGAACGCCGGATCGTCGTAATGCTTGTGGTAGTAGGCCACGTCGGCCATGCCGGATTCTTCGTTCGCGCCGAACAGGAAGCGGACGGTGTAGGGGAACTGAGGAGCCTCGCCGGCGTCCTGCAAGTCCTTCCAGAACTTCATGGCGTGCAGCGCCACCACGCTGGGGCCCTTGTCGTCGAGCGTGCCGCGACCGACGAGGTAGCCTTCCTTGCGCGTGACCGCGTACGGCTCGAAGTTCCAGCCGGGACCGGCGGGAACCACGTCCATGTGGCCGATGATGCCCAGCTGCGTGTCGCTCTTGCCGGGGAAGTCGGCGAACCCGATGTAGCCCTCGGCATCGTGCGTCTTGAATCCCATGTCGGAAGCCATTTCAAGCGCGGCCTCCAGCGCCTCCTTCGGGCCGGGGCCGAACGGAGCGCCTTCGGTCGCCTTGTCCGATTCCTCGAAGCTGGGGATGCGGACGAGCGTCTCGATGTCTTCGACCATCGTCTCCCAATTTTCCTCGAGATACGCGTCGATCTTCCTGGTCAGTTCAGCATGTTCCATGGCAAATTCGCCTCTCTATTCGAGTGCGTCGGCTTCGAAAGCGGCCGAAACGCCGCGTTCGCACGTAGATACTTTCATTATGATGCTTGCGGCTGCGGTGCGCTAGGCCGTCATCCATCTGTTGACCGAAACGCCAAGCGACCCCACGCACGCATGCATGGGGTCGCTTGGACGAAAACCCTTCATCGGCCCGTCCGCTAGGAGGGAAGGGAGAGGGCGGGGAGCCGAAAAGGTGCGTTTTAGAGAGCTCGCGCTACGTCGTTTCCGCTGCGGATAGCAAGGGCAATGTTGAAAGGCTCGTTGCAATCGCCAATAGCATAAGTCTCGGAAACGGAGATGCCGTCGAGCAGAGCGGTGTTCGGCTCCATCTCGGCGCCATCGATGACGGCGTCGCAATCGATGGTCACGTTCGTGCCCACTTCGGTGGCGATGGTGATCTGGCCGTCACCGATCTGCTTGATGGACGCCCCCGGGTACACCTTCACGCCCAGCGAATAGAGCGCCGTGGTCATGAAGCGCATCGCATGCTGGGACTGCTGCATGTCGAGGTCTTTGTTGGCGCTCGGCGTGACGATGGTGACGTGCTTCTTGCGCACGGTAAGCCAGAGCGCGCAATCGAACGCCTGGGCATTCGAGCCGTACACGACGACGTTCTCCCCCATGTCGGCGGTCATGAACGAGTCGAAATCGATGACGGGGACGCCGCCGCTCACATCGAGCTTGGTGCGCGTGCCGCCCACTGCCAGGATGACCGCGTCGGGCGCCTCGGAGTCGATAAGGGCTTGATCGACTTCTTTGTTCAGCGTGACGTTCACGCCGGCGATCTCAAGCTGACGCTCCAGGTAGGCCGCAAGATCGTCGAGGTTCTCGTGCGGGCCCTTCACCATGCTCGCGAAGCCCAGCATGCCGCCCAGAGAACCGGTCTTCTCGAACAGCGACACCTGATGGCCGCGCAACGCCGCAATGCGCGCAGCCTCCATGCCGGCGGGGCCGCCGCCGACCACCATGACCTTCTTCGGGGAGGATGCCGGCTCAAGCTCGTAGGTGGCCGGCCCCTGCTCGGTCATGACGCGCTGGGTGAGCGCGTTGACGCGGCAATACCCCATCATGCGGTTCAGCTGGTTGCTTCCGATATGGCAGTGCAGGCAGCGCGTGCACGGGGCGATCTCGTCCGCGCGGCCTTCGCGAAGTTTGTTCACATACTCGCTGTCGACGGTGATCGGGCGGTTCATCAGGAAGAAGTCCACCTTGCCGTCGGCAAGCGCCTGCTCGAAGAAGTCGGGGGCGTGCGCCGGATCCATATAGGTGACCGTGCCGCAGGGGATCTTCACCGCTTCCTTGTAGCGCGCGACGACGTCGATCAGCATGCCGGCGCCGCTGTGGCTTCCGTCAAGCTGGCCCTGGAAGTGGCGGCTGAAATCCCATTGGGTGCCGTAGCCGGTCGCGCCCTCAATGCCGTTCAGGATGAAGTACAGATCGCTGGCGAACTGACAGGGGTGGTTTCCCAGAGGGCCCAGGCGCAGGTGCATGGAATCGCAGCCGGCAGCCTCGAACAGCTTCGCGAACTCGATGCCCTCTTCGACCGTGATCACGAGGTTGCTGGGAGCGGTCAGGGTGTTGTCGAGGTCCATGAGCGTCGCGTTGTTGGTGAGGTTGTCGTTTTCCTCGACGCAATCGATGAGCATCTGCACGACGAAGTCGTCGCCGCAAGCAGCCTTGATCTTCGCGATGCACTCGGTGACGAAGCGGGCGCGATCCTCCAAGCTGCCGATGCCGTACTGGTCGGTGCGCGTGTTGTGGAAGCGCGAGAGGAAGTGCTCGCCGATGTTGAAGCCGGCCGCGTTGATTTCGAGCGCCTTGAAGCCCATGCCCTGGATGGTTTGCGCAAGGCTGACGCCGACATCCTCGATCTTCACGATGTCGTCGACCGAAAGCTCGGCCACATCGCCGCCCATGTACGCCCATTGCAAGCCGAGCGACGTGCCGTACTGCGCGCACTCGTCGACCAAACGCTTGCAGAAGTCAGCCGCATCGGGCGCGGCCTCGTCCCCGGCGATAAGGGATCCCAGTTCGCCCTCGACCCAGATGAACTCGACGCCGCCCTTCGCCATATTGACGTAGTACTGGAAGAATTCCTCGGTGAGGCCGGCCAGATACGTCGCCGATCCGGCGGCGGACTTGATCATGCGATGGCTCGACTCGATGGAGCCGATCTTGATCGGCGAGAAGAGCGTGCTGAAATCCGTGGTGTTCTGGCGGTAATCGGTATCCTGCGGGTTGACGTACGATGCCGCGATGAACTCGGTGTCGTTCGCGGCCGCCCCGTTTGCGCCCGCCGCCTTGCCGCCATTGCCCGTGGCCGCCGCGGAATCGTTGGCCGCCGGAGCGCAGCCGGCCAGCCCCGCCCCTGCGGCGGCTATACCCGCAACTCCGAGCCCCGTGAGAAAGCTTCGCCTGGTTAATTCGGTTCCCATGATGCATCCTCCCTGCATGTCGTTTTGGTTCTTGCTCGAAAGCAACTCCATCGCCCCTTCGGCGACCGCCTCAGACTACGCAAGACACGGGCATTTTTCCTCACATGCGGCATGTGAAATGAGGGGAAACGAGGCCTCACGCCCCACATGGCACGGGCGGTTTTGCCCAGAACCGTTACAATAGGCGCGGGGACTCAAAGCGTTCGCGACGGGGGGGCAGAGTGGGACATCGCATCATCATGTATTTCGGCTTGGCGCTCGCCCTGCTCGTCGGATTGTTCACGCTCTGGGGCGGACTCTCCTTGGGCGGCCTCACGCGCCTGGGAATACCCGAAATACTGAAATACTGGTCGATTCCCCTGCTCATAGCGCTTGGATTGACGTTCTTCTCGGTCCTTGCGAAACGCAAGCCGCCGACAAAGCGCTGCTCGAGCGCGGCCGCGGTGGCGGCAGGCGTCTTCGTTTTGGGCGGGTACGCCGTTCTGTTCATAGAAACGACGGGGGTTCTGCGCCTTGCAACGGTGAGCGCATCGGCGATTCTGGTAGGCGTGGGATACGGCCTTCTCTCGTTAGTTTGGCAGCATCGCCTATCGTCGCTTGCGTTCGACGACGTAGTGAAAACGCTGCTGTTCGCCCTGGTCATCCAATCGGCAGGCTACCTGCTGCTGTGCGCGCTCCTGCAAGACTGCACGTGGGTGGTCTTCCCCTTCCTTGTCGCGTTGGCGGTCGCTTTCTGCCTTATCGCCCTTCGTCATCCCGAGCCGAACGAAGATCGCCGAACGCACTCGAAAAGGCGAAAGGGAGCCTTGAAGAGCGCGGTTGCCGAGCTGAGCGATCCGCTGCTGTGCGTATGCGCCATCGCCTTCGCCGTTGCCCTGACGCGAGCCATCACGCTCGACGGGATAGAGCGAACCGACGCGATCAACCTCATCGCCAGCGGCTGCATCATAGTCGTCGCGCTCGCCCTCTACGGCATATGGTTCGTGTTGGGAGACGATCGCGCGCCGTTCAAAAAGCTGAGCATTCTCGGACTCTACCGAGCGTTCTTCCCGATCATCGTCACGGCGCTCTTGGCGCTCTCGATCGTGGGCAATTCGCTGGCGCTTTCGGTTGCGACCTTGGTGTACGTGCTGTTCACATTTGTTTCGGTGTTCATCATGTCAACCAGCATCTCCGTAGCTCGCGCACATAGCGTGCCGGCGACCTCCGTGTACGGAGCATTCGCAGGAGCCACGTACTTCGTCTTTGCGGCGGCGACCGCGTTGGGAGCATGGGTGTACTACCCGCGAAACTTCGGCGCAGCCACGCTTTCGGTCATCGTTCTGTTCGTGTTCTACATCCTGGCGATGTCGTATGCGGCCATCCAGGCGCGCAAGAAGCGCCGAGGGGAGGATGCCACAACGCGAAACCCGGTCGAAGCGAAAGCCACGGTTGTCGATGGGGTTTCGGAGCGGTGCGCGGTTTTGTCGCAGCAACACGGCCTCACGGCGCGAGAAAACGACACGTTGCTGCTGCTGGCAAAGGGAAGGGACGTTCCCAGCATCGCGAAGCAGCTGTTTATATCGGAGAACACGGTGCGATCGCACAGCAAGAGCATCTACAAGAAGCTGGACATCCACTCCAAGCAGGAGCTGCTGGACCTCTTGGAGACGATCGAGCTTGGATACGAGAACGGCCGCTGAGCCGACGCGTCTCGCGATGCCCCCAATTTGAAGTATTTGCAGCAGCCGCGCTCCGACTGGAGCACCTCCAGCGGCGAACAGCGGCTTTACGCTGTGGTATTCTGACGCTATCGATACGCAAAAAGCAGCTCCCCGTTGAAGAGAGGGAATTATGCAACGAAAGACCGGCGAACCGGCCCGCACGGTAAGGCGAGCTCCGCTTCTCGTCTTCTTCATGCTAGCTTTCGCGCTGTGCCTCGCGCCCAGCGCGGCTTATGCCGGGCCCGCCCTGGAGATCGAGCAGGGCTACGTCCAGCCCGACGGAGCGACCTTCCAGGCCGGGCAGCGCGGTGACGAGTTCTTCCACTACGTGCGGACGACCGAGGGTCTCCTCGTTCAGAAGAGCCCCGCCGACCAGACGTGGTATTACGTGACAAGCGAGGGCTTCGGCCTCGCGCTCGGGCCGCGCGCCGACGAGGCCGCACCGGCGAACGCTCTGGCGCCCTCGGTGCTGGCAAACGATACCGGCAAGATGGCCTACTCCGCGCTGGGCGGAGGCGCCTACGTCCCCCGGGACCGGGGCGTCGGCGAGGCGGTGACGCTCTCCGACATCGAGGCCGCGCAGGCCGCGTCCGGCGCAGGCGCCCGAAACGCGCGGTCGGTCGCGCAGACCGAGACCTCCCTGCCGCTGATCACCATCGTCATCGGGTTCGCAGGCGACGAGGGCACGAACCTCGGCCCCGACGACATCGTCACAGGGCCGAACGGGGCGACGTGGAAGGCCTCGGAGCAGCGCTACCGCGACGACTACGATTGGAACAGGCTGCTCTACAGCGGTGAGAACAGCATCACCAACTACTACGCCACCATGTCGAACGACAAGTTCTCCTGGACACCGGCGACCGAGGAGACCAGCGCGTACGGGGAGGGCGGCAACACCAACGCGTACGACGCGCCCGGCGACGGCGTGATCCACGTGACGCTCGACCGCAATCACGGCAACTGGAAAGGGGCGGAATTCATGAGCCCCGAGGCCAAAGACCAGCACGACGCGTACGTCGACGCGCTCAACGAAGCCTCCCAGTACATAGACTTCGCAACCTACGACGCGAACGGCAACGGCGTGCTCGAACCGACCGAAGTCTGCCTGCTGTTCATCGTGGCGGGCTATGAATCCTCGGGAGGCGAAATCGATCCGTCAACCTGGGCCTGCCGATGGCAGCTGTCCAGCATGGACAAGGACAGCTTCGCACCCGCAACGATCGTCAACCCCATCACGCACAGCGAAATCGTGGTCGACGACTACATCACCATGGGAGAAATCCTTACGAACGACGTCGTCACCGCTCAGCCCATGCCCACGAGCACCGTCGCGCACGAACTGGGACATTACCTGGGACTGCCCGACCTGTACGATGTCAACTACACCTCGTATGATCCCGATGCGACCGTCGACCAATTTCCCTGGTTGGCCTACGACGTAGGAGAAATCAGCTTGATGGCAGGCGGATCGTGGGGCAACTACATTGCCGATAGCGGCGAAACTGTCTTCGTCCCCGTCAGCTTCGACCCCTTCTGCTTGGAACAGCTCGGCTACATAGAGCCCGTCGAGGTAGCCGCCGACGGCACGTACGACGTCTCCACGCTCTGGAGCGACGAGGGCTACCGGTGCCTGCGCGTCCCCACCAGCACCGAAGGCGAGTACTATCTGGTGGAGAACCGCCAGTACGAGAGCTTCGACCGGGGATTGACGTCCTCGTACCGCGCCGAACGCCATAAAGACAAGCCGCAATACTACAACGAAACGGGCGGCGTCGTCATCTGGCATATCGACCAGGGAATCGTGGATGCGCGCGGCACGACCGCCGACGATCCCCTTTTGGGTAACACCGTGAACACGGTCGACCACCGTCCGGGCGTCATGCCCGTCTATCCGGAGAATACGGAGTATCGGGACGGCCAGGCACTTTACACTCGCCCGTTCTTCAACGCCAACGCCTGCGAGACGTTCGGCATGGAGGGCAACGTCGTTCCGCTGCTGCAGTACGACGGCTGCAACACGCCCGCCGAGCGCGTGGACTCCGGCATCGTCCTCTCGGTGGGCGACGCTGTGGCCGACGTCATGAGCGTGACGGTGGACCTGCCCGAGCCGGACGAGCCGGGCGGCGGCTACGAGGAGAGCTCGCACGTCGGCGAGATCGCCGGATCGCGCGTGGAAGTGTCGGGATCGTTCCCCGCAGGCGCCGAGCTCTCCTTGGCGCTCTCGGCCCTGACCGATGAGCAGAAGGCCGAAATGGCAAAGGCGTCCGACCAGCTGGGCGCGCTCATCGTCAGCGCTGACGCGTCGGTGGTGGACGCGGCGACCGGCGAGAAGGCCGCGCACGAGGGCAAGCTCTCCGTGTCGTTCTCGGTCGACAAGCGCTACGAGGGAGAAAGCGTCTGGATGGTCCACCGGAAAGCCGGCGGCTCGCTCGAAACGGCGAAGGTTGCGGTGGAAAACGGTCTTGCGAGCATGACCGTCGATGAGCTGTCGCCGTTCGCCGTGTTCGAGCAAAAGGCAGCCGTTCCCGGCGACGACGGGAACGTGCCCCCGTCCGGCAGCCCTGGCGGCGAAGAGCCCTCGGGCGACACGCAGGTCGAACCGCTGCCCGGCAAGGCGCTCGCCTCCACCGGCGACAGCGCGGCGGCACCCGCTGCCCTCGCGCTGGCGATAGCCGCCGCCGTTGCGGCGATGATCGCGCAGATAAAGCTTCGCCGCCGCCACGATTCGCAGACGCAATAGCAGCAGCCCCTCGCCCGGCGCTCCTCAGAAGCGGCCATAGCCGTGCTATACTCGCTTTCTCGCACGCCCGGAGAAGAAAGAGCCCCTATGCTGTGCACGAGGACACGCTCGAACGGCATCGTCGCGATCGCAATCGCTTTCGCGCTCGCTGCAAGCAATCTCGCCTTCGCGCCTCAGCCCGCGCATGCGCAACCTGAGGCGAACGAAGTCGTCATCGTGCGGAACATGACGCCCATCGGCAGCGCCGAGGAATACGATGCGCTGTTCCCGTCCGGCTACCCGAGTGCCGACAAGCCCCTTTCGGCCGGAAATGAAGGCGAATCGACCGACGAGGGCGCAACCGGGGAAACGCCCCTTTGCGGCGCGCGCTCTTTTGCGCCAAGCGATGCCGAGACGATGTCCTCGCTGAAGCAGCAGATCGCCGCTGACGAACCTCGCATCACGACTGCCGAGAAAACCGATTACCAGGTAGGCGATTCGAAGACGTTTCGCGCCGCAGGCCGTCCGGAAGGATTCACGGCCACGGCAGTGGCTGTCGGAGAGCTGTTCACCCTGTGGGTCGAGGACGCGGAGTCCGACATGTTCTCCGCAGATCTGGTGCAAAGGCTGGCTGGCAAGATCGACCCCGTTCTTCGAAAAGTAACGGACGCCTTCGGGTCGACGGTTCGCGTCGATTTGGACGGCGACGGGAAAACCGCGTTCGTCTTCCACCGATTCCCGCCGGAGACGGAGGTGCTGGACGGCTATTTCACCTCGATCGACTTGTACACACCCGAGCAGCTGACGGCTGCAGACCTGATCGAAGAGGCCTCCTACACCAACGCTATGGACGTGCTGCACCTCAACGTGCTGAACCGAAAGTCGTTGGAGGGCGTGGGCGAGTTCGACGAGAGCCTCGTCCCGCCGATGATCGCCCACGAATTCCAGCACCTGGTGAACTTCGCGCAGACAGACGGCTCCAGCGAAACATGGCTCAACGAGGCGTTCTCCCAAGCGGCCGTGGCCATCGCAGGATACGGCTCCACCCAGAAAACCCGAGCTCAGAACTTGGCCGTGATGGTCAACCTCAGCGGCCGCATTCCCCCGTTCGTATACGAAGGAAGCTTCGTGCCGGACGCTTCTCTGGGCGCAGGAGGAACAGCGGTGTACGCGCACGGTTACCTGTTCTCGCGCTATCTCGCCAACCAAACCCGCGGGCTTCCCGGAGGCGGAGACAGCGTGTACCGATCGGTGTTCGACGCGATGCGGGACGAGCGAGGGCTGGGTCAGTGCACGTCGGAGAGCCTGATGGCCGCACTCGACAACATCGGGTACGCGGGCGTCGGCGACGACTGCGCCGTGGCCAGCCTGGACGACCTTGCCCTCGGTTACGCGACGGCGCTTTTCCTGCGCGAGGAAACGGGCCAGCACAGCTTGGTGAACCGCGCAGGATCCAATCCGTCCATCGTGGACGGGTTGGAAGTTCCCCTGCTTTCCGTGCCGGAACCCTCCAAGTCGCTGCAAGGAGGCGGCTCGGCGACGATAGCCTCACTGGCAGCCTCGGGAGCGCCGGGTGCGAACGCCGGGTCCGGCACCCAAACGAAGTTCGCCACCTCTTCGCTGCCTGTTTCCTATAAGATAGCGGCAAACCCGTCGAGCGGACCGGTGAAGCCGGGAAGCCAGATCGCACTGAGCTCGCCTCAGCTGGCAAGCCTCCCCGGCGCGCATTACGAGGTTGCGACCCTCACCACCTACGAGCAGATCCTCAACTTGAGCTCGCCCTTCCTGCCGCTGGAAGGCCCGCTGCTGTTCGAGCCGGGCGTTTTGGCGTACGCGGTTCGTATTGCAAGCGACCGTGGAACGACGCCCCACACCGTATTCGGCTTTTACGAAACCGCCGAACCAGACGAGGGCGAAGGTGACCAGGGCGACGATCCGCCCGGCGGAGATCGGCCTTCGGACGACGCCGGAGACGAGCCTTCCGGCGGAGATCGGCCTTCGGAAGGCAGCCCCTCAGGCGACGGCGCGCAGCATCCCGACAGCGCACCCGACGACGACGGCACCGACGGCGCGCGGGTCCGCCAGATGCCCACCAAAGCGCTGGCCACCACCGGCGATGGAGAGGTACCGACCGCCGCCCTCGCGCTGACGGCCGCGGCAAGCCTGTGCTGCATGGCGCTCGCACGATGCGCGAAGAGGCGGAGCGTCGGCTCCCCAGCAAGATGACAAGGCACTGCGCCGATCGAGCCATCTCGAACCCGCAGCCGAGCTCGGCGGGTTCGATCGAGCTTGACGCATGAAGGCTTGACGACGTATTCGCAATCGCGGACTCGACGCTATTTTCTACTCGATGCTTTGATCGACTTCCGGTATACTGTCATCCTGCGCCCGAGTGGCGGAATGGCAGACGCGGCGGTCTCAAAAACCGTTGTCCTAGACGTGCGGGTTCAAATCCCGCCTCGGGCACCACTTCGCAGATGAACGAGCTCCTGAAACCTTGCGTTTCAGGAGCTCGTTTTGCATCGCGGCTCAAGCATGAGCGGGGCAACGTCGTCCCGCAGCGGCAGTACGGCAGCTGCGACACGCCCGACGGCTGACGCAGACGAGACGCAACGGCATCGGCCCGGGTGCACGAAAGCCGGGAGCGCCTTGCGGGCAATGGCGTTTTGTCTACAATAGCAGGCGAGCCGCAGGGAGCTGGTTACTCCCCACGGCTCTCGAACCCGCTTCGGCGGTTCGGATTCTATTTTGGATCCGGTTCGTCCCCTTGCTGGGACGACCGGGGTTCTTCTTTCGACCGCGCTTGAAGAATCAGCGAGGCCGTCTCCACCGACAGACTACCGAAAGCAGCTATCAAGCAAAGAACGCGCTTTCCCCCGCCGCATCCGCAAGGGCGCTTAACGGGTCACTGCACACGAGCCGGCTCGCAAGAAGCGCACGCAGTGCGCCGCTGAGTGGCGGCGTTGCGGGCAAAGCATGTTTCGAATAGCAAACCGAACGAGTGTTTCACGTGAAACATCGGCATCGAAGGATCCCACCGGGACGGGACGGGACGGGACGGGACGGGACGGGACGGGACGGGACGGGCGCTCTGCCAGGCGCCGTGCAGCCGGCGGACGACTGCACGGCAAGCTGTCAGGCTACGCAGCCGGATTGCCGCACACGCCCATGAACAGCGGGACGCCGTGCGACGACGTGATCTGGAACAGGAACGGGCGGTCGAGCCGCAGCTCCACTTCCTCGCCTTCGGGAATCATCGCCGATGTGGCGCTGATTCCCATATCCGTGTACGCACTGGCTTCGGCGCCCTCCTCATCCCAGGAGATATGGCTTTCCTGCTTCACCATCGAGATGAAGGCCGGGGTGGCCGTAAGGTTCGAGAAATCCGCCTTGTCGCTAAACGGCGTCTTCATACCCAAGCGCTCGAGAGCCGGAATCAGATCAAGTTCGGTATCGAAGGCGACCTTGGGCACCACGTAGGTTATGAAGCCGTACTCGTCCTCGTTCGCGTCAACGGCAAAAGCCTGGGCCAAGCGCTGCTCATCGGCAAGCAGGTCGTCCACCGACACGCCTTCGGCCGGCAGTACGAACGTCATCATCGTGCCGCCCGTGAACGCCAGACGTGCGCGCAGGAAGTCGTCGGTCTGGCGAAAGCCTTGCAGCGAGTCGATACGCTGCGTCATGAACTGGGTTTCGACGTCGCCCGATGCGGCGTGAAACACGGCGGGCGCGGTGTTCGCCGCATCGAACGTATCCATCCAACCGCCTTTGAAGTACACCGCGTTGATGATGGACAGCAGAAGGTCGCTCTCGGTTTTCACCTGGGGGTCGATGGTGCCGCCCGTATTCTCGGAAATCCATGCGGCCATGGCCTGGTCGGCAGCGTCAGTGCCGAACTCCACCGAAAACGGCGTGGCGTAGAACTGACCGATCGCCGTGTCGATGAACGATTGCTCGAAGGAGGCGTCCTTCGCCATCCATATGGAATTCGCCAGATCGACCGTGGAGAAAGGATCGGTTGTCAGCACGCGGAACAGGTTGCCGCACTGCTGGGGCACGTCGACGGTGCTGGGCGCACCCAGCACCGAGGCGATCTCGTCGCGCGTCTGACCCGCAGCGCCTTCGTTCGCAAGCGCCAGGGCGTAGTACAAACTGAGCGGAGAATACATGCGGTTCGCCTTGGCATCGTCCGCGCCGTCGCCCAACACCGAAGCGGTGCTGCGGTAGGCGAACGCTGCAAGCGAGTCTACGAAGGATTGATCGATCGGGTTCTGCTCGAGCGCGTCCAGCCATGCTTCGGGATTGTTCTCAGACGCCTTCTGAGGGATAGCAGGCTGCGCCACGGCGAACTGGCTCGTCGTACGTTGTTGCGCGCATGCGCTCAACAACGTGCCGGCTGCCAGCAGCGTCACCAGCACTGCAGCCAACGCGATCGTCTTTCCTGCAAGGCTTTCGCCCCGCTTCGCCCGTCCATCCATGGCGTTCCCTCCATTCGGCTATTTGATCCGTCAAAGGGTAACACGATCGAAGCGACCGAATTGTCGGGAACGCGTTAAAACAGCATGCCCAGAAACGCCGCGATGCCTCCCGTCACGACCATGACAACCCACACGATGAGCCAGAACAGGCAGCCGAACCAGGCAAACAGCTTGCCGCCCTCGCTCCAACCCCAACCATCCTTGCCCATGAACCATGCGGCCAACACGCCGAACAGGCCGCCGAAGAGGCCGACGCAGAAGTAGCCGAATTTTGCCAAACCGGATATCTCGCGCATGAGACGCTCCTTTCGCTTCCTGAAAAGGAGCATGATAAGAGCAAAGCGTCATGCGCGACACGGCGGAACGCAATCTGTGGCAGACTTGGTTTCCCGCCGGCGATCGCTCGAAACAAAACGGGCCGCTTCTGCAAGAGGGATGAGCAGAAGCGACCGTCAACGGAATAGCTTGGTTAGGTGGCGCCCGAAACATGGCGGGCGCCTTTCAGGCGCGTAGCGCTAGGCGCGCACCTCGCCGCCGATCTTGCGGGCGGGAACCTGCTGGCCGGTGGCGACCATGCGCTCTTCGTGAGTCATCGCGGCCAGTTCGTGCACGCGCTCAACGTCCACGCCCAGCGCTGCGGCCAGACGATCGCCGTACTCGGGATCGGCCTTGTAGCAGTGCGCCGCATGGCGCAGGCGGATGTTCTCGGTCACGCCGTCCATGTTGCGCGCCGTGTTGTCGATGAGGGCAGCGCGCTGATCCTCGCCCATCAGACGATACAGGTCGCCCGGCTGGTAGAACGTGTCGTCGGTGGGGTCGTCGGCGGGATCCCACGCGTCCATCGGTCCGAACAGGTCCAGCGGCGGCTCGGCCGCGTCGGCCTGCTGCTGCCACTGCCCGTAGCTGTTCGGCTCGTAGCCGATGGTGCCGCCGAAGTTGCCGTCGGTGCGCATCATACCGTCGCGATGGAACTCGGCATAGGGGCAGCGCGGCCGGTTCACCGGGATGTGATTGTGGTTCACGCCCAGGCGGTAGCGCTGCGCGTCGCCGTACGCGAACAGGCGGCCCTGCAGCAGCTTGTCGGGCGACAGCCCGATGCCCGGCACGAGGTGCGTCGGCGCGAACGCGGCCTGCTCCACCTCGGCGAAGTAGTTCTCGGGGTTGCGGTTCAGCTCAAGCGTGCCCACCTCGATCAGCGGAAACTCCTTCTGGCTCCACGTCTTCGTGATGTCGAACGGGTTCTCCTTGTAGTTCTTCGCCGTGGCCTCGTCCATGATCTGGACGCAGAAGAGCCAGCTGGGGAACTCGCCGCGCTCGATGGCGTTGAACAGGTCGCGCTGGTGGCTCTCGCGGTCGCCCGCGATGATCTGGCCGGCCTCGGCGTCGGTGAGGTTCTTGATGCCCTGGTTGGTCTTGAGGTGGAACTTCACCCACACGCGCTCGTTGTCCTCGTTTATCAGGCTGAACGTGTGGCTGCCGAAGCCGTGCATGTGCCGGTAACTGGCCGGGATGCCGCGGTCGGACATGACGATGGTCACCTGGTGCAGCGCCTCGGGCAAGCTGGACCAGAAGTCCCAGTTGCTCTGCGCCGAGTGCATGTTGGTGTGCGGATCGCGCTTCACCACGTGGTTGAGGTCGATGAACTTCTTGGGATCGCGCAGGAAGAAGACGGGCGTGTTGTTGCCCACGAGGTCCCAGTTGCCGTCGGGCGTGTAGAACTTCATGGCGAAGCCGCGGATGTCTCGCTCGGCGTCAGCCGCGCCGCGCTCGCCCGCCACGGTGGAGAAGCGGACGAACACCTCGGTCTCGGCGCCCGGCTGAAACACCTTCGCCTTCGTGTACTTGCTGATATCGCCGGTCACCTTGAAGGTGCCGTACGCGCCCGAACCCTTCGCGTGCATGCGTCGCTCGGGGATGACCTCGCGGTCGAAGTGCGCCAGCTTCTCGATCATCCAGTTGTCCTGGAGCATCATGGGGCCGCGCTCGCCCGCGGTCAGCGTATGGTTGTTGTCGGCGACGGGGTTGCCCACCTCGTTCGTGAGCCTTGTGGTGTCGATTCGGTCGGCCATGGTATCGAGCCTTTCCCTTTAGCCGCATTGGCGGCGTTCTGTTTGATGGGGGCTACGATACGGCAATCCGTTTCGAAATGGAATACTAATTGATATTAATTCTCATTAAAGGCACAATTTGACAGTTCGGAGGAGCATCTTCGCTCGGAAAACACGCTCCCGGCGCTGAGGCGTGTTTTTGGAGCGAAGATGCGCCGGAAAGAGGCCATCGTACAAATGCTTCACGTGAAACGCCCCTCACGGCCCCGCCGACTACAGCATCCTTACAATGCGATCGATGCGTTTTTGGACGGCGCAGCAGATATAGTCCACGCGCTCGGCCAACGCGGGATTGTCCGAAAGGATGGCCGAAAGCTCGTCTGCAAACCCTTCGAGCGCAGCCGGATCGAACCACGAGTAGTCGTTCACCAACCGAAGCTGACGGTTGGCGTCTTCGTAGAACGGCTTGGTCGTGAACGAGAAATCGTGCGCTCGCAGGCTTTCGAGCGTCGACGAGCACCAGAGGCTGCCGCCCGTATCGAACAGCGGCGCGATACGGTAGCGCAGCGTTTCCACGTCTCGCACAAGCCCGAAGTTTCGCCAATGCCGATCGGAGTTTCCCAAGATGTCGTCGCACACGATCATCTTGGACAACGCGATCTCGACGTGCTCCGCATCAAGCGCCGAGCAGCATTCCAGGTAGTGTTGGTAATCGTTGCGATGGTTCGGCTGACGCATAGTCTGGCGAACATAGTAGGACGGGATGTACTCTTCGGTGGAGCCGACGAAATTTTCGCAGATGCAGACGGCACCGCCCGCCCGGCTCTCCAAGCGATATTTCACATACTCGTCCGGGGCAAGCAGCCGTGAGTATAGAGCGCTCGCTGCCGCCTCGTTGAACGGCTCCTGGTTGAGAACCGATCCGCCCTTCACCAGCAAGCGCTTCGCACCGTCGCATACCCATTTTTTCGGGAGTTCGCCTTCCGAGGTGTTGTCCGGGGAGTCGAGCCCCACCCCGTCGAGCCAGCCTCTGCCGCTTCGCATCTCGCAGAAATCGTTGTCGAAATAGTTCACGTCCTCCCAGGCGATTTCACAGTTTTCGGGACGAATCCAATACTGATCCGACAAAGACAGCCCAAGGCTCTTGAAGGGAATCCTCGCAGGTGAATCGACGCCCAGCTCGGCCAGCTTCGCGTCGATGCCTTCTCTAGTTCCGGGGATGCAGCGATGCTTCCACCAGAACGACAGCGCGTCTTTCGAGACTTTTCGACCTCGGGGGGAGATCATGCCCAGCGGGGCTCGCGCAGGATCGACGATGTCCCCTGCGTCGACGAACGCACCGGCCGCCTCATCGTAGCGAAACGAAAGCACCTCGTGCGTGCGATTCATCAGCACGTAGCGCCCCACATCCCCTTTGCTGGAACTTGCAGGAGGACGCCCCGCCTTCGGAGCGGCGTTGCGGCGCGCTTCCACGCTCTGCTCGTCGATAAGCCATATCCCGCCCACTTTCTCGGCAGCCAGCATGCCGCTGCGGATGAGCTGGTTGACGCGTGCGCGCCCCACGCCAAGGCGCTTGGAAGCATCTTCGACTGTCAAGTTGAACATCGTCGCCTCCGTGCTATCGTTAATACTATATTCTTGTATAGTATTTTATACGATTTGCAATTTGCATAAAATACTATATTAAAAACTAGTATTTTCGACAGGGGAAATCCAATGCAAGAATGTTTCACGTGAAGCATTCCTCTGCGCTGCGGGACATATGGCTAATGGGGCGCGCAGGACCTTTCGCGATGCAAAGTTCGCGTTCGGCAGGAACGTGCTCACGCTTCGATGGACTCCACCAAGTCGATAAGCTCCTGGCGCGAATGAACCCCTGTTTTTGCGAAAATGCTCTTCGTGTGGGTCCGCACGGTGTTCTTCGATATGACCAGCTCTTCGGCCACATACGGCACATCGCGGCCACGGGCAAGGAGGTCGAGAACCTCGGCCTCGCGACGCGACAGACCGTAACGCTCGACAGCAACCGCGCAGCCTGCAGTCACGGAATCGCCTACAGCTCCGACTACAGGAGCCAGCTTCTCTCCCGAAGCGGCTTTCACGCTACCCGCCTTCCTCCCATGCGGCGCCACCATCGCTACCGACAGCGCGTACACCGCCACCAATGCCACCACGGACAGCTCCGCCAGCCCAACGCCTCGACCCGCGCCCACGAACAAGCCCACGACGGAACCCGCCAGCGAGCTTGCATACACGATGCTGGCGAAGGTGCCGTACACGAGCACGGGAGTGAGCGATTGGTTGCGCGCCGTCCGAGCGCACGACACTACCATGAGCGAAGACGTGACCGAAAACACCAGGAACACGAGGGAGTACACCACCTGGCGAAACGTTCCCTCAAGAAGCGGCAACAGCAGAAACGCCGTCGCCGTAAGCGGAAACAGAATCTGATACAAACGCATGAGCGTAACGCGCTCGTACAAGAACCTCCAAGTTGCCAGCAGCGCGACCGAAGCGGCAAGCAGCCCGATCATGTTGCTTTCATTCGTTTGCCCTATCGACCCGCCACCCGAAGCCGAACCGACGCGCACGATACCCACAATGAACGCGGAGAAAGCGACGCAGAGCAAAGGGCGCCACAACTCGGAAACCGCTTCGCGGCACCGATCGCGCCGCTGATCGGGAACCGTGTCGAACATGGGATGCACCTTCGGAGCGCATTTCCATGCAGCACAGGTTAGCGCCACCGTCGCGCCGACGAACACGAACAGCGACATCCACGGTACTGCATCGGCGGGCAAAACCTCAACAGCGAAAAACAGCAACGCCGAAATCCCAGCGGCGGCAAACACGACGATACCGGCCGTGAACACCTTTTGCGCAGCCACGATTTCCTGCAAGGCGCCGAACATGATCCCGCTTCCCCATCCGAAGCACGCGCCCACCACGACAAGCGACCACTCGGACGAAACCACGCCGCCATGCTGCAAGGCAACCAGCAGCGAACCCGCAAGAAAAAGCCCCAGCGCCAGTATCGGAGAACGCCACAGCCGAGCCTTCGGCCAATAGAAGGCGGCCAAGCCGGAAACCGCAAGCGAGAGAGGCAGGGTCGCGCTTCGCACGAAATACTCGAGCATGAAAGAGCCCGGATCCACCTGCCCGGTCAGAAACCGCACATACCCTCCCCACAGCGTCACCGAGGTGCACGCCAGGAAGAACCCATAGGCGAGCGCGGCCAGCACCTGCTCTCGCTTCATGTTTTTCAGAATGAATCTCATGGATCCGCACCTCCCCTCCGCGCGCGAACAGCATGCGCTCGAACTTCCGCGCCAGCTGTCCGCGCGCCCATTGTACCGCACCCCTCGACCTCCTTAGCGGACGCTCGCGATGTCCGACCTTCTGGACGAAAAACCACCTAGGCTGGGTGAGGCCTTGTTTTCCCTGATCGATTAGGCTGCGATCAGTCCAAGGCGCAAACAGCGCCCGCAAGGCAAGCAGCGCCTTGGTGAGATAAGCTAGGAAAGGGAGTTCATCATGGAGGGAAATCTGAACCGTCGCAGCTTCGTCAAAGGGGCGGCATTGAGCGCTGCAGGCCTCATTGCGGGAGGCGCGCTGGCCGCATGCTCGCCCGCAGCAGGAACATCCGAAAGCAAGTCCGACTCCGCCCAAACGACGGGCGCGAACAACGCCGAACAGCGGTGGAGCTTCGAGATCGCGCCCGATCCTATCGGCGACGACCTCGTCACCGAAACGGTTGAAACCGATGTCGTGGTGGTGGGAGGCGGCATGAGCGGTCTGGTCGCAGCTGCATCATGCGCTGAAAACGGATTGAAGGTGACGCTCATCAGCGCGTCGAAGGCTCCTGTGAGCCGCGGCGGATCCAACAACGGCGTGTATTCGAAGGTCATGGAAGAGATGGGCATCCCCCGCATGGATCCCACGTGGTTCTACCGCAAGGAGTACCTCGCCAACGGCGGCAACTTCAAACCGGCTCTGTGGTACAAGTTCTACAACAACTCCGAGGAGGCCATCAACTGGATCATCGACATCGCGGCCAAGGCCGGCATCAAGACCACCATCGAGTCGGGTCCGGAATACAAAGAAGGCGACCCGATGTTCACCCCGCCCGCAGCTCACGCGTTCTACGTTGACGACAGCGAGCTGAAAGGCTCCATCGGAAACGGCGAAGGGCATATCGCTGCGGAGATGGGGAGGTACGTGACCAAAGACCTGGGAGTAGACGTGCGCTGGAACGTCAAAGGCGAGCAGCTGGTTCGCGGCGGCTTTGCCAACGGCACGGAAGGTCGCGTGGACGCGATCATCGCGTCCGATGCCGACGGCGCCTACACCAAATACGTCGGCACCAAAGCCGTCATCATGGCAACCGGCGACTTCTCCCATGACAAGGACATGATGGAGCGCTATTGCCCCCAGGCCGTCGAGCTGTGCGATTTCACAACCGATATCAACTACGATCAGGGCATTTGGATGGGCGGGCTCATGCCCGGAGACGGCCACAAAATGGAGCTTTGGGTGGGCGGCGCCTGGCAAAAGGAGCCCAACAACATCATGCTCGGCCGCCCCAACCTTCCCGGCGACCAACCTTACACGAGCCACACCGGCCTCATGGTGGACAACATGGGACAGCGCTTCATGAACGAGGACGCGTTGGGAGGCCTCGCCTGCGCGACCATCATGCATTTGCCCGAGAAGACCGCCTATTGCATCTGGGGCGCTAATCGCGCCGAAGCAGGTGGGCCCTGGGGCGCCATCAACTACCCTCACGGCGAATACTTCACGACGGAAGAGGTTATCGAACGTTGGGATACGGATGCCGACGGCTTCGGCATCGTCAAGGCAGACACGCGCGAAGAGGTCATCTCGAAGCTCGGCTTGCCGGCGGCGACTATCGACACCGTCGAGCGCTACAACAAGATGTGCGAAGCAGGCGTGGACACTGATTTCTACAAGACCGCCGACAAGCTCATCTCCATTGGAGCAGACGACGGTCCCTTCTACGGCGCATCCTTCTCTCCCGGCTTCCTGACTTCTTTGGGCGGCCTGCGCACCGACAGCGATCTTCGGGTGCTCGACGAGAACGACCAGCCGATCGAAGGCCTGTTCAACGCCGGATGCATGATCGGCAACTTCTACTCCGGCACCTACACGTTCGCGATGGAAGGCATGAACTACGGAGCCACCTGCATTACGCTGCCCTACGTTTTGGGCAAGGATCTAGGTTCTGGCAAGCTCAACTAACCTGTACGCACCCCTCCTCCCCAAGCGCGTCGTCCGGGTCCCGCTGGATCGGGTCGACGCGCTTTGCTGCGTGCGTTCGACGGCGCCCGTGCGAAAAGGCTTGCCGTTTCTGGCAGGTTTCGGCCGAAAGCGAGGCAACGCTGCGCACGCGAAAAAAATGCGGGTGCAACGCGCTTGCGCCGCACCCGCATCAGGGAGGGGATGAGGGAGGAAAGGGTCTAGGCTTTCAGGTACGCCGCCGCGCTCTGGGCGCCGATGCGACCCCACGTGAAGCAGTTGGAAAGCGTGAATCCCATGTAGGCGGAGTTGCAGCTAGCCTCGCCGCCCACGAACAGGCCCGGCATCACTTCGCCATCAGCACGGATGACCTCGCCCTGCTCGGTGCGAGCCACGCCGCCGTACGTGATGATCTCGCACGGCACGACGGGCACGGCCAGGAAAGGAGCCTCCAGCTTGGCCGTGGGGAAGCCGCCGATCTCGCGGTCCACGCCCGAGTCCACCGCAGCGTTGTAGGCCTCGATGGTCTCGGCAAGCGCTGCGGCATCCACGCCCATGTTGGCCGCGAGCTCAGTCGCATCGGCACCCTTGATGTATTCGAGTCCTTCGCCGCGCTTCACTTTGCCGCCGGCTGCCGCCACCGTGGCCTCGTCGGAGATCTCCCATACGTAGCCCATGCCGTCGCGATGGATCTTGTCGAAAATGGGGCCGTTCAGATCTTGGCTCATGAACCCCTTTTTACCCTCGTCGACGAAGCGCTTGCCGTCGGCGCCCACCAGTATCATGTTGGGAAGATTGGTAAAGCCGTTGAGGTTCGCGCTGGCCGAAGTGCCGTCATGCTCGCTCATGATGGTGTAGTCCTTCACCACGCACATCATGTCGTTGGTGTGCGACAGGAGCGCGCCTGCGTTCGAAGCGGCCACCAGGCCCTCGCCCTCGCAATTCGGGTGCCCGATGCCGAACGTACCCGCCTTCTCGGGATCGAAGCGCGCCGCCAGCTCGGCGTTGTGGGCGTAGCCGCCGGTGGCGATCATGACAGCGCGCGCCTTGATACGCTGCGTCTTTCCCTTCGCCTCGACCACCGCGCCTTCCGTCTTGCCCTCGGCGTCCAGCAGGACCTCCACCAGCTTCGTGCCCTTCTGGATCTCCACGCCCAGCTGGTCCAGGCAGGCGGTGAAAGCCGTGACGAAACCGCCGCCCGCGCCGTCGACGTTATGCATCATTTGCAGAGGGCCGTAGTAGATGTCGATCTGATCCGTGAACTTGACGCCCACGCGGTCGATCAGCCAGTCGATGGTCTTGCCGCTGTTCTCCACCGTGATCTTGGTGAGCGCCGGGTCAAGATGATACGACGCGTTGTTCATCAGGTTCGCATACATCGCGTCGTAGGTGAGCTCGACGCCCTGCGACTTCTGCAGCTGGGTATCCCAACCGGCAATCATGCCCTGGGACATAGCCGTAGTGCCGCCGATCTGGTCACCCTTTTCGATGATCAGCACGTTCTCCACGCCATTGTCCTTGGCTTCGACCGCGCACGCCATGCCGGCGCCGCCGCAGCCGCACACCAGCAGGTCGACCTCAGCATCCCAAGCACCCTCGGAACCTGTGGGCTTGTCGCCTTGCGGAGCGCAGCCCGCAAGCGCGCCCAATGCGAGCGCTGCGCCGCCCAGCGCCGCACCGCCGATGAAGTTGCGCCGTGAAATTCCTTCGTTCATGACATCCCTCCTGTTGCTCGGGCCGAACCGCCGCTCCTGCGGGCACAATGCCCTCCCCTGGCGACCGTTCAGTTTCGATTGCTATCCTTGTCGTCGGAACTCTTCCCGCCCTACTTGACGACCCGCTCAGCATAGGCCGGAGAACAGGCGCGACGCATCTCCCATTCTGGGTCGAATCGGCGACTCGACCCCTCCCTCATTTTGGGTTGAATTGCCTCCAGCAGGGCTTTTTTGCACGAACAGGGGTTGGCAGAGAGACGATACTATCGGACAATGAGCGCAGATTCGGCGACGTATCGAGGGGAGGGGTCGGCCGATGGATGTTTCGCGCTTCGACAAGCGCCGTCTGCTCGTCGCGCGCTGCGCGCTTGGATTCGCCTCGTTCAAAGTCGCCCAGTCGTCCCTATACTCCACGGCCATGCTGACGTCGGAAACGACCACCGTCCTCATAGCGGGATTGGACTTCAGCATCGCGTCGGCTGCTTTCGTCGTCCTCACGGAGGCGGTCATCGTCGCGCTGGCCCTGCTTGGTCGGCTGCCCAGGCTATCCATGCCAGTGGTCGCGCCCTCGTTGGTGCTGGCGGCCACCGCGGTGTTGTCGTACAGCGGCGCTCTCTCGTCCGTCGATCCAGCAGTCTCGCTGATGGCGCTTGCTTTCGCGCAGGGAACCGCCACGGTCATGCTCACGTTGGCTTGGGTAGAAATCATGACGCAAATGGAGCTCACCACCAGCATGAAGACGCTGGCCTCGTCGATGCTGCTGGCCGCCGCGGTCACCTTGGCCTTGCAGAACAGCCCTTCGCTGGTCATGCTTCCCTGCGTCGTGGCGACGCTTGTGGCGAGCGCACTGCTCTATCGACGCGCGAAAGGAATTGCAGGCAACGCGCTTGCCAGCGGCAAGACGAAGGGAGGCGACGAGGTGACGGCGGGCGCGGAGCAGAAGAGGGATCGAACCTCCCTGCGACCGTACCTTCGGGGATTCGTGTCCATCGGGGAAGGCCTGCTGTCGCTGCTGGTGCTCGGATGCGTCGTGGGCATCATCAACGGATTCATGGTGGTGCAGCACTACGACTTCGACGGCTCGTCTTTGGCATCGGCGATGGGCATCGCCGCAGCCTCGATGGCGTTCTTCGTCATGGCGTACGGCTTTTCGAAGACGTTCAGCGCTTCCCGCGCTTATCGCGCGCTTTTCCCCCTGCTCACCGGCGTGCTGATCATTTGGCCGTTCGCGAACTTCCAGTACAGCTACTTCGTGGGCGCGGCGTTCGTCGCCGGTCACAGCCTGATCTCCACCAGCGTGATGTACCTCATCATTCGCGAAGCGCACGAAAGCGATTTGAACCCGTATGCGTTCATGGGTGCGTCGGTGCTGTTGATCAGGCTTGCATCGGTGTCGGGAATCGTAGGCGGCACGGTTATCGCGGGGCTCGATCTCAACCCGTCGTTCAAGACGATGCTGGTGTTCTGCATCGCGTTGTACCTGCTTTCCATCGTCCTGCTATTCATGCTGCGCATCAGGAAGCGCTCGGAACGCGAGCAACGGCCGGCCGCGTCCGGCGAGCCCGTCCGAGGCGAAGACGCATTCGACGCCAAAGGCACCGAAGTGACGGTTCGGCATGGCCTGACGGACCGCGAATCGGAAATCCTCCTGCTGCTGGCTCGCGGCAGGAGCTCCACCTATATCGGCGAGGCTCTGTACCTGTCTCCCAACACCGTGCGAGGACATATCAAGAACATCTACGCGAAGCTGGGCGTACACTCCAAGCAGGAGATAATCGACCTGTTCACCGCTTGACCTCCACGAAAATGTCCTAAAAGGGGCCTGTTCCCTTTTAGGACATCCGTAGCGTCGAACAGCCGGTAGAACCGCCTGCCTCGCTCCATCCCTAACATCCAAAGGCCGCCTTTCGCTATAGAGCCCTAGCCGATGCCCACGAAAACGCCCCGGATGGGAATTGCCCCTTTTAGGACGTTAGATCTTATACATCATCTGGAAGACGTCTTCGCGCTGGACGATGATTTGGACACCCAGGGATTCGCCCACAGCTTCCAGCTTCTCCTGCACCGTGTTGAAGTCGGCGACCTCGGGATTGAGCGTGGTCAGCATGGTCATCGAGAAGATGTCGTCCAGAATGGTCTGGCTGATGTCGTCGATGTTCGCGCCGCACGCGGCAAGCGCGGTGGCAACCTCCGCGACGATGCCGCTGCGGTCCTTGCCCAGAACGGAGACTACACACTTCATTGGCTGGTTCCTTTCCTTGCCTGCTGCGCTACCTGATTGCGAACGAATGTTTCATGTGAAACATTCGCGATGGCCCTTTCGGGGCGCGCCCTAGTTCCGTCGCGCGAAGATGAGCGACAGCGCTTCGGCGCGCGTCGCCTGGCTTTTCTCGAAGGCTCCGCGCACGGCGCTGGTGGTGGTGGTCGTGCCGGGCTTCTTCACACCGCGCATGCTCATGCACATGTGCTCGGCCTCCAAAACCACGATCACGCCCTGCGGGTGCAGCTGTTCGATCAGCGTGTCGGCGATTTGCGAGGTCAGACGTTCCTGCACTTGCGGTCGTTTCGCGAAAGCATCCACCAGGCGCGCGAGCTTCGACAATCCGCAGATGCGTCCATCGGATGCCGGAATGTACGCCACATGCGCCACGCCGAAGAACGGCGCGAGATGATGCTCGCACATGGAATAGAAGGGGATGTCGCGCACGAGAACCATTTCCTCGTGGTGCTCGTCGAACGTGGTTTCGAAATGCTGCGCCGGATCCTCAGTGAGGCCCGCGAACACCTCTTCGTACATCTTCGCCACGCGCTCGGGAGTTTTGACCAGGCCCTCGCGGCCGGGATCCTCGCCCACGCCTTCGAGGATCAGTCGCACGCCCTCTTCGATTTTCGCTCTATCCATAACCGTCTTTCTGCCGTCATACAACGAGAAGCATCATACCATGAGCGCTCTTTCCGCTGCGGCACACGCCACAGGAACTCTAGATGACGCGGTGTCTGCGAACGCCGTTGCAGAACCGCTTGCCGCGCGCCCCGTCATTCGCGACGTCAAGATCGGCAAGCTCCCCGCCGCCTCGAGAGACAAGGATCCTTCGGACAGTCAGCTTCTTGGAAAACGGAGAACGGGAAGCGGGGGAAGAGGGGGCGGGGCGGGGGCGGGGGAAGCGGGGGGCGGGGGGAGCGGGGGCGGGGCGGAGGATGACGGAGAAATCGAAGCTCGGCGGCAGAAACGGGACGGTTTGGTAATCTCCCGCCTGCCTTCCGACCCGAATTTCCAAGGCTCGAACGCAGCATCCTGCATATCCCCAGGTGAAGAAGAGTCGAGAGATATCCCACGGTTTTCATAGGATTACCAAACTCCCCCGCTTTTACCATACGGAAGCATTTTCGGCGTCACCGGCCGCAGCTCGGGCCGCGTCCCGAATCGTGGTGTATCAGGGCCATCGCCGGAGAATCGCCGGCACCCTTGCGAGGTGAATCTTAGCCTTCGTCCTCCTTCGGGTCAATGGCGCTCCCTATGATCTTGCGCGCCGCCTCGCGGGCGGCGAGCACCTCGGCCTCGCCGGGGGCCTCGCGCTCCTGGGCCTTCCAGGCGTGCGCGAGCGAGGGCCTGGAGATGACGCAGCGCGCCGACCACTCCTCGTCGGCCTCGATGAGCGCCGCTCCCACCAGGCGGATGAGCGACTCGCGCGAGGGGAACCCCTGCACGACGCGCGTCCTGCGCTTGATCTCGCGGTTGGCCCTCTCCTGGACGTTGTTGGTGCGGATCTTGGTGCGGTGCGTGGCCGGGAACGCCAGGTAGGCGAGCGCCGCCTCCTCGGCCTCCAAGAGCACGTTTCCGGCCGCCCTCGAGATCTTCAGCACCTCCTCGGTCGCCTCTTGGTAGCACGCCCGCACGAGGACGGGGCTCTTCTGCGCGAAGACGGCCTTCATGGCCTCGCGCGCCTTTCTCTGGTCGTCCTTCCTGTGGATGCGGCCCGCCACGTTGCGCATGAGGTGCGTGACGCAGCGCTGCCAGGCCGCTCCTTGGAACGTCTCGGCTATCGCCTTCGCGAGCCCTTCGTGGGCGTCCGAGACGACGAGGCGCACGCCGTCGACGCCGCGCGCCCTCAGGCCGGAGAGGAACGCCTTCCACCCGGCGTGGCTCTCCGTGTCCACGCAGTCCACGCCGACGAAGCGCTTGTGGCCCGTGTCGTCGAGCCCGATCGCGGTCACGACGGCCTGGGACGCCGAGCGCCCCTCCGCGCGGCACTTCACGTAGGTGGCGTCGAGCCACAGGTAGGCGAAGCGCACCCCGTCGAAGCGCTGCCTCCTGAACGCGTCCACCTCGGCGTCCAGGCACTCGCACAGGCGCGACACCTGCGACTTCGACATCGACCTCACGCCGAGCTCGCCCGCGACGGCCTCCACCTTGCGCGTCGATATCCCCATGACGTACATCTCGGCCACCGCCGCGACGAGCGCCCGGTCCACCCTGCAGTAGCGCTCGATCAGGTCCTCGGGGAAGAACGAGCCTCGGCGCAGCTTCGGAATCTTGAGGGTGACGTCGCCCGCGGCGGTCGAGAGCCCCCGCTCCCGGTAGCCGTTGCGCGAGTTGACGCGCCCCTCGTCGCGCTCCCCGTAGGGGGCGTTGCACGCCTCGTCGGCCTTCGCCGACATCGCGGCGTTCGCCAGGAGCTCGAGCATCCTGCGCCCGAAGGCCTGCAGGTCGGTGCATTCCTCGAGGATCGCGAACGCGAGCCCCTTCACTTCGGGGTCGTTGAATAGTAGAGTGTCCATAGCGGGCATCGCCTTCCTTCGAATCTGTCTTTTGTGGTGATTGACGATTCTAGACGATGTCCGTTTTTCTCGGGCAGGCTTCGCCCGCCCTCCAGAAACGGATTGATACACCAACTTTCGGGACGCTACCGCAGCTCGAACGCCCCAGACGGAGCATTCGAGCTGCAAGCGATCCTACAGCTCCAGCTCTATCCCCACGGGGCAGTGGTCGCTGCCGTAGACTTCGTCGTAGATGCAGGCGCTTTGGATCTTCGGAGCCAACTCGTCGCTGACCAGGAAGTAGTCGATGCGCCACCCCGCGTTCGTCTGGCGCGCTTTGAAGCGGTAGCTCCACCACGAGTACGCGCCCGTCACGTCAGGATGCAGGTGGCGGAACGAGTCAACGAACCCGACCTCCAGCAAGTCGGTGAACTTGCCGCGCTCCTCGTCCGAGAAACCGGCCTTGCCGCGGTTCGGACCCGGGTTCTTGAGGTCGATCTCCTGGTGAGCCACGTTGAAGTCGCCGCACATGACGACGGGCTTCGGGTCGGCCGTCTCGCCCGGCTGCGTCAGCGGCAGCTCGGAAATGGCCACGTGCCCCTCGCCCAACGCCGGCCGCTCCACCGGCACGCCGGCGGGCAGCATGCCTTCTTCGAGCCCCTTGCAGAAGTCGCGGAACGCGTCGTCCCACTCCATGCGATGGTCGATGCGCGCCAGCTCGTTCTGAGCGTTCGGCGTGTACACGTCCACGAACCAGAACTTCGGGAACTCCAGCGCCACGATGCGACCCTCCGTGTCGAGGTGCGGGAAGCCCAAGCCATGCAGGGCCTGCAGCGGCTGCTCTTTGCAGAATATGGCCGTGCCGGAATAACCCTTCTTCTCGGCATAGCTCCAGTACTCGCGGTACTGCGGCAGGTCGAGCGTGGCCTGGCCCTCTTGCAGCTTCGTTTCCTGCAAGGCAACGATGTCGGCGTCCAGCTCGCACACGATGTCTTCGAAGCCTTTTTTCAGCACGGCGCGCAAGCCGTTCACGTTCCACGAGACGAAGCGCATATAGTTCCTTTCCCGATTCGCCAACGACTCGGTCATTATACCGCGCAGATCACCAACACGGATGACGGGCGGAATGAGGCAAAGGGGAGGGGTTGACGTCTCGTCGTCGCGAGAGCGCCCGTCCCCCATATCCCCAAACGAGACGTCAACCCCTCCCCTTTGCCTCATTCTCAAAAAGCACGTGTCGAGCGGGGCGGCAGCGGGTAGTATGGTTCCATCACACCGGAAGACGAAGGGAACCGCATGCAACGCTTCGCTCGCTCAAAGGCCGCGCGTTGGGCCGCGTTTTGGCTGACCGCGCTTCTGGCAGCAGCCTTCGCAGGTGCGCTCGCGCCCGCGTCGGCCCATACGCAGGACGCGGCGCACTCGCCCTGCATCGCCACCGTCGAGCAACGCGCCGCCTATGCCGCAGACGGCACGCTGGACGAACGAGAAGCCTTCCAGGAAAGCCTCGGCAACGACGAGCCCTCCCCCGGCCTCGTCCAACAGGCCATCGCGCGCGAGCAGGCGCAAAACGGCATCGCCCCGAACGCGGTTCCCGGCGACGACGGCGGCATGGCCGCTATCGGCAACGCACACGTGGTGGCGCTGCGCGTGTCGTTCCCCGACCGCCCCTTCGCGGAAGGAGATACGCTGGAAGCGCTTCAGGCGCTCATAGGCCCGCGCGCCGTCGGCGAGGCCGCGCTGCCGAGCGCCGGCGGCTTTCCCTACGAGAACCTGCACGACTACTACCTCCGCGCGTCGTACGGCGCGCTTACCGTCACCGGCGAAGCGTTCGACTACGCGGCCCAGCACGAGCGCGATTTCTACACGGCGAACATCGGGCAACTGTACAAGGAGGCGCTCGACCACCTCGAGGCATCCGGCATCGATCTCGCGCGATTCGACGCGAACGGCGACGGGCGCATCGATGCCGTCTACCTGCACTTCGCCGGCGGCGACACCGGCTGGGGCAGCGTCTGGTGGAGCAACGAGCAGGTGCTCGACGTCCCCGACGCCGTGTACGCTGACGGCACAGTGCGCCTATGGAACGCCGTGGCGCTGTCGAATCCGTGCGACCAGCCGTGGGCCGCGCAGACCATCATCCACGAAACGGGCCACGTGCTGGGCCTGCCCGACTACTACCAGTACGCCAGCCAGCAAGGAGGCTCCGCCGACCGCACGGGAATCCTCACCTTCGACATCATGATGCAGAACCAGGGCGATCACAATGGATTCTCGAAATGGATGCTGGGCTGGCTGCCCGACAGCAAGATCACCCGCATCTTCGCGAACGAGACGGGCATCGACGTCAAACGCGACGGCAAGGTGGTGCAACACGTGGACGCAACCGCCGACGGCAGCTCGTCCGTAGAAGCAGCTTTAGAAGCGTTCGCTTCGAACGACATCGATGAAACCGGCGGTATCGTCGTGGTGGCGAACCAAGACGCAAGCATGTTCTCGTCCTACTACCTGCTGCAGTACGACCGCTTCGCCGGCAACCAAAGCGTTCGCTACGAGCAAGATGGCCAACCCGCCGAGCTTCCGTCGGGATTTCGCCTCTTCAGAGTTCAGGCCGACCTAGGATCGGGCGGACCGTATTTCGTTCATTCGAACACGTACGGAACCGTGCACAACCAGCTGATCGAGCTGGTCGACCCTGATATGAACGAACCGCACGCGGAAAGCACCGACCTCGTCCCAGCCGCAATCGGCTCGAGAGAATACGGCTGCATGCTGTACGCAGGCGACGAGGTGTCTCCCCGAGGTTACCCTTCAACCAACTTTTTCGAAAACGCCAACGTCGGATTCACCGGCCTGACCATCGCCGTCACCGAAAGCCGTGCGGATGGCGGCACGCTGAACATCTCGTACTCGAACGCCGGCAAGCCGGAACCGCCCGACGATTTCACGCTTACGCCCCTGTTCGACAGCGTCTCGAACACGGGGACGCTGTCGTTCGAAGCGTCCACGAAGCCTGCCCTCGCCACGCCGCTGCCCGCGGCAACGCAGCTCATCGTGGACGGCCAGCCCCACGCCCTGCTGAACATCGAGACGGACGGCACCACGGTCAGCCTTCCGTACTTTCTCGATGCCGGCGATATCGGGCCTTCGTCAACGTGCGAGATCGTGTTCCCTGCCGGCATGTTCGTCTTGGCTCAAACAGGCGGCACGACTGCATATTCTCCCGAAGTGCGCCTCGAGCTGAAAGCAAGCCCGCTGCTCACCCCCGTCGACTGCGCGGGCGGCTACCTGGGCACCGAGTACACCGAAGATTCCACGGTGCTCAGCAACGTGTTCGCCTGCCCCGACGGAAGCAAACGGTTCTTCCAGATAGCCGACGGCCAGCTCAAGCTGCACGCCATCGACCCCGCCGATGTCGCACGCGTATCCTCGCGCACGGTCGAGGGCGTTCCCGTTCCCGCCGTCTTGGACTACCGTCCTTCGCTTCGCGTCGTGCCGCTATCGAACGAGACCGCGTTCGTGCTCATGCCTGCAGCGGGAGGCGAAAGCGCGGGATACTGGATCGATCTCCAGCGCGGAACCGTTATCGCGTCCTATCCCTTCGACCAAGCCGCTTCCCTCTCGCTTGCAGGCAGCGGGTCCACCGTATTAGCGGCGTCTTTCTATCCAGGCGGCGGCCGAACGATCGCCGCGCTCACCCCGCTTGAAGACGGAACCGTGGAAGCGCGCTACGGATGGACCCAGGCCGAAACCGTGGTTCCCGTCGACGCCGACGCGTTCGCCTTCGGGTTCATGGACGACGCAGGCGCTTTGACGGAGGAAGCGCGCATCCTGCCCGCCGACGCCATCGTCGCGGCGCTGCGCGATGGCGCAACCCTTCTCGAGCATGCCGCCGACAATGGCGAGCTGTGCACGCCCGAGCGCGCCGCGGCCACGCTGCCTCTGCGCGCCAGCCGCATGCTGCTGGCCGTCGAGCGCGCGAAGGAAGGCTTCTACGCGCTGCTTTCTTCGGACTACTTGGATCCCGCGAAGCTGACGAACCTGCTGATCGAGTTCGACAGCACGGGAGCGGAACGGGCGCGATCTCCTATCGAGGTGGACGGATCCGACGTATACATGCAACTTCGGGTCGCTCGCCACGGCACCGTGGCGCTGTCGCGGCGCATCGACATGACGAAACCGCCCATCTCCCGCAGCGACGTTTTGTTCTGCGATGTGAACCTGCAACCGCTCTCCGTGCTTACTACAGCATCCACCGGCTTGGGCACATGGCTCGACGACGGACGCTGGCTCGACGTGGGAATGAGCGTTGCAGCGGCAAACGGGCCGAAGGGGTCGCCCGTCGCAACGGAATCCGGCGGCGCAACCGAAGGCGGCGAGGTCGACGAATCCAAGCGCGCCCGATACGTGGTAACGACGCAACTTGACAAAACTCCTGCAAACCCAGGCGATGACCCCGCCGATCCCGGCATTCAACCGCAACCGCTCCCGCAACCAGCCGACGACCAGCCCGACAGCCCAAGCAAGCTCGCGCCTACCGGCGACCGCGCGAATGCGCTCGCGCTTGCCGCCCTGGCAACGGCAGCGCTGGCCACCGCGCTCCTCGCACTCATGAGGCAAAATGAGGCAAAGGAATGGGGTTGATGTCTCATTCGGGGGACAAAGGGGACGGGCGCTCTCGCGACGACGAGACATTAACCCGTCCCTTTGTCTCATCTATGGTATGGCTCGCCGCGTGAAATTTT
>QFCE01002537.1_pt1 | contig 77069 bp, 70 predicted proteins | sample 5346091 | NCBI WGS metagenome assembly QFCE01 (sample SAMN09062252, study PRJNA434731) | Human gut metagenome, whole genome shotgun sequencing project. | isolation source: stool timepoint A chromium assembly | host: Homo sapiens | collected 2015
CCTCAAATCCGCTTCGCTTCTTTTCGGTGATTATACATTCGCCAAACACTTTCTGCTTTTTTTGCAAGCAAAAAGCAGAAAATGCTTGGCTCATTGTGTATAACAAAAGAGAGAAATTCTTTTCGAACTTCTCTCTAAATCTTAATCTTAATTATTCTGCGTCTGCTTTTTCAACATCAACAATTGCAGTTTTCTGCATTGGGATTCTGCAGTTTTTGTTATTACCAAATTCTACGATAACCATATCGTCCTGAACATCAATAACCATTCCGTAAAATCCACTTGTTGTAAGAATACTGTCTCCAACAGCTACACTTTCTCTAATTTCATCCTGTCTCTTTTCCTGTTTTTTCTGTGGACGAATCATTGCAAAATACATAAATCCAAAGATTACCACACACCAAACAATCATCATAACTGTTCCCATTGCACCACCTGTTGATGATGAAGCTAATAACATATCTGTCATTTTAATCCTCCTAACGCTTGTCGTTTTCTTTAAAGCCTTCTAATTTCTTTGCTTTATATTCACTATAATTTCCTGCTTCTATGGCAGCTCGAATTTCTTCCATCATTGTATTATAAAAATACAAATTATGCAACACACATAATCTCATACCTAGCATTTCTTTTGCTTTAAGCAAATGTCTGATGTATGCACGGCTATGATGTTTACATGCAGGACACTGACATCCTTCTTCAATTGGTCTGTCATCTGTCTCATATTTTGCATTAAATAAGTTAATCTTACCCTTATTAGTATACAAATGTCCATGGCGTCCATTTCTTGTAGGATATACACAGTCAAAGAAGTCAACTCCTCTGTCAACTGCCTCTAAAATATTGGCAGGTGTACCTACTCCCATTAGATAAGTTGGTTTATTCTGCGGTAAATACGGAACCACTGATTCAAGAATTCTGTACATTTCTTCATGAGTTTCACCTACCGCAAGTCCACCTACTGCATATCCGTCTAAATCCATTTCTGTTATTGCCTTTGCATGTTCAATACGGATATCATCATATATTCCGCCCTGATTAATACCAAATAACATCTGGTTCTTATTAATTGTATCTTCAAGGCCGTTTAATCTGTTCATTTCGTTCTTACATCTTTCAAGCCATCTGGTCGTTCTGTTTACAGATGCCTGAATATATTCTCTTGACGCAACACTTGAAGGGCATTCATCAAATGCCATTGCAATTGTTGAAGCTAAATTTGACTGAATCTGCATACTTTCTTCAGGACCCATAAAAATCTTTCTTCCATCTACATGAGACTGAAAATACACACCCTCTTCTTTAATCTTTCTAAGTCCGGCAAGTGAAAACACCTGAAATCCACCTGAATCCGTTAAAATTGGCTTATCCCAATTCATAAACTTATGAAGACCACCAAGTTGTTTTACAATGTGGTCTCCCGGTCTTACATGCAAATGATATGTATTTGACAATTCGACCTGAGTCTTTATCTGTTGTAAATCTTCTGTTCCTACTGCACCTTTAATTGCTGCAGCAGTTCCTACATTCATAAATACCGGTGTCTGGATTGTACCGTGAACTGTTTCAAATTCTCCACGTTTAGCCAAACCGTCAGTTTTCAATAATTTATACATAAAATTTTCTTTCCTTCTTTATGGTAATATGTGTCCGGCAGACAAATATAATTTATACCATTCTTCTCTTGAAATTTCAATATCAGATGCTTGTGCAATCTGTTTTAATCTTTCAGCATTTGTTGTTCCTGCAATCATCTGCATATTAGCCGGATGTCTTAATATCCACGCTGTCACAATTGTTGTAGGAGTCACATTATATTTTTGTGCCAATTCATCAATAACTTTGTTAAGTTCAGGGAATTTATCATTTCCAATAAACACACCTTCAAAAAATCCATACTGGAACGGAGACCAAGTCTGAATTGTTATATCGTTTAATCTGCAAAAATCAAGAACTGCTCCATCTCTATTTACAGCCCCATCAGATGACATGTTTACTTCAAGACCCTGACTAATCATATTTGAATTTGTAATACTTAATTGAAGCTGATTTGCACAAATCGGTTGCTTAACATATTTTTGAAGCAACTGAATCTGCATAGGATTCATATTTGAAACGCCAAAATTTCTTACTTTTCCACTCTTTTCTAATGTATCAAATGTATCAGCTACAACCTCAGGTTCCATTAATGCATCCGGTCTGTGAAGTAATAATGCATCCAAATAATCTGTTCCAAGTCTCTTAAGTATTCCGTCTACTGAATTAATGATGTGTTTCTTTGAAAAATCATACATAACACCCGGAACAATACCACATTTGGACTGAATAAAGAATTTTTCTCTATTTGTTGAAATGTTAAGTTTTGCTGCCTTTCCAAATAACTCTTCGCAACTTCCACCACCATAAATATCAGCATGATCAATATAATTAATCCCAAGTTCTAAAGCTGTATCGATAAATTTTTCTGCTACATTTAAATCGAGTGCTCCTAATCTCATACAACCTAAAACGATTGCCGGCACTGATATATTTGTCTTTCCTAATTTTATCTGTTTCATTCGATTTATACCTCTCTAAATTATTACCAAATTTCATTAATCCAATCCTTTATATAATAATGGATTTTGGTAGTTAATTCAAGGATGTTCTATTTTTTTAAACTATATTCGTTTCTAAATCTCACTTTATATTTGCGTCATCAGTAATATCTTGTTATACTAATACAAGCAAATTTACAGAAGATATATTATGAATTTTACTCAAAAGTTTACACAAATTTATTTGTTAAACACTTCTGATTACAATTAGGAGGCTCATTATGTTTGGTTCAACATATGGTAATACATTAAAAATAAGCACATGGGGAGAATCCCACGGAAAAGCTTTAGGTGTTGTAGTTGACGGTTGTCCTGCCGGTCTTTCTTTATGCGAAGAAGATATTCAGGTATTTTTAGACAGAAGAAAACCAGGTCAGTCTGCTTTCACCACTCAGCGAAATGAAGGCGACCTTGTAGAGATTCTTTCAGGTGTATTTGAAGGGAAAACTACAGGAACACCTATTTCAATGATTGTTCGTAACAAAGAACAACGTTCAAAAGATTACAGCGAAATTGCAAATTATTATCGTCCGGGACATGCCGATTATACATTTGACGAAAAATTTGGTTTTAGGGATTATCGTGGTGGCGGACGCTCTTCAGGACGCGAAACTATCGGACGAGTTGCAGCAGGCGCCATTGCTTCAAAAATTTTAAACCAGCTTGGCATATCTATTACTACCTACTCTAAATCAATTGGTAATGTAGAAATAGATTATAACAAACTTGATAAAGATAATATTTTAAAAGACACTTTATATATGCCTGACAAAGAAGCTTCTGCTAAAGCTCAGGAACTATTAAAAGAAAAAATTGCTGATACTGATTCCGTTGGTGGCATTATTGAATGCGTTGTTAAAAATATGCCTGCCGGAGTTGGTGAACCTGTATTTGAAAAACTTGATGCAAATTTAGCAAAGGCTGTCATGTCTATCGGAGCTGTTAAAGGTGTTGAAATCGGAGATGGATTTGCCGTTGCCTCTGCTTGCGGTTCAGAAAACAATGATAACTTCAAAATAGAAAATGATAGAATTGTCAAATCCACAAATCATGCTGGAGGAATACTTGGTGGAATAAGCGATGGCTCAGATATTGTTTTAAGAGCTGCAGTCAAGCCTACTCCTTCTATTGCTAAAACTCAGAGTACAGTTAATAAATCAAACGAAGAAATAGAAATCAGCATTCACGGAAGACACGACCCAATAATTGTTCCTAGAGCCGTAGTTGTTGTAGAATCAATGGTAGCTCTTACATTAGTAGATATGTTATTTATGTCAATGACTTCTAAAATGGATGGCATTATAGATTTCTTTAAGAAATAAATTATTTTAATATCTTTTATAATATAAAAATTAGTTTTTTATACAAATTTATTTTGATAAATTTTATTTTAATAAGTCTTATAAAATTAACGAAATAATTGTTTATATTAAAATAAATGGGCAGCAAGGTTTCATCCTATCTGGCCATTTATTTTTTGATTTTATTATTTTTCCTGTTTGTTTACAACTTTTTCTAAAAAAAGTCCTGCCATAAACCATAAAGGTGCATAATCCAGGCGCACAACTCCCTTAATATTATATTTACATTTACTGTAATTCCATGGACAGCAGTTCTTTCGTTGCAATATCGTTCCTGAAATAAATTCCACGAAGTAAATTCCAGCCATATAAATAAATCCCCTAAATATCATATTAAATTTTCTAATTTTTCTACTTAACGGTTTTATAACTGCTCCTAGTCCATATATGGGGAACATCCATATTGAAGTCTTTCCCATCATTTTTCTGTCATGATTCTTTATTCCCATTATGGACGTCCAAACAACCTCCATACACCAACCTGCTATTCCACACTTTAAAAAATTTCTGATCATCATATTTGTAGTATTAGCAAATAAGACTCTATCTATTCAAGTAATCATTCCATCTTGCATTAGACTCTTCCAAATCATGTTTCATCATAATTCTATTTCTATCGCTAAGTATTGCCAACATTTCATCTACTATCTCCTCAAGCGGAAGTTTATCATAATGCGACAGATAACCTATCATACGCTGTGCTGTCCAATCAGTGTTTAAGTTTTTTGTGATTTGGTCACAAAATTCTTCCGGATATCCACGCTTTAACAACATATAATATAGTTCAATACTCTTTTCTGATTTTGATTTCATATGTTTGTAACCTCTTCATAAAGTTTTATTACATTCATTACTTCTTAAGTGCAGGTATATCTATCTGGGTTTCTTCACCATTCATATCAACATTAAAAACATATACCGGCTGATAATATCCTTTTGTGTCAGTAAAATAATCTACACCCACATTTTTTACTTTAACATCAAGTTCTTCATTTGAATAATAATTAAACTTTCCTTCTTTAATCATATCATAAGCATCCCTTAATGAAATACATTTCACATCTTTTAACTTCTTACATTTAACTATATTATAATTTATATCCCCTATCTTATCTCCCTGATAGCAAGTTGCTTCAATTGTTCCATTATACATAATTTCATCTTCAATAATTTTATCTGCACTAAGAGAATATATTCCGTCACCTTTATTTTCAAATGTACAACCTGCCGGAATATAAACACCATAATCTTTTAACATTTCTCTAAGTTTATCTTCCGTTACCTGCGAGTCAGTTTTTGTCTTTCCATCCTCTTCTTCATCATCAAAATATATACTGAAATCCGTATATGTATATGTACCATCTATATATTCAACAGATACATTACCTATTTCTCCATGATAAATAGCTGTTTCGTCATACAAATCTGTCAAAGAATCATCCAATTTGTCTCCAACATTTTCCAGAAATTCTTTGGCAAATTGTTTCGATTTTTCTTTATTTGTACCTTCAACCATATAAACAGGATATGTTGCTTTTTCATTGCTTAACTTTTCATTTGTCGATACATTTTTTACATTTGCTTTTGTAATATAATTTAGGTTCAAATTTCCAAATTCCTGTGAATTATATATTCCAAATATTGTACCAAACATTATAATCGTGCCAAATAAAGGAACAAAACTAAATATTACTTTTTTAATTCCACTCTTATTTCCTTTATTACATGCATAAATATAAGCTATTAAAACATAAAAACCATATCCAATCATTGCTCCTAACAAATTGTTGAACACATCGTCACATTCAACTACGCCTCTTCCTGTAATAAGCTGCACACTTTCAATTAAGACTGTAAAAATTAACCCACAGACATATGTAACCCACCAGTATTTTGCCTTTTTAATTCCAAACGGAAGCAAAAGACCAAATGGAATAAACATACAAATGTTTAGAATAATGTTTCTCCATTCAATAGCCGAGAAATTATTCCATGCTGATTTATAAGAATAAAATAATGGAATTATATTTTTTCTGAATCCCATTGTTGAAATTCTATCAAGCATAGTTGCCATCAACACAACAGCTAAATAAACTCCAAATATAATTAACCATATTACACTATTCTTATTTATTTGCTTTTTGCCATTTAAAATCTTCTTATACACTATAAAATAACCAACAGCTATAATAATTGCTAATATGGCAACTATAACAATCCCTGCAACCAGATATTCTTTTGCCATTGATATTAAATCAATCACTCTCATTTTTTGTTACCTCCATACATTTTCCTAAAAAAATAAGCCTATGGCATCATTCTACCATAGACTTATTATAAAAATACATTTATTAATAAATCTTAAATATTTATAAGCAAAAATTATTTATATAATGGATACTTATCTGTAAGTCCTTTAACAATTTCTTTTGCTTTTTCCTGATTTGCATTAGCATCATCTGCAATTAATGTCATTGCCTGTGCAACTAAATCCATATCTGAAGTATTTAATCCTCTTGTTGTAATTGCAGGTGTTCCAATACGTACACCACTTGTAATGCCAGGCTTTTGTGGATCATTTGGAATTGCATTCTTGTTACATGTAATATTTGCAGCATCTAATGCGATTTCAAATTCCTTACCTGTAATATTTTTGCTTCTTAAATCAACAAGCATTAAATGATTATCTGTACCACCTGAAACAAGGTCAAATCCTCTGCTTGTTAAACCATTAGCTAAAGCTGATGCATTATCAACAATGTTCTTAGCATATTCTTTAAATGATGGGTCTAATGCTTCCTTGAAACATACTGCCTTACCTGCTATTACATGCATTAAAGGACCACCCTGAATTCCAGGGAAGATTGCCTTATTCAATTTATGTTCTGTAGCAAATTCTTCACTTGATAAAATTAATCCACCTCTTGGTCCACGAAGTGTCTTATGAGTTGTAGTTGTTGTTACATGAGCATATGGAATTGGGCTCATATGTTGTCCACCTGCAACTAGACCTGCGATGTGTGCCATATCCACCATTAAATATGCACCTACTTCATCTGCAATTTCTCTAAATTTCTTGAAATCTATTGCTCTTGGGTAAGCACTTGCGCCTGCAACGATAAGTTTTGGCTTTGCTTCCTTAGCAATCTTTAATACTTCATCATAATCTATGTAGCCTTCGTCATTTACACCGTAAGGAACAATATTAAAATATGTTCCTGATACATTAACCTTACTTCCATGTGTTAAATGTCCGCCTGCATCAAGACTCATTCCCATTACTGTATCGCCCGGTTTTACAAGTGCAAAGAATACTGCAAAGTTAGCCTGTGCTCCTGAATGTGGCTGAACATTAGCATATGTACATCCAAATAACTTCTTTGCTCTTTCAATTGCAAGTGTTTCTACGATATCAACGTATTCACATCCGCCATAATATCTTTTACCCGGGTATCCTTCTGCATATTTATTTGTAAGCTGACTTCCCATTGCTGCCATAACTGCCTTACTAACAATGTTTTCAGATGCAATAAGCTCCAAATGGCTCTGCTGTCTGTCATTTTCCTGAGCTATAGCTGCTGCAACTTCAGGATCAACCTTTTGTACTTCTTCAAATGTAAACATAATCTTACCTCCTAATTTCATCGAACTAATAACACTTTATCACATTAAAGCCAAATTTAAAACTCTTTTTGAAAATTTGTTATTTTTTAACTATCTTCATAATCATATAAGCTTTGTCTTTTATATGTCCTTAGTATAACAACTATTATTTTTCAAATAAAAACACCCATAGTTTTTTTATAATAGTTCATCATTTTAAAACTATGGGCATTTTACAGTCAAAACCTCTTTTACACTACTTGTCGTTTTCTTCATCCTCATCACTGTTGTAGCAATTATTTAGTATATTTTTTATGCACTGGTTTATCTCATTTCGTTCTTTACATTCTTTTTTCTTCTTTCCTTCACATTTAGGAGATTCTAGCTCTAAAGGTTTTACATTTTGAAGCAACAAATCACCTTCTACAAATTTAAGACATGGATTACTCTCAGCTTCATGTGTATTCATTTTTGGTGGAATAGTTTTTCCTATTGCATTAAATTTGTACGCCTCATAATATGCTGTTCTTAAATATAAAGTTATTCCTGCCGACATAGTTCCTGTTGCCGGATCAAATTCCATTACCTTTGCAACTGCATTCATATTAATTCCATTTTGTATTGTGTTGCTGTACATATTAAATCCTGCATAGTTGATAAAATACTCTGAATACTCATCATATACTGTAGAGGCTCCATATGGTGCATACATATCAACTGTTGCGCTTCGCGGATTCGTATCCGGATCGTAGTTTGTAGTTCCAACAGCAGGGAGATATACCGCTTCTAGTGGGACTGTAGCAATATATTTCTTACAACTATCAAAAAGTCTTACGTTGAACACAACTCTAAGATTAGTTAATTTAACTCTTAAGCAGTTAGCTCTTCCTGGTATTGTAGATACTGTTGAAAAAGTTGGAGGATTACCCATCTCATCTAATTCTTCCTGTGTATATTCTATTGTTTCTTCTTCTCCTGTTAAATATCCTATTCCTGAATATATTTTTATATTAGCAACTAATAACTGAACATAGCTAGTAGTAGGATATAAAGATAAAACATTTGCTGGAATTGTAATATTTCTGCACAGATTAATTCCCACCTCATCATAAATGACCGGAGCAAATACTGATAATTCTGCAGGTTCACCACAAGATGGTTTAACACAAATATCGCATTCTTTATTACCACAATGGCAACATTCTCCACACTCCATAGCCTTGCATTCTGACATATTGTATCTCCATATTTTGTTTACTTTATTTTATGCCAAAACATTCATAATGTTCATTTTTAAGAATATATTTTATTACATAATTGTGGGAGATGAAATAACTATCGAAAGAACGCTCTCGCTGCTTGTCACTCGCAGCAGTTCTAAATTTCCAAATATATTTTGCTATTAGGACTTTTAGTCCTAAGCAAAATATATCTGTCAATTTGAACCGGCGGTGACAAATGCTCTTTCTTATAGTTATTTCATCTCCCACAATAGTGATTTAAAAAATATTAAAAGGAGTATTTGTATGTATAAAATTACACAATTAGAATCTGGACAACCGGTTATATTTTATTTAGAAAATGAAAAAGTTACTATGTACTCAATTAATTCAGGAAGAATCCGAAATCACGGAATTATTTTTACTGATGTAGAGTCTGATTTTGATATTTGTTCTGATTTAAAACTCATTCATTACATATCCCTTAATCATCAGACCGTTATTTCTTCAATGGATAACCTTAATATACATGAAGATTATATCATTGAAGGAAATGTTCCAAGTTCTAATATTGAAAATACAAATTTCAAATTTATTCAATTTTATAACTGCCTGAACATTTTTTATTGCAGCCATAATTTAAAAGACAGTCATTTTTCCATAAGGGTTAGCAGATACACAACATTTGCCAAAGATTTTACGTTGTTAAAATCAGACAAAATAATTTCCGGTTTTAATGTATTTTCATCCGATTCTTTATTATATTTATTTGTATTCTATTCTTCACAGGATTTTGATATATACAGTGTAAATTCAGATTATTCTATTGTAAATTTATTATCTAAACAGTATAATTCTTCTAATCCTGATTCATCATCTAATCTAACAAAGCACACTGATAAGGAATTAGAAAAATTGCAGGCTTATTTCAACCAAATATTAAATGATAAAGATTCAGAAATTGAAAATTTAAAAGAAATTCAGAATAATATCACTAATCAATACAATGAATTAGCTGATTATACTGGAAAACTTCAAGACGAAGTAAGAAAGCTTCGTTGCAACTATTAATATTTATTTACAGAAAGTGAGATACCTATGAAATATGAATTACTAATTTTATATTTATTCATAATAAATATTTCGTCATTTATTCTTTACGGAATTGATAAACAAAAAGCAATAAAGCATAAATTTAGAATAAGCGAAAACACTTTAATTTTTTCTGCATTTATCGGCGGCTCAGTTGGTGCATTTCTTGGAATGCAGTTTTTCAGGCATAAAACAAAGCACCCCAAATTCATTATTGGAGTGCCTGTTTGTTTTATTATAAATGTTATTACTGTTCTTTTTCTTTCAAATCTAATTTAATCTGAAGTTCCTGTAACTGAACATCATCAACCACATTTGGTGCATCTGTCATAAGACATGATGCATCTTTTACTTTAGGGAAAGCTATAACTTCACGAATGTTATCTTCTCCTGCCATATGCATTACAAGTCTGTCTAATCCATAAGCAAGTCCTGCGTGTGGAGGTACACCGTATTTAAATGCAGTTAATAAGAAACCAAATTTTTCATTTGCCTGTTCAGGTGTAAATCCAAGTGCTTCAAACATCTTAGCCTGTACATCTGCCTGATGGATTCTCACACTACCACCACCTAATTCTGTACCGTTTAATACGATATCGTAGGCTTTTGCACGAACTCGTCCGGGATCAGAAATTAAGTACTGAATATCTTCTTCCATAGGCATTGTGAATGGATGATGCATTGCAAGGAATCTTCCCTGTTCATCTGACCATTCAAACTGTGGAAATTCTGTAATCCATAAGAAGTTCCATTTTCCTTCAGGAATTATATCCATCTGTTTTGCAAGTTCAAGTCTTAATGCTCCAAGAGAATCCCATACAACTTTATTCTTATCTGCAGCAAATAACAATAAATCTCCAGGTTCTCCACCCATAGCAGCAATAAGATTATTCATTTCTTCTTCTGTCATAAATTTAGCAAATGAAGATTTAATTGTTCCATCTTCATGCATTGCAATATAGGCAAGACCTTTTGCGCCATAAGTCTTTACAAAATCAACAAGGGCATCAATTTTCTTTCTTGCCATTCCACCCTGTCCTTTAGCATTTAAACCACGAACAGTTCCACCATTTGCTACTGCTCCTGAAAATACACCAAATCCGCAATCCTTAACAACGTCAGTAACATTGATAAGTTCCATTCCAAAACGTGTATCAGGCTTATCTGAACCGTATCTGTCCATTGCTTCCTGCCATGTCATTCTTGGAAGTGGCAATGTAACATCTACTCCTAATACTTCTTTCCATAATGCCTGAAGCATTCTTTCATTAACATCTAAAATATCATCTACATCAACAAATGATAATTCCATATCAAGCTGTGTAAATTCAGGCTGCCTGTCTGCTCTTAAATCTTCATCTCTAAAGCATTTTGCTACTTGAAAATATCTATCACATCCTGAACACATAAGAAGCTGTTTTAATACCTGTGGTGACTGAGGAAGTGCATAAAATGTTCCCGGATGGACACGGCTAGGCACTAAGTAATCTCTCGCACCTTCTGGTGTACTTCTATTAAGAATAGGTGTTTCAATTTCAAGAAATCCTTCATTTGCCATAAACTTTCTAACAAATGTTGTTACATCTGATCTTAACTTAAGATTTTTCTGTAAATGAGGTTTTCTTAAATCAAGATATCTATATTTAAGTCTTAATTCATCTTTTGTATTTGCAGCATCATCTACCGGAATTGGGGGTGTCTCTGATTCAGATAAAATTCTTAAACTTGTAACATTTATTTCAATATCACCTGTTTCCATAGATTCATTAACTGAACCTGCTCTCTTATTTACAGTTCCTACAGCAGCAATTACGAATTCGTTTCTTAATTTTCCTGCTTTTTCAAATACTTCTTTGTCATTATCATCAAATACAAGCTGAAGAAGACCCGAACGGTCTCTTAAATCTACGAAAATAAGACTTCCTAAATTTCTTTTCTTCTGAACCCAGCCCATAACTGTAACTGTTTCACCAATATTTTTGTTTGATACTTCTGTACATCTGTGACTTCTATGAAGTCCCTGCATTGATTCTGCCATGACTCTCCTCCTATTTTTCTTTATGCTAAAGGATTTTTATAAAATTCTTTGAATTCATTATATCCCTGTTCTTCTAACTGACTCTTCTGGAATTTTTTGTTCTTATTCATTCTTGCAACAAGAACCTGATTTCCTGTTTTTCTTTCTTCCTGTGCTTTAGCGATTACTTCACATAATCTTTCGCCATTAACACCTTTTTCTATTAAATAAGCTACCTTCTTATTCTCTGTTGGAACTTTAAATCCCTGTTCCATTAACAATAAAACGATTCTTTCAAATCCAATAGAAAATCCACACGCAGGAACATCTCTTCCTGTAAAATTACCAACCATCTTATCGTAACGTCCACCGCCACCGCAGCTTCCGCCAAATTCAGGGATTGCAATTTCAAATATTGTTCCTGTATAATATGACATTCCTCTAACCAATGTTGGATCAAATACTATTTCAAATTCTGAAGCTTTAGTAGCTCTTACACTATCAATAATTTCTTCCATCCACTGCTTTACGTCATCATCCATAAATCCGTCTAATTTTTCTGCTAAATAAGTAACCGGATTTTCTTTGTCTTCAATTTCTTTGAATAAATTTGTGTATTTTTCTACTGATTCTTCATCAAAATCATACTTAATAAGTTCTTCTTTTACACCTTCAAGTCCAATCTTATCCATCTTATCAAGAATGATAAATACACTATCATAACTTTCTTCCGGGAATCCACTATATGCAGCCATTGCCTTTAAGATTCTTCTTTCGTTAATACGAATCTGGAAATTCTTGAATCCAAGTTTGCCAAGCGTTGTTGTTGTTGCAAGAATAAGTTCGATTTCTGCAAGATTACTTGGTTCACCTAATATATCAATATCGCACTGCATAAACTGACGATATCTTCCTCTCTGTGGTCTGTCAGCTCTCCATACATTGCCCATCTGGAGTGCCTTAAATGGTGAAGGAAGATTATTTGCATTATTTGAATAAAATCTAACAAGAGGTACTGTCAAATCATATCTCAAACCATTATCAACAACATCCATTTCTGTCTGTGCTGTTTCAAGATTTAATTTTTCTCCTCTTTTTAAAATCTTAAAAATCAACTTTTCATTTTCTCCACCCTGCTTGTTGCTTAAGTTAGCAATATTTTCAACACAAGGGGTTTCTATCTGAGTAAATCCAAAAGCACTATATGTTTCTTTAATTACGTCCATTACGTAGTTTCTTATCTTCATTTCCTCCGGAAGAATTTCTTTCATTCCGGTAACCGGTTTTTTACTTAAGGCCATCTTATTTCTCCTCTATTTAACACTGATTTAACTATAAAATTTTACACTCTTTTTGTGAAATACTCAACCTTTTATTTATAATTTGTCAAAGTATTCTTTTTTTCTAGCAATCATTTCATCAATTCTATCGATATATTGGTCTACATTCTTTACATTATCGATTCTTTTTGCACTTAATCTGTCTTCTGACATAATTTTCGTTGTGCCGCCCGCTCCAAGTGCAAAAACATCCTGTCTGTCTCCCATCATCAAAATATTATACAGGCATTCTTTGCCATAAACTGAATATCCGACATTTTCCTGATTTCCAGCCATATTCTTTTGTCTATATAAATAATACGGTTTCATATTCATTTCTTTTGAGTAATTCATTGTAATATTCATTAATTTAGAATTATTTTCATAAGTATAATCCTGATATTTTTCTTTTTCGGTATTAAGTCTGGCTGCTCTTTTTACTGCTAATGAATGTACTGTAAGACTTTCCGGATTAAGTTTTTTTGTCTCCTCCATTGAATGTATAACCATATCTACCGTCTCATTAGGAAGTCCTATTATAAAGTCCATATTTATATTGTCAAAGCCTTTTTCTCTTGCAAGATTAAAGGCTTTAATAACCTGCTCTACAGTATGTCTTCTTCCAATTATATCTAAAGTTTCCTGATTCATTGTTTGTGGGTTAATTGATATTCTTGATACATTATGTTTTTTTAACGTATCTAGTTTATCTGATGTAATACTATCAGGTCGTCCCGCTTCAACCGTAAACTCCTTAACAGTTGAAAAATCAAAATTATCTTTTAATGCTGTAATTAATTTATCAAGCTGATAAGGCTCTAGTGTTGTTGGTGTTCCCCCACCAATATAAACACTATTAAGTTCCCTGTCTTTTAATCTGCTTCCTACATATTCTATTTCTTTTATCAATGCATCAACATATGTATCTGTTTTATCTTTGTAAAATGAAACAGGATATGATGTAAACGAACAATAAAGACATGTTGTTGGGCAAAATGGAATACCAATATAAAGGCTATAACCCTGTTTATAATTTATATCCTTTAAAATTTCATGTTCTCTTTTTGCAATATACATTGCCAAATCTAATTTTTCATCAGAAATCATATACGTTTCTTTCATATATCTTCTGATTTCTTCTTCTTTTTTTCCTTCTTCATAAAGAAGTGCCGGTATTTTTGCAGGTCTGATTCCCGTCAAATCTCCCCACGGCAATTCTTTTCCTGTATCAATTTGCATTCCACGATATAAAAGCTTTTTAAGAATATTCTTTGTCTCTTTTCTATTTGAAAAGTCGCATTTTTCATATCCTTCAAAAAGCTTTTTATCATTATCATATAGTTCAAATCTTATTTCATTTTCAAAATAAACCTTAACAATCCTATAAGAATTATCTACAACCTGGTTTACTTTAAAATCATGTTCTGAATAAAAGGCTTTAACTAATGACTGCACATCATATGCAAACTGTTCAGGCATAATCTGTATATCTATCATCTGTAAAATCCTTTTTCAAATTCAATTTTTGTACTATCCATATGTCCCGGTAAAACAACTGTCTCATCAGGAAGTACTAATAATTTTGTTTTAATGGAATTAATAATCTGGCTATCACTTCCACCCGGAAAATCCGTTCTTCCACGGCTTGCCTGAAATAATGTATCTCCGCTAAATAACAAGCCATGATTTGGCAAATAATAACAGCAGCTTCCCTCTGTATGACCGGGTGTTAATATCATTTTCATCAAAATTCCTGCTATTTCAATTTCCTGTCCATCTTTTAAATAAACATCTGGAGTAACTGTAAATGGTTCTCCGAAATAACTTGTAAGATTTTTTGTAGTATCTGTTATTGTGTCCTTTTCTGCCTCAGAAGCATATACTGTTAAATCATATCTTTCTTTAAGCTTGTCTACTGCTCCGATATGGTCAAAATGACCATGTGTAAGGATGATTGCAACCACTTTCATATCCATTGAATTAATATAATTTGTTATTTTAACAAAATCATCACCCGGGTCCACAATGAATCCTTCTTTTGTATCCTTGTTGCAGCATACATAACAATTTGTATAGCAACTGCTAACTGTCAAACATTTTATTTCTAACTCTGCCATTTAACTTCTCCCATTTTTATTACATCAGCCTGTAGTTCTTTCAATATCAATGATGCTGTCAATTGTTCTTATTTTTGCAATAAGTTCTCTTAATTCATCTGTTCCCTGAATTTGGAAAGTCATTGATATTGTAGCAACTCCTGACTTGCTTGTTCTACTGTTTATGCTTAAAACATCAATTTTTCTTTCAGTAAATACTTTTGATAAATCTGCTAAAATACCAATTCTGTTATTAGCATAAATAGTAATTTCAGAATTATATTTTCCTGTCTGTTTTGTTTCATCTTCAGCCCAGCTTGCTTCAATCAATCTGCCTCTTTCTATATCAGGCAAATTAATGATGTTCGTACAATCTGTTCTATGAATCGACAATCCTCGACCTCTCGTAACAAATCCAACAATTTCGTCACCTGGAACCGGACTACAGCACTTAGAAAATCTTGCAGCCACATCATTCATTCCTTCCACAATAACTCCACTCTTTGAAGTAGTTTTTCTGATTCCATTGTTCTTATTGTCATCAACTGAATCTAATACATCTTTATCACTTACAATCGTCTTATGAACTTTGTTATATTCATCAAGAAGTTTATTTACAATCTGTCCTTCTTTTAATCCACCATGACCTACAGATGCAACTACTGAATCCCAGTCCTTAAATCCGTATTTCAAACGAACCTTATCAGTAAATTCAGGTTTCATAATATCTGATAAAACAATTGCTTTTGCTTTACAGTATTTATCTATTAAATCTTTACCTTTAATAATATTTTCTTCTTTATTCTGTTGCTTAAACCATTGATTAATTTTGTTCTTAGCCTGTGTACTTTTTACAATTTTCAACCAATCCATACTTGGGCCTGTTGAGTTATTAGATGTAACAATTTCTACACGGTCACCATTTTGAATCTTATAATCAATGTTTACCATTTTTCCATTTGCTCTTGCCCCTACCATCTTATTACCTACTGCACTATGAATGCTGTAAGCAAAGTCTATAGGTGTTGAGCCTGCCGGAAGATTTTTAACATCGCCGTTAGGTGTAAAACAGTAAACACTGTCAGAAAACATATTTAAATCATCTTTTAAGAGGCTTAAGAATTCTCTGTTATCAGACAAATCTCTCTGCCATTCAAGAATCTGTCTTAACCAGCTGATTTTCTGTTCTTCATTATATTCACCTGTAATATTTTCTTTATATTTCCAGTGTGCTGCGATACCATATTCAGCAGTTCTATGCATGTCATAAGTACGAATCTGTATTTCAAAAGGCTGTCCATTTGGTCCGATAAGCGTTGTATGTAATGACTGATACATATTCGGCTTTGGCATGGCAATATAATCCTTAAATCTTCCCGGTACAGGAGTATACTTTTCATGAATTACACCTAATGCACCATAACATTCCATTACTGTGTCAACAATAATTCGTACCGCAAATACATCGTAAATCTGATCAAGTGTTTTTTGCTGGTTTACCATCTTTTTATAAATACTAAAATAATGCTTTACTCTTCCACCGATTGTTGCCTTAATTCCTGCTTTTTCAATATATGTTTTAACCTGGGCAATCAAATCATTCATAAAATCTTCTCTATGCTCAAGTCTTTCATGTACGCCATCAACTATCTCACGATATTTTTCCGGTTCCAAATATCTTAAAGCCAGGTCATCAAGTTCAATTTTAATTTTAGAAATACCAAGTCTATCCGCTATTGGAGAATAAATATCCATAGTTTCTCTTGATTTTTCTTTTTGTTTTTCAGGCTTCATATACTGTAATGTTCTCATATTATGAAGTCTGTCTGCTAATTTTATCAAAATTACCCTGATATCTTTTGCCATAGCAAGAAACATCTTACGTAAATTTTCTGCCTGTTCTTCAACCTTATCAACATCATAGTCTAATTTTGTAATCTTTGTAACACCATCAACAAGATCTGCTACTTCTTCACTAAATTCCTTAGTAATCTGCTCTTTTGTAACACTTGTATCTTCCATAACATCGTGTAACAAACCTGCAACTATTGATTCTTTATCAAGCTCTAAATCTGCTAATATAATTGCAGTACAAAGAGGGTGAATAATATAAGGTTCACCTGATTTTCTTTTCTGCTCTTTATGAGCTTCTCTTGCCATATTATATGCTTTTTCAATTATTTTCAAATCACCTGCTGAAGGATGATATTTTTTTATTTTTTCAACTAGTCTTTCGTAAAGTTCCTCAGGCGTTGTATGTTCTTCTTCTTTGGGAATCACACCATGATTTTCAATTTTTAATTCATTCATCTTTATGTCGTCGCTCATATATTTTCCCTCTCTTCATACAAATTTTACTATAGCAAAGGATGTAACAATCATAATTGTGTGACAACTTGATCATCTTTCGTAAATATCTATTTATTTTCCATCAAATTTAACTATAGATTCTACTCTATATCCTTCTAACACGTCTCTACCTTTAAGATCCACTAATTCTGTAAGGAATACACACGCTACAACTTCTCCACCTAATCTTTCAATTAACTTTATTGCAGCTTCTACAGTTCCTCCTGTTGCAATAAGATCATCAACAATAACGACCTTCTGTCCTTTTTTAATTGCGTCAGTATGAATTTCTATTTCAGCTGTTCCATATTCAAGACTATACTCTTCACTAATTGTTTCACATGGAAGTTTTCCCTTTTTTCTAATTGGCACAAATGGTTTTCCCATATTATATGCTATAGGTGTTCCAAACATAAATCCTCTTGACTCTAATCCCGCAATCACATCAAAATCTAAATCCTTAATTGTATCTTCCATTGAATCTATTGCAAGCTTAAATCCATCAGGATCCTGCATTACTGTTGTAATATCTCTAAAAATAATTCCCGGTTCAGGAAAATCCGGTATACTTCTTATGTAATCTTCTACTTTACGCATATTTATCCTCCAATATTATGATAACTAATTTTATTTCTATTTTTCATTTTTTTCAATACTCTCATTCCCTATATTATGCCTTATTTTGATATTTTTCTCAATTATAACAATTAAAAACTTATATTTTTAACTAAATCTGTTTATAACAAGTTGTAATTGTGTATTTCCATTGTATTCATTTATGTTTGGATAAAATACAGCCATTATTATTATATTATTATCCATTCCACGCAAAGCCTTTTTAACCTCTTCATTTCCAAATTTATTTGTTACAAATTCCATAAATTCACTTGCCCTTGAGAATATTATTCCCGGGATTTCATAATTATTTTCATCCCTTAAACTTAGTTTTATAACATTCCCTTCTTTGCCTAAGATTTTCAAATTTTTCACTTTAAGATTTTTTTCAGCAAAATACGGCTTTTCATTTCCTTTTCCAAAAGGCTTTAACTTTTCTAATTCGTTTACAAATTCTTTAGTTATATAAGGAATTGGTAGTTGCATATCAATCCATACTTTTGGACACAAGTCGTCATCCGTAAGAGTTGTAAGTTGATTTAACTTTTCTCTTAATATATCAACATTTTCCAGTGGTAAAGAAAGTCCGGCAGCCAATTTATGACCACCAAATTTCGTAAACAATTCCTTTATCTTACTTAGTTCCTTATACATATCATATTCTTCTATCGAACGACCTGAACCTTTAACCTCAGTCTCCGTTTTAGTAAGCACGAAACATGGCTTATTATATTTTTCCCTAATTCTTCCTGCTATTATTCCTGCTATACTTTCATGACAGTCTTTCAAATAAATAACAAGTACTTTATCTTCTTTATAATTTTCAGCCTGTTCTATAGCTTTCTTTGTTCCCTCTTCAGTTAAATGTTTTCTTTCGTCATTTAATTCAACCAATTCTGTGGCTATGTCTTTCGCCTTATCCTGATTTTTTTCTCTTAACAAAGCAACTGCCTTTCTTGCTGTGTCAAGTCGTCCACTTGCATTTAAACACGGTCCGATTACAAATCCTATATGGTACGAATCAATCAAATTTTTATTTAATTTACAAGCATCTATAAGCGCATTTAATCCTATATTTTTTGATTTTCTAAGTAAATCCAGACCATATTTTACAATTATTCTATTTTCATTCTGCAATTCAACCACATCTCCAATAGTTGCTATTGCAACATATTCAAGCAAATAATTTGTCGAACTCATTTCCCTGCCCATCGAATTTACAATTGCTGTAATCAGCTTATAAGCCACTGTCGCTCCACAAATTTCTTTAAATGGATATTCACAATCTGCCTGTTTTGGATTAACAACTGCGTCTGCATTTGGAACAATATTTTCCTTAGTGCCGTCTTTCTCTTCAAACGGTACTTCATGATGGTCTGTTATCACTATGGTCATTCCAAGTGATTTTGCATATTCAACCTGCTCATATGCTGCAATTCCATTATCACAGGTTAAAATTGTATCTACTCCATCATCATACGCTTTTTTTATTAAATCTTTGTTAATTCCATATCCGTCTTCAATTCTATGTGGTACAACAATATCGACATTTGCCCCCAGTTTTTCTAATGAATCAAGCAAAATATATCCTGAGCAAATACCATCAATGTCATAATCGCATATTATTCTTATTTTATTTTGCTGGCTTATCTTAATTTTTATTATTTCAACAGCCTTTTCCATATCTTTTAGCAGCCATGGAGAATTGAGTTCATTTATATCGCCATATAAATACTCTTTAATATCTTTGTCTTCTATTATATCCTTATTTCTTATAATTCTTGCCAACATTGGACTAATATTATATTTTTTTGCAATTTGATTAAAATCTGCTTTTTTTGCAAATACAATCCATTTTTCCATATTTGAACCTCAGGTTTAAAATTTCGCTTCTTCTCAGTGATTATACATTCGCCAGTTCTATACCCTCTCTATTTGTGTTATGCACATGGCTTCGCCGTGTATAACACTTCGAATCCGCTTCGCTTCTTCTCAGTGATTATACATTCGCCAGTTCTATACCCTCTCTATTTGTGTTATGCACATGGCTTCGCCATGTATAACACTTCGAATCCGCTTCGCTTCTTCTCAGTGATTATACATTCGCCAAATACTTTCATTTTTCTTTGCAAGCAAAAACTGAAAGTATTTGGCTCATTGTGCATAACACAAAATGAACGGCACCTTTTACAGCCCCGTTCATTTTATTATAAAGTATATTTTATGTGTTTTTTAGTTAGCTTTTTTCTTTCCGAATTTCTTAGTAAGAACAAACCAAACAGCACCTGTTATACATACTGATGAGTAAGCACCACATACTAAACCTACCATTAATGGCAATGTAAACTCTTTGATTGATGTAACACCCATAATAAATATCATAAATACCATGATAAATGTTGTTACATTTGAGTAAATTGTTCTTGTAAGTGTCTGTGTGATACTTAAGTCAACTAATTCTTCTAAGTCATCTCCACGCTTCATTGATGACTTATTTTCTCTAATTCTATCGAAAATAACGATTGTAGCATTGATAGAGTAACCTACAATTGTAAGAAGACATGCAATAAATGTTGTTCCTACTGCTACTCTTGATACTGCATAGAATCCAATAACAACAAGTACGTCATGAATTAATGCAATTACAGCTGCTGAAGCAAACTTGATATCCTTAAATCTAATCCAAATGTAAATTAACATACAAATTGTAGCAATAATTGTTGCCCATACAGCATCACTTCTCATTTCTTTACTTACTGTTGCAGAAATCATAGTGTTCTGGAAATTATCCTTGCTGTCTACGGCACCAAATTTTTCAATTAATAATTTTTCAAATGCATCAAATTCATCGCCTTCAAGTTTCTTTGTCTTAATAACGAATTTATTTGAACCAGTTTCTTTCTGTCCCTGAATATCAGATGTTCCTAATGTATCTACAAGCGCAGGTTTAATTTCATCATTAAACTGATCCATTGTATATTCTTTATCAAAGTCAACTGTTACTGAGCTACCACCCTTAAATTCAACGCTTAAGAAGAATGGGTCTTTTCCGGCTGCTGAGTATCCAATCATTGTTGCGAATCCACCAATGATTACAATTATTGAAAGTGCAAAGAATACAACTCTCTTCTTTAAGAAATGAATTGCCTTTCTTGTCTTTTCTTTTCCGTAGAACTTTTCGCCCTGGAATCCTAAATAGTAAAGAATCCATACAAACCACTTAGATACAAATAATGATGTAAATAACTGGAATACAATACTGATAGCTAAAGTCTGAGCAAATCCTTGTACTGTACCTGAACCTCTCCATAAAAGAACTAAAGCTGCGATAAGTGTTGTAATATTTCCGTCTACGATAGCTGATTTAGCTTTGTCGAAACCGATTGAAATAGCGCTCTTAACTGTCTTTCCAGCTGCTATTTCTTCTCTAATTCTTGCATTAATAATAACGTTAGCATCTACTGCCATACCAATACCAAGAATAATACCTGCAATACCAGGTAATGATAATGTCAAGTCAAATGCATTTAATGTAAGCATTTCTAACTCAACGAAAACTACCAATGCTAAACTAGCTGCAACACCGGCAATTCTGTAAACTAATAATAAGAATAAAATAATAATAATAAATCCAATGATACCAGCTTTAATTGACTTACTTAATGCGTCAGAACCAAGCTGAGCACTAACAACCTTGTGACTGATTTCATCTAATGATAAATTCAAAGTACCAATTCTAATATTTGAAGCAAGATTATTAGCTTCATCCATATCTGCCATACCATCAATCTGAGCCTGTCCACCACTGATTGCTGACTTAACAGTTGGATTACTAATTACTTCATTGTCATAAATAATATATGTAGACTGACCAACATACTGAGAAGTCATATTGTAGAATTTTGTTGAGCCTTCATCTGTAAATGTTAATGAAACGACTGCTTCAGACTTCTTTGTTTTGTCATCGCTTGCCTGCTGACCCTGAGCATCTGCAATATCATCACCTGTCAACCAAATCTGATAGTATCCTGCATAATTTCCATCAGTAAGCTGAACATACTTCTTGTTTCCGTTTTCATCTGTTTCTGCTAACTGTTCTTCTGTTAAATCTGTAGAACTCTTTGTACAGAAATATAATGAACCCGGTTTACCTAAACGTTCAACTACTTCATCAGCATCATTTGCACCAGGAATATCAACAGTAATTCTGTCATCCCCTTCTTTGTATGCTGTGGCTTCAGTACTAAACTGGTTAACTCTCTGTTGCATCTTGTAAACTGTATCAGATAAATCTGTTGCATCCCACTTTGGATTGTCATCAGATACCTGATATGTAACACTTACACCACCCTTAAGGTCAAGTCCCTGTGTGATGTTTGCCGCTTTACCACTATCCTTGTAAGCTCCGAGCCATTTCCAATTTGGAAGACCAAATAAGACAATGCCTCCAAGACACGCGATAATTACAAGAGATAAGATGGCATAAACGATTCCTCTTGTCTTGTTCATTTTCTTCATTTTATAAAACCTCTTTCTTATTCATCAGCTAACGCTGCTTTTATCATTATAGAGCATTCCACTCTTTTCTTTTGCATTTCACATCCAATGTCATATGCATCATTAATTGTGCCATGGAAATTGTAAGAATTAGCTGCACAACCACCACTGCAATAAAACTTAGCAAAACAATTCTTGCATTTTTCTTTAGAATATACATTGCAATTGCCAAATTCCTTTACAAGCTCAGGTTTTGTAATTCCTTCATCTACATTTCCCATAAGGAAATCTTCATTTCCAACAAATTGGTGACATGGATAGAAATCACCCCATGGCGTTACTGCCAGATATTCTGTTCCCGAACCACATCCTGACAATCTCTTATAAACACAAGGTCCCTGTGTCAAATCAATCATAAAATGAAAGAAATTAAATCCATTTCCTTTCTTGTATCGATCAATGTATTCAAGGGCTAACTTGTCATATTCCTCCATAATCTGTGGAAGATCCTGTTCTCTAATCGAGTATGGGTCTTCTTCTGGTCCGACTACAGGTTCTATTGACATCTGCTTAAATCCTAAATCAGCAAAATGCTTAACATCTTCTGAAAAATCTAAATTATTTCTTGTAAATGTTCCTCTGATATAGTAATTTGTCTGATTTCTGCTTTCTGCTAGTTTCTGGAATTTAGGCACTATCAAATCATAACTGCCTTTTCCTGTTCTAAACGGACGCATTCTGTCGTTTACTTCTTTTCTTCCGTCAAGACTTAATACAACATTAGACATTTCTTTATTTACGAATTCCATTACCTCATCGTTTAACAGAACTCCGTTTGTTGTAAGAGTAAATCTAAATTTCTTGTTATTTGGTTTTTCTAATGAACGACCATACGCAACTAACTGCTTAACTACATCCCAGTTCATCAATGGCTCTCCGCCAAAAAAGTCGACTTCAAGATTAACTCTGTTACCTGAATTAGCAACAAGGAAATCTAAAGCTTTCTTTCCAACTTCAAAACTCATTAATGCTCTTCTTCCATGATATTCACCTTCTTCTGCAAAACAATATTTGCAGGCAAGATTACAGTCATGTGCTATGTGAAGGCATAATGCCTTTACAACTGTCTGTCTCTTTTCTTTAAATTTCTCCACAAATGGTTCGTAAATATCCTCTGTAAACAGCTGTCCATCTTCAACGAGTTCCTTTACTTCTGAAATACATTCTCTTATCTCATCCTCATTGTATGATGATTTTAATTTAGATACTATTTCATCAGCAGAATTCTCCTCATATAATGAAATAACATCGTATGTAATGTCGTCCACAACATGAACCGCTCCACTTTCTACATCTAATACGATATTATAACCATTACTTTTATACTGGTGAATCACTGTATTTTCTCCTCTCCATTTAATGGTATGTCATAATTTTTTAAAGTTTATGCAATAACGCACTATAACAGAGTCGACAAACGTCGGCTCTGTTATAGACATACTTCATTATAAAATTATTTGTTTTCGCAAGTCTGATTTCCTACTGTACAGCTAGTCTTGCATGCTGACTGACATGATGTCTGACATTCGCCACATCCACCTTTTTTCATTGTTTCCTTTAATGTTTTTGATGTTAATGTCTTAATATGTTTCATGATATTCCTCCAGTTCATTTATTTTTGTACAATTCAAAAAATATTATAACACATGAATATATTTTTTCAAACTATTTTTTACTATACAGTTAAAACGTTTTTTCATATTGTTTTTCCTACATCACCCTGCCATTCCTCCAAGCATTCCACCTACTAATGAAGTTATTAAAGCCGGTACCATTTTCACCACACTAGACTCTCCATTATGTGCTATTGCAAATGCCACAATCATTATCATTCCTATATAAATTCCACCTGTCAGCGCTCCCCATAAAAACTTCCTTTTGTTTTTTACTTTTCCTATAATCATCCCACCAATAAAAGTAACTATCCCATATACTACCATTACTATTACTTTGTACCCAAAATCATTTACTTTTAATTTATATGTAATAAATGAAGCCAGCAATATAGCAACTGCCGTAAGTACTAATTGTGCAAAGATCACCTTAATTATTGATAAAACTGTTTCTTTCATTTCGTTTTCCAATTTTGCTTTTTTACAATTCTATTTCATTATTTATAAAATATAACTATTTGGAATACATTTTTATTTAAGAAGGAAAATATCTGCCATTCTTGACATCAAGTTTAGTATTTTGTACAATATCCTAAATGTACGCATAGAATTAAGTACATAAATATTTATTTAATTAAGGAGTGATATTGTGGGACCCAGTGACATAGCTATGCTATGTGTATTATTAGTTTTAATTTTACTATCTGCATTTTTTTCATCTGCAGAAACAGCTTTAACAACAGTTAATAAGATGCGTATTCGTATGTTAGTTGATGATGGCAATAAACGTGCCATTATCCTTGATAAAGTAATAAAACATCAGTCAAAAATGCTTAGCACCGTTTTAATAGGAAACAACATAGTAAATATAGGTGCCTCTGCTATTTCCACTTTATTTGTACAAAATGTATTTGGAAATATATATGTAAGTATCGGTACATTCGTTCTTACTTTTGTTGTATTGATTTTCGGTGAAATAATTCCTAAAACAATCGCTGGAATTCATTCAGAAAATGTAGCACTTTCATATGCAAGAGTTATTTCAATCCTTATGTTTGTTTTAACTCCTATCATTTTTATAATTGATAATTTTTCAAAATTAATTTTAATGATATTACGTGTTGATACGTCATCAAAATCTTCTCATTTTACAGAAGATGAATTAAGAACAATTATGGATGTAAGTCAGGAAGAAGGAATCATCGAGTCCGAAGAATTAGACATGATTAACAATGTGTTTGATTTTGGTGACGCAAGAGCTAAAGACATCATGGTTCCAAAGGTTGACATATCAATGATAAGTACTACTACAACTTACGATGAATTGTTAGATTTAGTTAAACGTGATAAATTTACACGAATTCCTGTTTATAAAGACAGCACTGACAACATAATAGGTGTTATAAATATCAAAGATATGATTATTAATCATGTCACAAAAGATAATTTCAAACTTGAAGAATTAATGCGTGAGCCGTATTATACTTACGCACAAAAAGAACTTAACAATCTTCTTATTGAAATGCGTGATAACGACACAAGTCTATGTATTGTCCTTGATGAATATGGTTTAGCTGAAGGGTTGATTACACTTGAAGATATTATCGAAGAGATTGTTGGTGAAATACGAGACGAATTTGATGAAGACGAAAAACGTGTCATTAGAAAAATAAATGAAAATCAATATATCGTTGAAGGTTCTATCAACCTTGATGATTTAAACGATCAGTTAGGGTTAGATATTGATTCTGAGCATTACGAGTCAATTGGCGGGCTCATAATTGAAAACCTTGAGCGTCTTCCTGATATTGGCGACAGTGTTACTATTGGTAACTGCACATTAAAAGTAGAAAAAATGGATGATAAACGTATCGACTCTGTTCGAATTACAATACATCCTATAAAGAAAGATAACCCTGATGAACAGGAACAATAAAAAAGTGCCGGGATTTAATCTCCCGGCATTTTCTATTCTATATAATTCCCTTTAAGAGTGTTTCAAAATCTTTAGCCACTTTAGAAGCTACTTCTTTAACCTCTTCATCATTTAATTCCTTATCTGACAAGCCTGCTGCTTTATTTGTTATGCAACTTATACCACACACTTTTATTTGAAGGTAATTTGCAACCATTGCTTCAACTGCTGTACTCATTCCAACTGCATCTGCTCCAAGCTTTTTATACATTTGTATTTCTGCAGGAGTTTCATAATTAGGTCCGGTAGTCTGCAAATAAACACCTTCTTTTAATTCAATATTCTCTCTATCCGCTACGCTTCTAATTACCTGTTGCAATTCTTTATTATATACGCATGACATATCAGGAAATCTTAGGCCAAATCTTTCATCATTTTTTCCAATTAAAGGTGACGGAACAAATGAAGTAATGTGATCTGTAATCATCATAAGATTTCCTACTTCAAAGTTGTCTCCTATACCGCCTGCAGCATTTGTAAGTATTATTTTTTTAGTTCCCATTAATTTCATAAAATATATTGGAGTCACTACTTCTTTCATGCTATATCCTTCATAATAATGAATTCTTCCCTCCATTACTATTACCGCCTTATTATTTATATAGCCAAAAAGCATCCTTCCCTTATGTCCTGTATTTGTCGTTATAGGGAAACCTTCTATCTCACTATACTTAATGCTCTTTACATCTTCTATATTATTAGCGAAACCACCTAATCCTGAGCCTAAAATTATGGCTGTTATTTCTTCATTTTTGCAAAATTCTTTTAATGATAGTTTTTCTTTTACCTGTGTACACATTTTTTCTATTGTTTCATAAAATAATTCCATAATATACACCATCCTTCTAAATTAAATAACTACTAAATTATCTCAATCACTATTTTTATCAATTACATCTATTATAAAGACTCAAATTCATTTTTATATTTAAAGGAAATCAGATTTAATTATATCACATTTTCGTTTTTTCACGAACTTTTCCACTAGTTTTTTTTTACTTTAAAATCTTTTCTATTTTTCTGTATATTTTTGCACTTTTTTACTTGAATATTTTGTCTTATTACATTATCATATTGTGTAGAAAAAAATTGGATAAGGAGGAACTTATGCGACATTTAATTAGTCCTCTGGATTTTTCTGTAGAAGAGCTTGACGATTTACTTGATCTTGCATCTGACATTGAAAAGAACCCAGACAAATATAAAGAAGCCTGCAAAGGTAAAAAAATCGCAACTTTATTCTATGAACCAAGTACAAGAACACGTCTTAGTTTTGAGGCTGCCATGATTAACTTAGGTGGCAGTGTTTTAGGATTTTCTTCAGCTGATTCAAGTTCAGCCTCCAAAGGAGAAAGTGTTTCTGATACTATTCGAATTATTTCATGTTACGCTGATATTTGTGCAATGCGTCATCCTAAAGAAGGTGCTCCTTTAGTTGCAGCATCTAAATCATCTATTCCCGTAATCAACGCAGGTGATGGCGGACATCAGCATCCAACTCAGACTCTCACAGATTTAATGACAATAAGATCCTTAAAAGGACGTTTAAACAATCTCACAATCGGTCTTTGTGGTGACTTAAAATTCGGACGAACAGTTCATTCACTTATAAATGCACTTTTAAGATATGAAAATATATCATTTGTTCTTATCTCACCACCGGAATTACGAGTTCCAGAATATATAAGAGAAAACTTAACAAAAGCCGGTGCACCTTTTAAAGAAGTGACAAAACTTGAAGATGTTATGAATGACTTAGATATTTTATACATGACACGTGTACAAAAGGAACGTTTCTTTAACGAAGAAGACTATATTAGAATGAAAGACAGTTATATTTTAGATAAAAGAAAAATGCAACTTGCAAAAGATGATATGCTCGTACTTCATCCACTTCCTCGTGTAAATGAAATATCTGTTGAGGTAGATGACGACCCACGTGCTGTATATTTTAAGCAGGTTCAATACGGAGTTTACGTTCGTATGGCTCTTATTCTCACACTTTTGGAGGTGAAAATATGATAAATGTAGACCAGATTAACAACGGATTTGTATTAGACCACATTCAGGCAGGTCGTGCAATGGCAATCTACAAATACCTTGGATTAGACAAATTAGATTATCAGGTTGCCATTATAAAAAATGCACGTAGTGCTGTTATGGGCAAAAAAGATATAATTAAAGTCGAAGGTCCTTTAGACATTGTTGATTTTGATGTTTTAGGATTTATCGACCACAATATAACAGTAAATATTATAAAAGACGGTGTTTTAACAGATAAAAAAGAATTACATTTACCTGATTCAATCACAAATGTTCTTCACTGTAAAAACCCTCGTTGCATTACTTCTATCGAGCAGGAATTAAAACACATATTTATATTAACTGATAAAGAAAAAGGATTGTACAGTTGTAAATACTGTGAAGAAAAACAGGGAATTCTTTGGGAAAAATTATAATCTATGCAAATAAAAAAATCAGCCGGGTTGGCTGATTTTTTATATTAATGAGTAGGACTGTAAGCCGGGTTATGTCATGAATGGCCATCTATCTAGACATATTGTTGCCAATATGTTCAAGCGACCTACCCGAAAGCAAGCGGGCCACTTTATGCTTTCTGTTCAGTCTTGCTTCGAATGGGGTTTACAATGCCCTTTCTGTTACCAAAAAGGCGGTAGTCTCTTACACTGCCCTTTCACCCTTACCGGAGAATATCCGGCGGTCTGCTCTCTGTTGCACTTTCCTGGGAGTCACCTCCACCGGCCGTTAGCCGGCATCCTGCCCTATGAAGCCCGGACTTTCCTCGTCTGCGTCCTTTCGGCAATAGCATCCGCGACCATTTATCCTACTCACAAATAACTACAATATCATAAATCATACTTTAAAGCAACTTCCACCTGTAAATTCCCTAAGCAAAGAATTGTTTGGAACATTCTCATTTGAAGTTCCAACAACATAATCTAAAAACTTAAGAAGTCTTTTTGCTTCTAAATATTCTTCTGCATCTTTTGGCACACTAAACAATGCCGGTTCAGCATACTGCTTAAGTACCGCAAGTTCATAAACTAACGCTGAATTAAATATCGCATCTGCACATTCCTGATATGGGAAAATATTATTTTCCTCTCCTCTTCTTACGCGGTGCCACATTTCTATAGTTGCTGCAGCAGATGTGCCTCTTGTTCTTGCATCCCTTACAATTCTTCTTATAAGACGTAAATCCGTTGTAGGAATTCTATTATGTTCATCTACATTAAGTGGTGTAAGTGCACTTACATAAATTTTAAATTTAGATTCATTTGGCAATGAATATGACATCTTATCATTAAGGCAATGAATTCCTTCTATAACAAGAATATCGTCATCATTAAGTTTCAAATAATCTTTGTGATACTCTCTTTTTCCTGTAACGAAATTAAATTCAGGCATTTCAACCTTTTCACCTTTTAAAAGTCGCTCCATAATCTCGTTAAACAACTTTACATCTAAAGCTTCAATCACTTCATAATCTAACTTTCCATCTTCATCTACCGGAGTATCTTCTCTATTTTTAAAGAAGTTATCAACCGGAATTGGATGTGGCTTTAATCCCTGTGCCATAAGCTGAATTGATAATCTATGTGAAAATGAAGTCTTGCCTGAGGATGAAGGACCTGCTATCATAACAAATTTAACACCCTGTCTATTCGCTATTTCTGTCGCAATGTCAGCAATTTTCTTTTCCTGCAAAGCTTCCTGAACAAGCATAATATTTCCGATTGTTCCATTTGTTATTTTGTCATTTACGGCTCCAATTGTAGGAACCCCCATCATCTCTCCCCACTGTGTAGCTTCCTTTAATACTTCAAATACCTTTTCCTGTGGTTTAAATTCAGGCACCTTATCAGGCTCTTCTTTTGTAGGCATCTGAAGCACAAAACCATTGTCATATTGTATTAATTTAAAATATTTAAGTACTCCTGTTGAATATGTCATATATCCATAATAGTAATCATCGAATCCACCCATATGATATACATTTACACGGGATGATCTTCTGTACTTAAATAAATTTTCCTTGTCATACATTCCAAGTTCTCCGAAAAGCTTAATTGCTTCATCTGTCGACAAGGATTCCTTTGTTATAAGAACATCTTTTTCAACTAAGCCTCTCATTTCAGCTTCAACACTATCAAGCAATTTCTGCGTAACTGTAACTTTTCCATAAATTCGACAAAAATATCCTTTACTTACAGAATACTGTACTGATATTTTGTCTATGTTCTCACCGTCACACACTTTGTAAAATGCTTTCATCATTAAAAATGTCATAGAACGTCTGTAACAGTCATTACCAATCTTAGTATCCGTTGTAATAAACTTAACTTCACAGTCCTCATCAACTTTCTTTGATAATTCACACAAAACTCCATCGCATTCTGCTAAAACAATATCATTTGAATACTGATTTTTAAAATCTTTAGCAATTTCATACAATGTTGTCTTACTTGTATATTCTTTTTCCATAGAACCTACTTTGACTTTAACCATTCAAACCCCTTGCCTTTCTGTTTAACTTGCGTAACCGGCGAATTTCAATGTTTCGTCCTATTACGCTGTCATTACAATCCAAAACCTCTAAAATCTGTGTGTATTTTTCATATTCTTTATCAAGGAACTCCTTAAATACATCACTTTGTTTTTCGATCAAACATCTTCCATAAATTAATTCTTCCGGTGAATATTTGTTCTGTTCTCTTCCCGGAACCACCTTCATAATTGTATAATATTTGTCATTATCTTTAACCATTGTTTCATCAATAATTTTCCAATTATTCTTCATCATAGTCTTTCTAACAGAATCCTTATCAGAATGAGGTGATAAAATCATCTCTTTAAGCGTTCCGATAACCGGAGAATTTCTTATAATGTCAATCATAAGTTCTCCACCCATTCCTGCGATAACAACTGACTGAACCATGCCCGGCTCAAGTTTTTCCATTCCATTTGACTGAATTGCTTTAATCTTATCCTGCAATTCTTCCATATGGATATTTTCTGTTGCCCTATCAATTGGGCCCTTATTAATATCCATTGCATATGCTTTCGGTGCGATTTTGTTCTTAGTTAAATAAATTGGAATATATCCATGATCTGTTCCTATGTCTGCCACCACATATCCTGGTGTAACCATGTCTGCAACTGCCTGTAGTCTTTTTGATAATGTCATTTGTACAACTCCTGATTTAATTTAATGTAATGTGTATTTTTCCAAGCTGTGCTTTAGCCTGAATTATATTCTGCATCTCAGAAATATCTGTTGCATTTTTTGCCCTGTCATCAAGGCTTTTCTTTTTTATAAGAATCACTGCATCATTAACTGCTTTTTCCTTTTCCTGCATAGTCAGATTTTGATTTATAAGTGGCGAATTAAACAATGCTGCCACTTTCTTATGCTCATCCTCATCTTGGAAATTGTCAATTATTTTTGCAGGATTTGCTTCATTTTCTTCCATCTGTGCCCAAAAAATGCCTGCCACTCTTTTATAAAAATCATCAGAAAAATCTGAAGGCGAAACATACTTTGCAACACTTTCGAAAATATTTTTTTCTTCAATAAGCCAGGTTAACAAAATCTGCTGTGCAAGCACTACTGCCTCTTCCTTTTCTTTATTTCCTGACTTAATTGTTTCTTTTTCTTCTCTTTGTTTCTTTCCAATGTAATTAAGACCTTTCTTCTTGACAAGCTGTCTTAATCCATCTAACGGAATATTAAAAGTTCTGCATACTGATTCAAGATAGTTATTTCTTTCTATCTCATCTTCAAATTCCAAAAGCATATCTGCTACTTTATTATGAAATTCTGTCTTTTCAGATGGATCATCTAAATTATATTCGTTCATAAGTGTTCCAACCTGAAATATAAAATAATTAGTAGCCTTCTCTATTCTTTCTTCATACGCTTCAGGTCCTAATGCCTTAATAAACTCATCAGGGTCTTTATAAGGCTTCATGCTCAATACTTTGATTGAAAGTCCGGCTTCTCTTAAAATAGGTATGGCTCTTAAAGCCGCTTTGATTCCCGCTCCATCGCTGTCAAATGTAAGGACAACCTCTTTTGCATATCTCTTAATAAGCGACGCATGACCTGAAGTAAATGATGTTCCAAGTGCAGCTACCGCATTATTAAATCCTGCCTGATGAAGAGATATAACATCCATATATCCCTCACAGATAAGTAAATAATCCTTTCTGCTTGTTCTTGCAATATTAAGTCCATATAAATTACGGCTTTTATCAAAAACCTTTGTTTCCGGAGAATTTAAGTATTTAGGCTTACCATCACCCATAACTCTTCCACCAAAGGCAATAACTTTATTATTTACATCCATAATAGGAAACATTACCCTGTTCCAGAATTTATCATGAACGCCCTTTTCTTCAAATGTAAATAATCCTGTTTCCTTTAAAATGTCATCCTTATATCCTTTGCTTTTCATATATTTATATAATGAATCACTGTATTTATCAGAATATCCAAGTCCAAAACCTGTAATTGTGTTATCTGACAATTCTCTTCCACGCAAATAATGATATGCAAAAGCACCTTTTTCGGATTTAAGCATATAATAATAAAATTTCGCTGCCAAAGTGTTTATTGTTAATATTTGAGATCTTTTATCTGCATTCTCCTTTTCTTCCTTTGACCTGGTAACCTGCGGCAATTCTATTCCTGCTCTGGAAGCTAACATCTGAACTGCTTCTATGAAAGAGTAGTTTTCATATTTCATTACAAATGAAATAACATTTCCTCCTTCACCACATCCGAAACAATAATACATTTGTTTTCCCGGAGAAACAGAAAAAGACGGTGATTTTTCATTATGAAATGGACAAAGTCCAAAATAATTAGCACCTTTCTTCTGTAATTTAACATATTCACTTATTACATCTACTATGTCATTTTGATTTCTTACTTCTTCTATTATTTCATCAGGATAAAACATATTGTTCCTCCACTCATATTAATAAGCATTGCCTCTCCATTTGGTTGGCGGTCATTAGTTAAAAACATTCATTAGAAACGAACTTCGTTTATTTTGTTAATTTCTATAATTACTAACTGATATTATACAACAAAATCAGTTATGTATCAGATATTTTTTTACAACTTTTTTCATTATAACGATTAAAAATACCATTTCAAAAATTGAAATGGTATTTTTAATCGTTATAATTTTAATCAAAACAAATGCAGTCGATGGGACTTGAACCCACACTTTCTTGCGAAAACATGAACCTGAATCATGCGCGTATACCAATTCCGCCACGACTGCAAAAAGCCTCTTATTTGCTTAACTTTCTTAATTTTCATCCTATATATTACTATCATATTATGCCGGAAATAGCAAGCGTTTTCGCAAATAAGAGAGATGGATTATTTATCATATTTCATTTGAGCTTTCCCTAATGCTAAATACATATATTTATACTCTGAATCTACTCAATAACCTTTTAATTATTCTTTATTTTTATATTCTTTGTTTCTCTTTGCTTTATACTCTCATCATAACTGTTTATTTTATTATTTCTTATATTACAATTTGCCCATGCTAAACAATTTATTCCATAACTTTTTGCTTTTTTAATATTACAGTCTTCTATGGTGATGTTTTTATGATAAACAATTCCACCATTATCGCTATATCTATGAGTTCCAATTGCTACTATTACATTATTAAATTTACATTTTTTAATTAAAACTTTAACATTAGGTGTTTGATCGTTTTTAGCCCATGTTTTCGAAAAGCCATCCGTAGAATCGTCAGGTGTGTCTATATTAATTGCCTCTCTGTTTTTATTATATCCTTCTGCATTTCTAAATGTGCAATTAAGTATTTTCACATTCTTACTTGCATCTAATTCAATAAAATGACATTCGTTCAGATTTTCAAATGTAATTCCTTTTATAGTAATATTCTGATTATGACACATTGTTACTGCAACAGACTGGTATACGCTATTAGTATTAATAGTAACTTTACCTTTTCCAATAATACTTGAGTCATGTACTCCATTATATTCTTTGCTCCAATTTTTCTTATCATATTTTGCGGCAGGCACAAATTCAAATAAGGTTACTCCTGCATGGAATTTCTTAGTATGTGTATCTGTTGTTTTATTAATTACAACACCATCTTCAAATATAATTTCGACATTTGACGGAATACAAAGTGTATTTGTAATATTATATATTCCTTTTTTTACAATTAATTTTCCTCCTCCTGACACCTCAAGTTTTTCAAGATATGAGCGGAACAAATACCAATCTCTTGTATATTTATTCACATAATCAGAACCATATGTAGAATATAAGTGTGAACCTACGTCAATCAATTTGCTTTTCTTTGATATTGTATATACTTTATTTTCTTTTTTTGCGGCCATTACATTATTTTGTGCAAATATTGTAAAAAAGCTCATCATTACAATTAACGTTACATAAATTATCTTTTTACTCATCTTCATAAAATCCTCCAATTCTCGAATCCGCTTCGCTTCTTCTCAGTGATTATACATTCGCCAAATACTTTCAGTTTTTTTTGCAAGCGAAAAACTAATTGCTTTACTTTTTTATTTTTGTTATGCACATGGCTTCGCCATGTATAACACTTCGAATCCACTTCGCTTCTTCTCAGTGATTATACATTCGCCAAATACTTTCAGTTTTTTTTGCAAGCAAAAAACTGAAAGTATTTGGCTCATTGTGCATAACAAAAAAACACCTCTTAGGGTGTTTGTCATTTAAAATAAATATACAAATTTAGTTTTATAGTTTTTCAAACTTTATTTAATATTTTATCTAATAAATATGTACCACCCCAAATATATACCTTATTTTTTAGGTATAAAAAATGCGGAAGATGGGACTTGAACCCACACGACTGCAATAGCCACAAGATCCTTAGTCTTGCTCGTCTGCCAGTTCCGACACTTCCGCTTACATCTTGCTTTCGCTTGACGCAAGAAAAATATTATCACAATACGTCACGTCTGTCAATAAATTTTTTAAATTAATTTAAATTAAAGCTACTAAGCTTAAAACTTAAAACTACTAAATTACTAATGCCTAAATTATCAATCAAAAAATATAGCTATCAAAAAAAGATATACAGCCCTGCCACTTATATTTACGGCAAAGGCTGTATATCTTTTAAAATTTAATAAAATCCTGACCAGTCGTTTTTATTATTAAAATAATTATTGTCAACGTTAATATCAATTAACGTATCTTCTCCACTTGTTGAAATAACATCATTTGTATCAAATTCAATAATTTCCATTTCCGGACTCATATATTCTTTTTTCATATAACACCATCCATTCTTATTACTCTAAATACATATCTACAAACTTTTTCTGTTCATCTGTATAATTCAAATATTCATTTGAATTTTTAACTGCTGTTGCAACTTGTGCTACTGTTCTGGAGTTATTTGTTTCATCTACAGTAGTGTATACCGTTGTCGAACTTCCATCTGTATATGTAATAGTAAAATAACCTGCCGCAATAAATTTGGCATTATAATTTTCTTTCTTAATATTCACTATTGAGCCGCAAAAACTTCCAACTTCATCATTAAACCATCCTGAATTTTTTATATCAAGTTTTGTATAGTTGCTCTCTTTATTTAAAACCTTGTTATTGTTTTCATAAAGATAATAGGTTGTTATTAATGTACCTGTTGCAATTACATTTTCATCACCTAATATTTGTTCAAGATTAAGTTCATTGTTTTCTGTTGAAATTACTGACATAAATCTCAACCCTGTTGGATTTGCCAATCTGATACTCGCTCCATTTTTCATTGAAATATTTAAGTTAATTGAAACAAATTCTGTATCTGAATCGATAACTATGCTTGAATTTGGCTTATAAGCCTTTTTATTGTTCACATCATAATATCCATACTTATAATTTCCAAATTTAAATTTATTTCCACTTACTATCTGACCTGCCTTCAAACCATCTACAATAACTGTATTTGTTTCTTTTGCTTCCCATACACCAAATTCAAAAATCGAATATCCGTAACCCGTGCCTCTTCTTGTGCCATACATTCTTACATATCTTGTATCATATGTCTGACCTAAATCTATCTGAACATTTTTTGCTGCAGTAGCCGATACCATAGCTACAGTATTCCAATTTTGTGCATTGTCTGATATTTGGACATAATATTTAGACGCATATGCTCCTTCCCATAAAAATCCAACTTTATCAATACTCTTTATTTCACCTAAATCAACATATATCCATTGCGGATCAACTCCATGAGTACTTTCCCATCTTGAGCCTGTGTTACCATCTACCGCTAATTTAGCCACACCTGACGAAGCGTAAGCATCACAACCTACAGCAATATTACCATTAACTTTATCAAACAATTCTTTTGCCACTACTTTTCCTGTAGTTTCTGTAAGTCCTTCTTTATCAACTTCGTCATCTGCATCCACATACTCTCCGGCTACAGATGTATATTTTGTTTTTCCTGTTTTGTCAGCTACTGCTTCTTTAACTGCATGAGAATACTTATAACTTGTATCTGATATAAGATTCAAAAATGCTTTCTCATATACTTCCGTTTTACTACCATTAGAATATGCTATATTGTTGTGAATCAAATCTGTTACATATTTATAATCTTTTTCATCATTAAAATTTTTCTTTTCTTCTTCAGGAAACATTGTATAAAATACAGATGTAGCTGATATAAATGTTCCTAACGGCATTGGATGTCTATCATCAAAATACAAATCATATCCCGCATTATATATTTCATAAAAAGCTTCTCCTGCAGGAGCAAGAACTGTATCATAAGTACGGGCAGCTTTTATATAGTTATATGTAAAATATGGTACAAGACTATTTGTAATTAATGAACCTTTTACAGGCCATGGCATGTATGAAATAATCCTTGCATCAGGATTATATTGTCTTATCAATTCCGTAACCGCCTTTACACCTTTCATATGTTTATCAGCATCAAATCCACCAACAATATCCTGAATTACAACTATTTCATATCCGCCTTTTTTAACTGCTGACACAACATTATCTGCTGTTGACTGGAAAATCAGATTTTTACCGCCGTTTGTTGCTGCCGTACATGTAATGTCATGTCCATAATAATTTGCCAATCCACTTACAACATTAGCTAAATTATTATAATATGTCATAGAATTTCCTATAAACAAGACATTCTGATGATTATCCTCTTTTTCTCCAAGCAAATATCTATCATCAGTAGTAAATACCGATAAATCACATAATGAACAATAATCAGCATAACTTTCTACATATATCCTTACATATCTTGCATTCTTTCTTTTAAATGTAACTGCTTTAGTTGCCAATTCACCATCTGTTATAGTTTCTGCTGTTATCCATGTTAATTTATCTAAATCTGACGCAGTAGTTATATTTGTTGTCTCTTTAGCTACCTGAATCTGATATTTTATAGGATATGCATTTGCATAATCATTTCCTGCCCCAGGAGTTATAGACACTTTATTTATGTCATATATTTTTCCTAAATCCACTGCAAACCATGGATTATCCGGCACTTTAGCCGTATTTGCTATTATGTATGAAGTCAAACTATCGTCTGTCAGATTTCCTACTTTTAAAGGTGTTGTCACACCACTACCTCTAAGATTTGATGACGCATATCCAGATACACCACTTATTTTTTCATTATTTGATTCATACAAATTACTATCCTCCGTTATATCTGATTCACTTTCAGTTACTGTTTCTTTTTCAGTTGTTGTTTCTATCTGGCTTTCCGATTCTTTTTCCGTAGTTGTTTCTGTTGATTCTACAGTTGTTGTTTCTTCTATACTTTTACTTCCATAAACCTGAAATGATACAAAACTTACAGTCCCTGTAACACCTGTTCCCGAAGAATTACCAATTCCCATACAGTATTCTTCATCGAATACAATTTTCACACTTTTTGCTTTTTTACATGTTTCAGAAAAGTTTATGTTATCTCCACTAGTGCTTACATTCTCTGCATCTTTAATTTTTATGGAACTACCATTATATATTGTTCCATTTTCGCATTCACCGGCTAAAGTCCACTCAATTTCACCTTCATTATCTTTTGAAACAATATCTGTCGAATAATAAATTTTATATTTCTTACAATAAGAATTATAAAACGCCCCATTAGTAGAACCCTGATATAATTTTGCATAACTTATATCATATTCATCTCCTAAATATACATATAATGATGGCTTAGTCGTTGCTGTTTTTCCTAATATATTATTTCCGTTTCCGTAATTTTCATTGCACACATTAATTGCACTAAATCCTTTTCCTACATACAAAAACCCTTCCCCGTTTTCCGGTTTATTTGCATTAGAACTCATATATGTATAGTTATTTCTATTATTTGCAACATTTGTCAACGTCTCCTGCGCTTTCGCATCCTTTGGAGTATAAACCAACAAACAAGATGCAACCATGCATATACCGATTATTACTGATAATACTTTTTTAATATTTTTACTCATTCGCATTTCCTCCATAGCATTATTCTTTATATCTCTAATTTAGCAAATTTAATCATATTTTTGAAATACGAATAAGGACATATTTATATACTTTAAAAGATATATGCATTTTGTTTTTTTATTGAAAGTATCTTGTTATAGCGTTATACTTTATATAATTTTAAATATATATAATGTCAGGTCTGAAATGCCTTAATCCACCATAGTTTGTTTTTTTAACTCGACGCCATATATTTTAGAGTTATCTATTTTTAGGAAAGGAAATATCTGTTTTACGATTAAAACATACAGATAAATTTATTATGGAATTATTACAATTAAGATATTTTTTAGATGCCGCAGAATTTGAAAATTTTTCAAAAGTTGCAAAGAAGAATACTGTTCCACAACCTTATATAAGTAAAACAATAAAAAAATTAGAAGAGGAACTTGGTGTTGCTTTATTTGACAGAAATGGGAAAAAAGTATCTCTAAATAAAAACGGGTTGTTTTTTTATAACAAAGTAAAAATTGCAATTGCAAATATAGATGATGGGATAGCACATTTTTCAGAAAATGTACAAACAGATATCAAAATATACATTCAGGCAGGAAACCGTTACATATCAATGCTTACAGCCGATTTTTTAACCTCGACAAAAGATATCTATGTATCTTCACTAAATTCTGCCACATCTATTTCAATTACCGACTACGATTTTACTTTTATGCAACCTATGGAAGATATGTCAGATTTCAGATATAAAGAATTGATGAAAGATAAACTTGTTGTTGCTGTTTCAAATAAAAACCCCTTAAGCAAATTAACCCATATCAGTTTTAAAGATTTAAAAGGCGAAAAATTTGTTTCATATTATAAGACTATGAACTTGCGTTCACTTACAGACAACTACTGCAAAAAGTACGGTAATTTCACTCCAAATGTTGTATTTGAAACCGCTGACGCTTCTGCATTAAGATATATGCTTGAAAAAAATGAAGGTCTATTCATCGTTCCGGAAAAATTCTTTATGCTACAACCTTCATATAAAGTTACATTATTACCTTTAGATGAACCTGCTTTTAGAGAAATAATAATTGCCTGGGACAAAAATAAAAAATTAAGTCCACAGGCAAATCATTTCAAAAACTTCACAGTTGATTGGTTTAAAGCTGTTTAATGATATCAGGTTTAAAAGGTCTAAGCCCACATAAATTTGCTCATAAGCGGGCAAAAGTTCTTGGTGTCCGACCCAATATGAGCATCAAAGTAAATATTAGGCTTTTGCATCCAAAATCATTTATTTTTAAATATTCTTCATTGTAAGTTGAATACGCTTTTTGCTCTTGTCAACACTTAACACTTTAACATCAACTATGTCACCAACACTCACTACTTCAAGTGGGTGTTTTATATATTTATCACCAAGTTCAGATATATGAACAAGTCCATCCTGATGAACCCCTATATCTACAAATGCACCAAAGTCAATTACATTTCTAACTGTTCCCTTAAGAATCATTCCTTCTTTTAAGTCATCAAAGTCTAAAACGTCACTCTTTAATACAGGCTTTGGCATTTCATCTCTAGGATCTCTTCCCGGCTTTTCTATTTCCTTAACTATATCCATCAATGTAATTTCATCTGTTCCTATTTCATCTGCAATTTTCTTATTATCTGTAATCTTTTTCTGCAAATCTTTAATTCCTAAAGCTATATCTTTTTCAGAATAATCAAATAATTTAAGCAAAGCCTTTGCTGCTTTATAGCTTTCAGGATGAACACTTGTATTATCTAAAGGCTCTTTTCCATCTCTAATACGCAAAAATCCTGCACATTGCTCAAATGCTTTTGGTCCAAGTTTAGCAACCTTAAGTAAATCTTTTCTACTATTAAAAATGCCATTTTCTTCTCTATACTCAACAATATTTTTCGCAAGTGTTTTGTTAATTCCTGAAACATACTGTAGCAATGGAGCAGATGCAGTATTTAAGTCTACTCCCACACTATTTACACAATCTTCAACTACACCTGAAAGTGTTGTTTCTAATTTTTTCTGATTCATATCATGCTGATATTGACCTACACCAATAGCCTTAGGTTCAATTTTAACTAATTCAGCCAATGGATCCTGTAATCTTCTCGCCATAGATGTAGCACTTCTTTGTCCAACATCAAAATTAGGGAATTCCTCAGTTGCAAGTTTGCTTGCTGAATATACTGAAGCTCCTGCTTCATTAACAATAATATACTGAACTTTTCTTTTAGCTTCTTTTATAATATCTACAACCACAGCTTCTGATTCTCTTGACGCTGTTCCGTTACCAAGCGAAATCAAATCTACATTGTATTTATCTATCAGTCCAAGAATTATTTTCTTTGATTCTTCGATTTTATTTTGCGGTGCTGTTGGGAAAATTACTGTCGTATATAATACTTTTCCGGTAGGGTCAACAATTGCTATTTTGCAGCCTGTTCTAAACGCCGGATCCCAGCCCAAAACAGTTTTCCCAATAATTGGCGGTTGCATTAATAATTGTTTTAAATTCTGTCCAAATACTTTAATTGCCCCATCCTCTGCTTTTTCAGTAAGTAAATTTCTGATTTCTCTTTCGATTGCAGGCTGAATAAGTCGTTTAAAACTGTCCTGTACAGCATCTTTAATTATATCAGAAGTATTTTGGTTATCTCTAATTATAGTTGTTTTTACTAATGCATTTATTATTGCTTCTTCCGGCATTTCAACTGTAACATTTAATATTTTTTCTTTTTCACCACGATTAATCGCCAAAATTCTATGTCCGGGAATCTTTGCTACTGATTCACTATATTCATAGTAATTATCATAAACCGTCTTTTCTTCTTTATTTTTTGCCTCTGAAGCAATCATTCCCTGTTTTAGGACTAACTTTCGTATTGCATTTCTATATTCAGCATTATCAGAAATCATTTCAGCAATTATATCTTTTGCACCCTGAATAGCCTGTTCAACGTTTTCAACTCCTTTTTCAGGATTAACAAAAACTTCTGCTTCTTTTGTTATCTGATTTTTAGTAATTTGAAGCATAATTATATTTGCTAAAGGTTCTAAGCCTTTTTCTTTAGCATCTGTTGCTCTTGTTCTTCTTTTTGGTCTGTATGGACGATATAAATCATCTACTGCAACAATAGTTTGTGCATCCATGATTTTTTTCTTTAATTCATCTGTTAATTTTCCCTGTTCTTCGATTGAAGCTAATACTGTTTCTTTCTTTTCTTCTAAGTTCCTTAAATATTTTAATCTTTCATCTAAAGTTCTTAACTGTTCGTCATTAAGTTCTCCTGTTACAGGTTTTCTGTATCTCGCAATAAAAGGAATTGTATTTCCTTCATCAATAAGTTTTACAGCAGCCTCTACCTGCCATTCTTTAACATTTAATTCCTGTGCTATTGTCAAATTAATATTCATATCTTTTCCTTTCATCTCATTTTAATAAGGACCCTATTATAATAGCACTATTTAAGATGTATTTGTAACTTTTTTATTCATATATCTACTTTAACTATTTCTCATTTTCCATTAAATCTTACTTCAGTTTTTAATAATTATTTCTAAATTTAAAACTTATTCTTAAAATTATATTAATTAGGTATACTTTTACATTTTTTGATGTTATACTTCTCATTAATGTGAATTCATTTCACTAAAACACAACATAAGGAGTTCTTATGAAAAAGAGAATCAGAAGCTTTTTTCATAAGTACAAACATTTATGGCCTCTATTATATTTTTTCATATATATGCCATGGTTTATCATATTAGAAAATAACGTAACTGATAATTATCATATAATGCATTGTTTTATGGATGATATTATTCCATTTAACGAATTATTTATTATTCCATATCTGTTATGGTTTCTATATTTACCGGCAATTTTCGTTTTTTTGTTTTATCACTCAACAAACGAATTTTATAGACTTTGTGCTTATGAATTTACCGGCATGACAATATGTCTGCTTATATACACAATTTTTCCTAATGGTCACGATTTACGTATTGACTCCGGAATCAGAGATAACATATTTATTAATTTAGTTAACTTTATATACAATAACGATACACCTACAAATGTATGTCCAAGCATTCATGTTTTTGCAACTTTATCAGCCCAGATTTGTCTGATAAAAAGTCCTCACATGAAAGAATTAAAATCAAGAAAACGTATAAAATGGTTTACATCCGTCTTGGCAGTACTTATATGTCTTTCTACTGTATTTTTAAAACAACATTCATTTATCGATTTAGTATGTGGTATATTACTTTCACTCACTTTATACCTTGTTGTATTTAAAGTATGGTTCAAAAATGTTAAATTTAATGCTCCTTACGTAAAAGACCCACGCAAACACGAAGTATTATACTTCTTAAATAAATACAATAAAAAATGATACGAAAACCTAATTGGAATTCGTATCATTTTTTATTCTATGCCATTAAAATTCTAATAATTTCAAATAGCTTGTGCGTTTATTAATATAAACCACTAACACTATTACATTTAATTAAAGCCATAAAGTTTCTGAGCAATCTTATATCCTGCCTTTGAAACTTTTCTTCCGGCTTTACCTTTTAAATTCATTGTTCTTCCAAGTGCTGAATATCTTACCTTTTTATATAATACGGGATTGCTTTCTTTTAGATCATCCCATAATTTCTGTTTATCCTTTAATCTTTCATCACTTCCTTCAAGAATTGATAATATTGAAGAAATACACATCATCATATCAAAATAATGAACCATTACATTGTCTAAGTTCTTATTATTTACTAATGAGTCATTATATACATCAAGCATTATCTTTGTAACTCTATACTGCTGGTCAATTCTCTTAATCATAATATCCTGCTGAACTGACTGATCATCTCTTCCTATAAAATATTTGTACAATACTACATCAAGATAATATATATTCTTTACATATGGCAATGGCTGGAACACATAAATATTATCAACATAAAATGTGTGCTTTGGAAGTACCATACCACTTTCTCTAAGTACTTTTGTTCTATATATTACTGAGTGCATAAGCAAATACTGGCTTTTGCCAAATTTAACATCATCCCATGTAAACATTTTACCTACAGGCATAGACCTCTTATATCTCATTACCTTTTTATGTTTCTGACCTACTTTATCATATAAAAAGTCTGTGATAAGCATATCTAACCCTGCATCTTCTTCAACCATTTTTTCAAGTAGATCAAGAACCTGCTTTAAAGCATTCTTTCCAAGACAGTCATCACTGTCAACTACTTTAAAATATAATCCTGTTGCGTTTTTAATTCCTGTATTTACAGCTTCTCCATGTCCACCATTTTCCTGATGAACAACTTTTACAATATCAGGAAATTTTCTTTGATATTTGTTTGCTATTTCTAAGGTATTATCCTTTGAGCCATCGTCAACTATTATTAACTCTACTCTGTCTCCCCCTGTTAAAATGCTTCTGATTGTTTTTTCCATGTATTCTGCTGAATTATAACATGGAACAGCTACTGATAATAATTTCATTACTTAATCTCCTTTATCTCATTTGGTATAACTGTTTTGTATATAATTATTCCTATAATTAAAGCTAAAATTCCAAATACTATTGCCATTTGCAAATATGATGCAGTAAGCTGTACTGTATTATATTGTGACGCGGCACTCGTATCCAAACCTGTTTCATTTGCAATTATTGATACAATTGTACTTACAGAATTAGCTGTAACATGTAAAATTATTGGAGCTATAATACTTTTATATCTTTCATAAACATAAACCGCCGCAAGGCCAACTAAAAACGCATACGGACCTTGCACAAAATTCATATGAATTATTCCAAAAATTATTGATGAAATAATTGCTGCTAAAACAGGCGGACATATTCTTTTAAATCTGTTATATACAACTCCTCTATGCATAAATTCTTCTGATATTGGAGCAATAATTGCTGTTGTAATAATAAGCATAAAATAACTACTGTTATTTAATATTTCTTTAGTATTATCATATGTTCCAACCATACTTTCAGGCATATATAGCGTTAAGATACTTACTAAAGCATTTGCAGACATCATAAAAAAATATGCAAACGGAATTACAAGTAAATACTTAGTCCATTTAACTTTTTCATATTTTACATAAATTCCTTTTAATTTATCTTTTACTCTATCGCTATACATAAAATAAGCCATTATAATAATACATATAATATCCGTTAAAAGTGTAATTTCCATCGCATGTGAATTAATCTTATTTACTCTATCACTATATTGCGATATTCCTGTGTATTTAGAATTTGCACTCATTACACTTAGCGTTATCATTAAAATATTCTGAATTACTATTGCTGTTCCCTGAAAAAACAGTATAGGATAAATTCCTCTCCATAAATTCCTTGCTGTTACTTTTTCTTTCATGCCATCCTCAATTCATCAACTTAATAAATATTCCTCTAATTCTTTAGCAGAATCAACAATCGCTATCGCTCCATGTTCAAGCATTTCTTTACTATTGCCAAAACCATATGATACACCTATTGTATCCAAGCCGACTTTCTTTGCTCCATCAACATCAAAGCATGTATCACCAATCATTACAGCATTATCATTATTTATGTGTAAACCGGATTCTTCAATTAAGACATTAAGAACCGCTTCTTTACTTTGTCTGTTTCCCTTGGTTTCTGCACCCATCACGTAATCAAAATACTCATATATTTCTAAATATTTAAGTACTTCTATTGCCATTTCGAGAGGTTTAGAAGTTGCAATAGCCAACTTCTTTCCTGCTTTTTTTAAAGTACTTAACATTTCTTTTGTACCAAGATAAATAGTTGTTTCATATATTCCTATCGGAAGATATCTTTCTCTATATACCTCTTTTAAATGAGCTGCCTCTTCAACCGTCATTCCGTAACTTCTCACAAACGCATCAATAAGCGGAGGCCCAATGAAATGTTCTAGCGAATCTAAATTTTCCTCTTCTATTCCTACACTCTTTAAAGCATACTGCACTGATTTAGTAATTCCTTCTTTTGAATTACTTAATGTACCATCTAAGTCGAATATCATTATATTATATTTACTCATATGTGTATGACCTTTCTGTGTTTTTTATCTATTATTTATTGCACACATACAACTTACTATATATTTCTTAATTCAAATATATTCTTTCTACACTTCTATATTTATATTCATTAATTACTTCTATAAAACACATTCTATCAGCAATAAAAAGAATATTTGCCATTCCTCTTTGTGGATTATACCATAAATCGCTCTTGTTTTACATATGTTTTTGTTTTATAATAATTAAGATAAAATTAAATTTGTGAGGTACATATTAATGAGTCAGCAGAAGGTAGACAATCGTAAGAAAGAGAAATACAACCGTAAGGCAGCACCTAAAAAAGCTCAGATAAAAACAATCTTGGGGTATGTGGCAATCGCATTAATCGGAATTGCCATTTTAGTATATTTAGGATATTCAATCGCTGTTTCTACAGGTATGTACACTCCACCTGAAACAACTACTACATATGCCAGTGAAGTTTCAGCTTCTGATTTGCGTAAGCAGTTGATTGAAGCAGGCGACAGCAATGTAAAAGATATTTCAGATGAAGAGACATCTACACAGGAAGCTACAACAACAGCTTCAGAAGATGAATCTACTACTGTAGAAAAAACTACAGCTGAATAATTATAATTTATTAAATTATTCTCTAAAAAATCCGGTAGAATTTAACTACCGGATTTTTTTAATATAAATATTAATTAAATTTTATGATTACATACGTTCAGGTGCATCTATTGCAAGTAAATCAATACACTGTTCTAATACTTTCTTTGTCAATGTCAATAAATTGATATAACTCTTCTGTTTATCAGCATTTTCTTCATTCATAATATTATTTTCATGATAAAATCTATTGAACGCATTTGCAACTTCATAAATGTAAGCACATACTCTGTGTGGTGCTAATTCATTATAACTTGCTTCCATTACATCATTAAACTGTGTAAGAACTAATTTCAAGCTTCGTTCACTTTCACTTCCAAAGTCAACAATCTTTCCGTTTTCAGAAAGTTCATTTCCCTGTTCAGCATATTTCTTTAAAATTGACTTGATACGTACAATTGTATATAAAATATATGGTCCTGTATTTCCTTCAAATGAAGTAAATCTGTCAATATCAAATACATAATCTTTTGTTGCCTGATTTGATAAATCACCGTATTTAATTGCTGCAAGTCCGATAATCTTTGATATCTCTCTTGCTTCTTCCTCAGATATATCTCTATTTTCAAGGATTTTTTCATAAACCTTTTCACTTACGTCAGAAATAAGCATTTCCAATCTCATAACACCGCCATCTCTTGTCTTAAATGGCTTTCCGTCAGTTCCATTCATTGTACCAAATCCAATAAATGTAAGAGGTGTATCTTCACCAACAATTCCTGTCATTTTAGCTACTCTGAATACCTGAGTGAAATGTAATTCCTGACGTTTGTCTACAACATAAATTACATGTCCCGGATGGTAATCTTTTTCTCTTTCGATAAGAGTTGCTAAATCAGATGTTGCATACAATGCTGCTCCATCATGCTTTCTTACGATACATGGAGGAAGTTCCTTCTTGTCATCAGGTCTTGCAACATCTACAACTAAAGCACCCTGACTTTCATGTGCAAATCCTCTTGCTACAAAATCATCAATCATATCAGGAATATATGGCTGAGCATCACTTTCACCCTTCCATAAATCAAATTCAACATTTAAATTTTTATAATTTTTCTTTAAATCAGCCTTTGACACATTCATAATATGTCTCCAAAGTGCCATATACGCTTTATTTCCCTGCTGTAATTTAGCCGTTGTATCCTGAGCTCTCTTCTTAAATTCTTCATCAACTTTACATTTACCACTACCTGTTGGATAAATATCTTCTAATTCATTAATAGAAAATGGGGGTTCAGTTGGATATTCTCCTGTAAAGTTTTCATCAAAATAAGGCAAATCAGGCTGTCTGTCTCTTAACTCTTCTATAACCTGACCAATTGGAAGTCCCCAATCTCCAAGATGAACATCACCATATACAGTATCTCCCGCATATCTGCAAATTCTCTTTACACTTTCACCGATAATTGCCGGACGCAAATGTCCAACATGAAGAGGCTTTGCAACATTCGCTCCGCCGTAATCTACTATAACTGTAATAGGTTCTTTCTTTTCATATCCTAATCTTTCATCATCATTCATATTTGATACATATTCATCAATATAATCAGCACTAAGTTTAATGTTGATAAATCCGGGCATTACTGCCTCAATTGAATCAAATAACTTGTTGTCTTTTAATTGTTCAACTACATCATTTGCAATCATAATCGGTGCTTTTTTGTAAAGTTTTGCACCTGCCATAGCACCATTACACTGATATTCGCATAAATCAGGTCTATTAGAAATTCCAACTTTTCCTAATTTTTTGTCATATCCGCATTTTTCAAATGCATTTTCAAATTCACTTGTTAATACATCAAGAATTTTTTTCATTACAATGTCACTCCGTTTTCTTTTAATAATTCTCTGGCTGTGTCTACTGAATCAACGCCTGTTTTATTTTTAATTGGCGCAAATTCTTTATTTCTAACAACCTCATATGCCAAACAATCATCCATCATATGAATCATGTCTAAAACTAATGTTTCAAATTTGTATCCATTTTCAACTTCAGGTTTTACAATTTTGCCCTTAGCATTTACATATGGAATCTTTTTCTTAACTATATGCACATTTAATTTATTATTCATAATCTCTTCTAATTTGTCAATTCTGAATAAATAATTTAAAATTACACCATCTTTATAAGCAAGTTCTCCCTGTTCGTCTTTCTGATATCTCATTTCATCTGACAATTCATAATATTCAACAATAGAAGGTTTTCCATCCTCATAGCATAACACTCCTACTCGTTCTTCAGGGTTTGCTTTCTTAACTACTTTTGCTGCTGAAGGATACTGATTCTTTATCATCGCTCCTACAAAACATGGGTCTGCCATTCTTTGACATACATTATCAACAGCGAAAATATTTATGTATTCAACTCCCTGTTTCTTTGCTTTTTCACAAAGACCTGCTTTAACCATAGATATAAACCATCCACCATTTCCGTTTGGAGAAGTTGATACCTTTCCTTTTTCTTCAAGATAAATCTTTCCGTCAAATGTAGATGCAGGTGCCATTTCCTGAACAAAGAAATCAACGTAATCTTTATCATATCCAAAATAATTCATGTCCTTAAAAAATTTAACAGTATCATCATTATTTTTTTCACTTGTCATTACATATAAAGGAATCCATACTCCTGTCTGATTAACTACATCCATAAGATTTCGTACAATCATCTCGAAAATATAAACATCTTTTGTAATGCCGATATTATACATTCCTTTAGGTTTATCTGAACCTAATCTTGTACCCTGACCTCCTGCAAGTAAAAGTGCTGCAACTTTTCCCTGTCTGATAGCATCTATACCAACATTAGTATATTCTTCTCTATTTCTTTCAATATCTGCAACTGACAAGCCACCCTTTAACGGTGTAATAACACCTTTCTTTTTTTCTTCATTCTGATGATTTATTAAATCAAGCAAAGAGAAATCAATTTTTTCTATCTGCTTTAACAAATTTTCTTTTTCCTCATCATTTAATTCATCATAAAAATCAAGCAACTGTTCCTGCCCTACACTTTTTAACTTTAAATAAATTTCATCATAGCTCATACCTTTTACCTCCGACGTATTTTGAAAATAATCTGCTTATGTATTCATTCTTTTAATAAGCACCACATTCTTTTATTATAACTTAATTTTATATTTTTTTCGTTACTTTTTTTATAATTGGATAAATTAATTTTCGAATCATTGATTTTCTGCATCTTTTCAAGTCACAAATCACATCAATAGTGCTCTGATATCTTTCTTTTGGTCTTACTTTTGTACACTTACTTATTATTTTTGCAAATGAACGTGAAATTAATGCACTATCAACTTTTCCATTATAACTTCGTCCTGTCAGCAAATAAAACATGGTCGTTCCAACAGCATAAATATCCGAACGAATATCAGTATTATAAATTCCCATCCCTTTGCTATTTCCAAACTGCTCTGGTGATGCAAATCCTTTTGTTCCATATGCATATTTGTCCGCAATCAGTTCTCTGTTATATCTTTTAGCAATTCCAAAATCAATCAATTTAATTTTACCATCATCATATAAAATAATATTGGAAGGCTTCAAATCTCTATATACAATAGGTGGTTCAATAGAATGTAAATAATACAATCCGCTACACACCTGTTCCATAATAGACAATAGTTGTTCCTCAGATAACGCTCCTTTAGTGTCAACTACTTCTTTAAGATTTATGCCTTCCACATATTCCATAACAAGGAAGAATCTTGAATCCTCCATAAATAAATTATAGATTTTTGGAAGTACCGGGTGGGTGGTATATTTGAGAACATTTAATTCCCTCTCTATATTATCAATCAATTGATTTCTATCATTTGGATTAGACGAAATATACCTTTTAATGGCATACTTTCGTCCGTTTTTTATATCCCTTGCAAGAAAAACTTCCCCTGCTCCACCTTTTCCGATATTTTCCAAAACAAGATATCTTCCATTAATAATTAAATTTTCTTTATCCATACGCACGCTCCTTTTTGAGTGTGCATCTCTCCAAAAAGCTAAATAGCTTATTCTATTGTTGCAATATCAACTAAAGATAAATCATTCTTTGCATCACTTTCTAAACTTGTAAGTAATGCATCAACTGTATCCAAACTTGTAAAGCAGTTTACACCTGTTTCGATTGATGTTCTTCTAATTAAGAAACCATCTCTGTTCTTATCTCTACCCTGTGTTGGAGTATCAATAACAATATCAATCTTATGTTCAAGTAATAAATCCATTACAGTTGGTGCTTCCTGATGAATCTTGTTAACTTTAATTGCATCAACACCATTTTCTCTTAAAACATCTGCTGTACTTCTTGTAGCATAAACTTCATATCCAAGTTTTTCAAATCTCTGTGCAAGTGGAACAACTTCCTGCTTGTCAGCATCCTTAACTGAAATAATAATCTTTTTATGCTTTGGAAGAACAACTCCTGCTCCAAGGAAAGCTTTATAAAGTGCTTCATTAAATGTCTTTGCAATACCAAGACATTCACCTGTTGACTTCATTTCCGGTCCAAGGCTTGTTTCAGCACCACGAATTTTTTCAAATGAGAATACAGGCATCTTAATTGCAATATAATCTGCATTAGGCTGTAATCCCGGCTTATAACCCATTTCTTTAAGAGTATGTCCAATAATACACTTTGTTGCAAGCTTAACAATTGGAATACCTGTAACCTTACTAATATAAGGTACTGTTCTTGATGATCGTGGGTTAACTTCAATTACATAAACTTTACCATCACAAACGATAAACTGTATATTAATCATACCCTTTACGTGAAGTGAACGTGCAAGTTTTTCTGTGTAATCTTCAATTGTATCAATTATATCTTTTGAAAGTGAGTATGCAGGATATACTGAAATACTATCTCCTGAATGAACTCCGGCTCTTTCAATGTGTTCCATTACACCAGGAATTAAAATATCTTCGCCATCACATACGGCATCAACTTCTACTTCTGTTCCCTGTAAATATTTATCTACTAAAATTGGATGATCCTGTGCAATTCTGTTGATGATTTCCATAAATTCTTCTACTTCTTCATCACATGTTGCAATCTGCATTCCCTGACCACCAAGTACGTATGATGGTCTTACAAGTACTGGATATCCTAATTTATTAGCTACTTTTTTTGCTTCCTCAGCAGTAAATACTGTTCCACCTGTTGGTCTTGGAATACCACACTTTTCAAGAATTTCATCAAATAATTCTCTGTCTTCTGCAGCATCTACATCTTCTGCTTTAGTTCCAAGGATAGGAACTCCCATCTTCATAAGAGACTCTGTAAGTTTGATAGCTGTCTGACCACCAAACTGAACAACTGCTCCGTCTGGTTTTTCGATATTTACAATGTTTTCAACTTCTTCCGGTGTCAATGGTTCAAAATAAAGCTTATCAGCTATATCAAAGTCTGTTGATACTGTTTCAGGGTTATTATTTACAATAATTGTCTCGTATCCTTCTTCTTTAAATGCCCATGTACAATGTACAGAACAGAAGTCGAATTCAATACCCTGACCAATTCTTATAGGACCTGAACCAAGTACAAGAACCTTCTTTGGAGGGTTTGTTTCTACTGATTCATTTTCTCCACCATATACTGAATAATAGTAAGGTGTTGCTGCTTCAAATTCTGCAGCACAAGTATCAACCATCTTGTAAGCAGCTACTATATCGTTATCATAACGCATCTGCTTAATTTCTTCTTCTGACTTACCTGTCAATCTACTGATAACTGTATCAGGGAATTCGATTCTCTTTGCTGCCTTTAACAATTCAGGTGTTAAAGGTTCACTCTTAAGAGCATTTTCCATTTCAACAATTATAGCGATTTTATCAATAAACCACTTATCAATCTTTGTAATATCATGAATGTGGTCATAACTTATGCCTCTTCTAAGTGCTTCTGCAATAACCCAAATTCTTCTGTCATCTACTACATGAAGCTGATCTTCTAACTGATCATCTGTAAGTTCTGAGAAGTTGTAATCCATAAGGCATTCAACATGCTGCTCTAATGAACGGATTGCCTTCATTAAAGCACCTTCAAAGTTATTACAGATACTCATTACCTCACCGGTAGCCTTCATCTGTGTTGTAAGTTTTCTGCTGGCTGTAATAAATTTATCAAATGGAAGTCTTGGAATCTTAACTACACAATAGTCAAGTGTTGGTTCAAAACTTGCATATGTTTTCTGTGTAATTGCATTCTTAATTTCATCAAGTGTATAACCTAACGCAATCTTTGCTGCAACTTTTGCAATAGGATAACCTGTAGCCTTTGAAGCTAAAGCTGATGAACGGCTTACACGAGGGTTAACTTCGATTACACAATATTCAAAACTTTCAGGGTGAAGAGCGTACTGAACGTTACATCCACCTGTAATGTTTAATTCGTTAATAATATTTAAAGCTGATGTACGAAGCATCTGATGCTCTTTATCACCTAATGTCTGTGATGGAGCAACTACAATACTATCACCTGTATGAACGCCTACAGGGTCAATATTTTCCATATTACATACTGTAATACAGTTTCCTTCGCTATCACGCATTACTTCGTATTCTACTTCTTTCCATCCGGCAATACATCTTTCAACAAGAACCTGTCCTACACGGCTAAGTCTTAATCCATTTTCAAGGATTTCTACTAATTCAGTCTGATTATGTGCGATACCACCACCGCTTCCACCTAATGTGTAAGCTGGACGAAGTACTACAGGATAACCAATCTTTTTAGTAAACGCAATACCATCTTCTACATTTTCAACTACTAATGAAGGTGCACATGGTTCACCGATTTTTTCCATTGTTTCTTTAAATTCAAGACGGTCTTCTGCCTTTTTAATAGTTTCAGAAGTTGTACCTATTAAACGGCATCCATGTTCCTCTAAGAATCCTGTTTCAGCAATTTCCATTGCAAGGTTAAGTCCTGCCTGACCACCAAGTGTTGGTAAAATGCTATCCGGTTTTTCTTTTTCGATAATTTTCTTTAACACTGGAACTGTTAAAGGTTCAATATAAACTTCATCAGCGATATCTTTATCTGTCATAATTGTAGCAGGGTTAGAGTTAACCAAAACTACTTCAAGTCCTTCTTCTTTTAAAGAACGACATGCCTGTGTTCCTGCATAGTCAAATTCTGCAGCCTGTCCAATAACAATAGGACCTGATCCAATAACTAATACTTTTTTAATATTCGGGTTCTTAGGCATTCTTCTTCACCTCCATCATTTTAATAAATTCATCAAACAGAAGATTTGAGTCCTGTGGTCCAGGGCAAGCTTCCGGATGGAACTGAACAGTAAAAATGCTCTTATTATTATATCTTAAACCTTCTACTGTTTTATCATTTACATTTACAAACGCTACTCTGGCAATATCTTTATTAACTGTATCGCCATCTACCATGTATCCATGGTTCTGTGATGAAATATAAACATGACCACTTTCTAAATCTTTAACCGGATGATTTCCACCTCTGTGACCATATTTCATCTTCTTAGTATCAGCACCTGTTGCAAGTGCCATCAACTGATGTCCTAAACAAATTGCAAAAATTGGGATATCTGTATCGTACAATTTTTTAATCTGTTCTATCTGATATACACACTCTTTAGGATCACCGGGACCATTTGATAACATTATTCCATCAGGATTAGATGCAATAATTTCTTCAGCCGGTGTATCACAAGGATAAATTGTAACATCGCATCCTCTGTCATTTAATGACTTTCCAATATTGTTCTTAGCACCAATATCAAGTAATGCTACCTTAAATCCTTCTCCTTTAAGATTACTCTTTTCTTTACAACTTACTTTCTTAACAACGCCTGAAACTGTGTATTCCTTTATTTTAGGAAGAATTTCATCTAAGTTATAATTTTCATTAGTTGTAATCATTCCATTCATTGTTCCCTTTTCACGAAGAATCTTTGTAAGTGCTCTTGTATCAATACCTGCTATACCAGGGATATCATTTTCTTCAAGGAAGTTCTGAATTGTATCATCACTTCTGAAATTGCTAGGCATTCTGCTTAATTCGTTAACAATATAAGCATCCGGCCATGGCTTCAATGATTCCATATCTTCATGGCAAATACCATAATTACCAATTAACGGGTATGTCATAACTACTGCCTGTCCGGCATAAGATGGGTCTGTTAATACTTCTAAATAACCCCACATTGACGTATTAAATACGATTTCACTAATTACTTCTCTTGTAGATCCAATAGATGTACCTTTAAAGACGGTACCGTCTTCTAAGATTAGAAATGCGTTCATAAATGTGTATTCCTTTCATATGCTCAAATTGTAAAGATTATACCAAATAATTCGATATAATTCAACATAATATACAACTATTTTTATTATTATTTGTATCTTCTTGCATAACTACTATTTTAACATAAAAAAAAGAGTAAGTATATTTTAGATTATAAGTTTTTTATGATGCCAGGGTCAAAAGGTCTAAGCCCACATGAGCTTGCTCATAAGTGGGCGAAAGACCTTGGGACCCGCCCCAATATGAGCATAAAAGCGGGATGATTCCCGCGATATGCGAATATTGGGTAGGATTGTGAGAGTGCATAGCACGAAACAATCCGTTGGCATCTTATTTTGAAGAGTTTCTGAACTCAATATGAGCATAAAAGCGGGATGATTCCCGCGATATGCGAATATTGGGTAGGATTGTGAGAGTGCGTAGCACGAAACAATCCGTTGGCATCTTATTTTTATCTTGGAATTCCTTCTGCTATTCTTGTTATTCCAACATAAATCTGGGAAATTTTATACCATGTTGCAAAATCCACAATTCCACTCTGCGGTAAATCAAAGATTTTTTGGAATGCCTTTACTGCCTCTCTTGTAACCTCACCGTATATTCCATCTGCATTTAATCTTGGGATTGCAGTATACACCTGTGCAATTGTATCTAGCTGTTCCTGAATTTGTGCTACCTTCTGTCCGCTTGCACCAATATCTAAATCATATCCCGGCCATGAAATTGGAATTCCGGCAATTTGCTCAGCTGTATTTATATACATATCATCGCCATAATAATATCTTATTATTTCAATTGTAGAATATCCTCTTTCTCCTAAATTGCATGATCCCCACTGGCTTAACCAATTTGGACAGGTTACTCTTTTTCCATCACAATACTGTGTAAGAATTGGTTGCCTTACATCAGGTCTTGATAAATACTGATCAAATATATTATCTACAACAAGGCTAATTGATTCAAAAATGTTTCTGCCATAAATCCATTTCTGATCATATGCTGTAGATGAAGTAATTGTAAAATCGTATCCTTTGTTTCGATACCATTCTGTGTAAACCCTGTTTAAAGTAAACGACATAATTGCAAGGACATTTGCCTCGATTGTTGCAGTAGGCCAGGTTGCATATATTTCACTCGAAGCAACATTTTTAATGTAATCACGATAATTTACATAATAATTCTGAGCACTGTTATTAGATGGGACACCATCATGAACAACAATTATTTCCGGTACAACTACTCTGCTAAGAACAATTTCACCGGGTTCATTTACAGGTTTAATTTCTTCCTCCGGAACCTTTGGCGGATACTCACCATATAACGTATGGTCAGGAATCATTATATCTTCCGTTAAAGATGCATTTTTACTTGTTAATCTTACATTTTGAATTGCTAAAACATCAGGTAGTATTTCAGCATTTTCAATAAATTCCGTCTCGTAACCAAGTGCTTCAATACGAATATTATAAGTTGTATACGGTCTGGTTGTATTTGCCTCATTTAAACTAAGTTCTAAAGGTGGTGCCGGTAAATCTACTATCTCCGTCTGTCCCGATGAATTTGTAGTAAGCCTTTCTATTATATTATTAGGGCTGTCAGAAGCTGCTATAGTTACAGTTGCATCCCTAACCGGTACATTTTCTCTTGTAACAACATTTACCTGAAGTTTTCCTGTATAAGAAGACTCTACTTCCATTTTAATAAGCATATTTTTTCCTTATTTATAATTATTCTATTATATGCTGCTAAATTTACTAATTTACCATAAATTTTATATTTATTCTGTTAACGATTACAAATTTGTAATAGTTTTCATATTTATAGCAACTTTCGAATTTATAGCAACTTTCGAAATATAACAATTGAAATAATAACAGCTCTGGGATAAACTATATTGTATTGTGAGACTTAAAATTTTAACCCTCATAATAGTATTTATTTATACAAAACTGAAAGGATTTTTTGCAAATGAGAAAAAAAGATTTAGCTTTAGAAGTTATAGATAGATTAAAAAAATGTTATCCCGAATCCGATTGTACTCTTGATTACAATGAAGCTTGGAAGCTGTTAATCAGCGTTCGCCTTGCTGCCCAATGCACTGACGAAAGAGTTAACAAAATTGTTCCGAAGCTTTATGAAAAGTTTCCTGATATCGAGTCATTAGCTAATGCCGATATATCTGAAATAACAGAAATTGTCAAACCTTGTGGTCTGGGAAACAGCAAAGCAAGAGATATTAGTTTATGTATGAAAATGCTCAGGGACAAATACGACTGCAAAGTTCCTGATGATTTTGATGAATTGTTAAAATTACCGGGTGTCGGACGAAAAAGTGCAAATCTTATTATGGGAGATGTTTTTGGAAAACCTGCTATTGTTACAGATACACATTGCATCCGTCTATGTAACAGAATTGGTCTTGTAGATAATATAAAAGACCCTAAAAAAGTCGAAATGGCCTTGTGGAAAATTATTCCTCCCGAAGAAGGGAGTGATTTCTGCCACCGTCTTGTAGACCACGGTCGCGAAGTTTGTACCGCAAGAACTACTCCTCACTGCGATAAATGTTGTCTGAATGACATTTGCAAAAAAAGAATATAAATAAATTCCCTTTAACTGACTTTTAAATTAGCCATATTAAAGGGAATTTTTAATATCTTATAGTTTATTATTTTGATGACGAGGTCAAAAATTCTAAGACCACATAAGCCTGTTCAAATCTGTAGTACTAATTTATTTTTTTCTCTTATAAGTTCTAAAATAATATTCTATGTCAAAATAAGTACATTCATCACTTTCGTTAGCTATATACCATTCTTCTGTCAATTTATCGAGATTCGGTATAAATGTATCAGCACTGTATGAATTATCAATATAAGTTACATACGCTGTATCACAATATGGCAGCATTTGCTCATAAATGCTTCCGCCACCAATTACATATGCTTCTTTATCATTATATTTTTCAGCCTCTTTTACCGCTTCTTCAATACTATTTACAACAATTGCACCATCAGCCTTAAAATTAGCATCCTTTGTAATTACAATATTTACTCTATTCTTCAATGGCTTTCCATTCGGAAAACTGTTTAAAGTCTTTCTGCCCATTATAATTACATTTCCTGTAGTTGTTTCTCTAAAAAACTTCATATCATCAGGTATGCTTATAAGTAAATCATTTTTATATCCAATTGCCCAATTATTATCAACCGCAACTATTAAATTCATATGAAAACTCCTTTGCTATTTTCATTTTAAACTGCAACAGGAATATTTTTTATCTGTGGACCTGTTACATAATCATCTAATCTGAAATCATCAACTGTAAAATCATAAAAATTCTTAACTTCAGGATTAATCCAGAACTTTGGTGCCGGATGCTGTTCTCTTGCAATAAGTTCTTCAACGAGCGGAACGTGCTTATCATAAATGTGAGCATCTGCAATCACGTGTACTAATTCTCCTACTTCCATATCTGAAACCTGAGCAAACATATGAAGAAGAACCGCATACTGGCATACATTCCAGTTATTAGCAGTCAAAATATCCTGGGAGCGCTGGTTTAAGATACCATTTAACACCAATTTACCTGTTTCTTTATTTTTTGTAACATTAAATGTCATACTATAAGCACATGGATACAAATTCATTTCATGCAAATCCTGATGTACATAAATATTTGTCATTATTCTTCTGCTGTATGGATTATTTTTCAAATCATACAAAACTCTGTCTACCTGATCCATCATACCTTCTTTGTACTGATGCTTTACTCCGAGCTGATAGCCATACGCCTTTCCGATTGAGCCATTTTCATCAGCCCAGCTATCCCAGATATGACTGTTTAAATCATTTATATTATTAGACTTTTTCTGCCAAATCCATAAAATTTCATCGACACAATTTTTTAAATTTGTTTTTCTTAATGTAAGTGCAGGAAATTCTTTTTTCAAATCGTAACGGTTTACTACACCAAATTTCTTTATTGTGTAGGCATAACTTCCGTCGTCCCATTTTGGTCTTACTTTTTCACCTTTTGTATCTATTCCATTTTTCAATATGTCTGAACACATATCTACAAATACTTTATCTGCGTAACTCATATATTACGTATAATCCAATTATCTTCTTTTAAGGCTAATGGATTATTCTCCTTTCTGATTTTCTTACTATGGCATTATAACATTTGAATCGCAAATAATAAACCAATAAATTTTATTAGTCTATTCCAAGTTCTTTTAAGAAACCTTTACACCCTTTTAACACATCATCATATGTTACATCAAAATTTCCTGTGTACCATGGGTCTGCTATATCCCCTGATTCTCCTGCAAATGATAATAATTTATATACTTTTCCTTCTAAATCATTCCCAATTATTCTGTTTATATTTCTTATATTTGCCGTATCCATTCCAATTATGTAATCAAATTCGTCATAATCCTGCTTCGTCATTCGTCTTGCCTTGTGATTTCCACATGGAATGCCTACGCCTCTTAATTTATTTTTTGTACCCGGATGAACTCCGTTACCAATTTCTTCATAACTTGTAGCCGCTGAGTCTATGTAAAACTTATCGGCTACACCTTTTTTATTTACCATGTCCTGTAGGACGTATTGTGCCATTGTCGAGCGGCATATGTTGCCGTGGCAGATAAAGAGCACTTTTATCATTGTTGCATAACCTCGCATTTCTTAGTTTTTCTTGGTATTTCGGGCTTTGTAAGCCTCTGTAAATTTTTGCTTTCTGGCATAACCTGGTTTATTTTTGCATAATATCGTCCGCAAAAGGTGTAAAATAAAGTGTATGTTTTTATCGGAAAATTGGTTTTATAGAAGGCTGTGTAGATTCTGATTTGCTAATGCTTGGACACTTTATCTCTATTCTAACACATACAAAAGCACTATCTTACAGCCACATTATTTATTCTAACTTAATCCACCATCCGCCTCCATCTTTATAGCCATACTTCTTCATAAAGCTTTCAAGCTGTTTGACAGTTCCAGAATTGGGCTGACGTTCTGCAAGAAGTCCCTCTTCCTTTGCTGCAACCATAATCTTTTTGTCGAGCAAATCCATCATTTCACCCCAAGCTTCCACATTTCTTTTACTCTGATATACTCTTCGGATTCTTCTTCATAATCATACAGAGCATCTTCAATATACCAGAACTTATTGTGTACCTGTACATAAACATCAACCAGTTCTTGAGTACTACTGATGCTTGCAATATCTAATTGCATTTGCTCAACTGACTTATCCGGCATTGGATCTCCAATCAATATTGCAGTTCCGTCTGTAAAAACCTCTTTAGCCGAAATACGTTCTTCTTGTTCAAATGATTGATAAAAATCTTTTGCTTCGATTTGCTGCAATCCAGAAACTTGACCATCACCAAATTCCATGATCATCAGCTCTCCGTCATCTTTCCGTGCTATATCAATTGTTACAAAGTTGCTTCTAACTTTTTTTGCGATGCATTCTATCCAACTAATTTCAACGTCGGATAATCTTACATCCTCTTTTTCCGTCCAGTAGTTATCCATTATCAGAATTTTTCCAGCGTAAACGAATATTCTATATTCTTCTGATATAGGCATTCCACTTCTTTCATGAAATCCAATTTGATGTAAGTCCATAAATTTTCGTAGAACGATTCCGCCTACCAATGAATCACCTTGACGTTCTACAAAATTTCTTATTACTCTTGTTGTATTCGCAATATCCGAAATATTTTTTATAAAACATGCATCATACCATTCATGTTTTCTGCTCTTAACATAGTCTTTTACAATATAAGGGCCATTTAATTGTTTAGCCTTCAACAATATATTTTCAATATTTCCCTCAGTCTCCCATACTGACTGCGCAGTTTCTTCTGCAAAGTCATCATACCATCCAGGTAACGTGTGATACCTCTCATATTCCTCTGGAGTATTAATCAGATAAATTCCTTTCTGTTCCAGTAACTTATAGAAATCCGAATACATTTCCGGCTTCATCATCCAACCACGATAAATTGTAAGACCAGATATCTCTTCTCCAAACAATGACAGCTTACCGCTTTCCATGTCTTCATAGCTGAATAATGCACAAGAGTGATGTAACCCAGCCTCTTGATACTCATCTTCATAGTCTTCATCAACTTTTCTTTGATACAGCGGATGATTACAAAAAATGAAATTAATCTCATTCAGATTTTTAACAAGTATATTTCCAAAGGGATCCACGCCGTCTATTTGCTTAAGCATTAGTCCAAGAGGCATATCTTCAAAAGTCTTTCCTTCCGGTATCTTTCTTCTAAACATTTCGATTCCACTAACTTCAAATCTATTTCCCCTAAGATCAGACAGAAGATCTCCCATGCGAACATTTGCACCTTTACTGATTTTTACTGTATAAATAACGCCATGGCCTGTTATTTTAAATCGATCTATTATTCTTAATACATCACTCATAATATATAAAATGCTTATCCGATTAGCATAAAGCTAATCTTTCACATTTACCACACCTCTACATTTCTTCTATCTTGTATTTTTTCTTTAGACGCTTGCTCATATGATGCCATGCCCATGAATCAGCTCCATGAAGTCTAAACAATGTCGCTGCTATTTCATCATCATTTCTAAGTTTAGATGAATAGTATTCTATATTTGGAAAATCCTCTTGTAAATCAAGCATTGCCAATTCCTTGTTACCTCGCAACCTTGCACTCATATACTCATAAATCGTATTGAGATTTCCAACCTGTTCCATACAAAGCTTTGCCAATTCAAAATCATCTCGATAAGATTTATCAACATAGACAAAATTCCATCTTTCTACTTTACACGCCAGGTAAACAAGTTCTTTATCTTTACGATATGGCTTCATACAATCCAGATGCATGATGGTTCCATCTGCTGAATGTTCAATAGCAAACTTCGCCCATTCACGATCATTTTGAAAGCGTTTAGATGCAAATTCTATCGCTTCTCCACTATGCGAAAGACAATATCTTACCATCACCTCATCATCCTGATATTGCGGAAGCAACCCCAACGGCCATCTATACTTCAGTACAACTTTCGCTAAAACTCTGTCATTGAAATAAGAAATATCTAGCTTTTCCATCAATTTCGGATGTTCCTCTAATAATTTCCTCAATCTTCTTCTGTACTCAATGTATCGTTTCTGTCCTATAGCCTTTTTATAAGGCAACAGGCAAACTTCAACCGGTATGTACTCTCTATCTTCAAATAATATTTTCTCTATTTCCTGAATCTTAGGAATTAGTTCCTCATAGTCAATACCACATTCCTCTGCTGTTTGTCTGAGCTGATCAAGCCTCCAAACTTTTTCAGCCAATTTTTTCAATAATTTTTCAATATGTGCACAACTTTTTTCGTGATTTTTCTTGTAAACCTCAATTTCTTTATCTATATCCACATTATTCGAACTACTAATTTCAGACATAAACAATGCAGGCTCAAAGGAAATACCTTCTTTATACTCTTCTACCATAGCCACTGGATAATCACCATAGATGGCTCTATATTCCTGTCGCAGCTGGATGAATCTCTTATCATCAAACAAGTTTTCAATAAACTGATTATCATAATCATATTCGGGAATAAGCTTTGCAAAAATCATTCTAATAATTTTAGATGACAAATCATCAGGCTCAGTCCAAAAATCCACGTCAGAGAAATCTCTGTTATGTATGTAATGATTTCTGATATATAAACAATATGAAAAATGATAATCTATTGCATATGGATTATTGATCAAATGCTCTCTGTCTTTATCTTTAAGGTTTGCCACACAATCATCCGCAACTTCCGTAATGAACTCTAATTCTGTTTTACACTTTACTTTTTCTCTTTCTTTTGACATTGCAAACTCCTCCTATAATCTGTCCTGACTATCCTAACTCTGATGATATCAATTTATCAAAAATGCTGACTTCATATCTCTTGTAGCTTCCGCACACCTTGACTACCGATCCGATCTTCCAAAGGTATAAATAAGGTGTAAATTCTACGTTTTCATCCAAGAAACCCATTAAAATCAAGGCTTTTCCCCGTTTCTTAAACACTGCCGTGGCAGATGAATAAAACTCTAATCATAAAATTCTCCTGTTCTGAAATGCCCTGTTTTGCGTTGGTTTATCAGCTTTTGGGGGCATCGTATTTAGGATGCTATTCTTATAACATTTTAATACTGAGGGCAAATCGGAAGCATATCCGATTCGCTTTCTAAGTAAATTAGACATTAGGGCATTTGAGAAATCAAGTGCCCTTTTAATCGTCCTTTGATTCCACGAGAAATTTCACAAAACTTATTACTGTATTATAATCTTCATCCTGTAATGCATTTAATAAACTGTTTATCTCTAATGCCTTTGGTTTCATATGAATTTCTCCTTTCTGACAACTTTTATTTTTATATATCCAATTATTTAATTCATTTTATTTTCGTAGTCTTGCAATTCATGAAAAATATTGTCCACATAAACAGTATCATTTTCAATACGATAAAGCATAAAATACCTATGAGATAAAAAATTAATCCTTCGATATCCTAATTTTCTTAATTTTGGATTATTACAAAGTTTCAGACTTCCGGCAACATTTGACAAACTTGTTTTTGTTGCTTCAAAATCATTTAATAAATTTCTTGCAGCCTGCTCACTTTTCTTTTCAATAAAAAGATATGCGATGAATCTATCAAGATCTTCCTCCGCATTTCTCATCAAAACAATCTTATAATCCATACTTTGACCTCATATCAGAAATCACATAATCTACATCTCTGAACTCTCCCTGTTCTCTAGACTTTTCTAATTTTACAAGCATCTCTTTCTCAGTCATCGGTGCATACGGATTTAATTCTGTATGTCTTTTTATTTCAAAAGGAAATCCATTTGTTGCAACAGCCTGTGTTAAAAACATTCTAATTGCCGTTGTTGTATCCGTCCCTAAATCTTTAAATAGAGCATCTGCTTTACTCTTTAACTCTTCTTCTACTCTGACCTGAATTGTACTAGCCATATTCAGTACCTCACTTCCATATATTTTCTTCATTGTAATGCTAAATCACTTCTATTTCAATATGTTTGTATTGTTTTTGCAGCATTTCAAAAACTGTTAGGTTTCTGGTCATCTTTCCTATCCTCCCACTACGCCACTGCATTTGCATTCACGCTCTCTATAACCTTCCTTATTCCCATCCACACATTCATATCCTCGAATATGTCAGATACAGTTCCATAATCTGTGAAAGGTGCTTCCTGCAATACTGAGAAATCCTTTAGCATTCCGTTATGTACAATATATTCAACAATTTGGTTTACAAAATAAATCTGTCTGTTATCAAGATTTGTGTCTGATAAATAAGCTGAAAAAGCCTCTTTTGCGGCATTCATATCAAGTCCGACTATTTCACGCACAAATTCACCTAACGGCTTATTTCCTATTTCAGTTTCATAATCTTGTTTTGTACCAATTTCTTTCCATAATATTTCTTCAAGTGCAGAAATATCTGTACTTGTTAAAGGTTTATTTGTCTTTAGCTTTGCTATAACAAGATTGTCCTGATGTTCTCTTATATAATATTCTGCTCTTTCTTTGTAATTTTTTAATTCGTCATTTTCAAGTTCAGCTTCATTCCATTCCATTGACAAAACTTCATCTGTTAAGTCTGTATCATATATTACTCTAACTGAATCCGGAAGATATTTCATCAAGCCACGGAGCTTTTCTCTTATAACTTCAAACTCGTTAATATCTGCTGTTTCAACATAGTCCGTATGCAAAATTTTATTTATCAAATCTGCTTGTGCCTGAATCTCAAGAATATTTGCCACGCTTGCAATTCCTGAAACTTTTTTGAGCAAATCTCCTCTTGCCCTCGTATATTTTTTACCTGCCAAATATGCTAATTCAATTCCATACATAAGTGCATCAAATCTTACCGCACTAACGTCATCTACATCAGGCAATATTAATGGTGCCAATTCTTCTCTAACAATTAATGTATCCTCAAATGTCAATCCCTGATAATTCTTTTCATCCGAATACAAATCAACATACTTTAAGTGCTGTCTTACGGCAAAATTGTCTCTTTGTAACTCTCTCGTTTTTTCTGTCATCTGTTCAACTAATTGTTTTCTATACGCAATCAATCTATCGGTCTGATATTCTATATCCTGTAACTTGTACGATATTTCAAATTGCAAATTAAAAATAGCCCCCTGAAGTGGCATTGTGTTAGCAGTTGCCCTTCCCTTATTCAATCTGAAGAACTCAAAGTTTCCGCAAAAATCAAAAATATAGAATTTGCAAATGTAATCTTTCCTGACGCTTCGGGCATAAGTCCACTATTATTTGATTTCTGATTGTTCATATTATTATCACTGTCTATCTGCATAGAGATAATTCCGTTTTCTACAATAAAATATTTTTCTCCGTTATATGTTTCAGTTTTAGTTCCTTTTACAACATTTAATTTATTATGCAAAATATCATCTTCTGCTCCATTACTACTTGCCTTTATTGCAAGATAAAATGACGTACCTCCAACTGATATTTCAGTGCTCTTCACTTGTGTATCCATATTACTAGATAACCATGCAATTGTAGCAACTAATAAGGCAATGCCTACACATATCGTTGAAATTCCATTTTCTATAAGTTTATGTCGCGTATCTTTTTCAGACTGTCCAACATTTTTTTCATACTTATCTGTTGTTTTATAAATATCTTTTTTATTTTTCATTTATGCTCTCCTTGAATATAAAAGCATTTTCCCTATTTTATAGACTGATTTTATCACTAAACATTCAACTCTTCAACAAGCAAACATTCATCTAGCTCAACTAAAAAGCACAAGATTTATTCCTCATCTTTATTTCGCTAACATTTTATAAATTCATTAAATGCAAAATCATCATTTATATCAACAATTCTAATAACTCTTCTCTGCTAAATGATACTTTGGAAATATTTTCGCCACCAAGTACCATATCTACCAATTCATGCTTCTTCTCCTTCAACTCAACAATCTTTTCCTCAATTGTCGCTTTTGTTATTAATTTATATACATTCACAATTCCTTTTTTTGATTTTCTATCAGCCCACTTATAAGCATTTGTGCAATAGTCTTTTTTATCTCCCTTTACCCCATATTCTTTATTTTCAATTTGACCTTCACTCATAGCAAAACTATCTCTATAAACATGCTCTTTTGCAAAATCAAAAAAAGACTGTCATATTAGCAATGATTTTCTATCATTTTAATACGACAGTCTTTATAACTTACTTACGTCTCATTTTATGCAACTTCTTTTTCTTCATTTTTTTCAAATAACTTCTTTACACCCTGTACGGCAACAATTACACCAAGGATTAAAAGTAATACTGCAAAGATTAACTGTAATGTATTTCCAAGTGATAATCCTGTTGTAGCAAATGCTCCACTTAATTTGTAAATTGTCATTCCAAGGGCTGTAAATGTAACTGCCATCATGAAGAACATTGGTACCCATAACATCCAACCCTGACGTTTTGTTTTCTTTAAGAATACTGCACAAGCTACTAAAGCAAGTACTGATAACAACTGGTTTGCTGAACCAAATAATGGCCAAATTTCTGCATAACCAACTTTTGCAAGTAAGAATGCAAGAACTAATGTAATAACTGTAGCAAAATACTTATTTGTTACTACCTTCTGGAATGGTGTCATATTATCATCAGTTACTCCTTCATCTAAGAAGAATTCCTGGAATGAAAGACGACCAATTCTTGCAACTGAGTCAAGTGATGTTAAAGCAAAAGCTGAAACAGCAAGGTTAATTAATGTAAATACTAAATTATGTGGTAAACCAACTGCTGATAAGAAGTTTGCAATTGCACCTGCAAAAATCTGTGGCTGTGTTGTTAAGCCCTGTGCTGCTGCTTCTCCTTTTGCAAATGAAGCAACTGCGATTAATGCGATTACACCAAGCATACTTTCCATAAGCATTGCACCAAATGATACAGGTAACATATTCTTTTCATTTTTAATCTGCTTTGAAGCTGTTCCTGATGAAACAAGTGAATGGAAACCTGATACGGCTCCACATGCTATTGTTACAAATAAAATTGGGAACATATACTGTCCATCTACGTTGAAACTTGTAAATGCCTGTAAGTTACATGAAGGATTTGAAACAAATATACCTACAACTGCACCTACAATCATAAAAATTAATAAATAACTGTTTAAATAATCTCTAGGCTGCAATAATGCCCATACAGGAACTACACTGGCAATAAATATATAAGCGAATATAAAAAGATGCCATGTTTCTCTTGTTAAATAAACAGGGAAGTTTAAACCAATTACTACTGCTACTACTAACATTGCAATTGCTATTACTGTATTTACCCATTTATTTAATTTTGCATATTTTAAAATCATTCCAAGTGCTACTGCTTCAAAAATAAATAAAATTGAAGTCATTGCTACTGCACCGTTTGCTGAGATTTTTTCTACTGCCTGTCCTGCAACTTCAGGTACTGTAAATCCGTTAAATGTTCCAGCTACAACATCTGCAAATGCTGCAACTACTAAAATACAGAACAACCAACAGAAAAGTAAGAATAATTTCTTTCCTAATTTTCCAATATATTCTTCAATTATGTAACCAATTGTACGACCTTTGTTTTTAACTGATGCATACATTGATGCAAAATCCTGAACAGCTCCGAAGAACACACCACCTACAAGCAACCATAATAAAACAGGAAGCCAACCAAAAACTGCTGCCTGAATAGGTCCATTAATAGGACCCGCACCTGCTATTGATGCAAACTGATGTCCAAATACTACATTTGTATCAGCCGGTACATAATCAACTCCATCCTGTAATTCATATGCCGGAGTTTTTGCATTAGGGTCAATGCCCCATTTGTTTTGAAGGTAACGACCATAAAGAAGATACGCTCCTCCAAGTACTACAATCGCAATTACCATCATTAAGATTCCATTCATTTGTATTACCTCTCTTTTGTTATTATTTAGCTAGTTTATTCTTTTATTACAAAAGAAAAAGCCTTCATTGTCTTACGACAACAAAGGCGAAAATATCAATTTCGTGGTACCACTTTGTTTGAAATAATTATCACTAATTAAAACCACTCATCACTGTCACATCCAACAGTTTCTTCTGTAACGTGAAGACTACGTCTCTGCCTACTCACTATGTTAAGTTTTGGGAGAGATGCTCCAGGGTGATGTTACAACAATTCTTTTCTTCCGATTCTCAGCTACCTCGGTTCTCTGTAATCAAGACACTTTATTGTAATGTATCCCTTTCTACGCAACTAACTATTACTTTTTACAAGTTCTGTTTTATCACTTATTATTAAATCATGCAACAATAAATTTATTATTTTTCTACAATTTAATTATTTAAACTATGTCCAAATTATTTGTATAATTATATTAAGCATTATTTTAATAATTTTAATATTTCAGCTGTTTTTCTTATATTTTTTTCGTCTGTTCTATAAATTTCATATTCACTTAACCCGGGAATTCCCATATTAACATCATCATTTCTATATTCCATTTTGCTGTTTTCTACAACCTTACCTGTCATATGAAAGCTTTTTGCCCCGGTTATTTTAGCTATTTCCTTAATATTATCTGAATTTACACCTGCACCAACTAAGATCTCTATATCACTTGTTTTTTCAACTAGTTTTTTAATTAACTTTACACCTTCAATACAACTATTTTTTTGTCCTGAAGTCAATATTGTATCTATACCTAATTTCCTAGCGGTCTCAAATGCTTCAAATGGATTTTTACACATATCATATGCTCTATGAAGAGTAACTCTGCATCCTGTTGCCATATTCATAATTTCCTTCATATATGCCTCATTCAAACTTCCATCCGGATTCAGACAACCTATAACAATGGCATTTGCTCCTTCTCTTGCAAATTTTTCACTTTGTCTGCACATTATCTCAAATTCTGATTCTGTATAGCAAAAATCTCCAAATCTTGGCCTTATCATAACATTTATTGGAATTCGAATTTTATTTCTTATTATTTTAAACAACTCTAAATCAGGTGTTGTTCCTCCTATAATAATATTTGAACATAATTCAATTCTGGTTGCCCCTCCATTAGTTGCTGCAATAGCTGATTCTACAGAATCCACGCATACTTCTAACACATATTGATTCATTCTTTTTTCCTCTTTTTATAATATATTTATTTTTATTCATGACTATTATTAAAAACAGTTATCAAAACGGAACAATTTTTGTATTCCTTAAGTTTTACATATTCGTCAATATATCTATTATACAAAAAAGACAGCATATACACTATGCGTTTTTAAATAATTACACTTCTAAATGTTTATCCTAATTTCTTCCCTATTATTCGATATAAACTATATTATCTTACATACTCTTCTATACTTCTTTTGAGTCTTAAAAGTCCATCCTCAAGTCTTTCTCTTGGGCATACTAAATTCATTCAGCCTATCTTTTCTAACGTTTCCTTGTCCCATATTTTGCCAACCGTATTGTGTGGATTGCAAAAAATTAACATTGAAGTCTGGGGATTTGCAAGTTTACTTTCCACATTCCAACCTAAATATTCACCTGAAATATATGAATCATATACCATTACATTTTTACTATTCCAAAACACATCTTTAGAAAGCAACTTTGCATTATGAATTGTTTTCTTTTCATTATGTAAGAAAAAAACTTATACTCATTTGAATTCATATATAATATTAAATTTTAAACTATATTGTTACATCTATGTTAGCACATAAACCTAACTTCAAGTCAAGAGTTATATAATAATTTCACTCTACATATAACTAATTTATGGCATATAAAAACTCCCTTCACGCATCGGCAAAGGGAGTTTTATTCAAATCATCATCTGATGATTCATCTTATGCTATTTTATCCTTCAATAGCAATGTATTTACTTTTTGGTTCTATCTTCTCCTGTTCTTTTGGAACATTAAATGATAAAATACCATTTTCATATTTAGGATGAATATCTTCGACTGTTACGTTATCACCTACATAAAAGCTTCTGCTCAAGCTTCCTGCATAACGTTCACGTCTTACATATTTACCCTTCTTATCTTTCTCATCCTTATCAAGACCTTTAGCGGCGCTGATTGTTAACATACCATCTTCCAGTTTCATCTGGATTTCATCCTTCTTAAATCCCGGAAGGTCTATATCTACCTCATATCCGTTTTCAGTATCTTTTACATCTGTTTTCATCAAATTCTTTGCATGTTTACCATACAATTCTTTTCCTGCATCAGCAAATGCTGGGAATGCAAAATCATCTGTAAAATCATTCATAAAATCATCAAATAAGTTTTCTCCAAAAATACTAGGCATCATCATAAGTCATATCTCCTTTCAAATCAGATATAAAAATTATATTTGCACTATCGGAGAAATCCGAGGTGTAGTTTTTTATATTGTAAACTAAGGTTTTGGTTAAACACTTGGATTTTTACTGATTGCTGAATCATCATTCACTAAAAACAATTACCTGAATTATCATTCATTAATCTTTAAATCCTTATCTTTTAACTCTCTTCCTTTGTTCTGATTACGTTATAACTCGTTTTGTTAGCACTGTCAAGAGGTGAGTGCTAATTTTTTGAGATTTTTTTTGCAAACCTTGATTTTACGGGGTTTGCAACACTTTTTCTTCCTTATAATCATCACTTTTTCTTGATTTGACACCATTTTGACACCAATTTTTTATTTTTGGTGTCAGCTAATTGCTACGTTTTCCAGTCTTGTGATTTCGCTCTCAATTCTGGACATCTCACTTACATGGTTGTATACGTCCATTGTTACGTCTATGTGGGCGTGTCCCATAATATATTGAAGAACTTTTACGTCCATTCTCTTTTCTGCCATTCTGGTACAAGCCGTATGTCGCATAATGTGAGCGGATACCTTTGGTAACAATTCAGCGTTTCTATGTTCAGTCTTTGCAATTTGAACTTCTTTTTTGTTATATGCGTCTACAATATTATATAAGATATTGTTTATCGCATTAGGCATGAGCGGTCTGCCGGACTTCGCCATGAAAATGAATCCTTTATAACCGTCTATCTCAACATCTTTTCCTTTTTGAAGCATGAAGTTTAATTTCTTTTGTTCTTCAAATGCTCTTTGTACATCTGATGTCATAGGGATAGTTCGGATTCCAGAATCCGTCTTTGGCGTGGAAATATGGAATTTATAGCCATCTCCTAAATCTTTATAAATCAACTGATGGTCAATACTTACCGCTTTTGTTCTGACATCTACATCTTCCCAAGTCAATCCAATCAATTCTCCGCACCTTACACCAGTTCCTAACATGATTCTGAGCATTGGATAGTAGGTGTTGTATACTTGATTATTTTTCACAAATTCCAGCATTTTTTCCTGTTGTAAAACTGTTAAAGCAATACGTTCTTCTGCCTGTCTACCATAATCACTGATAGAAAACTTTGCCGGATTCTTGCGGATAATATCATCATCAACAGCCATTTCCAGTGCCGGACAAATCATATTGTCAATAAATTTTATTGTAGAATATGCATATCCTGCTTTAGAAAGTTTTGAGTAAAATGATTTGATGTGTGATGGTAAAATCTGAACAACCTTGATGTTTCCAATTTCATCTTTGACACGATTCTCCCATGTTTTCAGATAATTTGCTCTAGTGGATTCTTTCAGCTCCCTAGTAGACATATATCTTTCAAACAATTTATTAAGAGTAAGTTTTTTGATTGCTCCATCCGTTAAAATGTTATCTTCCAAGTCTTTTGCAATCTGCTTTTCCTTTTCCCTTAATTCCGGTAAATCTCTTGCATATACTGTCAGACGCTTTCCGCTTCTTATATCTGTATAACGGTAACTGTATCTACCATCTTTACGCCAGCTTTCGCCCTCTCTTAATTTTCTTCCTTTATGGTCTTTTCTGCTATTTGCCATGAGAAACATTCCTTTCTGTAATAGCCCTCTTTTTGTTCTCATGACGTGGTTATGTCTGTAAATATTATACCATATATCACAAGAAACATAAATGAAAAAGGGTGTTATTCTTCCAGATATGAGAGGTAATTTTTAACTTTTTCTACCGAATAAAGAACCCTACGTCCAATCACAATTTTTGCTCCTGCCTGTTCTCCAATCTTTCTTGCAGTAGCATGACCACAAGATAACATTGCAGATAATTTATCTATATTTACCGTTATCGGCTGTGAGGTTGGTCTTTCTTTTGTTTTGTTCATCTGTCAGTCCTCCTTTTACCGACCTGTATTATCGTCATTTTCTGCACACCAGTAAAAGTATCACTCTCCTTTACCATGTGCTTTTTACAAGCAATCAGACGGCTTCGGCAAGCTCCGCTGGTATCTCAACCATTCCCATTCCTGTGGGCTGAACCGTGTCATACGGGTGTATCATTATCCTGTGTTGCAGGTCATGGCAGAACGACTTTTCCAACGGTCGCTCCCAGATCATTGCATGAATCGCTATCTCCCGATTGGAAAAGTCACGGCGTACAACCTCTGATGGCTCACTGCAAGCACAAACGTATCTGACTGCTTTATTCACTTGTCAAAGAACTGTTAGGCTCTTGTCAGCCTGTATCAATTCATTTTTACAAATGGACTGATACAGTATGATAAGAAAAAGCGGAACAGGAAAGAGGGGAGTTTGTTAAATCATGCTCCGCTCAAATATTACTTAATGTTCGTCTATTTCAAATTCACATATCATTTTTAAAAGGGCTTCTCTGATACGTCCCTTTAATTCCATATCAACCACAATGTATACGTTACCGTATTCATCGTAAAACGGGCGTAAACAGCATTTTGATATGTAGGCTTCATAGAACAGCAACAGCTTTTCTATGGCAGTTTCGTTACCGTCCACGGCTGATGATATGAGAAAAAATGATGGAAGTGTGTGTTGCTTATTCTTCATTTGTTTTCTTCTCCTTTAACTGCTTTCTGATTTCTTCAAGTGAATTTCTTCTGTGCCTGTATGATGTGCTTCGGTTGATGTTCAGCTTTTCGCCTATCTCCGAATCACTCATATCCAAGAAGAAAAACATCAATACAATGTTTCGGCTCTGCTCCGGCAACTGTTTCAGTGCTTCTGCAAGTTCTTCATCAAGTACACGGATTTCTGTACCGCACACATCGAACGTTGTATATTCACTTTCGTAATCGTCCCATACAATCAATTTCTCAACAACAATCTCTGGAAGCTCACAAAAGGATACTTCCTTTGCCTGTCGTCTGGCTAATTCCTTGCGGTAGTTACGGACAATGCCTTTCACAACCTTTTTGAGCTTACAGTCAAACTGACACTGTATTGTCTTTTGGAAGTCTGATGGTTTCAAAATCACACCCCCTTTCGCTATGAAGTGAAAAGTATGTATCCCTCTTTCCGCACCATATCTGTACGGCAAGGTGTGATTTGTTGCAGGATTGAAAAAATTTTTTGTAAATATGAAAACAGCCTATTTGCACCAATAACAAATAGACTGTTTTTAAAACATCTGATATATGAGTTTTTAATTCATGTTCAAGGACTGATGATGTACTAAGAAAAAGACGGAATACATTCGGTTGTCGGTATAGACTGCCTGTTTTACTTAGAATCACAAATTGCTCCTTGACCAGAGCAAGCCTGTGAAAATAGAAAAAGGACAGCTCTGGTTATACCAAAACCGTCCCTATATTTTTGGACATTATAAAAGAGATTACCCACAGAACGGTTTTTTTTATTTACCGAACGAGGTAATATTTTTATCGAATTTATAGTGCATATAATATGAGTTTTTAACACATTCTAATCACATAACATGAAGTATAAACTCATGCTAGGTGATTAAAAATGAGAAAAAAGAAAGATACGCACAGCTTTGATTTTCGTCCTTTAGGACTGGCAATCAGAGAAGCCAGAGAGAAAGCAGGGCTTTCCAGAAATGATTTAGGCGATAAAGTCTTTTACGGAGAACGTCATATCGCAGATATTGAAAATATCGGGAAACACCCTAGCTTTCAGTTATTCCATGATTTAGTTACCATGTTCAATATATCTGTTGACGAGTATTTCTATCCAGCGAAGAATGTTGAAAAAAATACAGCCCGCCGTCAGATAGATTCGTCACTTGATTTATTGAGTGATAACGAATTAAAAATCATTCAAGGTACGATTAACGGTATCTTGAACAGCAGAGAGAATAAGAAGTGATTTGCTTCTTATTTTCTCTGTTTTTCTATACAGATTCTTCAACGCTTATTTGCTGATCTGCTCCGCAGGCAACAAATAAGAGCCGATAATATATAAGTTACAATAACTTACAAATTATCGGCTCTGCGTCTTAGCGTCTGGCTCTCTGATAATTATATTTCCATGTTTTATATTGATTAGAGTTTCCTGTTTGCACTTCGGACAGAATAACGGAAAATTTATCAATTCTGTATCGTCCCGTATTTTGATTCGTGTCTTGTTGTTACAAATAGGACATAACACCCATGATTGATTACTCATAGAAGCACCACCTTTGCGACAATAGATTTTTAAAATTTAATCTTTGTCTTTTTTGTAATCGTATAAATATATTCCTCTGGTGTGGGACGCTTATTTCTAAACAACTTTCTGAAATTCGCTTGTACCTCTGGGTCGGTGCTGGTCATTGCTTCATCAATAGTAGCTTCTATATCAGTCCGAATATCAGCAAGCGATGCTCCATCTGCTTTAGCACCAGTTTTCAACATTTTTTTAATATGTCGTTTTTTTAATCCTACCATATTTTTAATCTCTGTTATATAAAAGCGTTCCTAACCTTTATGTATTTTGTTGTCCAGATAAAAATTTCTGTTTTGATAAAGCAAGTTCTTTGTGTAAATGCACCGCCATAAAAATAGTAATCACAGCAGAAAGTACATCAGCGATTGGCTGGGCGTACATAATGCCGTTGATTCCCCAAAATACTGGAAGAATCAGAATTACAGGTATGAAACAAATTCCTTGCCGACAAGCTCCTAAAAAGAAACCAGCTAACCCTTTCCCAAGAGCGAGTAATAATGAAGAATATACAGTATAGAAGCCAAACAACATAAATGAAAAACCATTTATCCGTAAAGATTGAGTTCCTACACGAATCATATCTAAATCCATTTTTGTGAATTGTGATATGATTCCTTTTGAAAATATTGCCAATATCAATCCATAAATAACACAAAATATGGTAGACCATAAAATTGATGTTTTAATTGCTTCTTGTAAACGGTAAAATTTCTTTGCACCATAACTATATCCGGCAATCGGCTGAAAACCTTTAATAAATCCAAATACCATCAAACTTCCCATAGAAACAATTCTTGTCACAGCCCCCATACCAGCAATTACAGAATCTCCATAGACCATAGATTTTGTATTTACAAAAGAAATAGAAAGGCTTGTTAATATCTGAAAAACAAGTGTTGGTATTCCGATTTTAAATATCTCTGACATAATATCTTTTGTAAATGAAAAATTCCTAATTCTAAAATGATAGGTACTTTTTTTTCTAAGAATAAATGTTAAATAAACTAATGTAGAAACAATCTGTGAAATAGCAGTTGCGATTGCCGCTCCTGCAACACCCATATTTAATATATAAATGAATACAGGGTCTAAACCAATATTCAATATTGCACCAGTCATTAAGGCACACATAGTTGTTTTTGCCGCTCCCTCACTGGTTACAATATTATTCATCGTTACATTAAACACATTGAAAATACAAGAAATAATATAAATGCTGGCATAGGTAATAGCGTAAGGCATGATACTGTCTGTTGCTCCTAAAAATTTAAGAATAGGACGAAGAAAAATTATGGATAAAATAATCATAATTGCACCTACAGTAATACTACTATACAATGCCGTACTTGCTACTTGATTTGCTTTTTCTTTGTCACCCTTTCCTAATAATCTAGACAGATAAGATGCTGAACCATTTCCAAACAGTAAGCCTAATCCCACTACTACTTGACCAAGTGGATAAACTACTGAGATTGCTCCCATCTGACTTGTACCCAAACTACCTACAAAATAGGCATCCACCAGATTGTAGATAGCATTTACCATCATACCCAACATGGTAGGGATTCCCATAGCCATAAGGGCTTTTGGTATCGGAGCATTTCCTAATAACTCCATTTTGTTGTTACGATTGTTCATTCAAAAATCTCCTTTCTCTTGACATGAATTATAAAATATAATAGTATAAATTACAGCATATTTAGCTGTAGGAATTATACTACTATAATTTATAGTAACTGTCAATATAAATGGAGGAAAAATTTATGGCAACGATTGATTTAATAGTATTAGGGATTCTCAAAAAAGAATCCATGAGTGCATACGATATTCAAAAAATGGTGGAATATCGAAACATCTCTAAATGGGTAAAAATTAGTACCCCCTCAATCTACAAAAAAGTGATTCAGTTAGAGGGAAAAGGCTATATCACTAGCACACAGGTTAAAGATGGAAAAATGCCAGAAAAAGCAGTTTACACATTGACTGATTCTGGAAATTCTCAATTTGAAAAACTTATGCTAGATATATCCTGTAAACCAATTCATATTTTTTTAGATTTTAATGCCGTAATTGTCAACCTTGACAGTTTATCCAAAGATAATCAAAAACTATGTCTTGATAATATCGAAAATAATATTAAAATGCTTAAATCATATATCGAGGAAAATAGGAATTTTAAAAAGAATATTCCTGAAATCCCCGAAACTGGATTAGCCGTTTTAGAACAACAGGCTATTCTTGTACAAGCAATCGAAACATGGATTATGTCAATGAGAGAGCATCTTAATTTGTAATATCCCTCCAAAAAATATAAAGGGCTTGCTATGCGTAGTTTATACGAAAGCAAGCCTTTTGATTTTATTCTACAATCTTCCAGTTATCGTCCTTATGAAGCATAAGCTCATACT